>Ga0335074_10017395_pt1 | contig 10139 bp, 7 predicted proteins | sample Lox_Sample_23_FD_206715 | JGI IMG/M metagenome (GOLD analysis project Ga0335074, IMG submission 206715) | Soil microbial communities from Loxahatchee National Wildlife Refuge, Florida, United States - Lox_Sample_2.3 | ecosystem: Environmental > Terrestrial > Soil > Wetlands | place: USA: Florida...
TGCAGGCCGCCGAGGTGGATTTCAGAAACTCCGCTGAAGTGGAAACATTCTTTACCGAAGGCTAGCTAGTGGTTCCGGATCTCCTCATTGAGCTTCTGAAGTAACTGCTCGCGCTCTGGGCCTTCTAAATCATCTGCGAGCCGGCGGAGAGCCAGACCGACCACATCGCGATGGTGAAGCTTGGAACCAAGCGCCTCCTCCGCGCTCAGCTTCAGCCATAAATTGTGAAGCTTGGCGACGTCTTCCGGCCAAAGGCGCGGCGGATGCGGGCCCAAGTTCACATACGCGGGCGGCCGATCCGGGGTAATAATCTCTAGCGAGAACGGATGCCGTGGCTCAAGAAGACTCTCCCAGGCGAGGCCGATTCGCCGCGCGAGCTCGGCTGATGTCATGCGAGGCGAGACGCCGGTGACCAGGCGCGAAACCTTGAGCTGGGTGGCGGTTTGCACCAGCGCGTCGAATGGATCGGTCGCCGGGACAACCAGCAACTCGACAGGCTTGCCTTCCTTCTCAGCAATCGTAACCACCGCGCTGAACAGGGACTTTTCGTCGGAGCCGAAGACCTGGTCATCATTCAGGGCGTACTCGCTGTCGAGACCGAGCAAGCGCACGGTCATGACCACAATGTCGTTGCGGCGAAGATCGGTCCGCTGAAGAGTGCGCCTGAGGTGCAGCATGTTGGCCGGATTGCGGACGGCTACCAGAACGCATCCCGGGCGCGCATGGACTGAGGCCGCATCCAGGCGCGGCTGCTGCTGCAGATTAAACTCTTCGAGGCATTGCTGCTGCCGTTTCCGGTGCCGGCGAATGTTGATGCGCTCCGAGACCGTGAAGACCACAAAGAAGGCCACCGTGAAGGTGACACCGTACATGGTCGCGTATTGTTTCGAAAAGAGATTGACGATAGCAGTCACGAGCAGGACGCCGGTGGTCATCGCGAGGCCAATGGGAATCTCTTTGCCACCGATGTGGATATTCAGGGGAACCTTGTACTCCTGATCGTGTCGCTGAAATCGGAGCACGAGAACGCCGAGAGCTTTGAGCGCGAAACTCCACACCACGCCGAAGGCATAGGCCTCGCCCAGTAAGTAGACATCTCCGCGGCTAAGGACTATAGTCAGGATCTGAAGGATGGTGATCAGATTGATGACTCGGTAGGTGGTGCCATATTTGGCGTGCGGTTTCCGGAAGCCTTCGAGTAGTACACCGTCTTCGGCGACCCGATTCAAGACGCCGTTCGCGCCAATCAGAGACGTGTTCACCGCACCCGCGAGGATGAGGACGCCTACAATGACCACAAAGACGTGAAAGGAGAGCCGCAGGATCTCAGGTCCCGCCAGGTTCATGGCGAGACCGCCGATCAAGTTATCAACGTAGTTCTTTCGTTGCGCATCGGGGATGATCATCGCGGCGAAGAGGGTGATCACTCCGGTGGAAAAGATGGCGTACAGGCAAACGATATTGCCGGTAATCTTCAGGTTCTTCAGTTTGGGAGAGGCAATCTCGCGATACACCTGGGCCAGCGTCTCGAAGCCGCTCATCGAAAGTAAGGAGTGGCCGAAGGCAATGATGATGGCGACGATTGGAAGGGTCGGCCAGAAGGTGCCTTGGAACCAGCCCAAGGACTCTTTAGTAAATTGCAAATGGCTCGGCGACGGCGAGGGCGGCAGTTGCCATCTGCCTTGGAGCGCCATCGTCAATGGGCACCAGATGAGCAGCGCGACCACCATCAGCGTGGTGATTTGCATGATGCGCAACGCGGCGGTACTGGATTCGTGAATGCCCTTGATATTGCTGCGCCAGAAATAGAGGGTGACCAGCACTCCGAAGAACGCGGCGAAGGTATTGGGATCTACATGCAGCGGCTGGTGCGCAAAGCCGAACAGCTCATTGATCAAGCGGCCGAGATACTGGCCGGCGCTGACGCAACTGATGGGTCCGGTCAAAATGTAATCGAAGACAAGGGATGAAACAGAAAGGCGCGCGACGAAGGGACCCATGCTGTCGCGCACCACGACGTAAACGCCGCCGCGGACGAACATGCCGCAGCTTTCGGTGTAGACCGCGCGCACGGCGAAGCTGAAGATCATGACGCCAAGCACGTACCAGGCGGCCGACTTGCCGATCGCCTGCTCGGCGATGCCTCCGGCGTAAAACATGGAGGACGCGAGATCGCTGAGCACGATGGCGGCCCCGCGCCAGTAGCTGATGAAGGAGAGCGCGACTGTGGTCGCGACGATCACTTTCGCGAGAGAGGCCTTGGTACTGGTTGCCATCGTGAATCGAACGCTTCCGGTGTTCCGCGCTTACCTGCGGGAGAGACGGATGCGCTCAGGCGAGGAGCACTGAAGAGTGACTTTGAAACCCACTACTTAATACGATAGCGTGTGACTTTATCATATTGGCGTGCCGCAGGGGTGAGCTAAACTGAGAGCGTTCGGGCCACCCTAGCTCAGTCGGTAGAGCGACGGTTTCGTAAACCGTAGGTCGCCGGTTCGATCCCGGCGGGTGGCTCCAGAACCGTTCCCATCAGTTCCTACGGGCTCTCCGCCTCCGGTTCATCCTTTGCCGGGTACTTTGGCTTTCTTCTCGTGCGCGGAGTGATCATCTTCTCAGAGGGTGGTTGCCCGACACGTTCGCGTGCCAGCTTTCGAGTGGCTTTTCCTCGATCGATTTTGATCTTCTCGCTGATTCTCTTCGAAGCCATTGCTTAAGTTCACTTCATTTCAACAGCCCGCGTACCCGGCTGGTGATTGCTTGACGAGCTTTATCCGTCGGAATCAGCCGCTCCAATAGCCCGAGGTCTGCGTCAATCGTCAGGTCTCTGTCCGTAACCTCCACGGTGCCTTTGATTGGCGTGCTCAGAAGGCCCATCTTCACGGAAAGCGAAAAGGTCAACGTGGAATCGCGCCAGCTTCGCTTTTCTTCGATGAACTGAATTGGAATCACGCCGGCGCCGCGAAATAGATCACTGAACGATCGGTCAACGGATCGCATGACTTCTTCTTTTGAGCGCGTGTGTGAGACGGTGATCCGCAGGCAGGATACCCTGCCTTTGTGACGATGTCGTGGACGATTTCATTTCGCCTACTCATATCGCAACGCCGTCATGGGGTCGACTCGGGCGGCCCGGCGCGCGGGAAGGTAAGTTGCGAGCCCGGCCGCGATAGCAGTCACAGCGGCGGCTGCGCCGGTACTAAATGGGTCTACTGGTGGCAGCCCGAACAGGCTTTTCGCGAACAACCCCGCAGCGAAGACGGAAGCAGCGATTCCGATGATCAGGCCGAGTGCAACCAGCCGAAACGTCTCGCCCAGCACCATACGCGTCACCGTGGGCCGCCGCGCCCCGAGTGCCATTCGGATTCCGATTTCAGTGGTTCGGCGGGCAGTGAAATACGACATAACACCGTATAGACCGATGGCGGCGAGCACCATCGCCAGAAGCCCGAAGAAGCTCGATAACTGCGCCACCAATTTTTCCTGACTAACTTCATCCGTAATCAGATCGTCGGCCGTCTTCAGATCGATCGGTAGCTTGGAATCCACGTTCTTTATCGCGCGCCTTACCGAATCGGCGAGAGCTTTCGAAGGCGCCCGCGTCCGGATCTCCATGCTGAGAGCGTCGATCGGGTCGGTCGACCTGTGCTGCAACAACGCCAAATAGAAGCGCCGAGGTGCGGATTCCTTGAGCTGATTCTGCTTCACGTCCCGGACCACGCCGACGATCGGAATAGCGATCCGGTTCTTCCCGGAGGGATCGTCGCTATCGAAAATGTGGCGGCCTATAGGGTTCTCATGAGAAAAATAGAACTGCGCCATCTTTTCGTTGATGACCGCGACTTTGGGCGCATTTTCTGTATCCTGCGGTCCGATGCCTCGCCCCGTCACCATGCGCGCACCGATAGTGTAGAAGTAATTGGGGCCGACGCGATCATAACGATTCACCGAGTCCTGGGGTGACCGCGCCACGAAACCCTCCACCTGGTTATTGCCTTCCGAATCCGTGCCGCTGAAGAGGCCATTCTCGGAAACGCTGACGGATTCCACCCCAGGCAAGCGTTGAATTCCCTGCAGCAGATTTCGGACGAGTTGGTCTACTCGATTGTCCTGGTAACCGGCAGCCTTGAAATCCACCTGCGCCAGAAGCAGACCGTTCCGCGCGTAGCCAGTATCGGCTTGCTCCAGATTGCGCAGCGTGCGAATGAAAAGTCCCGCGGTTACCAGCAGGACCAGCGAGAACACGATCTGCGAGACAATCAGTGCTTTGCCGAAAGTGCGAGCGAAAGTTTTCTGGTTACCGGACTTGCTGCTCTTTAGTGCTGAGATCAGATCCACGCGCGTGGCCTGAACGGCGGGTGCGAGTCCGAACAAGAGGCCTGCCAAGAACGCCGCCGCCACGGTGAACCACAGAACGGTGGCGTCGAGATGCACATTCAACCCGATCTGCGTGCCGCCCTCGATGAAGCGCAGGAATAACCGGGTTGCCCACAGGGCGAAGATCAATCCCAGCGTTGCTCCAACAATCGAGAGAACGAAACTTTCGGTCAACAGTTGGCGAACGAGTCTCGCACGTCCGGCGCCAACGGCCAATCGCAGGCTCATTTCGCGGCCTCGCGCCGCGGCGCGTGCAAGCTGCAGGTTCGCCACATTCGCGCAGGAAATCAGCAAGACCAGTCCCACAATGCCCATCAGGATCATCAAGGGCGCCGCAAGGTCGTGACGAGCGCGCGAGAATCCTTTGCCGCCTGGCGTAACTTCTATCTTTTCGCGGAGTAACTCCTGCATTCCGTCTGCCGATCGGGCGTTCTTGTAGAGCTCTCCGAACACACGATGACCGATCACCTGGACGGAAGCATCCGCTTGGCGCAGCGATACGCCTGGCTTTAATCGGCCCATGAGAAGCAGCCAACTGACTTGTGAGTTGTCGAGAAAGCCGTACCCGGGATTGGCTTGCGCCTTCATGGTGATCGGGAACCAGATGTCGGTGGGTGCGCCAATGACATCGCCCTGAAATGCGGGAGGCATGACGCCGATGATTGTGAAGTTAGAGCCGTTCACATCCAGCGTTTGGCCGATCGCGCTCGGATCTCCGGCAAATGTACGCTGCCAAAAACCGTAACCGATGACGATTACCGGTGCTGACCCGGGAATGCGAACTTCCGCTTCTCTAAAAAAGCGGCCGACCAGCGGTGACAAGCCGAGGACAGAAAAGAAATTGCCCGTTATAAAGCGGCCGCGAACTCTGGCCTCGCCCGTGCTTACGGGCAAGCCATTGGCCAAGGCCACGTCCAGGCGTTCACTTCGTCCGCTGGCGTAGACATCGGTGAAGACCTGCTGCCGCGCGCGAAAACGTTCGAAGAAAGGATAAGAGAAGATATCGGACCTGCCGGCGCCTTCCGAAAGCGAGCCCGTGTGAGTGGAATCTCCAATAATGACCAACTGGTTCGGATTTTGCACGGCGAGCGGCTTCAGGAGCACGGCGTCAATCAAGCTGAAGATGGCGGTGTTCACGCCAATGCCAAGCGCAATCGAGAGGATCGCGACGGCGGCAAAACCGGGGCTGTTGCGCAAAACTCGTCCGGTGTAGCGCAGGTCCTGGAACAGGCGCTCAACGGTAGTCCAGCCCCACATTTCGCGCGTGATCTCTTTGATCAGCGTGGCATTGCCGAATTCACGGCGTGCGGAAGTGGATGCTTCTTGCAGGTTTTCACCACGTTCGATGCGGTCGCGAGAGGCCATTTGCAAGTGGCTGCGGATTTCTTCATCCAGATCGCGGTCCCGCGCCCTACCAAAGAAGCTTGGTAAATTCATCGATTACTCCCCATTCGCCACCGGGTTGAGTATGCCGGCGATGGCATTCACCAGCTGATCCCACTTGCTTCGTTCATTGACAAGCTGCTTTTTGCCGGCGGCCGTGAGCCGGTAATATTTCGCGCGCTGGCCGGCGTCGCTCTGTTTCCATTCGCTCTTTACCCATCCCTGGCGGGCGAGGCGATGGAGGGCCGGATAGAGCGAACCCGTTTCCACGCGCAGCAGATCTCCGGACGTGGCGCGGATCGCATTGGCTATTCCGTAGCCGTGCTGCGGTCCCCACTGCAACGTCTGGAGGATGAGCATGTCGAGCGTGCCCTGCAGAAGCTCGATCCGGTTCTGGTATTGCTGGTTCGGCATGAGGCTGTAGACATTCTACTATCGTGGGCGTAGAATGTCTACAGCTCTATTCGATGAGCTGCTCGCACTCGGCAAGTTTCGTTTTCAAGAAACGGCGCTCCGGTTCCGAGCACGGGCAATCGATCGCCCCGCGAAAGCAGGCGGCTGCCTCCGCGTAGCGCCGGAGGTCCGACAAAAGGTGCGCACGCACAGCCAGAAACAAGTAATAGCTGCGCAACGACGGATCATCCCCAAGCGCGTCCATCGCATGCAGGGCTGTTTCAGCGCCGTGGACTCGTGAAACCGCAACCACGCGATTGAGCGACCCGACCGGCGACGGTTTCACGTCCAGAAGTTGATCGTATAGGTTCAGAATAAGAGACCAATCGGTAGCCTCTGGATTGAGGGCACGCGCGTGGGTGGCGGCGATGGCCGCCTGCACGTGATACTCGGATACCTCGTCCCCGGCAATTGACCGGCCGAAATGATCGAACGCGAGCGCAATCAAGGCGTGATCCCAGCGAGTGCGGTCTTGCTGCTCCAGCAGAATGAGATCGCCCGACTTATCGACGCGCTCGTGAAAGCGCGCAGCTTGAAACGCCATGAGGGCAACCAGCGCGTGAACCCGCGGCTGAGAGACGTCTGAATTCGCCAGCAAACGCCCCAGGCGAAGAGCTTCTACGCACAAATCGTGACGAATAAGTTGCTCGCCTTGGTGTGCGGCGTAGCCCTCATTGAACATTAGATAGAGTACTTCGAGCACAGAGTCGAGGCGCTTGGCCAGTTCCGCGCCCGAAGGGAGCTCGATGCTAAGGGGGCGTTCGCGAATCTGGCGCTTGGCGCGGACGATGCGCTGGGCGGTCGTCACTTCGGGTGCGAAAAAGGCGCGAGCAATCTCCTGGACGCTAAACCCTCCGATGGTTTTCAGGCTCAACGCGACACTCGCGTCACGCGAGATTTCCGGATGGCAACACATGAAGATCATACGGAGTTCGTCGTCGCGGATTTGCTCTTCAATCGCAGCCTCGTCCGGCGCCCGGCTGCTGGCACGAGATAACTCAGCGACAATCGCTTCCGTCTTATCGCCCAAAAGTTGCTTGCGACGGATTGCGTCGATGGCGAAGTTATGGGCTACACGAAAAAGCCATGCTGCGGGATTCTCGGGAACACCCTGGTGGGGCCACGTTCCGAGTGCGCGCAGCATGGCGTCCTGCACTGCTTCTTCGGCCAAATCAAGGTGAGATGGCCCAAGCAGGCGCGTGAGGTGCGCCACCATACGTCCGGCCTGCCGCCGGAACAGATGATCGAGAAGAACGCTTACATCCGAGGAAGCGTTCACATGCCGAACGTCTGGCGGACTTCGATAGTCCCGCCGTATTCCAACTGCGGATGATCGAGCGTTCGCTTGACGGCTTCGTCGTAATCGGCCGCCTCGATGAGATAATAACCGCCCAGCACTTCTTTCGTTTCGCTGTAGGGTCCATCAGTGGCGCGCGGCGTACCTCCTTTTCCGCGAAGCACGCGGCCAACGTCGTGCGCCAGCCGCATACTGCCTTTCACGAAGGCCTTTTGGCCCCAAGCGATGTACTTCTCGAGCGCCTTCTGCATCTCTTCCGGGCTTAAGCGATCCCAACCAGACGGATCAGAGTAGAGCAACAGCATATATTGCGGCATAGTGTCTCCTTATTGAATACGGCTGTACTGCGCGCTTTCGGTGAACTTCGGCTTGCCATCCTGATAGAACTGCCACTCGCTTACTAGATGATTATGGTCGATCAGGTGGAGCTTAGCGTTATGCATGTGGCCTGCGCCGGGGCTCGCCAGATTGGTGGCATCCAGAAAAGCGAACTCTATCTCATCGGAGCTGGCGTCGAATCGCTGCTCCTGCATGCGCGGCTGATTGCCCGCCATGCAGTAGTGAGTGAGCAGAAGGCGATCGCCATCCAGGTAATAAACCGTCAGCATAGGCGGCATGCCTTCCATGCTTTCGCGCTCCAGTAGCGCGCTGCCTCCGGCGACGAGCTGATAGCTGAGGTGTGCCTTCCCGTCCCTAGTGTCGGACTGCCATTCGCCTGCCAGCGTCTTGAGACGAGCGAAGGCTGAAGATGCCTCACTGGTCTGCGGCGTTTGAGGAGGCGTGGCGTTTTGAGCTGCTTCCGCCAACAGCGCCGCGGAAAGCAGTAAGAGGGTTGTTTTCACAGTTTCTCCTTTGGGGGCGAAGCTCTGCTTCTCCCCACTTGCGCTTCCATGACGGATGGAGGATTGAGAAATCGACAGCGCGGTGGAAAAAAATTTCGCCAATACACTCCCGCCCCGGCATACGCGCCCGGCAGTTTGCGCCGCGGCCGTTGTAAGCAGAAGACCGCACATGAGCAAGACCGCGGTTTTCATCGTTCTCTCCTTCGGGCGTGAAGCTTCGTTCAAGCGCCTTCCATAGGAACGACGAACGAGGAGAGACGAAATCGACATGAAGCGGACCAGTATCGGATCAAAGCCACTTCACAATCGCATCCCGCTCTCAGCGATCTGGCGAATCGCAGCGCCGGAACAAATCTAAGCCGATTGGTGTCCGATAAGGAAACTCTCTTGTATGTAGATAAAGCCTATGCTGGGCATTTTCATTTCCGCGGAAACAATTTGGCAAGACCTAAAGTACGGACTGCGTCAATTGGGGTCCAGCCGCGGGTTTGCCGCTGTGGCAATCCTGACCCTGGCGCTCGGCGTTGGGGTGAACACTTCTATTTTCAGCTTGCTAAACGCCCTGGTGCTCAGGCCCTTGCCGGTACCAAACAGCGGTAGGGTGGTCGAAATCTATCGGGGCGATCGCCGTCCCTGTTCTTATCCGGACTTCCTGGACTTCCAGCAACGCGTCAATGCTTTTTCTGGCCTGGCCGCTGATACGTCGAACGAAAGCGCCCTCGATGTGGGCGACAGCAGTGAAGTCATACTTGCCGAGGCCGTCTCCTACAACTACGCGACGGTGCTGCAAGTCAAGCCGGCACTTGGACGGTGGTTCACCACCGTGGACGAGCACGCAGCGGACTACCTTGCAGTCATCAGTTACCGGGCGTGGCAGAGCCGTTTCGGCGGCGATCCTCACGTAATCGGCAGGCCGGTGCGGTTGGAATCGCAGTGGTACACCGTCATTGGAGTGGCCCCGAAGGAGTTCCAAGGTATGGAATTGCCGGTGTTGACGGAAATATGGGTGCCGCTTGTCAGATACGCTCAGCACAACCAATTCGCGTCCGGAATCGTGAAGGATCGATTCGGAGGCAAAGTCCTGATGTTCGGCAGATTCCGCCCCGGAGTAACAGCGCCGCAGGCGCAAGCCGAATTAAACGCGGTAGACGTGCAGTTGCGCCATGATTATCCGCGGCGGGAAGCACAGCGGGTCATGCTGAAAGTGGAACGTGCTCGCGGCACATCCGATCCGGCTTATCGGCGCCCAGTTGGGCAACTGCTCATATTGTTGTCTGTAGTAGTTGCCTTAGTGCTGCTCATCGCTTGCGCGAATGTCGCCAATCTGTTGCTTGCTCGTGGGCTGTCGAGACGCCGCGAGATCTCGATTCGCCTGTCTTTAGGCGCTAGCCGAGGACGAATTTGCCGCCAGATGATGTTGGAGAGCCTGCTGCTCAGCATTATGGGCGCGGCGGCGGGGATTGTTGCGGCGCACTGGACCAATCGGATTCTCGAACACGGGCTCTCTTCCGCTCCAGAGCCGATCGCCATAGGAGCAAATCTGTCTCTGGATGGACGCGTATTCTGTTTCGTATTGATTGCATCAGTTGTAACCACGCTTCTATTCGGATTGGTTCCCGCCTTGCAATCGTCCAAACCGGATTTGATCTTTGCACTCAAAGGCGCCGAGACATTGGCGCGGGCTCGGAGGGTCACGCTGCGGAACGTTAGCGTGGTGGCGCAAGTGACACTGTCCTTAGTGCTCTTGACGTTGGCTGGGCTGTTCCTGAGAGCCTTGCAAGCCGCGAGCA
>Ga0335074_10017396_pt1 | contig 10139 bp, 7 predicted proteins | sample Lox_Sample_23_FD_206715 | JGI IMG/M metagenome (GOLD analysis project Ga0335074, IMG submission 206715) | Soil microbial communities from Loxahatchee National Wildlife Refuge, Florida, United States - Lox_Sample_2.3 | ecosystem: Environmental > Terrestrial > Soil > Wetlands | place: USA: Florida...
ATGTTTCGGGAAAACCCGCCGTTGCCCCGGATCAAATCCGGGCAGGCTGTTTTCCGATCACGCTTCAAGAGGCCTTGGATTCGTGCAGGTGTTCGCCGTCGCGGCTCAGGCTCACGGCCGCCACGTGCGCCCGGTTAATGACCTTGGCGGCGTGGTTCGCCGATTCATGCTCCGGGATACGCCATTTGCCGATGCTTTCGGCAATGATCTTCACCGAGGCTGACGCGGTTTGCGCCAAGTGGGCATAATTGGCGTTGACGCGGCGTACGCGCTCGCCTTCGGCCTGCAGATAATCGCGAGCGACCAGGAGCTCGGCCATCAACTTCTCGATGTCCGCAATCGACGCCGCGCCGGCAGCGAGGACGTCATCGCCGAGCCCCTGCGCGTCGGCTACCTTGTTGCCGCGCAGCAGTGAGCGAATACCCCCCTCGATCGTCTTTGTGGCGGTGTCGGACATCGACGGTTTTGATTCCACGGCGTCCATCTTTTTCTCCCGTTGCGCATGGACTGCGCCCGAATTTGGTTGAGCGTGCTGCGCCGGACTCGACGTGAGGTCGCGCGTTGCATGGACACTCTGTCGTATCAAGGTAAATCGAGTGTTAACCTGCCGCGATCATCCAAAGTAGGCGGCCGCCGAGATGCTCTAAGCGGCGCAGACGGCAGCGAGAAACTTTTCCATTTCCGCCGACAGCCGGTTGCCGTCCTCGGCCAGCGACTGCGCCGAGGCAAGCACTTGCGACGACGCCGAGGTGATGCCGGTCGTGCTGTCGTTGACTTCGGCGATGTTGGCGGCAACGTGCGCGGCGCTGCCGGCCGCCGCCTGCACGTTCGCGGCAATGTGCTGCGTGGTTGCGGCTTGCAGCTCGACGGCCGACGTGATCGCTGCGGCGATCACCGAGATGCGGCCGATAGTGGCGCCGATTTCCTTGACAATCGCCACCGAGTCCTGGGTCGCCGCCTGCACGCCGGCAATCTGCACCACGATCTCTTCGGTCGCCTTCGAGGTCTGCGCCGCCAGCATCTTGACCTCCTGCGCAACCACCGCGAAACCGCGGCCGGCCTCGCCGGCGCGTGCCGCCTCGATCGTGGCGTTGAGCGCCAACAGGTTGGTTTGCTCGGCGATGGCGGTGATCAACTTCACCACGTCGCCGATGCGATCGGCGGCGCGCGTCAATTCGGCGATGCGCCCGTCGGTTTTATCGGCTTGCACCACCGCCTCGCGTGCGATGCGCGTCGATTCCTCGACCTGCCGGCTGATCTCGTTCACCGACACGATGAGCCGTTCGGTCGCGAGCGCAACCGACTGCACATTCTCGGCGGCTTGCGTGGACGCCGACAAAACGTTGCCGGAGAGATCGCGGGTCGCGCACGCCGTCGCGCTCAGGCCTTCGGCCGCCGCTTCGAGCTCGGTTGAGGACGCCGACACCGAGCGCACGACGCTTGCCACCGTGCTTTCGAACGCCATAGCGAGAGTCTGCATATCGGACCGGCGCTGCTCGGCCATACGCCGTGCGGTTTCCTTCTCGGCCGCCTCCAATTGCTCGATGCGGATCAATTTCTCCTTGAAGGTCTGCGCCGCGCGCGCGGTGTCGCCGATCTCGTCGAGGCGGTCGGTATGCGGCACCACGACGTCTTTATTGCCGTTGGCAAGTTCCATCAGAACTTCGCCGATGCGGCGGATCGGTCGGCTGATCGCCATCGCGCCGAACAGCGCGACACCGGCGAGAACGGCGATGACGAACAGCCCCATACCGAGATCGAGCCGGCTGACGTGCTGCACCTCGGCCGCGGCTTGCGCCTTGCGCCGCTCGGCCGCCCTCATCAATGCGGCGATGGTCGTCTCGGTCAGCTCATCCATGCGGTCGCTCAGCTCGCCGCTGCGTTTGACCTTGTCGACCGTGTCGCCGTAGTTCTTCGCCGCTGCGGCGAGTTCGCCGACGACGCTGACATAGTTTTTGACGAGCCCGACGAGGTGCTGCAGCCGCTCCTTGTCGGCCGGGTCGTCGGTACTCTCAAGCGCGGCTTTGATATGGCCGGCCACCGCCATTTGGTCGGCGTCAAGTCGGTTCAACGCGGGATCGATCTCGCTCGGCGCAATCGCGAGCCTGATTTCACGCGTCTCGATCTGCATGCTGCGCAAAACGTCGGCGGCGCGCAGCGCCTCGACGGCGGCAAGTTGCTTATTATCGGCGGCGGCACGTTCGCGTCCGGCGGTGTGAACGCCGACCTGCTGCTCGACCAGCGTGCCCGCAACCAGCAATACGCCGACGCCGGCCCACAGCGCGAGCCGGGTGCGAATGGAAAAATCGGAGGAAGCCATCGACCGGCCCTGTGGTAATACGGCATGATTAACGGGGCTGGTTAATTCGCAGTAAAGTCGTTGCGTCCGATCGCAGCAAATTATTGGCCCGGCACGAAAAATCGGCGTGAAGGCCGGTGTTCCGATGGCGCAGTTCGCAACCGACTTACGCGCGGCGCTTTCGACGCGCGCGCCGCATGTTCCGCCGGCCTGCCGGCGAACGAAGCCGCCCGAACAATCTGCGCAGCTCGATCTTCGCCTGCTCCAGCGTGCGGCGTCGGCTGGCGGGTAAATTCTTGCCGGCGCGGTTGATATAAAACACCAGCATCGACAGCGCCGACCGGTAGGGCTCGGCCTTGCGCCGTCGGCTGCGCTCCGCAGATTTTTTCAGCGATGCTGCGATCCGTTTGGGATTTCGCCAGCTAAAAGTTCCGCGCTCGAGTTCGAGCGCGTCGCTCTCTTTCGTCACGCGCGCAGACCAGTAGCGCGTGCTATTGCCCCGCCCGGACTTGCCGCTGCGTGTGGACTTGCTGCGGCGCGATTTCTGCGGCGAGGATTTTCGCTTGGCGGTTGTGCGGGCCACAGGCCAATCCGGTGCTTGCTGAGCCAAAGCCTAAAACAGAAAATTGCGCCGTGCGCAAAATTGTTTTTTCGCGCGGCGCTACAGCACGCCGACGCCCTTCAGGCCGCCGCGAATCGCTTCGGCCGACGCCGCGCCCTTGCGCAGGAACACCGCGGGTTTCGACAGCGGCGCCGGCACGCGGTTCCAAGAGCCCGCCTTGCCGCGATCGGCACCGCTCCACAAGTCGGTCCATTCGCTGCGGAGCGGAAAATAGACGTCGAGCGTATCGACGCCGGGATCGAGCGCCGGCGCAACCATGAGATCGGGTCCGAGCAGAAACTGATAGCGCAGCGCATGCGTCTTGGGATCGTCCGGATAATGCAGGAAGAGATGCCGCACCACCGGATAGCCGCGCTCTGCGGCGTCGGCGATCAAGTGCTTGCGGTAAGCGGCAAGACCTTTGTAGACCTTGGCAAATCGCGCCAGATGCGCCGCGTTGGCCGGCGCCGAATCGAATTGCGCGGCGATCGTCGGATCAAGTCCTTCATGGGTGCGGAACACGCTGGTGAAGGCCGCGAGCTCCATCCAGCGCTGAAAAAGTTCGTCGTTGCGGGCGACCAGCGGGATTTTGCGGCCGGCGAGATGCAGGCTGAGCGTCACATAGCCGCCGGCATCGCCGTGCAACAGGCTGAACCCGGAAACGCCGCCGGACAGTAGCCCCACAACAGCGGACTTGATGCCGTCGTACTCGTCCCACGTCTGCATCTGGTCGCCGAGCCAGAACAGGGTCGAGAATTTCGGGCTCTGGCTGAAACCGGAGCGATTGAAGAACACGACGTCGTCGCCGCGGCCGGCTTCCTCGATGGCTTCGCGGTTTACCTCGGCCCATTCCACCGGATAGCGGTTATGCCATTCGGCGGGTTTCGCATCGCCGTAGAGCTTGCCGTCGAACGGCAGCGCTTCGCCGAAATCCGCCATCCAGCCGCAGGCGCCGGCTTTGCCGATGAGTTCGTTCTTGATGATGGTCTTGATCCAGCTTCGCGTCCCCGGGTTGGCAAGATCGATCAGCCCGGCAAAAAAATCGGTGTTCTTGATGAGATAGGGCGTGCCGTCGGCTTTCTTGACCAGATAGCCGTTCGCCGCGGCTTGCTTGAACAGCATGTCGTGGCCGGCGGCATTGCTGAGGAAGGGATTGATGTAGATCAGCATGCGCGCGCCGCTATTTTGCAGATCGGTAATCAGTTCGCGCCACTGCGGATAGTGGCTCTCGTCGAGCCGCCAGTCCCACCACAATTGCGTGCCCGCCGACGTCACGCGCGCGCCCGACCAGTCCTGCACCCACAATCCGGCGAGCGGCACGCCGGCTTCGCGCAACGCCGCAAGCTTGCTGCGCACCACTGCCGTACCGCCTTGAACGCAGACGATGGCGCCGTTGTGCACCCAGTCCGGCAGCGCGCGCATGCGCCCGGAGTAATCGGTATAGGACTCGATCAGATCGAGCGGCGTTTTGCCGTAGAGGATGCGCCCGGTCATGGTGCCGGACCACACCTTTATTTCGAAATGCCGCGCGCCGCGCAGATCGAAAGCGCTGTATTGCGTGTTTTCCAGGAACAGCGAACGCAAGTGGCTGGAAATGAAATGCGGCGCCGGCGCTTCGGTCACATAGGGGTTGCCGCCGCCGCCGTCGGCGAACATGTCGATCAATTGCGTCAGGACCGGCCGGCCGCGACCGACGCCGTGCTCCTGCACCAGGATCGGCACGACTTTGCCCTTCTGATTGAAGTACGTGAGTTGCTCGCCGAAGCCGAAAAACGCTTCGTCCGCCGCCGATGCGGCGCGCAGGCGAAGACGGTTGATTGCGTCGCCTTTGGTGCTGATCACAAAGCGCAGATGCGAAGGCGACACCGCCTCGAAGTTGAGCTGATAGCCGATCGCGCCAGGTTTGCCGAATAGCCGTCCGGCGACGCGGGCGCGGTTCGGGGCAAAATCGATGGCTTCGACGCTGGCCCGGTCAAAAATTGCAGTGACCGCGTCTTTGATCCGGTAGGAGCCCTCGGGCGTGCCAAAGGCGGCGATATCGGCAGTGGCCTTCTCGGCGATGATGAAATTGCCGTCGGGCGGACTCTCCCAGAGCACGCGATCCGGACTGCCGCTATGCAGCAGACGAAAGCCGTTTGCAGTTCGGTCAAAGATGAATTGGCCGATCGAATGGCGTTCACCCGGCGATGCGGCGGACTGCGCGGCGGCTTTTTTTTGTTCCAGCGTTGCCGCCGCTACGGCGGACGCGGCGGTCGTTAGAAACTCACGCCTCCCTAGCGCCATATTGCCTCCGGCCCGAGCAGAACGCTCCTTATGTAGTGTGTTTTGCGAATGGGTTGAATGTGTGAGCCGCCGTGCAGCCGGCGCAGATCGCGAACAAAGCGCACGCCGCACGCCGTGCCGCGATGGCCGCGCCGTGCCGCGCTTTCCGGTGTTTCGCTGCGAATCGATCAGCGCCGATTGTCGGCGCTGCGCCGATCTTCGGGCTGCGGCAAATCGACCTTGCTCTGTCCCATCGGTGGATTTTGCGACGCGGTTAGAGTGCGCTTCTCAGCGCGCGCTCCACCATGACGCCGACGAGCTCGCGGCGATAGGCGCCGCTGCCGTGAATGTCGTCGGGCGGATCGACGGCGGCGCGTGCTGCCGCCGCGGCCGCCGCAATCGTTGTCTCCGCGATCTCGCTGCCGTTGAGCACATCCTCGACGGCGGGTAGACGCAGCGGCCGGTCGGCGACACCGATGACGCCGACATGAACGTTGCGGGCCTGCCCATTGCGCGCCTCGCCGGCATCGTCGCGATCGTAGAACAACGCGGCCCCGGCCAAGGCGAAATCGCCGTGCCGGCGGGCGAATTCGGCAAAGCCGAAGCGCCGCTCGAGCGGCCACGGCGGCAGGCGGATTTCGGTGATGATCTCGTCGGGCTTTAATGCCGTGGTCAGCGTGCCGAGAAAGAAGTCCGCCGCCGCAATGACGCGCGCGCCGGCTTCGCCGATGACGGCGATTTCAGCCTCGCAGGTTACGGCGATGCCCGGCATTTCGGCGGCCGGATCGGCGTGCGCCAGGCTGCCGCCGACGGTGCCGCGGTTGCGGATCTGATCATGCCCCACATGCGCGATCGCCGCCGCCAGAAGCGGATGCGCGCTGCGCAGGTGCGCATCCGTGAGGATGTCGCGCCAGCGCACCATTGCGCCGAGCGTGATTCCTGCCTCGGACACGGTGATGTGTTGGAGTTCCGGAAGTTTGCCCAGATCGACGATGAGCGACGGCGCGGCAACGCGGAACGCTAGCATCGGCATCAAGCTCTGTCCGCCGGCCAGCGGCTTCGCCTCGCCGTCGTGGGCGGCCAACAGCGCCACCGCTTGCGCAATACTGGCCGGGCGGGCGTATGCGAAGGGCGGTAATTTCATGGCCCGAGTAAAAAGAAATTATCTCGAACGGTTTCGTAGCATCGCGCCGAGAGAAGGGTCAAACCGCGCGGTGTCGCCGTCGTCTCGACTTTTCCGCTTTATCCCGCTAAGCGGGCCGCGCAGCAGCACGCCGGAATCGCGATCAATGCAAATCGTCTCGCAAGCCTGTTACGTCCGCTCCGGTTCGCCGATGCGGTCGCGATCGCTGATCGCCTGCGTCATCGGCATGCTGCTTGCAGTCATTGCGAGCCTGGTCGGCGAGCGGGGGGCGCGCGCGGCCGGGGAGACGGTGACGCCGCCGCGCGCCGTCGTGGTTCCGGGCTTCTGGGATCCGCGCCGCCGGCCGGAACGGCCCGATCTTTCGCGCATCCCGGCCATCCGCTTTCTCACCGATCTCGATTATCCGCCGTTCGATTACGCCGGTGCGGACGGCAATCCGGCCGGCTTCAATATCGATCTGGCGCGGCTGATCTGCGACGAGATCAAGGTCAGCTGCACCATTCAGGCGCGGCCTTTCGACACGTTGCTCGATGCGCTCAACGACAATCGCGGCGATGCCGTGATCGCCTCGATCGCGCCCACGGCGCAAACGCGCCGGCGCGCCGATTTCACCGATCCGTACTACCGCACGCCGGCGCGCTTTGTGGCGCGCGTCGACAGCCCGATCCGCGACGTGGTGCCGGAACGGCTCGAAGGCTTAAAGATCGCCGTGATCGCTGGCACCGCGCACGAGGCCTACCTCAAGGCGTTGTTCACCGAGGCGGTGATCCGGCCTTATCCCAATGCCGACGCGGCGCGCGAAGCGTTGCGTCGCAAGGACGTCGATCTGTTGTTCGGCGACGGTATCGCGCTTTCGTTCTGGCTCAACGGCAGCGATTCGGGCGGCTGTTGCGCCTTCCGCGGCGGGCCATTTCTGGAAAGCCGGTATTTTGGCGAAGGGGTCGGCATCGCCGTCAGGCGCGGCAACGATCTTTTGCGGCTCGCGCTGAATTGGGCGCTGTTTCGGCTGTGGGAGAAGGGCAGCTATACCGACCTTTGGCTGCGCTATTTCCCGATCAGCCCGTTTTGATTCCGGCGGCGCCGATTACTATAGATTGAAATGATGACGGTCGCGACCAAACAACATGCCGAACTGCGCGAACTCGCCGAGCAGTCGCGCGCCTGGCCGTTCGAGGAGGCGCGCAAGATCGTCGCCCGGCTGCAGCGCATGCCGAAGGACGAGGTCATTTTCGAAACCGGCTACGGCCCGTCCGGCCTGCCGCATATCGGCACCTTCGGCGAGGTGGCCCGCACCTCGATGGTGCGCCACGCCTTCCGCGTGCTCACCGGCGACACGATAAAGACGCGGCTGATCGCGTTCTCCGACGACATGGACGCGCTGCGCAAGGTGCCCGACAACGTCCCCAACAAAGAGATGCTGGCGCGCCATCTCGACCAGCCGCTGACCAGGGTGCCCGATCCGTTCGGCACGCACGAAAGTTTTGCCGCGCACAACAACGCGCGGCTGCGCACCTTCCTCGATCAATTCGGCTTCGATTACGAATTCATGTCGTCGACTGCCTGCTACACGTCGGGGCGGTTCGATGCCGCGCTGCTTAAAGTGCTCGAGCGCTTCGAGGCGGTGATGGCGATCATGCTGCCGTCGCTGCGCGAGGAGCGTGCGCAAACTTATTCGCCGTTCCTGCCGATCTCGCCGCGAACCGGCGCGGTGCTGCAAGTGCCGGTGATCGCGCACGACGCCAAAGCGGGCACCATCACCTACGAGCACCCGGAGACGGCCGCGCGCGTCACCACGCCGGTCACCGGCGGACGTTGCAAATTGCAATGGAAGCCCGATTGGGCAATGCGCTGGGTCGCGCTCGGCGTCGACTACGAAATGGCCGGCAAAGACCTGATCGATTCGGTGAAACTGTCCGGCGAAATCTGCCGCACGCTCGGCGGCGTGCCGCCGGAGGGCTTCAATTACGAGCTTTTCCTCGACGAGAACGGGCAGAAAATCTCCAAATCGAAGGGCAACGGGCTCACCATCGAAGAGTGGCTGCGTTACGCCAGCCCGGAGAGCTTGTCTTTATTCATGTACCGCGAGCCGAAGGCCGCTAAGCGGCTTTATTTCGACGTCATCCCGCGCCACGTCGACGAATACCAGCAAATGCTCGAAGCCTATGAGCGGCAGGGCTTGCGGGAACGATTGTCGAATCCGGTGTGGCACATCCACGCCGGCAGCCCGCCCAAGGCCGACAATCCGATCACGTTTGCGATGCTCATTTCGCTCGTCACCGCCTCGAACGCGGAGAACGCCGAGACTTTGTGGGGCTTCATCGGCCGCTACCGGCCGGGCGTGACGCGCGAAACCCATCCGCACCTCGAAGCTTTGGTCAATTACGCCATCCATTATTTCCGCGATTTCGTGCTGCCGGCGAAAAAATTCCGTGAGCCAAGCATGGTCGAGCGCGCGGCCTTGATCGACTTGCGCGATGCGCTGTCGCAATTGCCGGCGGATGCGTCCGCGCAGGCGATCCAAGACGTGGTCTACGAAGTCGGTCGCCGCGAGCCGTTTCTCGACCACACCGGCAAGATCAAGGCCAAGGACGGCAAGCCCGGCGTCGCGCTCGACTGGTTCAACATGCTCTACCAGGTGCTGCTCGGCCAGGAGAAAGGCCCGCGCTTCGGCTCGTTCGTCGCCGCCTACGGCATCCAGAACACCGTCGACATGATCGACGGCGCGCTGGCCCGCTCGGCTTAGATCGTCACGTCGCGCCTCGCCATGGCGGCGTAGCTTTACTGGCTCGCCCACAGGATGCGCGCGATCCACAGCACGTCCGCGGCCGCGATGGTGCGGTCCGCGTGCTGGGCATTGAGCGATTTCAGCTCGATCGCTTTCGCGGTCTTGCGCTTGAGTTCCTTCGCCATTACCTCGCCGTTTCTGGTCCGCACCACCACGCGGTCGCCGCGGCGGATCGGCGCCGCCGGCGAAACCAGGATCACGTCGCCGTCGCGGTAGGCCGGCTCCATCGAGTGGCCGGACACTTCCAGCGCATAAGCGTGCTCGTCGCTGACCGCCGGAAAGGCGATCTCGTCCCAGCCGCCGCCGACCGGGAAGCCGCCGTCGTCGAAATAGCCGCCGGCGCCGGCCTCGGCGAAGCCGAGCAGCGGCACGGCCCGGGTCGCCATCCCGCCGCCGGAATTGACCAGATCGACAAAGACGTCGAGCGTCGTCGAGGTGGCGGTGAGCGCCTTGGCGATCGACTCGGTCGAGGGCCAGCGGGCGCGGCCTTCCGCCGTGACGCGTTTCGATTTGTTGAACGTCGTCGGGTCAAGTCCAGCTTGCCTGGCTAGTCCCGAAGCCGACAAACCGGCGCGAGCCGCCAGACGGTCGATGGCGGTCCAAACCTGCGCATGTGTGAGCATCGATACTCCGTCATGGCATGATGCCGAGAAAGCCTGCCCCGGACCTGATTCGGCGTCGGGTCGCGGCTTTCGGGCGAGATCATGCGCACATTGCTCGCGCGATGATAGGAATTATTGCCTGACTGCTCAAGCCGTTATAGGGTCGCGCGCCGATGCGGGAACCAAGGTGACGACGATCTATAAGATTTGCGACCGAGCGTCGTGGCGGAAGGCCGAAACCGAGCGGCAATTTTGCGGATCGCCGGCCGACGCGCGCGATGGCTTCATCCACTTCTCCACCGCCGCGCAGCTTGCCGAAACGGCTGCCAAGCATTTCGCCGGTGTGGCGGACCTGGTGCTGGTCGCGGTCGATTCCGGCGCACTGGACGGTAACCTGAAGTGGGAATCTTCGCGCGGCGGCGACCTTTTCCCCCATCTCTATGCGC
>Ga0335074_10017397_pt1 | contig 10139 bp, 7 predicted proteins | sample Lox_Sample_23_FD_206715 | JGI IMG/M metagenome (GOLD analysis project Ga0335074, IMG submission 206715) | Soil microbial communities from Loxahatchee National Wildlife Refuge, Florida, United States - Lox_Sample_2.3 | ecosystem: Environmental > Terrestrial > Soil > Wetlands | place: USA: Florida...
TCCCCAACCGCGTCCTCGACGAGCGCTTCCTCGAACACCGCCGCCGTTCCGCCGCCCTGGGCCTCCTGGCTGGCGCCCTCGTCTCCGGCGGCCTGCTCGAGTACCACCTCTTCCACGACCACCGCATCGACTGGGAACTCGCTTCCGTCCTCCTCGCCATGGTCGTCGTCAAGTACACCGCCCTGCTCTGGTTTCGCCTCCACGACTAACCACGACGAACCCCACCACCGCAACAGAAAGGAAAACCGCCATGTGCCTCTTCGCCAACGAACCCCGCAGCCGCCGCTCCGGCGCCTTCATCGCCGTCAGCATGTGCTGCCTCGCGTGCGCCAACCTGTGGCCCAGCACATCCTTCAGCCACGCCCTCACGCCCAACCTCCGCGACTTCTTCAAAGGCCTGCTCTACGGCTTGTCTTTCGCCTTCAGCATCGGTGCGCTCATCCTCGCGCGACGCTCGCGCCTCAACCGCAGCTGAACCGAGGCAGATGAGGCGCCGGCTGCCTCGCCATTCCCCGAGCAGTTCGGTTCGCTCCCAGCCCCAGGCTCCCAGCTCCAGGCTACCAGCTCCCTGTACCCTGTCCCCCGTACCCTGTACCCTGTTCTTCCATGGACCGCCGCGACTTCCTCGCCGTCACTGGCCGTTTCGGCCTCGCCTCCACCCTCTTTCCCGGCATCCTCTATACACTCGCCACCCAGGCCGCCCCCTCGGCCCAGGCCCAAACCGGCCCAACCGCAGCCGAGCCCGAGCTCCCCAAAATCACCCCCGAAATGATCGACCAGGCCGCCGCCCTCGCAGCCATCGTCATCCCCGCCGACGACAAGGCCGCCATGCTCGACGGCCTCAACGAACAGCGATCCGGCTACCTCGCCATCCGCAAGCTCGACCTGCCCAACTCCGTCCCCCCGGCCTTCATCTTCGATCCCCTCCCGCCCGGCGCCACCGTCAATACCCAGCGCGAGAAGCCCGTCTACTCCAAAGCTCCCGCCAACCTCACCGCCCCCGCCAACCTCGAAGACCTCGCCTTTTTCTCCGCAATGGAACTAGCCGACCTCATCCGACGCCGCAAAATCTCCTCCGTCGCGCTCACCCAGATGTACATCGCCCGCCTGAAACGCTACGATCCCGTCCTCCACTTCAACATCACCCTCACCGAAGACCGCGCCCTCGCCCACGCCCGCGAAGCCGACGCCGACCTCGCCCGCGGCCACTACCGCGGACCCCTCCACGGCCTGCCCTGGGGCGCCAAAGATCTCCTCGCCGTCAAGGGCTATCCCACGACCTGGGGCGCCGGCGGCTTCGAGCACCAGACCATCGACCAGGACGCCACCGTCGTCCAGCGCCTCGACCAGGCCGGAGCCGTCCTCATCGCCAAGCTCACCCTCGGCGCCCTCGCCATGGGCGACGTCTGGTTCGGTGGCCGCACCCGCAATCCCTGGAACACGAAACAAGGCTCCAGCGGCTCCTCCGCCGGACCCGCCTCCGCGACCTCCGCCGGCTGCGTCGCCTTCGCCATCGGATCGGAAACCCTCGGCTCCATCTCCTCGCCCAGCACCCGCTGCGGCTGCACCGGCCTCCGCCCCACCTTCGGCTTCGTTCCCCGCACCGGCGCCATGGCCCTCAGCTGGACCATGGACAAACTCGGCCCCATCACCCGCGCTGTCGAAGACTGCGCCGCCGTCCTCGAAGCGATCTACGGCCCCGACGGCCAGGACCTCTCCGTCCGCGACGCTGCCTTCAACTGGAACGCCGACCTCGACTGGAAATCCCTCCGCGTCGGCTACCTCAAAGCCGGCTTCGAGCCCGATCAGCCTCCGCCCCCCGAGAAGCCCGTCCCCGCCGACGAAACGGCCGATGAAAAGAAGCAGCTTGAGAAGCGCCAGCGCGAAGCCGCCGCCTATCGCGCCCGCCGCGCCTACGACCGCAAATACGACCTCGCGGCCCTCGACAAGCTCCGCTCCATGGGCGTCAACCTCATCCCCCTCGACCTGCCCAAACTCCCGTACGGCCCTATGGCCGCCCTGCTCACCGCCGAGGCCGCCGCCGCCTTTGATGACCTCACCCGCTCCGGCCGCGACAAACTCCTCACCGCCCAAAGCCCCGAAGATTGGCCCAATCTCTTCCGCGTCGCCCGCTTCTACCCTGCCGTCGAATACATCCAGGCCAACCGCGCCCGCTCCCTCGCCATCCGCCAGATGTCCGCCCTCTTCGACCAGGTCGACGTGATCGTCGCCTCCACGAACTCCCAGCAGCTCGTCGTCACCAATCTCACCGGACACCCCGCCTGCATCGTCCCCAACGGCCTGCGCGGCTCCGACGCCCCCGCCCCGCCCGCCATCGATACCGGCGACGACGACCAGATCGGCGGTCCCGGCACGCCCGTCTCCATCACCTTCCTCGCCGGCCATTATCAGGACGCGAAGCTCTGCGCCTTCGCCCGCGCTTACCAGCAGGCCGCCGGCTTCGAAAAACTCCACCCAAAACTGCCGGGGTGAGCGGATATCCTGGTGATCCGGGTCGGTTTGAGTTGCATACTAAGCCATCGAACCAATTTCCGGACTCGATGACCGCTGCCCGCCCTATCTGGAAAGCTCCTGGCGAACGAATTGACTTACAAACGCAAGATAGGGCACAGTTATTGACATTCTCCCCCTCCACCCAGCGTCTGGCACGCTGCCACAGGTGAACGATGGACTTCAGCGAGCTAAGGACCGCCATTAGGGACGAAATAGGCATTGATGCCCATGCCCTCTACAAGGACGAGCGCTATTCCATCCCGCCTTATCTGCTCGACCTCTTAAACGACGCCATCATCGTCGCGTTTCTGACCGGCTTTTTTGGCCTGGATGAGCTCGGCAAAGCGGCCCGCAACCGAATCATCCAGTTTATGGAGACTTTCAGAAAGGGCCCCCAGCTGGTGACGTTGAACATCGGTTCTGACGTCGATCATGCTCTTCAGCTCAGCAATTCCCCCGACCCGCAAGGCCGGCAAAGAGGGCACGACAATCTGATCCGCCTTCTCATCGACTACGGCATGAGTGAAGAGATCGCCAAAGCACACGCCGCGTTGATCGAGGAATCCATTGTCGCCACTCTCGTCGCAAAGAAAGGCTGATCCTTCATGACAACCGCACTCAAGCTCTTTAACGGCCGGATGATCCCCGGCGTTGATCGTTATTCTATGGCCGCTTTGCAGGCGGCCTGCACCGTTCTCGACCCTCGGATGTCCGAACTGTCCTTCGGAGAAACCCGCGCGATGGCAACGCAGCCGGATATTCCCGGCAAGACCGTCTGGTACCGTGTGCGCCGTCCTGAGCGCGAGGATACCTACATCAACGTGAACCCTGGTGAATATCGCACGACCATGCCGGATGGCGAAAACGATCTGGTTCTCGAAATGCCCGAGCCTCCCCCCGGGGACACTCTGGTCGGCCGGCTCTCGGCTCTCCTCAACTTCTCCAGGAAATACAGCTTCTATACGTCGCACGTCCAGTCGCTCGCCGCAACTCTCGACGAGTTTTCCTCTGGCTATCCCTCGATCGAACGGGGCGCAGCGTTATTTACCACAGCCGGTGAGTTACTGCGGGACAGAAAGGGTGACCGTCAGAAACTGACCCACGACCTCTATCGTCAGGGCCTGCTCGAACACGCCATGCCCCTGATGCAATTCTCCGCCGCCATGGCCCTCTTCCAGATTCAGGCAATGACCGGGTTATGGATTGAGTTCGGTCCTGAAACATCTGCCGTGCAAGCCCGGGCCAATCCCTACCTCCAGCCTTCTGAAAGCCTGCGAGGTTTCGTCCGCACTATCGCTCATTCAGAGAATCACCAGAACCTTGTGGAGAACTTGGCGCTCACTGGAAACAGCTGCTATCGGGATGCGGGCGCTTCGGTCAAGGCAGCTCTTGACGCCGATTCCATGATTTCACTCTGTGACTCTCTGGTCCTCGGAGCTCATCAGTACTTTGTCGCCCTGCTTGTCGGCAGGATTGCAGAACTCGAAGCCATCAGCGTGCCGCTCCACTATCGGACTGTACAGGCCGATGAAGGTTACGCCTGCACGCAATCGGGAATCATGCACCCAGCAACCTTTCTCTTCGAAGAATTCGAAAGCGAGCCCTCCAGAATCGCCACTCTTGCCTTCGACGGTGCAAAGAAACCAGACATTCTGTTCACACTTTGCAGTCCATTCTGGCCCCGCTTCACCAGAAAATTCGCAAAAACTCTGATCGCGACGGCGAAGATACTTCGCCCGAATCCGCAATTCGACCAGGCGCTCCAAGAGCTTCACGAGCTCGACCTCGCGTATGCCCACTCCCCATCTCTGAACACTGACTTCGAACGCGGATGGATCGACACAGCTCTCCTGAAGGCTTATCACCTCAAAGGTGACGAGGAACGTGTCAAACACTACGCAGTCAGCATCGCTGGAAAATTAATCGTCATGCAGGGATTGGCCAAAGAAGCCAACCAGTCTGCAGCTCCTGTGGAAAATCTGTCAAGTCCCGCCCCCAAAAACCAAAGTAATTCCGCTTCATAACTCACCACTTACACGCCAATCGACCCAAAGATATTTGGCGTGTTTATTCTCTGGATCTGATATCCTGAACTTATAGGGTAGAAAAAGAAGCCTGCCGCCGGCAGGTTTTTTCCTTTGGAGAAGGAACCGATCCACCCTGGAAGGACGGCGGAAATCCGTGGCCGCCTGATCGTGCCACCCATTCACCGTAAGAGTTCGAGGAGCCCGGCTGTGGAATTGCCAAGCCGGGCTCTGTGATTTCGCCACGAGCCGTAGCGGAAATGTTGCCTACTCTCGCCCCAGACTCACCGCGTACAAATACCACGCCGCATGCGGCAGCCACTCCTCCGTCCACCGCCAGTCGTCGTCCTTCCCCGTCACCGCAAATCCCTCGTTGAACGCGATCCCGTCCTCGTCATCCTCCGCCGCCGTGATCCCATTCACGATCGCCCCCGGCGCATTCGTGTACTTCCACGACCGGAAAAACATGTACGCCGCATTCCCGTGCCCGCTCCCGATCAGCAGGCTCGTGTCGTATGGATTCCGCCCCAGAATCCAGTGCAGCTGATCGTCCGCATACCTCTCCAGCGCTCCCCGAAACTGCGTGTCCTCCGCAAACAACGGCGCCGCCATCCGCGCCGCCGCCGCCAGCGAAGCCAGCCGCGCATCCTCGCCCTGCCACCACGGAGCCGCCTCCGTGTCATGCGGAAAGAAGTACGCCGTCCGCACCTGGCCATCACCCATCCGCACCAGCTGCCGCGCGTAGCCAAACGGATTGTTCCCCTCGTCGGTCACTGCCAGCTCAAACTCCAGCGACCGCCGTACCACGTCCCGCACCCGCCGCTGCTCCTCCGGCGTCGCAATCGTCGCGTATCGCAATAAGCTCACGACCGGCAATCCCGCATCCGACGGATGAAAGAACGGCCGCGTCCCCGCATCCGCCCGCCAGTAATCATGGAACGCCCCCGCCGTCGTCAGCCGCGCCATCAGGTGCAACGCCCGCCGATCCGCCGCTGCCCGATACGCCTCCTCATGCGACGCCCGATACAGCTCCGTCGCCGCCATCAGCGCGCAGTAGTCGTCGAGGATGTTCTCCACATGATCGTTCAGCAGCTCCGCATTGTGCGCCTCCAGAAACGCAAACGCCGCCTCCGCCGTCTCCAGATACTTCGCCCTCGGAAAATCCCCATCCTCCGGCATCGTGCTCGCCAGCGCCAGCGCGGCAATCGCCATCCCTCCGCCCGCGCGATAGCTCGCCTCATACGCATGCGGCCCGACCGCCGCGCTCACCGTCTCCGTCGACTCCCCCGCGTTCCGCTTGATCCGCGTCCGCCAGTTCGGATTCCCGACCGCCCGATCCTCCGCCAGTTTTCCCCGCCCCGGCGCGTTGATGCTCTCGAAAAACGATCCGCCCGGCCGCTTCATCCGCACCAGAAAATCCGCCCCGAACAGTCCCTCGTCCAGCAGCCGCCGCTCATACTCCGTGAAGTTGTCCTCGTGCCGGCTCTCCAGCTCGTTGTAGCTCGCCAGCAAGCTCCACACCACCAGCGGTACCTGCTGCGGATTGAAATACGACGTCGGATTCTGATGCGAAAAATGAATCCCGTAATCCCCCGTCGCGTCGTACCACCCTCCGTGCAGATCCACCGTCCCGCCGCCCTCCGGCGACACCAGCGTGCGGTCCGCGCGGTCCATATCCCCGCTCGCCCTTTGCCCCTTGAAATAGAAAATTACGTTGGAGAGCGTCTCCCGCTCCAGCAGCTCGTCGCCCACCTCAAACGCACACGACTGCGCCTCGCCCCGCGCCTCGCCATCCGCTCCGCTCACCCGCAGAACATACCGCCCCGGCGTTTTCCACCCCGAAAAATCCGCCTTCCAGAACTGCCACTTCTGCCAGTGATCGACCGTCCCCGCCGCCTCCAGCTTCCCCGCCAGCACCGTCTTGCCCGTCGCGTCGTCGACCAGCGCAAAATCCGTCGGATGATCTCCAGTCGTGCCCGTCGAGGCCGCTCCGCCCTCAATCAGCGCCACCTTCTGCGCGTCCGTCGCATAGCCTACCTGATCCACCAGAACCCGCACCTGCCCGAAAACCGCCGGCGCCGCCAGAATGCACAGAAACCCCAGCAAAAAACGTTTGAACATGAAGATCGGTCTCCCCTTCATCCGCAATTGCGACTATAGTCGAAGGTTCCACGCAATTCTGCTCCGATTCGTGCCGTCTCGGCTTCTTCTTGAGCTCCGATCGCACCAACCGGCCCGCACGAACGTCAAAGGGGACCCATGTTGCCACCCGTTCTCGATCGAACTTCCCTGCCCCACCGAATTTCCCCGCGCCAGCTCGCCCTCAGCACTCTCGCCGCTGTCCTGGCTTTTTCCCTGCCGCTCGCCGCCGCCCACGCCGCCCGTTCCCGGCATCCGGTCCCGCCCCTCCAGGTCATCGGCTACCTCTTCCCCCGCGGCCAGGTCATCCAGCCCGGCCAGGTCGCCGCCCAAAAGCTCACCCGCATCAACTACGCCTTCGCCAATATTCAGGACGGCCGCATCGTCGCCAACAACCCCATCGACGCGCCCAATCTCGCCGCCCTCGTCGCTCTCAGGCAGCAGAACCCCTCCCTCAAAGTTCTCGTCTCCGCCGGTGGCTGGACCTGGTCCGGCAATTTCTCTGACATGGCCCTCACCTCGCAGAGCCGCCGCGTCTTCATCGACAGCGTCGTTGCCTTCATTCGCCAGTACCAGCTCGACGGCCTCGACATCGACTGGGAATTCCCCGGCCAGATCGGCGATGGCAATCGCTTCCGCCCCGAAGACAAGCAGAACTACACCCTCCTCCTGAAAGAACTCCGCCAGCGCTTGAATCGCGAACAGCGTTCCCTTGGCCGTCCCCTCTTTCTCTCCGTCGCCGCCGGTGCTGACACCGATTTCCTCGACCACACTGAGATGGGTCAGGTCGCCCGCTACGTCGACACCATCAACCTCATGGCCTACGACTACTACGAGCCCGGCAGCGAGCCCATCACCGGCAATCACGCTCCCCTCTACACCGATCCCGCCGATCCCCGTCACCTCTCCGCCGACCGCGCCATTCATGAATACGAAGCCGCCGGCGTCCCCGCGCGCAAAATCGTCCTCGGCGTCCCCTTCTACGGCCACGTCTGGGCCAATGTCCCCGCCACCAACCACGGCCTCTTTCAGCCCGGCTCCAAAGTCCCCAACGCCTTCGCCACCTATCAAAATATTCTCGCTACGATGCTCAACCAGGGCTTCACCCGCTATTGGGATTCCGCCTCTTCCGTCCCCTACCTCTACAGCGACGCGAAAAGCCAGTTCGTCTCCTATGAAGATCCGCAGTCCCTGGCTGCCAAATGCGCTTACGTCCAGCACGAAGGCCTCGGCGGCATCATGTTCTGGGAGTACAACGGCGACCCCTCCGGCACCCTCCTCACCACCATCTACGACGCCTTCTACCCCGCCGCCACGCACTCAGGAGCCGGCCAGTGACCACCACCGCTGCCCCTTCCACCGGCATCGCCGGCCAGACCACGTCCCTCCGCGTCGTCTCCATTGACATCTTCCGCGGCCTCACCATGGCCGTCATGATCTTCGTCAACGACCTCGACAGCGTCCACGGCCTCAGCAAGTGGACCTACCACATGCCCCGCAACGTCGACGCCATGTCTTACGTCGACATGGTCTTCCCCGCCTTCCTCTTCATCGTGGGCATGGCCCTCCCCATCGCCGTCCGCCAGCGGCTCAAACGCAACCCTTCGGTTGCCCATTTGTGGATCCACGTCATCCTCCGCTCCCTCGCACTCCTCGTCCTCGGCCTCATCCTCGCCAACGCCGACTACGTCGACCGCGCCCGCATGCACATCTCCGGAGAAGTCTGGGCCCTCCTCGGCCTCGCCGGCGCCATCCTCCTCTGGAACGTCTACTCCGGCGCCAACCAGCGCCTCTCCCTGACCCTCCGCCTCACCGGAGCCGCCCTCCTCGTCCTGGCCTTCGCCATATTCCGCCGCGCCACCCCCCACGGCGAAGCCTGGATCGACTTCTCCTACCCGGAAATCCTCGGCCTCATCGGCCTCACCTATTTCGCCGTCTGCCTGCTCTACATCCCCACCCGCAACCTGCGTCTGGCCCCGCTCTTCTGGCTCGTCGTCCTCGTGGCCTACAACGCCGCCTGCATCGCCCACTGGCTCCCCATGGGCCACTGGAACCAGTACGCCTGGCCCTTCAGCAACGGATGCCACCCCAGTCTCGTCATGGCAGGCATCGTCGCCTCCACCATCTTCCTCGACAATCCCCGCTTCACCCGTCCCTCGCAGAAAATCGCTCTCGGCGTGCTCATGGGCCTCCTCGCCTTCGCCGCCGGCTGGTTCCTCCGCCCCTTCGGCATCTCCAAAATCCGCGCCACCCCCACCTGGGCTCTCTGGACCGTCGCCGCCTGCGCGCTCCTCTTCACCGCCCTCTACTGGCTCTGCGACGTGAAAAAGCGCACCGCCTGGGCCTGGCTCCTCCGCCCTGCCGGCTCCAATACCCTGCTCACCTATCTCATTCCGGATATCTGGTACTTCACCGCCGGCCTCTTCGGCCTCGGCTTCATCGAGCACCACTGGAGCCACGGCTGGCCCGGCATCACCCGCGCCCTGGTCTTTACCGTGGTCATCCTGCTCATCGCCCGTCTCGCCACCCGAGCCCGGCTCCGCCTGCAATTGTGAGGCGCCGCACCCAAAATTTGGCGACTCGCCCCTGTGCCCCGCGCACCCCCGTTGCTGACGCCAGGTTCACCCCGAGCCCGCCTTCGCCTGCAATTGTGAGGCGCCGCACCCAAAATTTGGCGACTCGCCCCTGTGCCCCGCGCACCCCGTTGCGGACGCCAGGTTCACCCCATAGCCCGGCTCCGCCTGCAATTGTGAGGCGCCGCACCCAAAATTTGGCGACTCGCCCCTGTGCCCCGCGCACCCCCGTTGCGGACGCCAGGTTCACCCCATAGCAAGAAGCGAAATCCTTTGCCGCCAGAATGTCAAGACAATTGCCTTCGCGTTTCAGCCAAACGTAACTTCCCGCAACCCGTTTCGGGAAAACCCAGCCCTCAACGCCGGCCACTGACTGCTGCTCGCTGCTGACAATTGGCGGCTGACCGCTGGCAGCTGACCGCTGGCCGCTGCTCGCTGCTCGCTCCTCGCTGCTCGCTGCCGCGCTGCTAGAATCGACTGGAAGCCGTTGATGATCCAGGCCAGGGGCGGTTAGCTCAGCTGGTCAGAGCGCCTGCCTTACAAGCAGGAGGTCGCAGGTTCGAGCCCTGCACTGCCCACCACCCCAGCCACATGCCACTCGCTTTTCCGCTGACCGGCCATCAGCCGACCGCGTCATCCGCTGTCCGCCTCACCAGCCGACCGGCCCTCAGCCGTCCGCCGCATCAGCCGACCGCCTCTCAGCCAACCGCATTTCAGCTCGAGGGCCCGCCTACTCCCCCCCAGGCCCCCGCCGATGCTTAATCAGCGAATAAATCTCCTGGAAGATAAACTCGGTCCCCAAAAATGCCGCTGCCACAATGGTCAGAATCAGCCATATAGCCCCGACCCGGATTGTCAAGTGATCCATGCTGGCGTCCTGCTTTCCCCC
>Ga0335074_10017398_pt1 | contig 10139 bp, 11 predicted proteins | sample Lox_Sample_23_FD_206715 | JGI IMG/M metagenome (GOLD analysis project Ga0335074, IMG submission 206715) | Soil microbial communities from Loxahatchee National Wildlife Refuge, Florida, United States - Lox_Sample_2.3 | ecosystem: Environmental > Terrestrial > Soil > Wetlands | place: USA...
CTTGCGCCCGGCGTCTATGACATTCCGGCGGTGCACGCGGTCGGCCGCGCGGTGCTCACCAACACCATTCCGCTCGCGCCCTATCGCGGCGCCGGCCGCCCCGAGGCGACCTATCTGATCGAACAATTGCTCGACAGGGCGGCGCGCGTCATCGGCATCGATCCGGTCGAGATCAGGCGGCGCAATTACATTCCGGCCGCCGCCATGCCGTACAAGATCGGCACCGGCATCACCTATGACAGCGGCGACTTCAGCCACGTCATGGACGAATGTTTGAAGCTCGCCGATTGGCACGGCTTTTCAAAACGCGCCGCCGAATCGAAAAGGCACGGCAGGCTGCGCGGCCGCGGCATCGGCTACTTTCTGGAAGAAGCCGCGGTGTTCAACGACCGCATGGTGCTGCGTTTTGATCCGAGCGGCACGCTGACGATTCTCGCCGGCACCCATTCGCACGGTCAGGGCCACAACACCGTCTACGCGCAGATGGTGCACGAATGGCTCGGCGTGCCGTTTCAGAACATCCGCTACGTCCAGGGCGACACCGACGCGGTGCCGATCGGCCGCGGTTCATACGGCTCGCGTTCCATGCATGTCGGCGGCAATGCGCTCAAGCGCGCCGCCGACGCCATCGTCGAGAAGGCCAAGCCGATGGCGGCGATGATGCTGGAGGCCGCCGCCGGCGACATCGAGTTCAAGGACGGCGCCTTCCGCATCGTCGGCACCGACCGCGCGCTGCCGCTCACCGCGGTGGCGCAGGCCTTCTACCGGCCGGCGATGCTGCCGCCGCAATTCGATGTCGGTCTCGAAGCCTCCGGCACCTTCGCGGCCGAGCCGCCGAATTATCCCAACGGCTGCCACATCTGCGAGGTCGAGATCGATCCGGAAACCGGGACGGTGACGCTGGCGCGCTACGCCGCGGTCGATGACGTCGGCAAGATCATGAATCATCTGCTCTGCGAGGGACAGATTCACGGCGGCGTGGCGCAGGGCGTCGGCCAGGCGCTGATGGAGCGCATCGTGTTCGACGAGCAGGGCCAGCTCGTCACCGGCAGCTTTCAGGACTATGCGATGCCGCGCGCCGAGGATTTTCCCGATCTGCAATCGGAATTGACCGAAGTGCCGGCGCGCACCAATCCGCTCGGCGTCAAGGGCGCCGGCGAAGCCGGCGCCACCGGGGCGCCGCCCGCGGTGATCGGCGCCATCCTGGATGCGCTACACCCACTCGGCATCGAGCACATCGACATGCCGGCGACGCCGTCGCGCGTCTGGGCGGCCATCAAGGCGCACGAAACCAAAGCGGCGGCGGAGTGATCGGTGATCCTGCACGGAAGCGAGGGAGGAAAATCGGCTCACGCCGCCAGGAGGTTTTTCAGCTTCTCCTCGCGTACCCGAACATGGCCGCTGCGGTTGTATTCGATGTAGCCGCGCCGCCTGAACTTGTTCATGAAATGACTGACGCGCGGCCGGGGGGTGCCGATCATGCTCGCCAGCATGCTTTGGCTCAGCGGACCCAGGTAGCTGCCGTTGTCGCCATCCAGGCGCAGCAGCACGCCGGCCAGGCGCTTCTCGACCGGTTGAGTCAGCTGTTCGACCATGCTCTCAAGGTCAAAGGCGTGCCGGCTGACCAGATAGGCCAACAGGGTTTTGCAGAACTCCGGCTCCCGATCCAGGCGCTGGTCCGATCGATGCTCAGGATCGAGCCATCGGTCAGCGCGCTGGCCGTACCGAGCCGCGGACGATGCTTTATCAAACTGCGCGTTCCGACGATTTCGCCAGGGCGGCGCAAGCCGAGCACTGCCTCCCGCCCGCTGGACTGCACGCTGGTGATTTTGATCCAGCCGGTCTCGACATACAAAAGGCTTTCAGCGGTATCGCCTTGCGTCCAGATCACGTCCCCGACCTTGATGCGGACGCGGGTATGTCCGAAGGACTGTTCCTTGAAGAACGGTCCCAGATCGAAAGGCCCGTCCCAAACTGTTGCAGTCGTCATTGGTCCTCACCGTGTTGCGGCGGCATCCCGGCCGCGAATAAACGAACGGGCGCGCAGCCTGTTCGCCGGGAGCGTTTAGTAAAACTGCGTATGAACATCTTTGCGTTGGGTCAATCGCTGCCCACAACCTTCGTATATACGTATTTTTACGTATGTCCTGGCTGTGAGCGGGTATATGGCCATGGGGAGGTAAAACGATGCCGAGATCGTAATGACCGCCGGTCTGGAAGGCATAGTCGTCGCGCAAACCGTATTGAGCCATGCCGATCCAGCGCGCGGCGTGCTCTGGGTGCGCGGCCGCGCCGTCGCCGAACTGGTCGAACGCCACGGCTATGAAGGCACGGTCGCGCTGTTATGGGACGGCTTCGCCGGCCATGGGCTTACCCGCGACGCATTGAAAGAAACGCTCGGCGCTGAGCGGCAGCGCGCCTTCGCGCGCGTCGACACATGGCTGCCATTGGTCGCGGGCCGCCCGCTCGATGAAGCCATTCGCATCGGCCTGGCGCTGTTGCCTGACGACAGTCCGCCGGCCGCGATTCCGGCGACGCTTGCGGTCTTTACACCTGCCTTGGTGCGCCATGCCGCCGGAACGGCGCCGCTGCCGCCCGATCCGCGCCTGCCGGTCGCGGCCGACGTGCTGCGCATGCTGCACGGCGTGCCACCCAATGCGGCGAAGGCGAGGGCGCTCGATGCCTACCTGTCGGCGATGGCGGAGAGCGGCATGGGGCCGGCCACGTTCACCGCGCGCACGGTCGCCTCGACGCGCGCCAGCCTCGTTGCCGCGGCGGTTGCGGCCTGGTGCTCGTTCACCGGGCCGCTGCACGGTGGCGCGCCCGGTCCGACGCTCGACATGCTCGATGCCGCCGCGGCAGCCGGCGACCTCGATGCCTGGATCGAAGCAAAGCTGAAATCGGGCGAACGCATCGCCGGCTTCGGTCACCGCGTGTTTCGCGGCAACGATCCGCGCGCCGCCGCGCTGCGCGCAGCACTTGTTGCGATGGGCGCGGCGGCAAGTCGTCTGCAATTTGCCGCGCGGCTGGAACAGCGCCTCGCCGCCGTACTTGATCGCGTCAAACCCGGCCGCCGCCTGCCCGCCAACGTGGAGATCATGGCGGCGCTTCTGCTCGACGCTGTCGGTATTCCGCGTCAGGCCTTCACCGCGATCTTCGCCATCGCCCGCTGCGCCGGCTGGATCGCGCACGCGCTCGAGCAACAACAGACCGGGCGCATGATTCGGCCGGCGTCGGAGTATGTCGGTCCGAAAGTGGAGCCATAGGCCGCTGCATCCACCGATGACGCGCTTGCCAGGGCGCGATTGCCGCCGCCGCGCTTCACTCAGGCATATTGCCGCGCCGGTGCGAGCAACAGGCAGTATTTTTCAACGGCCTCGACGACCTCGGTGGCGGTGAACGGCTTGCGCAGGTAGCAGGACGCGCCGAGTTCGAGCGACATGCGGAAGAAATCGGGCGCCGAACTGCGGCCTTCGCGGAAGCGGTAGCTGGATATGGCGACGATCTTCACGTCGGGTTCGGGCTGGCGAATGAGCTTGATGGTATCGAGGCCATTGAGTCCCGGCATGAAAATATCGACGATCACCGCATCGCACGCATACAGTTCGGTGAGGGCCGCGCCGCGCTCTCCGCACTCGGCGATGATCACCTTGTGTCCTCTCCGCTCCAAAATCGTCTTGATCGTGAAGCAGATATAGAGATCATCATCGATAACGAGGATTCGGGCCATAGTGATCGTCCTTTGGGACCATGCGCCGAGAATTCTGCCGCCCGCCGAATCACTGCCAACAAAAAAATCACGGTGGAATCAAAGGGAGTATACGGATAACTACCTACGGCGCAGCCGCCGCTTGTACAAAATTCGACAGCAGGCATGGTGTGCGGCCAGGCGCGGATCTCTGTTCAAAATTCATCATCGCGCTTGATCGGGATCGCTGTTCAAAATTTGTCAGCGCTCCTGATGAGGATCGTTCGCAAAGTTCGCTTCGCTGCGCAAATGCGGGCCGGCTTGGTTCGCGCTCGCCGGAAGATATCTTATCGATGTGAGAGTCGCGTCATGGTTCGACGCCGTCGCGGAGGCATTCTCATCCGCGATCGGCGGATCTACTCGCCGCTCCGATCCGCACCGGCTCGCTTGCACGCGACGGCGTTGAGTTCCGCGAGCTTCGCCTCTTCTTCGGCAAGCAATCGTGCGATCATGGTGCGCTTCTTAGCGTCGGTTTCGGTCGCGAGAAGCTCGCGATAGTGCCGAAGGTTCAACTCGACGATCATTCGAGCAGAAGGAGTCATGGCACTGCTCTGCCTTGCGCGTGGGCGCCCCCGACGTAGCAATGAAAATACCGCGTCCGGCACTCCGCTGCCTAGGCGCAGCCGGCGCGGAAGTTTGACTTGCGTCAAACTTCCGGCCGTCCGGCGGGTGTATGGAGGCGCATGGAGTGAGGGACGGCAAATCATGGACGTGATCGCGGCATCGTTCGATCGCAAGGGCCCATCGATCTGGGGCGCCAATCCGTGGGTGCCGGGCAATTCCGGGCACGGTTTAAGACATCAGCTGCTCAGCGATACGGAGCGGGCGCGCCTGGCGGCGATTTCCTCGATCGTGCGCTTCAAGAAGGGCGAGGCCGTCTATCGGGCCGGCGACCGCGCCGACGCGATCTTCAACATCATCGGCGGGGTGGTGAAGTCCTATTGCGGCAACGGCGACGGCCGGATCATGGCGTTCCTGTTTCCGCACGACCTTTTCGGCTTGTCCGAGGAAGGCGCCTACGTCAACGCGGCGCAGGCGTTGACCGCCGTCACCGCCTACCGGCTGCCGATCGCGCCGCTGAGACAGCGCTTCGCCAACGACGCGCTGCTCGAATATCACGTGATCTGCAAACTGTGCGAAGAGCTTCGCCAGGCCGAGCGTCATGCGTTCATGCTCGGCGAGCGGCGCGCCGACGTGCGGATCGCAAGCTTCCTGCAAATGCTGGAGCAGCTTCATGCCGCCAACGGCGACGCTGCCGGCGAGATTTACGTTCCGATGAACCGTTCCGACATCGGCGAATATGTCGGCTTGTCGCTCGCGGCGGTGAGCCGGACCTTCGCCGGCCTCGTTCGGCGCAAAGTCATCGGCATCCGCGACCGCCGCCGCATCGAAGTTATCGATCGTGCGGCGTTCGAGAGGATTCTGGCCGGAGGCGGCGCGCGGCGGAGCAGCCGCCGGCGGCAAGGCCGGCAGGTCAGATAGGCACTGCGGTTGCGGAGACCTGACTCGTCCTCGACGATGGATGGTTCCTCAGCGGCGGCCGCGTCGCGCCGGTTTTTTAAGCAAAATTCCATTGGATTGTGCCGGGACCATGCTGGCGGGCCGGCCCGGCCTATCCGCGGCGCGACAGGTGCTCTGCCTGCTCGATGAGCACCTCCAGGCATTCGCAATGGTACGCGAGGGCTTTTTCAAGATAATCCAGCACCGCACGGGCGACATCGGAGGCGCCTTTCGCCGCGTCGATTTTGGCGATTTCCTCGCGCTTCAGCTTGACGCGGTCGGCGGCGTGCTGAGTACGCTCGTTACAAGCCCGCAGGCGCTCCATCACATCCTGGAGCTTCTCGTCCACCGGCTCGCCCCCACGCGCCATGAAAGCGGCAAAGGTATTCCGATCCGAATGGTTCGCCTTGCGCTAAATCAAATCCGGGCAACTGCGGCTTTCACACCGCAAAGGCGCCGCTGCAACGGCGCCATCGCCCTTTCCCGGGCAGTGCATGCCGATAGTGCTCGCGGAGATCCGGCCTTGCGGCTCTTCATCCGGGCCGCGCTTGCGCCCTGGATCGGGTAGAGTCGGGCCCAGCGAGGTGCGCCATGGAAGCAGCGATATTGATCGCATTCCGCCTGATCTTGGCGCTGATCGGATTCGTCGCCATCGCCTATGTCGGCCGGTTCTACGACAGACGCGTGGCCGGCGTGCTGCTGACGTTTCCTCTGCTTAATGCGATTGCGCTGTTGACGGCGCCGGATCCGCAGATCGTCGCCGGCTTCATATATGGCGTGGTCATCTGGAATGGCGTTCTGTTTCTTCTCATCAGCCGAACGAGCGCGCGCCCGGAGGCGAGTGAGTTTTATCTGCTGGTTCGCCTGGCGGCATGGTCGGTGCTGTGGTTCATCGTCGCTGCGGGCATTTCACTGGGTTTGGCCGACGTTGTGGGCGCGCACCGGCTGCCGTGGTTGTTTGTGTTGAGCGTTGCGGTCGCATGCGCCTGCATCGTGTTCTGGCAACCTGCCGGCGAGATCGAATCCGCTGCGCCGAGGCGACGCGGCTTTCTCAGACAACTGCGATCGCTGTTCGCGCAGCCGGCCTTCTTGGGGCGGCTGGCGCTCTTTGTTGCCGCCTTTTGCCTGCTGACGTTCGTGGCTTGGAAATATCCGGGCACATGGATCGTCGGCGTTTTCGCCGCATTCCCGCTGCCGGGCATTTTCGCGATCGCGTCGCTGTCCAACACGCTGCCGGCGAGGTACTTGCGGGACATCGGCGACAACGCACCGCTCGGGGCTCCGCTCGTCATTGTGTTCAATGCGGCGTTTGCGCTGGTGGTGCCGGACTTGCCCAGATACGGGATGCCGGCGCTGCTCTACGGCGGGCTGGCCTGCCTCGTCGGCTGGGGTCTCTATGCCGTCATATGCTTCGCCGCCATCCCGCAAATCGTCTCCGCAATAACGCAGAGAAGAAAGCAGGCGTAGGATCGCTTGAACGAAGTGAAGCCATCATAGAGCCTGGAGGCCGCATGACGGGCTGCGCTGATGCATCCGCCACACGCAGGGCGAGGGATTTTCGATCAGTGAGCAGGGCCCATCATGCTCGATATGATGTTCACCGTCAGCGCCAGCACCGTCACGTTGAAGAAGAACGACACGGCGCCGTGCACCGTGGTCATGCGGCGGACGGCTTTGCTGGTGATTTGCACGTCGGACACCTGCGCGGTCATGGCCACGACCAGCGAGTAATACATGAAGTCCCAGTAGTCCGGGTCTTCGTCGCCGGGAAATTCCAGGCCGCCGGTCTTGGCGTCCGCGCCCTCGCCATAGAACTCGTGGGCGTAATGCAAAGCGAAGATCGTGTGCATGAAGGCCCATGACAACAGGATCGTGCCCATGCCGAGCGCGAATTGGTACGGGCCGGGCGCGTCGCCGAGCTCGGCGACCACCGCGGCGAGGCTGGCGAGCGCCGCCGCCGTCGTGAGCACCAGGAGCGCGAGCGCTCCCTCATCATCGACGCAAGCGCGTTGACGGATCCTGGCGATCGGCGCGTGCGCCATCAGCCAATAGATCAGCGCCAGATAAAGCGTCAGGCCGCTGTCCCAGCCGATGAGGATGCGGGTCGGCATGCGTGCAGGCAAGGCCAGCAGGGCGAGTGTCACCGCGGCGCCGAACGCGGCGGAGATGAACAAGCGCACATGCAGGCGCCAGAACCGGGCGAACACGCCCAGCTCGGCGAGCGCGTGCCGCTGCTGGATCGGAGCGGCAAACCTGGCTTCGTCCAAAGAGATGTCCTTTCGCGGAGCTGCTCTGCGGTCAATCGATATCATCATAAGGTGTTGTGTTAAATGTGGTCGAAAGCAATCGCGGGGGAGGACGTTCATGACCATTCGCATCGCCGCCGTCGGGGTCGGCCACTGGCATGCGCTCAATGACGCCGCCTACCTGCATCATCTCCGTGCCATGCCGGATGTGGCGCTTGTCGCCATTCAGGATTTCGACTCTGATATCGTCGCTCAGCGCGCGGCCGCGGTCGGCAATCCGCCGACCTATACCGACTATCAGAAGATGCTGGCCGCGACTCGTCCCGACTTCGTGCTGGCGCTTGGGCGGCACAGCCAGATGGCGGCGATCGCCCATGACCTGCTCGATGCCGGCTATCCGTTCCTGATGGAGAAGCCGATGGGCCTCAATGCCGCCGAGCTTGAGGCAGTGGCCGCCAAAGCGGCCAAGCGCAATGCGTTCGTCGCGGTGCCGCTGGCCCAGCGCTATGGGACTTTCGCCGCGCGCGCCCGCGAATGCATTGCCGCCGGGCGGTTCGGTCCTCTTTCGCACATTTATGTCCGCATCAACCGGCCGGGGCCGGCGCGCTATGCGGGCTGGGATTGCGCCTGGATGCTCGATCCCGCGCAATCCGGCGGCGGCTGCCTGCGCAATCTCGGTCCGCACGGCCTCGACATGTTTTTGCACCTGACCGGCGAAGATGCGGAAGTGATGGGCGCGCAGGTTAGCGTCCGCGCTCACGCGCTCGCCGTCGAGGATTACGCCTCGGTGATGCTGCGCTCGACAAGCGGCGTTGTCGGCACCGTCGAAGTCGGCAACGGCTTTCCGCGTGACGGCACCGACGGCGAATGGAAGATTGCCGGCCGCGACGCCATCCTCACCATGAAGGACGGCGTGCTCAAGCTCGCCACCGCGGCCGGCGACGAAGTCTTTCCGGGCACCGACGTCACGGCGCCCTATTTCACCACGGTGCGCGACGCGCTCGATCGCTGGCAAAAAGGCGAGCCGTCGCCGATCGGCGTGCGCGACTGCCTGCGCGCCGTCCGTTTGATCGATGAGGCTTATGCGCGCGCCGGCGCTTGAAACGGCGCGGCTGCGGTCGCCGTCGGACGCTGCTACCCTAGTGCGACGCGATGCCCGCAGTTGAACCACCATCAACAGGAAGCGCCACACCCGTGACGAAACTGGCATCGTCGGAAAGCAGGAACGAAATTGCCGCCGCGACCTCTTCGGGTTGGCCCTCGCGACCAATGGGATGCGCCGCGCGGATCCGCTTCACATTCTCAGGGTCCTTGAACATGACTTCCGTCAACGGGGTACGGATCATTCCGGGCACCACTGCATTGACCCGCACTCCAAGCGGCCCAAGTTCCAAGGCCATGGTTTGGGTGATTCCCACGATCCCGTACTTCGACGCGGCATAGGGAAGCCGATTCGGCACGCCTCTTATCCCAGCCGCAGAGCTGAGGTTGACGATTGCTGCGGCAGTGTGCGCTTCCGTCACGACACGGGCAAATGCCTGGCAGACGTTAAATGTGCCGTCGAGGTTGACCGACAGAACCCGCCGCCAAGTCTCGGGATTCACATCCAGCACATTACCTGCCCCCCGGATGCCGGCGCTGTTGACCAGCCCATAGAGCTTCCCGAACCGCTCAACGGCCCCTGACACGAACGCGGCCACCTGGTCGCGATCCGAAACGTCAACGCCGACGCCATAAATCCTGTCGGGTTCCTGAAATTCTGAAACGACCTTGTCGACCGCTTCCTTGCGGACATCTGCGGCGACGATCAACGCGCCTTCCGCGAACAACCGTCGGACGCAGGCTGCGCCGATGCCGCTTCCGGCACCCGTCACCAGAACGGTCCTCTTTTCAAAACGGTTCATCGGAAGCACTCCCTATTATTTGTCTATAAATGACCGCCTTGACTGCGACGGTACCTGGGGGCCCCTTAGACTTCTTGCCGTGTCGGCCTGAACAGAATTTCGTTGATGTCCACGTCATCCGGCTGGCTCATGGCGAAGACGACGGCGCGCGCAAAAGAGTCGGCGGGGATTGCAAAGTCTGAATAGAATTTATTGATTCTGGCAGCAGCGGCCGGATCGGTCACGCTGTCTGGCAGTTCCGTCGCCACCGCGCCGGGCGAGATCACCGTGGTGCGGATATTGTACGGCTTGACCTCTTGGCGCAGCCCTTCGGAGATCGCACGCACGGCATACTTGGTCGCGGCATAGACCGCGGTGCCCGGTCCAACCTTATGGCCGGCGACAGACGATACGTTGATGATGTGCCCAGCCTTCTGCTTCTGCATGTAAGGCAGCGCCGCGGCGATGCCGTACAACACGCCCTTGATGTTGACGTCGATCATGCGGTCCCATTCGTCGATTTTGAGGTGCTCGAGCAACGATTGCGGCATAAGCCCGGCATTGTTGATCATGACGTCGATCCGCCCGTAGGCCTGCACCGCCGCGTCGACCAGTTTTTTGACCTGATCGCGGTGGGTGACGTCCGTGGTCACCGCGAGCGCCTTGCCGCCACGGGCCGTCAGTTCGTCCGCCAATGACTTGATCCGGTCTTGTCGACGTGCGCCGAGAACAACGCTTGTGCCCTGCGCGGCGAGAAGCCTT
>Ga0335074_10017399_pt1 | contig 10139 bp, 12 predicted proteins | sample Lox_Sample_23_FD_206715 | JGI IMG/M metagenome (GOLD analysis project Ga0335074, IMG submission 206715) | Soil microbial communities from Loxahatchee National Wildlife Refuge, Florida, United States - Lox_Sample_2.3 | ecosystem: Environmental > Terrestrial > Soil > Wetlands | place: USA...
AATGCGGATCAGGTCACCGCGCACTGTGCAACAGATGCAGCCGTTGTTCATTTCGAATATTTCTTCGTCGGCGTTGACGACGAGATCGTTGTCGATCCCGACCTCGCCGAATTCGTTGACGATCACGGCGTAATGCTTGCCGTGCGTCTCGCTGAGAATACGGTTTAGCAACGTTGTCTTTCCGGAGCCGAGATAGCCCGTGAGAACCGTGACGGGGGTTTGCTTTGGGGCGTTTGGCATGGCGTATCTCCTTTGACGATCTCGACGGCGGTCAACGGACGCAGATCACACGGAGAGAGGAACGGATCGGCTGAAGGGCTTCCGAGACAGTCCGGCGGCGACCGTCTCGATTGACTTTGAAATCTTGAATGATCATTGCGTTGTTCCGGCGGGAGACGCACCGGCGCCGATGTCACGAGCAAGTTTGGCCAGTGTCGCGGCTGTCCATTCGGCACCGTTCTGATGGACCATGCGCGGCAGCATCTGCGTCAGCATCACCGTGACCAGCGTCTGGTTGGGAATGCCCGTCGCCTCTAGCCGCGCGATGGTATCGATAAATGCGGCGCGGGCCTCCCTGAACCGCGGCGGCAGGCGCGACTGATTGATTTCGTCGGGAGCGGCGAGCATGCGATCGCGCAATTGATCCAGCGGATTACGTTTCATGCGGCACCGGCGATCCAAGCAGGGAACGGATCTGGCAGATGTCGCCAAGCGTCCGGCGTGAAATTGCCGGCATCACCAACGAGACAGGCATCAAGGCGGCGCCGAAGCGCGGCTTCATCCATCGGGTCGGTGCCTATGAATACGATTTCCTGCCGTCGATCCCCCCATATCGGATCAAAATACGGCTTCATGCTTTCGTACCAGCCTGGCTGATCGGGCCAGCGAGTTTTCGGTACCGCGGACCACCACAATCCACGTTTCGACGTGCGCACCATGGCGCCCGCCTGGGCAATCTCGCCCACGAAATGCGGCCGGGTCGCCAGCCAGAAGAAACCTTTTGCGCGGATCACCCCGGGCCATGCTTCGTTACAGAATTGCTGAAAGCGTGCGGGATGAAAGGGGCGGCGCGAATGATAGAGGAACGAGCGGACTCCGTATTCCAAGGTTTCCGGGACATGATCCTTGAAGCCGTTCAACTCCTTGAACCACAAGGGGTGACGATGGGCCTTCTCGAAATCGAATAAGCCGGTATGGAGAACCGTGCTGAGCGGCACATTGCCGAAGTCGGCCTCGATGATCCGCGCATCTGAGTTCAGCGAGCGAAGGATGGCGCGCGCCGCATGACGGTGCTCTTTCGACGCCGCCGAGACCTTGTTGAGCACGATCACGTCGGCAAACTCGATCTGCTCGACGAGGAGGTCGACGAGTGTTCTGTGGTCCTCGGGGCCCGCAACCTCGCCACGGTCGCGCAGGAAATCGTGGCTCGAATAGTTTGCCAAGAGATTAGCCGCGTCGACCACCGTCACCATGGTGTCGAGCTGTGCCACATCGGACAGGCTGCTACCGTCTTCGTCGCGGAATTCGAAGGTCGCGGCAACCGGCAAAGGCTCGCCGATCCCAGTCGACTCTATGACCAGCGTATCGAAACGCCGGCTTTCGGCCAGCTTTCGCACTTCAAGAAGCAAATCCTCACGGAGCGTGCAGCAGATGCAGCCGTTTGTCATCTCGACGAGAGTTTCCTCGGTGCGCGTCAGTCCGCCGTCCTGCCGTACCAGCTCGGCATCGATATTCACCTCGCTCATGTCGTTGACGATGACTGCAATCCGCTGCCCTTCCCGGTTCGACAGCATGCGGTTCAGCAGCGTGGTCTTGCCGGCGCCGAGGAATCCCGACAGCACAGTCACCGGAAGTCGAGTGGCCGCCATCAGTCCAGGTTCCTTCCAAAGCGTCTAGCCAGTGTAATTATGTAATGTTATAACATAACATACTCGGTGGCAAGCGCCGACCGTGGAGCGAGCAATGGGACGCGAAAAGACAGCAGGTACTGGCACGATTGGTCGCCAACCGGCTGCGGCTGGCTGCGCGACAAGCAACGAATTGGCGATCCTTCACGTTCTGCGATCGGCCAAATCACCGATGTCGGCCTACGCCATCCTTGACGCCGTTCGAGCCACTCGGATCACAGCGCCGACAACCGTCTATCGCGCCCTCTCGCGATTGATTGCAGGCGGCGCCGTGCATCGGCTGGCATCACTCAACGCGTATGTCATGTGCAGCGACCATCATCATGCGCACGGTCCACCCGCCTTCGCCATTTGCCGCGATTGCGGTCATGTTGATGAATTGGCCGAAGCCGATGTCGTACAGCGTCTTCAGTCGGACGCCACACGAGTAGGATTCCATGTCGAAGCCACCACGATCGAGCTTATGGGGCGTTGCGCATCCTGCGTACAACGCTGAAGACCAGCATGACTGTCGCACGAACGATCCCCGTTACTGTGTTGTCCGGATTCCTCGGTGCGGGCAAATCGACGCTGATCAACGATCTCTTGCGCGATCCCGAGATGGCGGACACCGCCATTGTCGTGAATGAGTTCGGCGATATCGGGATCGATCACGAACTTATTCGCGTCAATCAACGCGAAATGATGGTGACGACGTTGGGCTGCATCTGCTGTACTGCCGGCAGCGACATTCGGACGTCGTTGTACGAGCTGCATGAGGCTGCGGCCAAGGAGCCGCGGCTGGCCTTCTCAAGGGTCATTGTAGAAACAACCGGCCTCGCCGACCCGGCCCCTTTGATCAATCATCTCATCCCTGGTTATGCCCCGGCATTTGGCTTACGCGATCACGTCGTCGCCCGCCGCTTCCGCATGGCCGGCTTTGTATGCGCCGTTGATGCGACGACGGCGGAACAGACGCTGGATGAGCACTTTGAGTGTCTCAAACAGATTGCATTCGCGGACCGGATTGTGCTCACGAAAAGCGATCTGAAGAACCGCACTTGCCAGGACGACGAGCGCTTAAAGACACAGCTCCGTCGCCTTAATCCGTCGGCCGACATCCTGGACCGTCACGACGGCGGCTTCGATATCGCATCGCTCTTCCAGCCACGAGGCTATGTCACGGCGGAGCGCAGTGAGGATGCCGAAGGCTGGCTGGCGCTGGAGCGCGTTCTTGCCGCTGAGCCGACGAAAACCGGCACAGCGGCGCGAGGCAAGCGGCATGGTGCGGGTATTGAGAGTTTTGCATTCACTCACGATGTGCCGATTGCGCCCTGCGATCTCGCGAACTTCTTGGATGTTCTGACGCTCGCAGCCGGCGCACACCTGTTGCGCCTCAAGGGTCTTGTTTGCGTGTCCGACGACCCGGACCGCCCGTTCGTCCTTCATGCCGTGCAACACAACGTCCATCCACCCCGCCGACTTGACAGGTGGCCCTCGGAGGATCGACGGACGCGCTTGGTGCTGATCACCCACAACATCGATCACAGCACAGCCAGGGCCCTCTTTAGCACGATGACTGACGTCAATAAGCATCAGCAGACACGATCCAAAGTGATTGTGGTGGCCGTGTGTTTGTTGGGGTTGATTGCACTTGGCAGCGTGTTGTCGATCTACGGTTTGGCAAAGCTCGGAATCGCCGCGACAACGACTGCGCCGCCTGTTCCGGCCTCGGCGCGAAGCGATATACCCTGAGGGGCGTTATGAACGGCTTTGTCAATCCTCTGGCGCGAAAGCGAGCGCCCGGCTATCCCGAGGCCATCGATCGCCTGAAAGCAGCAACGCGCGAGCAGTTGCATCTTTCCAACGACGTTGTCGTCTCCGTCACCGAATTGGCCTGTCGCGAACCGGGCTGCCCCGATGTTGAAACGATCATCGCCGTGTTGACTGCCGGCAAGAAGCCGCGGACGGTACGTTTTCACAAGCGAATTATCGAGATCGATGGGCCTGAATTGGCCGCTGCCCTCCACGAGGTGGAATCGTAGCCGCGCAACGAGTGCGGCATTGAGTTCCTATCGTCGAATGGCGAATGATCGGCCAGCAGCGGGAGGCTCAGCGATGAAGACGTCAGATGACTCGAACGACCCTACGTTTCCGCTCGGCGCGCGTAAATCGATCGAGGATGTCGAGGAAGGCACAACGCTTGCGCCAAAATTCGATCATGACGGTTTGATCCCTGTGGTGACCACCGATGCGGCGCCGCGGCGCTGCCCGTAAAGCCCATGTCGCTGCCCTCCATTTATAAACATCACCCAGCCCTGTAGCGGGCGCTCCAAATTGCCCACTACCGACCAGCAGTTGGCGCTAACGCGTTCAACGCAGAGTGCGCCGCGGCGAAACCCTCCCGCTCATGTCGGTTCGGGGTCACAAGCAGATATTTACGGTTTGGTTAGGCAATGTCCGCTATTCCGACGATACCGGACGTTCGGCTCGTTTGTGACCGCACGCACTAATGCGTCGCGTATTGCAGTCCCGCCGTATAGGCCGCGCCGCCGATCACGCAGGGGATGCCGAGCTCGATCTGACCGGTCGCGGCGGCGACCACGCAGCCCATCGACAGCGCGCCCTGGCCGACCTGGCCCCAGCCGGACAGCTCGCGCTTCGAAGAGGGGCCCTTCTCCTTGAGCTCCTCGATTGCGGCCAGCGATTCCTGGCGCATATGCACGGTGTCGACCGTCTCGGCGGTTTCGATGACGTCGTGCAGCACCGGCTTGATGTCGTCGGGCTGCTTCTTCTCGGCGCCCTGCAGCATGGTCAAGAGGTCGGTGTCGCGCACCGCATTGCTGGCCAGGGTGAATTTCGCCGCGCTGCCGGTGGTGAGGTTGTCGACATTGTCGTGATCGTTTGACAGCGGCAGGAGCTTGATCACGCTTTCAATCGGCGGATAGCTGCCGGTCGCCAGATAATAACCCCACAGCACGTCGATCAGCTCCGGCGTCGGTTGCAGCGCCACGACCTTCTTCGGCTTGTCGCCGATGTGGAGGTCGGTCTTGATCTTGTCGAGCATGCCCGGTTTCGCCGGCTTGTAGTCGATCTGTTGCAGCGTCGGCAATTTGCCGTCGAGATATTGATTGATCATCTCGCGGCGCGTCGGCATGCGGTCGACGAAAGTCGCCAACAGGTCCTTCCAGTTCGCCAGGCCCGAATAGGCGATAGCCCGCACCAGCACCCAATGGTCGGCCGGGTCGATCGAGATCATTCTCAGGATCAGGTTTTCGGCGCGCCGCGGATTGGCACCGAGCACGCCGGCAATAAAGCCGATATAGGGCCCGGAGCTTTCGGCGTCCTTGAACGCCTGCATCGTGCTCAACGCATGGACCACGGCCGGCAAGCTCTCCGGGTCCGGCTTATGCCGGTAGGAATTGATCCATTTCAGGATCGCGTCGGTGGAATTGAGCGCCGGCCCCTGGCGCTGTGCCGCCGCCGGCGGCGCCCAAACCGCCGCGCCGACAATGAGCGCGACGGCGACCGCCGCGGCGACGCGGCGCAGATATCCGACAGCCCCGTTTACAGCGCGATGTCCTGCGACCATGTCCCCTCCAGGCCCCGTGCGCTAATTCAGCAACAGGCCGGGGAAATAAAAAGGCTCTGCCCGCGCAAATTCGCGGCCAAGCTGTGACACTTAACGATGGTTAAGAATTGTGTTTTCGCCCGTCGTTTCGATTTCAAACGCAAGTTTGAAGTTTGGCGACGTCGGCAAAGCCGCATTGTCGCCGCATTCGGCTTGACCGGCGCGGACATAATGCTATAACCGCGGCGTTCAGAGAGGGCACACACGTGCGTCCGAAGACTTCGCTGATCCTCGTATCGAAGCGCACCGCCGCGGGTGGATAGGCCCACCCGCGAACGTGGCGGTGCGCGACCCAGGGGCCCTTCGAGGCCCTTTTTTATTTCCTGAAAACGCCAGAACGAAATCGAATAAGCGGAGCGAGCGATGACTGAGATGACCGGAGCGGAAATGGTGATGGCGGCACTGGCCGATCAGGGCGTCGAGCACATCTTTGGCTATCCCGGCGGAGCGGTGCTGCCGATCTATGACGCGCTGTTTCAGCAGGACAAGGTGCGGCACATTTTGGTGCGCCACGAGCAAGGCGCGGTGCATGCCGCCGAGGGCTATGCCCGCTCGACCGGCAAGGTCGGCACCGTGCTGGTCACGTCCGGCCCCGGCGCCACCAATGCCGTCACCGGCCTGACCGATGCGCTCTGCGACTCCATTCCGCTCGTCGTCATCACTGGGCAGGTGCCCACCCACCTGATCGGCAACGATGCGTTCCAGGAATGCGACACCGTCGGCATCACCCGGCCCTGCACCAAATACAATTATCTGGTCAAATCCATCGACGATCTGCCGCGCGCGCTGCATGAGGCCTTCCATATCGCCTCGAGCGGCCGGCCCGGGCCGGTCGTGGTCGACGTGCCCAAGGACATCCAGTTCGCCAAGGGCGCCTATGCCAAGCCCAAGGAATTTCAGCACAAGGGCTATCGGCCGAAGCTGAAAGGCGATCCGGAAAAGATCCGGGAAGCGGTCGAGATGATGGCGGCCGCCAAGCGGCCGCTGTTCTATACCGGCGGCGGCGTCATCAATTCCGGCCGCGCCGCCAGCGACACCTTGCGCGAACTGGTCAAAGAGACCGGCTTTCCCATCACCTCGACGCTGATGGGGCTTGGCGCCTTCCCCGCGGCCGATCCGCAATGGCTCGGCATGCTCGGCATGCACGGCACCTGGGAGGCCAACTGGGCGATGCACGACTGCGACCTGATGATCTGCGTCGGCGCCCGCTTCGACGACCGCATCACCGGGCGGCTCGACGCCTTCTCGCCCGGCTCGAAGAAAATTCACATCGACATCGATCCGTCGTCGATCAACAAGAACGTCAAGGTCGACCTGCCGATCGTCGGCGATTGCGCGCATGTGCTCGACGACATGCTGCGGATGTGGCGCGCCGCGCCCGCCAAGCCGGACAAGAAATCGCTCGATGCCTGGTGGCGCCAGATCGGTAAATGGCGAACGAAGAATTCGCTGGCCTATCGCAACTCCAACGAGATCATCAAGCCGCAATATGCCATCCAGCGGCTTTATGAATTGACCAAGGACCACGACACCTACATCACCACCGAAGTCGGCCAGCACCAGATGTGGGCGGCGCAGTTCTATCGGTTCCAGGAACCCAACCGCTGGATGACCTCGGGCGGGCTCGGCACCATGGGCTATGGGCTGCCGGCCTCGGTCGGCGTGCAGCTGGCGCATCCGCATTCGCTGGTGGTCGACATCGCCGGCGAGGCCTCGGTGCTGATGACGATGCAGGAAATGTCGACGGCGGTGCAGTACGACCTGCCGATCAAGATCTTCATCCTCAACAATCAATACATGGGGATGGTGCGGCAGTGGCAGGAATTGCTGCACGGCGGCCGCTATTCGCATTCCTACACCGAAGCGCTGCCGGATTTCGTCAAGCTCGCCGAGGCTTATCATGCGCACGGCATCCGCTGTTCGCATCCGGGCGAGCTCGACGACAAGATCCGCGAGATGATCGAGGTGAAGAAGCCCGTCATTTTCGACTGCGTGGTCGATCCGGCGGAAAACTGCTTCCCGATGATTCCGTCGGGCCGCGCCCACAATGAAATGCTGCTCGGCGACGCGGCGACGCGCGTCGGCCAGGCGGTGACGGAAGAAGGCAAGATGCTGGTGTGATCGCTCGTCATTGCGAGCGAAGCCAAGCAATCCAGTGCTGAGGGTCAATTCTGGATTGCTTCGTCGTTACGGTCCTCGCACTAACGAGCAATGAACGGAGGCGTTCAAATGAAACTCGCCATCATCGGCGCCGGTAATGTCGGCGGCACGCTCGGCACCGCCTGGGCGCAGAAAGCCGGTCACGAGATTTTCTTCGGCGTCACCCACCCGAAATCGGATAGGACGCAGGCGCTGCTGAAGACGCTCGGCGGCAACGCCCGTGCCGGTACGGCGGCGGAAGCGGCGGCATTCGGCGAGATGATCGTGTTGACGACACCGTGGGCTGCCGCCGAAACCGCGATCCGCTCCATGGGCGATTTGAGCGGGCGCATCATTCTCGATGCCACCAATCCGCTGGCCATGGGCCCCGACGGACTCGGCCTTGAGATCGGCCACAGCACGTCCGCCGGCGAGAGGGTGCAGGGCTGGGCCAAGGGCGCTTCGGTGTTCAAGACGCTCAACACCACCGGCTTCGGCAATATGGCGAATCCGATCTTCCACGGCGTGAAATCGGTGATGTTCGTGGCCGGTGACGACGCTGCCAGCAAGCCGAAGGTGATAGCGCTTGTTGCCGAGCTTGGTTTCGAAGTGATCGACGCCGGACCATTGCGCAACGCACGGCTTCTCGAAGCGCATGCAATGCTGTGGATCGAACTTGCGCTCAAGCAGGGCCAAGGCCGCGATTGGGCCTTTGCCATGGTCAGGCGATAGGAGAAACCGTGAGCACGACAACGACAAGCCATTATCCGGCACAGACCAAGACCGAGCAGGTCGAGACGCGCACGCTCTGTGTTCTGGTGGACAACGAGCCCGGCGTGCTGGCGCGCGTGATCGGCCTGTTTTCCGGCCGCGGCTACAACATCGATTCGCTCACGGTGTCGGAAACGGAGCACCAGAAGCATTTGTCGCGGATCACCATCGTCACCCGCGGCACGCCGATGGTTCTCGAGCAGATCAAGAACCAGCTCGATCGCCTGGTGCCGGTGCACCGCGTGATCGATCTGACAATCGCCAATCCGGCGATTCAGCGCGAGCTCGCCATGGTCAAAGTGCGCGGCACCGGCGATCAGCGCATGGAGGCGCTGCGGCTGGCCGACGCGTTTCGCGCCCGCGTCATCGACGCCACCACCGAAAGCTTCGTGTTCGAGATCACCGGCGCTTCGGAAAAGATCGAGAGCTTCGTCAACCTGATGCTGCCGGTCGGGCTTGTCGAAGTATCGCGCACCGGCGTGGTCGCGATCACCCGCGGGCCGGAGGGGATGTGAAAGCGGGCTTGCTTGACCTTTGTACGGTCTTGCCGTACGCTTGCTTATGCGCATCCGGAGCTTTCGCCATAAGGAGCTCAAGCGGCTCTACGAGACAGGTTCTGGTCGCGGTATCCGGGGAGATTTGATTGCGAAGGTCGAATCAATCCTGCAAGCTATTGAGCAGGCCCGCCGCATAGAGCAGGTCGGATTGTTTCCGGGATGGAAGCTGCATCAGTTGAAGGGCGACCGGCGTGGCGAATGGAGCGTCTGGGTAAGCGGCAACTATCGAGTTACCTTTCGTGTTAATGCGGAAAACGTGTTTGATCTCGATCTCGACGACTATCACGGGAGGTAATCATGCCGATGAAGAAACCCCCTCACGTTGGGCGCATCGTGTACCACGGTATTCTTGAGCCGCTCGGCCTTTCCGTCAGCAAAGCTGCCAACATTCTTGGCGTGCGACGAGCAACTTTATCCGATCTAATCAATGGCAAGGCGGCGCTCACAGCCGAGATGGCATTACGAGTTCACAAAGCATTCGGTCCCGACATCGATCATCTTTTGCGGATGCAGGTCGCTTATGATGCCGCGCAAATCCGCAAGCGATCAAGAACCATCAAGGTCAAGCGATACCACGCCAAGGCGGCGTGACGAGCGCGGACGACTAGCCCTTCAGCTTCGTCACCAGCGTCGCGAAGCGGTCGACGAAGCCTTGCAGGAACTTTTGCGTCGTTTCGTCGGCGATGTTGCCGGCATCGTCGAACAGGTTCGGCTTGAACTGGACGTAGGATTCGCCGCCTAACAGCGTCATGCCGAGGCCGAGCATGACGGTTCGCAGATTGGCCTGGACCAAAGCGGTGCCGATGGCGCCGGGCGAGGTGCCGGTGATGAAGCCGGGCTTGTCGGGCCAATTGCTCTTGCCCCACGGCCGCGCGCCCCAATCGATGGCGTTTTTCAGCGCCGTCGGCACCGAGCGATTATGTTCCGGGGTGACAAAAAGCACGCCGTCGGCCTTGGCGATCTCGTCCTTGAAGCGCACCACCTGGGGCGTGAGATTGCCTTCGTGGTCCTGATTATAGAGCGGCAGGTCGTCGATCTGCGCGATCTTGGCGTCGAATTTTCCGGCGCCGAGCTTGATCAGCGCCTGGGCGAACTTGCGGTTGATCGATTCGCGCCGGTTGGAGCCGACGATGACGGCGACGTGCGGCAGAGCCA
>Ga0335074_10017401_pt1 | contig 10136 bp, 13 predicted proteins | sample Lox_Sample_23_FD_206715 | JGI IMG/M metagenome (GOLD analysis project Ga0335074, IMG submission 206715) | Soil microbial communities from Loxahatchee National Wildlife Refuge, Florida, United States - Lox_Sample_2.3 | ecosystem: Environmental > Terrestrial > Soil > Wetlands | place: USA...
CTGGCAGTCAGCTCAGCCGGAGCCGGCCAGCTGCTCGAGTACCGGCAGCGCTTCGTCCAGCACGGCCAGCTGGCCGGGCGGCAGCGTGGCGATCATCTCCGCCAGCAGGCTCGTCGCCTCATCGCGGATGCGCTCCAGGACGTCGCGCCCGCTGTCGGTGAGCGTGACGAGCGAAGCCCGCGCGTCGTCTGGAGCCGGCTGGCGCAGCAGGTAGCCGCGGTCCTCCAGCACGTTCACCAGGCGGGTGAGCGTGGAGGGCGCAATGCGCTCCGCGGCGGCCAGGTCGCCGAGTCGCACCGGACCCGACTTGCCGACGCAGGACAGCGTCGACAGCTGGCTCGGTGTCAGTCCGGCCAGATCGTGCTTGCGCAGCCGCCGCGACAGTCGCAGGATCGCGACGCGCAGGCGCGCGACATCGACGCCCGGCTGCTCCGCCGCGCTGGGCCCGCTCGCGGACTGCGAGTCGTCGCCGGCAGCCGGGGCGGCCCGTGCTGTCATCGCAGCAGAAACCGGTGCTGCGGTGCTGGTTCCGTAAGCCACACATGCAGGGTACGTCCCCGCGGAGCAGGCGAGGTCCATTCGGGGCCGGCTTCTCGCGCACTATCAGATCCCCCTGCGGTGACGCTCAGGTTGACGGCGCATTATGGGGTCATGGAGGAGCAATCCCTCAGCGGTCGGCTGCTCGCGGCAACCCCGCGGCTGGGAGATCCGAACTTCCGCCGCGCAGTCGTCCTGATCGTCGAAGACGACCTCGACGAGGGCACGCTCGGCGTTGTCCTGAACCGCCCGACTCAGGTCCCGCTCGATCAGGTGCTCGAGCCGTGGCTGGAGCTGGCATCCGGCCCGCAGGTGGTCTTTAAGGGCGGCCCGATTTCTCCGAACAGCGCGCTGGCGCTGGCGCTCGCGCACGGCAGTGACGAGCCGGTCGGCTGGCGGTCGCTGGACGGCACGCCGGTCATGTCGCGGATCGGCCTGGTGGACCTGGGCGCGCCGCCGGAGCTCCTCGCGGGCGGGATCACGTCGATGCGAGTTTTCGCCGGGTATGCCGGCTGGGGCGTCGGCCAGCTGCGCAACGAGATCGCTGAGGGGGCCTGGTACGTCCTGCCCGGCGATCCTGCCGATGCGTTCGTCGCCGAGCCGGATGGTCTATGGCAATCCGTCCTGCGTCGCCAAGGGGGCGATCTTGCCCTGGTGGCTACGTTTCCTGACGATCCGTCACTGAACTAGGCGTCTCGCGGGGCGTAAACTAAGTCACTGTGAGCACAGAAGTCATGCCTGGCACCGACATCCGCCAGGACACAGACGTCCGGCCTGACCTCTCGTTCGGCGACGGGGACCACGAGCGCTTCGCGCATTATGTCGACAAGGACAAGATTGTCGACAGTGCGGTAACCGGTACGCCCGTGGTCGCGCTCTGCGGCAAGGTCTGGGTGCCGAGCCGGGACCCGAAGAAGTTCCCGGTCTGCCCGGACTGCCAGCGGATTTACGAGTCCCTGCCCGAGGGCGAGGATTAGGGCGAACTGGTCAGCCTGACGCTGGCTGCCTGCAGGGCACTCAGTGCCTCGGCAGTGCTCGCTGGCGCGACACCGACGGTCAGCCCCAGCAGGACAGTTGTGGCGAATCCGGCGGCCGCGCTGTCAGCGGCCGTGGCGCGGACGCAGTAATCGGTGGCGATTCCGCTGACGTCCAGCTCGGTCACCTGCCGGGCGGACAGCCAGGCCAGCAGTGACTCGCCGGCTGCGCTGCTGCCCTCAAAGCCGCTGTAGGCGGCTGAGAACTCGCCCTTGCGGAAGATCTCCTCGATCCGGCTGGTGTCCAGGTCCGGGTGGAAACGGGCACCGTCGGTGCCGGCCACACAGTGCGGCGGCCAGCTCGTCACGAAGTCCGGAGATGCGGAGAAATGCGCGCCCGGGTCGATGTGGTAATCCTGCGTGGCCACCACGTGGTCATAGCCGCCACTCTCCGGCGCGGCCAGGTAGTCCGAGATCGCCCGGGCCACTGCGGCGCCGCCGGTCACAGCCAGCGAGCCGCCCTCGCAGAAGTCGTTCTGCACGTCGACGATCACCAGTGCGCGCACGTCCCGAGCGTAGCGCTAGCTCACGTTCGCGGGCGCGCGCTGGCGGTCCTGAGGGACACGCCCTAGTCGCGCTCGGGTTCGAAGACAGTCGGGATGGCCGGGTAGCCGCGTGACAGCTGCCGCGCGTGACCCGGCAGCTCGGCCACGGCGGCCTGATGCCGGGAGCGAGCGGCGGTGACCGGCTCCCGCCCGACGATGACTCCATCCCGGACGAGCAGGTGCAGCAGCCGCCGGCCTTCGGCGGCGTCTGGCGGGGTGTCGGTGACGCGCTCCGCAGCGGCCGAGCCGCTGTCGTCGAGCTCACGCACTGCCCACTTCCGGCCGCCGCGTGAGGGCTTGCCGACTGAGCGCTTCGCAACTGGGCGCAGCGGGCCGTCGCCGTCGCTGTCTGCGCGGGCGACCATTTTGTACACCAGCGCGGCAGTCGGGGCGCCGGAGCCGGTCACCAGTGACGTGCCGACGCCGTAGCCGTCGACGGGCTCGGCGGCGAGGGCGGCAATGGAGTACTCGTCGAGGTCCCCGGTGAGGACGATCCGTGTCTTCGCGGCGCCCAGGGAGTCGAGCTGGGCGCGCGCCTCGCGGGCCACCGTGGCCAGGTCGCCGCTGTCGATCCGGATCGCGCCCAGCTCCGGGCCGGCCAGCTCGACCGCGGTCGCGATCGCACCGGCCACGTCATAGGTGTCCACGAGCAGCGTTGTGCCGGCGCCGAGCGCGTGTACCTGTGCGGCGAACGCCTGCTTCTCGCCATCGTGCAGCAGCGTGAACGCGTGCGCGCTTGTGCCACTCGTGGGCACTCCGTACTGCAGTCCGGCGCGCAGGTTCGAGGTGGTGGCGAAGCCGGCGATGTAGGCGGCCCGGGCGGCGGCTACCGCCGCGCGCTCGTGCGTACGCCGCGAGCCCATCTCGGTGAGCGGCCGCCCGTGCGCGGCCGCGACCATCCGCGACGCGGCCGACGCGATCGCGCAGTCGTGATTGAAGATCGACAGGGCTACCGTCTCCAGGATGACCGCGTCGGCGAACTCGCCCTCGACCACGAGGATCGGCGAGCCGGGGAAATAGCAGTCACCCTCGGCGTAGCCCCAGATGCTGCCGCGGAACCGGTAGTCGCGCAGGAAGTCCAGGGTGGCAGCGTCGGCGATGTGCGAGCGCTCGAGGAACGCGAGCTCCGCATCGCTGAACCGGTAGCGCTCGAGAGCGTCGAGCAGCCGGCCGGTGCCGGCCACGACGCCATACCGACGGCCGTTCGGCAGATGCCGGGCGAACATCTCGAAGACGGATCGGCGGCGGGCGGTGCCACTGCGGAGTGCCGCCCGTACCATCGTCAGTTCGTAGTGATCGGTCAGCAGTGCGGTGCCGGCCTCGTCAGCGCTCATGCCCGCAGCTTACGGAGGGAGCTGGCGACGTCGTCAATCGCGCGTGTTGCCGGTGTTGCGGAATATTGTCAGTGCGAGTCGCAAATGTCCGTGCGTTCGCGCTCGCGGCGAGTGGAACACTAACTTCGGGGGAGTGGGAGACTCAGCTACTGGGGAGGTGACGGCAGGTGGGCGTAGCGCCAGTCGAGGTCGAGCAGCCGATGACCGAAGAGGGTGCGGCTCTGGACGCACCCTGGGTGACTGTCGTCTGGAACGACCCTGTGAACCTGATGAGGTACGTGACGTACGTGTTTCAGCGGGTTTTTGGTTACCCGAAGGCCAAGGCCGAGAAGCTGATGCTGGACGTGCACCACAAAGGCAAGGCTGTGGTCTCGTCTGGCACCAGGGAGGCCATGGAACGCGACGCCGAGACGCTGCACGGCTACGGCCTGTGGGCGACCGTGAGTCACGACTCGTGAGCTGGGGCAGCCACAAGGCGGACGACGACGGCGACCAGAACATCGAAGTTGCCGCCTCGTTCCGCTCAGCGCCAGGCGGCGCAGCCGCTTACTTCGAGCAGGCGCAAGCCGGAGTGATCCGGAGCCTGGTGAGCCAGATCGCCGAGCTCGTCAGCGCCGATGCCGAGGCGGCCGAGGGCCAGTCCGGAGAGCTAGAGGCGCAGCTCGGCCTCTCGAGCCACGCGGAGCTGCCCGATGACCCGGTGCTTGCCCGGCTGCTGCCGGACGGCTATTCCGAGGACCCGGAGGCATCGGCCGAGTTCCGCCGGTACACCGAGGAGACGCTGCGGTCCGGCAAGGTCGCCTCGGCTCAGACCGTCCTCGCCTCCCTGCCGCCGGGCGGCGGCGAGGTGCGCCTCAGCGAGCCCGAGTGCCAGCAGTGGCTCCGGTCCCTCAACGACGTCCGGCTTGCGCTCAGCGTGCGCCTGGGCATCACCGACGAGAACGAGGACCTGACCGAGCGGATGTCCGCCGACGACCCGCGGGCCGCCTACATCTGGGTCTACCAGTGGCTGGCCTACCTGCAGGACAGTCTCATCGAAGCGCTGTCCTGACCGCCTGGCGCTCACCGGCTGCAGTGCCCGGGCTACCCTCGCCGCATGCTGACGATCAGCGCGGAGCTGCGCGCGAAGATCCTGGCCCACGCGCGCGCTGACCACCCTGACGAGGCATGCGGGGTGATCGCCGGCCCGGCCGGCAGCGACCTGCCCGAGCGCTTCATCCCGATGCTGAACGCCGAGCGCTCGCCGACCTTCTACCGGTTCGACTCGCTAGAGCAGCTCCGGGTATGGCGGGAGATGGACGATCGCGACGAGGAGCCGGTCGTGATCTATCACTCTCATACCGCCACCGAGGCATATCCGTCGCGAACCGACGTTTCCTATGCGAGCGAGCCGAGCGCACACTATGTCCTTGTTTCCACCAGAGATCCGGACGCGGACGAGTTCCGCTCATTCCGGATCAGCGACGGTGCGATCAGCGAGGAAGACGTACTCGTCCAGCCGGAATGATCGAGGTCCGCGGCCGGTTGCACCGCTAGACCACCGGCGTACTCACGGAAAGCACGAAGACATGGCAATCGAGGTCCGCATCCCGACCATCCTGCGCAGCTATACCGGCGGCGAGAAGTCGATCGAGGGCTCGGGCGCGACCCTGGACGAGCTGTTTGCCGACATCAGCGGCCGCTACGACGGGCTGCGCGAGCGGCTCATCGACGAGGCTGGCTTGCGCCGGTTCATCAACGTGTATCTCAACGACGAGGACGTGCGCTTCCTTGGCGGCCTGTCCGCGCCGGTGCGGGACGGGGACACTGTGACCGTTCTGCCCGCTGTGGCCGGCGGCGCTCGCTGAGCGAGCCTGCCTGACGGCCGGTGCTGCATGCGCTACGAATCTGTCCTCGACACCGTCGGCGGTACGCCCCTGGTCGGCCTGCCGCGGCTGTCGCCGGGCCCGGACGTCCGGCTGTGGGCCAAGCTCGAGGACCACAACCCGACCGGGTCGGTGAAGGATCGAGCCGCGACCTACATGGTCGCCGCGGCGGAGAAGGACGGTCTGCTGCAGCCTGGCTCGGTCATCCTGGAGCCGACCTCGGGCAACACCGGCATCAGCCTGGCGCTGATCGCCCGGCTGCGCGGCTATCAGCTCATCTGCGTGATGCCGGAAAACACGTCGGCAGAGCGGCGGATGCTGCTGGAGGCGTACGGAGCGTCCATTGTGTCCTCCCCGGCCGCCGGCGGGTCGAACGAGGCCGTCCGGGTGGCGCAGGGCCTGGCGGCTGAGCATCCCGACTGGGTAATGCTGTACCAGTACGGAAACGAGGCGAACGCTCGCGCGCACTACGAGACCACCGGCCCTGAGCTGCTCGCCGACCTTCCGGAGATCACGCACTTCGTCGCCGGACTCGGCACCTCGGGCACGCTGATGGGCACCGGCCGGTTTCTGCGCGAGCATGTGCCCGGCGTGCAGATCGTGGCGGCAGAGCCGCGGTACGGGGAGCTTGTCTACGGACTGCGCAACCTCTCCGAGGGCTTCGTGCCCGAGCTCTACGACGAGTCGGTGCTGACGTCGCGGTTCTCGGTGTCGTCGGCGGACGCGCTGCGGCGCACCCGCGAGCTGCTGTCGGCCGAGGGGCTGTTCGCCGGGATCTCCTCCGGCTGCGTGCTGCACGCAGCTCTCGGTCTGGCAGCGAAAGCGCAGGCGGCAGGCCAGCGGGCCGACATCGCGCTGGTCGTCGCTGACGCTGGCTGGAAGTACCTCTCGACCGGCGCTTACGGCGGCACACTCGAAGAGGCCGAGGCGCGGCTGGAGGGCCAGCTCTGGGCCTGATTGAGCCGGCTGTTCACATGATCACGAAGACGGCTGGTCCTGACAGGTCCGGCCGATGACGCTCTAACATCTGTCTGGCGCGATGCGGCGACCGGGATGTCCGGAAACTGGCGAGAAAGGTCCACCTGACTCGATGACGGCATTTGACGAGGCGACGGCAGTCCGCCGCCGGCCTGACGGCCTGTACGACACGCACGCGGATGTCAGGTTCGCCCTGATCGCCCCCGGCGGAACCGGCTCGGCCCCGCCCGCGATCAACGGCGGCGTGCTGATGGCGACAGTGCTGCGGGCGGTGCTGGACGGCTCAGGGCTGCCGCACCCGGTCGTGATGAGTGCCAACTTCCTGCGCGTGCCTCAAATCGGGCCAGCACAAGTGCAGGTCAGCTGGCTCAAGCAGGGGAAGACCGCAGCGGTCGCGCGCGCCTGCCTGCTCCAGGATGACGTCGCCGTCCTGGACACCACGGTCACCACCGGGATGCTGCCCGCGGGGCCGGTGCCCGCTGACCCGGACTCCGGGGCGGGCGGCGAGGCACTGGACTGGACCGGCCCGCCACTGCCCTTCCCCGATCTGGCGGACTGCGTCGACCTCGGGAAGTGGCCCGGAGTCGTGGCCGCCGACGGGACTTCGGGATATCCCGGCCACGTGGAGGTGCTGCTGGACCCGGCCTGCACCGGCTGGCGCGACGGCGAGCCGTCCGGACGGCCGGAGATGCGCGGTTACGTCCGGCTGCGCGAGCCCCGCGAGCCGGACGCGCTCATGCTGGCGCTGGCGGTCGATGCTCTGCCGCCGGTGGTGTTCGGCCTCGGCGCGACCGGCTGGGCGCCGACCGTCGAGCTCACCTGGCACATGCGCGGCGTGCCGGTGCCGGGTCCCCTGCAAGTCGCCTGCCGCGCGCGGCATGTCAGCGGCGGCTGGTTCGACGAAGAAGCCGAGGTGTGGGACGCCGCCGGGCGGCTAGTCGCACAGAGCCGTCAGCTGGCCAGGGTCGGCCGAGGGCGACTCCGCGCGACGGCAAGCGGCTCGGCTGGCCTGACGGCACCGCTGCGAGCGTGACGGCGCTCAGCGTGAGCTGATTTCGGTTCGGAGCTGATTTCGGTGCGGACACGATCGCCTGATGGGTCGTGATGTTGGATCTGCCGACCAAAGAACGGATGCGGATCCAACATCACGACCCATCAGATCGTGGCGGGCGGGCGAGACCGACCCTAACTGACGGACTTGATCTTCCAGACAAAGGCCGAGCCAAGTCCGGCGACGATGGCGGTCGCGCCGAACAGCAGGGGATAGCCGCCCAGGACGACGATCGGCGTGGCGATAGCCGGCGCGATGGCAGCCGGCCCGACGATGGCGATGTTGATAATGCCGAGGTCCTTGGCCCGGTCGGCAGCGGCCGGCAGCACCTGCGTGATGAGTGCCTGGTCTACCGAGAGGTAGGCCCCGAAGCCGACACCGAACAGCACGGCAGCCAGCAGCAGCGAGTCCCAGCTCTCCACGAAGGTCAATAGCAGCGCCGCGACGCCCATCACTAGGCCGGCGACCGTGACGATCATCTTCCGCTTAGCGATCTTGTCGGAGATGACCCCGCCGACGATCGCGGTCAGGACAACGCACACCGCGTAGATCACGATCACGATCGTCAGGCCGTCGTCGACGGTCTGGCCCGGGTGCAGCCGGACGTAGTGCAGCCGGTTCTCGATGAAGTAGTAGAGGTAGAGCGTGCCCATGCCGATGGCCAGCGAATTCAGGAACCGGGTCACCCAGGCCCAGCCGAAGTCCGGGTACTGCCGCGGGCTGATCCAGAAGGCGCCCGCCAGCTTCCGCCACGAGAACGGCTCGCGGTGCGCCGGATCGAGCGGGTGATCCTGGGTCAGCAGCACGAACGGCACGACCAGCACGAAGAACAGCACCGCCAGGGTGACGTAGCCGCTGATGATGCCGGTGGCGACGTCGGACAGAAGGAAGGCGCCGATCACGAGGCCGAGTGCCTGCGGCATGCCCACCCAGCCGGCCACGGTGGCTCGCTGCCGGACCGGGACGTGGTCGGGGATGGCGGCGCTGAGGCTGGCGTACTCGCCGTTCTGGAAGGCGCTGAAGAGCACCCAGAGAGCTGCTACCCCGATCACGGTTGTCTGGTAGCCCTGGACCGCCAGGCAGATCCCGCCGAGCAGGGCCATGATCAGGGTCCAGCGGTGCCGGCGGCCGTTGAGCCTGCCGAGGGCGTAGGCAGGGGTGGTCCGGTCCGAGAGTGCGCCGGCTATCGGTGTCGCCAGCACCGAGGCGATCGCTCCGAGACCGGATACCACGCCCAGCGCGACGAACTTGTGCCTGGGCGTGATGTCCTGCAGTTGCGCAGGCAGCAGGAACTGCAGCGCGGCCAGCGAGGCCATCCACATACCCATGTTGCCGAAGGTGAGGCCGGTGATCCAGGCCGGGCGGACATGCACCGACGGCTCGGCGAGAGCCAGCGGGACGGCCCGCTGCGAGTCGGTCGACTGGTCGGTCATGAAACCTCCGCGGACATCCGGGCTGGCCATCGATTCGGCCGGTCTTCGCTGGCTGGGCCCGTCCGGCTGCTCGCCGGAACGGGTCCAGAGCTCTGTGGAGATCATGCCGTTTTGGGGATGATAGTGGTAGTCCCGGGTTTGCCGGCACCTTTCCGCTACCAGGTATTTGCTGCGGCCAGGCTATCCTCGACCGCTGTGGCGACGATGATCTCCGGCGACGACGGCGGATGCCCATGCAACTAACGATTGTGGGCTGGTCGGGCAGTTTTCCCGGACCGGAAAGCCCGGCCTCTTGTTATCTGATCGAGACCGGCGGCTTCCGCCTGGTGCTCGACCTCGGGAACGGGGCCCTGGGCGCTCTGCAGCGTTACACCGGCCTGGCGGACGTGGATGCGATCTGCCTCAGCCACCTGCATGCCGACCATTGCATCGACATGGTGGCGTACTCGGTCTTCCAGAACTACCATCCGGATGGCCGTCGGCCGCGCATCCCGGTCTATGGGCCCGCCGACTCTGCTGCCCGGCTGACTCGGGCGCTCGGCAACGATCACCTGGGGATCGCGGATGCCTTCGAGTTCACGACGCTGCGTGACGGGACGACGGAGATCGGCCCGCTGAAGATCACGACCGGGCATGTCAGCCATCCGGTGGAAACCTTCGGTTACCGCATCGAGCACGACGGTCAGGTCCTCGCCTACTCGGCGGACACCGGACCCTGTGCGGAGCTCGTCCGGCTCGCGGCCGGCGCTGACGTACTGCTGGCCGAGGCCTCCTTTGTGGAGGCCCCGGACCTGCCGGAAAACTTGCACCTGACTGCGCGGCAGGCCGCCGAGCACGCCACGCGCGCGGATGTCGGCGAGCTAGTGCTCACGCACCTCGTGCCCTGGAACGATCCGGCGGTGAGCCTGGAGCAGGCCGCCGAGGCTTTCCGCGGACCGCTACGGCTGGCGAGCACGGGACAGCGGCTACTTGGCCGCTAGCACCGCTCAGGAGCCGTCGACTCGTGCCGCGGCTGGCGACGGGAACGGGGCCGGTGGCGGCCAGGTGTACCGAGATAAATCCGCCTAGCCAGAGCACGCGCACGTACGTCAGCAAACAGAGTTGCTGGAGGCGCTGCGCGCACCGGAAGGCAGGCCCACGTGCCACGCGAGCCCGCCTTCCGGGTTAACCGACTGCCGGGTTAACCGACTGCCGGGTTAACCGACTGCCGGGTTAACCGACTGCCGGGTTAACCGACTGCCGCCTCGCTCGCTAGAACCAGAAGATGCCCGGGTAGTAGGACGACGACGCGTCGTACTGTCCTGCCCCGGCGAAACTGGCAGTGAAGGCGCCGTCGTACCGGAGCAGCGTCCTGGTTTC
>Ga0335074_10017402_pt1 | contig 10136 bp, 7 predicted proteins | sample Lox_Sample_23_FD_206715 | JGI IMG/M metagenome (GOLD analysis project Ga0335074, IMG submission 206715) | Soil microbial communities from Loxahatchee National Wildlife Refuge, Florida, United States - Lox_Sample_2.3 | ecosystem: Environmental > Terrestrial > Soil > Wetlands | place: USA: Florida...
GAAGCCCTCCGCACGCAGCGCATCGAGCTCGTCACTCAACCCGCCGTCCCGCAGACTCATGTAACTGCCGTGCACGCCGAGTTCGGATCCGGATTGCTCGAGTCGGCGCAGCGTGCGTCGAACCTGCAGTTGAGCGAGCGTATAATTTGCATCGCGCGAACACGTGTTGCGACAAATCACATTCGACGTCGAAGATATACCGCGGATGCTTTCACGCTGCAGCATGTCGTCGATGCAGTCGAGGGGAGAGCGCCGGCGCAGCGCTCCGCGCAAAACGGCGAGGGCGATATCGCCAACGAGGCGCGGATCGCGCTCGACGAGTGCCGCGATCGCCACGTTTTTTATCAGACGCCGTAGATCGCTTGCGACGCTGGTGGGAAGATAGTCGAGGTCGTGCGACGCCGCGATGGCGGTTGCCGAGCCCGGCGGGTCGATCCCCAGCGTTCGCGCGAGCTCGAACATTGCAATGCTCGCGTATGGAACCGTCGGGTCAAGGTTGTAGCGACCGTGCAGCGCCTCCGAATAGGGAATTCGCCCGACGCTGTCACGCGGTACGACGGCGTACTCGTCCGCGCACGAAATCCATTCGAATATTTCGCCAAGCCAGTCGACTGCGTGACCGTCGCTGTGAAAAGCGGGGACGCGCGTGAGCCCCAGACGCTCGTACGTGGCGTGCGGAGCGAGGTTTACCGTAACCGGCGCCTTCGCGCGCAGCGCGGGAGAGCGAGGGTGGTATCGCGCCGCGAGCACTGCAGCGGCATCGGCTGCCGGCGCGTCGCCGTAGTATATCGTTCGGGCGCGCGACGAGATTTCGCCGTCACTTACGTCCCGTTGATAGACCGCACAAAAGGTTCGAAATGCATAGTCGATGCGAGCCCGGGTCACCGCATCGACGCCGGGGTCGAATCGCAATTGCAGCGGTACATCGCGCTCCATGACGCTTCGTAGCGTGGCACGGCCCAGGGGCACCACAAAGGGTTCCCCGGTGCATCCGTGTTAGGGAGTTTGGCCCTACCGTCTACCGGCCGCGCCGACGGGGGAAGGAAATAGGTCGAGCGCGTTCTATACTAAGCGGTCGCCGCATGGCGAGACGGCGCTCGGGCAAGTGGCGGAACTGGCAGACGCGCTGGATTTAGGTTCCAGTGGGGCAACCCGTCAGAGTTCGACTCTCTGCTTGCCCAAGGTCCGCCGATTCCACATTAAGACAATTTTTGTCGTGAGTGGCGCCCGGTTCGGCCGGGACCGCGAACGATGTGCGGAAGTAGCTCAGTGGTAGAGCATCGCCTTGCCAAGGCGAGGGTCGCGAGTTCGAATCTCGTCTTCCGCTCCATGCAATTACACGGGGCGCGGGCGCAGCAGCGCCGAAGCGCCCCTTCCTATTGTCCCGCAGCGCCGCATTCGATCTAGAAGGAAACGTTGCCACTCGTGAGCACCTCGACGCTGACCCGCCTGGCCCCGACGCAGGTGGAGTTGGAGATCCCGATCACCCCCGAAGAACTCGAGGCGGCCCAAGAGCGCGCGTTCCGGCGGCTTGCGAAGAATGTGAAGCTTCCCGGATTTCGCGCCGGCAAAGTGCCCCGCCGGGTCTTCGAGCAGACCTACGGCTCGGAAACGATCGCAAGCGAGGCGCTCGAAGACGTCGTGCCCGAGGTCTACGCCCGAGCGGTACGCGAGCACGAGCTCTCACCGGTCGACCGGCCGAAAATGGAGTTGCTGCCCGCAGAGGAAGGCAAACCCTCGCGCCTCAAAGCCACCGTCGCCGTACGCCCGGTCATCGAACTGCACGGCTATAAAGGTATAGAAGTCGAGCGAGAGGAGCCGCACATCGACGACGGCGACGTCGAGCGCAGCATCGCCGCGCTAGCCAAGGAACGGGCAACGCTCGTGCCCGTCGAGCGGCCCGCGCAACTGGGCGACGTGGTCACGCTCGATTACGAGGGAAAGATCGACGGCGTGGCGTTCGAAGGCGGCACGGCCAAGGGACAGATGACCGAACTCGACGAGAACCGGTTCATCCCCGGATTCGCGTCGGGAATCGCCGGCATGAGCGCCGGCGAGACCAAAGACGTCGAAGCCGTGTTTCCCTCGGATTATCCAAAAGAAGAGCTTGCCGGCAAGACGGCGACGTTCACGGTGACCGTGCACGACGTGAAGGCACTCGAACTCCCGGAAATCGATGACGCGTTTGCGAAAATGATTTCCGAGAATGAAACGCTCGACGCTTTACGCGACGACGTGCGTAAGCGGTTGGAAGCAATAGCGCAATCGCGCGAGCGGCGCGCGATCGGCAACGCAGTGATGGAAAAACTGGTGGACGATCACGATTTTCCGCTCCCCGAGGTGCTGGTCGAGCGCGAAGTCGATAATATGGTCAACGATCTTGCCGCGCAAGTTGGTCAGAGCGGGTCGACGCTCGATGACTATCTGCAAGAACAGGGCAAGACCGCCGACGAGCTACGTGAGTCCTATCGCGCCGATGCAGCGCAGCGCGTGAAGGGCACGCTCGTAATCGAGGAGATCGCCCGTGCCGAGGGGATCAATGCGACGCCGGCCGACATTGCAGAAGAACTCTCTGCGCTCTCGCGCCAGTATGGCCAACCTGTCGACCGCATTCGCAAGGCGCTGGGCAACAACGTCATTTCGTTGATGGAGGGGATCGTCAGGAACAAGACGCTCGAGTTCCTCGTCGATAACGCCAAGGTCGTCCAAAAAGAGGGCGGCAACCCTTAGCGAAACCCCGCGGTTACAAGCCGCGTAAGCACGGTATAGCAACTCGGAGAGAATTTGGGGTAATTATGGGTCATCTCGTACCGATGGTCGTCGAGCAGAGTGCGCGCGGAGAGCGCGCGTACGATATTTACTCGCGTCTGCTCAAGGACCGCATCGTTTTCGTCGGCGGCCCGATCGACGATCACCTGGCCAACCTCGTCATCGCGCAGCTCCTCTTCCTTGAAAAAGAGGATCCTGACAAGGACATCGACATGTACGTCAACTCCCCCGGCGGCAGCGTGACTGCGGGACTGGCGATCTACGACGCGATGCGCTACATTAAGCCCGACGTGGCGACGATCTGCATGGGTATGGCTGCCTCGATGGGCTCGGTGCTGTTGACCGGGGGCGCCTCGGGCAAGCGGTATTCCCTGCCCCACTCGAAGATTTTGATCCATCAGCCCTGGGTCTCGCAGATCGGGGGCCAGGCGACGGACGTGGAAATTGCGGCCAGGGACCTGATCGCTACCCGCCAGACCATCGCGCACATCTACGAGCGGACCACCAAAAAGCCGATCGAACAGGTCCTCAAGGACATCGACCGCGACTACTACATGACAAGCGAAGAAGCCAAGGACTACGGGATTATCGACCACGTTATCGAAGACCGTGGAGTCTTGTCGACGCCCGCTTAACGCCCCAGGAGGACGCCCGCCCCCGATATGTTCCGATTCGGAGACGAGAAGGGTCAGCTAAAGTGCAGCTTCTGCGGCAAGTCGCAGGAGCAAGTGCGCAAGTTGATCGCCGGCCCCGGCGTGTACATCTGCGACGAATGTATTGAGCTCTGCAACGAGATCATCGAAGAAGAGCTTTACAAAAACGTCGATGAGAATCTGCGCCTTCGCAACATTCCCAAGCCGAAAGAAATCAATCACATTCTCAATCAGTATGTGATCGGGCAGGAGCGCGCCAAGAAATCGCTGGCGGTCGCCGTTTACAATCACTACAAGCGTATCAATGCGGGCGGAGCGGCCGACGACGTCGAGCTGCAAAAGTCGAACATCCTGCTCGTCGGACCCACCGGCTCGGGCAAAACGTATCTCGCGCAAACGCTGGCGAAGATTCTCGATGTTCCGCTCGCGATGGCGGACGCGACCTCGCTCACCGAAGCCGGGTATGTCGGCGAAGACGTCGAGAACATTCTGCTCAAGTTGATTCAAGCCGCCGACTACGACGTGAAGCGCGCGGAAAAAGGCATCGTTTACATCGACGAGATCGACAAGATCGCGCGCAAGAGCGAGAATCCGTCGATCACGCGCGACGTGTCGGGCGAAGGCGTGCAGCAGGCGCTGCTCAAGATTCTCGAAGGCACCACGGCCAACGTTCCGCCGCAGGGCGGCCGCAAGCATCCGCATCAAGAGTTCATCCAAATCGACACGACCAACGTGCTGTTCATCTGCGGCGGCGCGTTCGACGGTCTCGAACGGATCATCGAGTCGCGCGTCAGCGCGAACAATATGGGCTTTCGCGCGACGCCCGAAGGGAAGAAGGACGCGCGCACAGGTAAGCTGCTGCAGCAGTTGATGCCCGAGGATCTGCTCAAGTTCGGGTTGATTCCGGAGTTCATCGGCCGTTTGCCGATCGTCGTAACGCTCGATGCGCTCGACGAACTGGCCCTGCGTCGCATTCTCACCGAACCGCGCAACGCGCTCGTCCGCCAGTTCCAGAAGATCCTGAACATGGACGGCGTCGACTTGCAGTTTACCAAGGACGCGCTCGTCGCAATCGCGACCAAGGCGCAGGGCCGTAAAACCGGCGCCCGCGGATTACGCTCGATTCTCGAAGAAACGATGCTCGACGTCATGTACGATCTGCCCTCGCTCCAGGGCGTGAAGAAGTGCATTATCAACAAAGACGTCATTGAGAAGAAAGAATCACCGACGTTAATCTATCAAGAGCAGAAAAAAGACATGCCGGCATAGTTTAGCGGTCTGGCGCTTTCACGGTCTCATCGGACTCTCATCGGGAGTCCGATTTTTATTTGTTTAGTGCCACGATTGGCCGTGGGAACAAGAACCTCCAGATTTCTGGACCTTAAGCCTCGCAGGCTTCACGACGGAGGGATTGCAAACGACCTGCCCAGTGGACGACAACCAGCCCCCATGCGACGCGGAGCACGTATGTGCGCCGAGCGCTTTAATCCCGGCGTGGTGGAGTGGCTTTCTTTTTCATGTATTAAACCCGCGCCAAATCAGCATGTACATGTATTTGACCATGCTCAGCGACGAGCGTGGCGAGTGCAGTCCGACCATCGATCAAATTCGCGAGGACCTCGGTCTGTACAGCACGTCGATGGTCTTCGAAGCGTTGGCAGCGCTGGATGACCTGGGATTCATCACCCGCATTCGGGCGGCATTTCCCGGCATCCGCGCGCGCCGCAATCTCTATCGCCGGCCCTCGTGCGAAAGTACGCTCTATCGTCTGCTCGAGCGCGGCCGCATCGACGGACATTTGCGCTCGACTAATCCCACTCGCGCGCCGGCCTCCGCCGAGTCCCAGGCGCTGATCGAGGAAGGCCTCGCCATCCTGCTGAGCGCGGATTACGCGCGATATCAGGCCACGCCCGAAGAAGAGAAGCGCGAGGTGCTCATGGAGCTGCTCGCGTCTGCATCCGGCTCAGCCGTGTTGGACTGAGCGAGCGCGCCGGAACGCCGCCGACCATCTCGCCCGGCGCGACGTCGCCGGTGACGACCGCCCCCGCCGCAACGATCGCGCCGTCGCCGATCCGCACGCCGGGGACGATGATTGCGCCCGAATAGATCAGCACGTCGTCTCCGATAACGACCGGCGCCACGTCGACCTGAAACGGAACGCGATGGACTCGGTCGACCGGATGTCCCTGCTGGCTCGTGATGTGCACGTGCGCGCCCAGGTGAACGTTGTTTCCGATCGTGAGGCCGCCGCCGCCCCATAAAACGCTGTACGGTCCGATTTCGACGTCGTTGCCGATATGAATGAAGCCCTTGCTTGCATTAACGGTGCTCGGGTTGAGATAGGCGCCGTGATCGATGAAGACGTTGGTGCCCATCGCGATTCGATCGGCTCCCCGTAGAATCACTCGCGATCCCAAGATCGCCTGCGGAAACTGCCCGCGCTGACGGGCGTCCGCAACGCTCTCGCGCAGCGCCGCCCGGAGCCGGCCGAGCGCCGCAAAGACTGTAGCGACTTTCATCATCACTCATCGTTTCGTATGTCGTTGCCGGACGAAACCGCGAAATGGCCCTGCTTGGCGGGCCGTGAGACCCAACGTCCTTGAGCGCCATGAATCTTCGGGGAGACATGACGCCCCGCGTACGATTGGCGCATGAAGCCGCACAAGGCCGGCACGGCGAGCATGCTGTCGAGCCCTCAGCCGCCATCCGTGGATTAACCGAGGGGATTTGATCGGTGAGCATCTCGATCGTGAACGGAGGACGCGGACTCCGGCCGTTGCTGCGCGCGGCACTCTTCGCTGCGGATTGCGCTGTGGTGGGCGTGGCCGTCGTGCTTGCCCCGCAGGTCGCCAATATTTACACCGCCTCGCACCTACAGCTGTTCATCATCGGCGGAATTCTGGTGGTCGTCGGTTCGTACGTCCAATTTCGCTACGAAAGCGCTCGCACGTTCGACTTTCACGACGTCTTGCGTTTGCTCATCGGTGCGATCGGCGGCGCTCTGCTGGCGTTGCTCTTCGAGCAAGTACCGTCGCCGCTGTCGCTTGCATCCGGAAGAATCGTGGTGATAGCCGCAATGCTTGCGTTCTTGCTGCGGATGTTCTTACGCATCGGGCTGGTCTTTTGGCGCTCATGGTGGATCACGCGGCGCCCGGGAGCCAAGCGCGTCTTGATCGTGGGACACGGGATCGCCGCGCATCAGCTGGCCAAGGCGATCTTCGAGGACCGAAGCATGCCGATGCGAGTGGTGGGTTGCGTCGATGACGGCGTTTCGGACCGGCGCATCGACGGCGTGCGCGTCCTCGGGAAAATCGAAGCGATTCCCGAGTTGATTCGCGACAAGAACATCGACGCCGTGATCGTCGCGATCACGGGCGCGCCACTTCCGTTGGTCAACCATATTAAAGAGCTGTGCATGGGAGTGCCCGAGGCAATTCGTCCCTCGGTGAACGTGGTGCCCGACGCGTCGGAGGTCCTCACCGGCGGCGTCAAGGTTTCTCGGATTCGCGATATTCGGCTCGAGGACGTTCTCGAGCGCGATCCGGTCTTGATCGATACCGCGGGCATTCGTCCGCACCTCGAGGATCAAGTCGTCCTCGTTACCGGGGCGGGGGGCTCGATTGGTTCGGAGATCTGTCGCCAGATCGCAACGTTTGATCCAAAACTGCTCGTGCTGCTCGGTCACGGTGAGAACAGCTTGTTCCTCATCGATCGCGAGTTACGCGACTCGTATCGCTTCGAACGCACGCGATTGGTTCTTGCCGACTGCGCTGACGCCTCCGCGATGCGCAACGTGTTCACGACCTTTCGCCCGCGTGTCGTGTTGCACGCCGCGGCCCATAAGCACGTGCCGATCGTCGAAAATAACGTCTGCGAGGCAATCCGAAACAACGTCTTCGGAACGAAGACCGTCGCGCTTGCGGCGGCGGCGGCGGGTGCTGCGAAGTTCATCCTGCTCTCGACCGACAAGGCCGTGAATCCGACCAGCGTCATGGGCGCGACAAAGCGCATGGCGGAGCTGATCTGCCAGTCGTTTGCGGGTGACTCCGCGACGGAATTTGTCTCGGTGCGCTTTGGAAACGTCCTGGGAAGCCGCGGAAGCGTGATTCCAATCTTCAAATCGCAACTCGAGGCAGGCGGCCCTTTGACGATCACCCACCGCGACATGGTCCGCTATTTCATGACGATTCCCGAATCCGTATCGCTCGTCTTGCAGGCAATGTCGATGGGACTCGACGGTGAGGTCTTCGTGCTCGACATGGGTCAGCCGGTGAAGATCATCGATCTCGCCGAGCAAGTCATCCGTCTATCGGGTTTCGAGCCGCACCGTGACATCGAGATCGTCGAGCTCGGCATGCGGCCCGGCGAAAAGCTGTTCGAAGAAATCCTTACCAGCGGCGAGGGCTTTTCACGCACGAATCACGAGCGGCTATTCATCGCGAAGCAGCAACGTTCCGATTACGCTCGCCTCAACGAGGGGCTGGAGCGACTGCGCTCCGGCGTTCGACGTAACGATCCCGCGCTGTGCGTGAAGATACTTCAAGAATTCGTTCCCGAGTTTACGCCGTCCGATCTCGTGCTGGCAGCACCGCTCAACCCGCAACCCTCGCCGCAGCCCGCCGTCGTTCCCGTCGAGCGTGCCGCGATCGAGCACTTTACCCTTCAACCCGCAAAGGTACAACTCTCGTGAAATTGCTCGATGCCTCCTCGCTTCACGCGAATGCGCTAAAAAAGAAGCTCATAGAACGAAGCGCACTGGTCGGCGTTGTCGGCGTGGGGTACGTCGGGCTCCCATTAGCCGTCGAGAAGGCCAAGGTCGGCTTCAACGTGATGGGCTACGATCGAAATCCGATTCGCGTGGATCAGTTGAGGCAAGGACTCAACTATATCCGCGACGTCGATGACCGGGAGTTGGCTGAGGTGGTCGAAAGCGGCAAGCTCAATGCATCGACCGACTTTAGCTCGCTCGGCAGGTGCGACTGCATCGTGATCTGCGTTCCGACGCCGCTCACCGTGAACAAGGAGCCGGATATTTCATACATTCGCCACGTCACGGGCGAAATCGCCAAGCACTTGCGGCCCGGACAGTTGGTGAGTCTCGAGAGCACGACCTACCCCGGGACCACCGAGGACGTCTTACTTCCGCTTCTTTCCCGCTCGGGCCTGAGGGTCGGGGAAGAGTTTTTTCTCTCGTTTTCTCCGGAACGCGTCGATCCCGGCAATGCCCGTTACACCACTAAGAACACCAGCAAAGTCGTCGGCGCAGTAACGCCCACGTGCCTCGACGTAGCGACCGCTTTTTACTCGCAGACCATCGCGACCGTCATACCGGTTTCATCACCGAAGGTCGCCGAGATGACGAAGGTGTTCGAGAATACGTTCCGCGCCGTCAACATTGCCCTGGTCAACGAAATGGCGCTTTTATGCGATCGCCTCGGGGTCAGCGTCTGGGACGTGCTCGATGCAGCCGCAACGAAGCCGTTTGGAATCATGCGGTTCGATCCCGGACCTGGCGTCGGCGGTCACTGCATTCCGCTCGACCCATTTTACCTCGCATGGAAGGCACGCGAGTTCGATATGAACGTCCGCTTCATCGAGTTGGCCGGCGAAATCAATTGGACGATGCCGTACTTCGTGCGCGAGAAAGTGATGCGTGCACTCAACGGCATCGGCAAGTCGATCAAAGGCTCCCGAATCTTCGTACTTGGCGTTGCCTACAAACGCGACATCGAGGACTGGCGCGAGTCTCCGGCACTCAAGGTCATCGATTTACTTGCGAAAGACGGCGCCTACATCGATTATTACGATCCGCACGTACCAAGCTTCACCGACGAGCACGACGTGATGTGGCACTCGATCCCGCTTTCGAGGGAAAAGCTCGAGCGCTCCGACACGGTGTTGATCCTCACCGATCACAGCAGCATCGACTACAGCACAGTCGTGGAGCACGCCTCGTTGGTCGTCGATACGCGCAATGCTACTAAGGTTGTGCGCAACGGCCGCGACAACGTGGTGATGCTATGAAGGTAGGCGTCATCGGAGCGGGTTACTGGGGACGCAATCTCATTCGTGTCGCTAACGAACTCGGCGTGTTGGAAAGCGTGTTCGATACGGATAAAGCGGCGCTCACCTGGGTGGCACGCGAGTACCCTGGCGTTGGGCTGGAAATGGATTTGCGGGCGTTTCTCGATCGGCAAATCGACGCGGTCGTCGTCGCGGCTCCGGCTCCATTGCACGCAGACCTGGCGCTCGAGGCCGTGGCCTCCGGGAAGCACGTCTTCGTCGAGAAACCTCTTGCTATGAATCCGGATGAGGCGGCAACGGTCGTGCGAGCGGCCTATGCCGGAGGCCGAACGCTGTTCGTCGGGCACCTGCTCCTTTATCATCCGGCGGTACAGCGGATGATCGGCCTGATACGCGAAGGCGCGATCGGCGAGCTGCGTCACGTCCGCTCGCGCCGGCTTTCCTGGGGCCGGCTACGTTCCGTGGAAAACGTGTGGTGGAGTTTCGCTCCACACGATATCGCATTGGTGCTTGGAATATTAGAGGAAGCGCCCTATGCCGTGCACGGATCGACGGGAGCGTTTGTGCGCGAAGGAATAGCCGACTTTGCATATGCAGATCTTGCGTTCTCGCGAGGGCGATCGGCGCATATCGAAGTGAGCTGGCTCGACCCGGATCGCTCGTCCCGAATGGACGTATTCGGATCAAAGG
>Ga0335074_10017403_pt1 | contig 10136 bp, 7 predicted proteins | sample Lox_Sample_23_FD_206715 | JGI IMG/M metagenome (GOLD analysis project Ga0335074, IMG submission 206715) | Soil microbial communities from Loxahatchee National Wildlife Refuge, Florida, United States - Lox_Sample_2.3 | ecosystem: Environmental > Terrestrial > Soil > Wetlands | place: USA: Florida...
TCTGCGACGGCTCCGTCGAGGCGCTGCTCGTCGGCATGGTCGATTCCGAAGTCCTCGACCAAACGGAATTGCAGCGGCTCGCCGAACGAATCGCTGCCGCCAGGAAAGGAAAGAAGGCATGATGTCCATCATTCTCGAATCCGCCGCCCGCACACTGCTGCTTGCCGTGGCCACCTGGACCGCCCTGCGGCTGCTCCGTGTCCGCCATGTGATCGCGCAGAAGACTGCCTGGACGCTGGTGCTCGCCGCCGCCATCGCTATGCCCTTCCTCATGCGCTGGCGCCTGATCAAGGTGAGTTCGGTCGCGATACCCGCGTACGCAATTCCCACCTCCGTGATTCCCACTGCCGTGATTCCCACCGTTTTGATAAAACCGGTCCACAGCGCCATCCCGGCCCGCGCCATAACGTCGCCCGTTGCCGCACCTGAGCAGGCAACGGAGCCAGTCGCCAGCTCCGTATCGCTCGCCCCCGCAACCATCCAGATCGCGTCGACCGCAGCCGCAAACAACGCGCCTGTTCATCGGTGGACGCTCCCCGATCTCCGCACGCTGCTTCTTCGCGTGTATCTCGCCGTTGCAGGCTTCCTGATGGTCCGTCTACTCTTCGGCCTCACTCTCGCGTGGCGCATCTGGTACCGCGCAGAGCCAGCCTCCGTTCTGGTTGAACCGCATGCCGACGTTCGTTTCAGCTCCGACATCAGGACACCGGTCACAATCGGCCTCGGCATCGTCCTTCCCGCCTCTTTCCATGACTGGAGCCGCGCTCGGCTGCGCATTGTTCTCGCGCACGAACTTGCGCACGTCCGCCAGCGCGATTTCTACCTCCAGCTTCTCGCCCACCTGCACACCGCCATCTTCTGGTTCAGCCCTGCGGCCTGGTGGATCCAGAAACATCTCTCCGACCTGGGTGAAGCGATCAGCGATTTCGCTGGAATCACCGAAGCCAGGGACGCGCCCTCTTACGCCGAGCTTCTGCTCGAAGTCGCGGCCATGCCCCGCCGGCCGATCTTCGCCGTCGCCATGGCGCGGTCGAGCAGGATCGAGAGCCGCATCGATCGCCTGCTCGTCGACCGAATCTTCCGCAGGTCATTCGTCGAGGGCAAGGGCCGTGCCCTGATCGCGGCCGCCGTCGTCCCTCTGGTGCTTACCGCATCCGCTTCCCTGGTAGCGGTCCGTGCCGCGGCCAAGCTAACCGCGCCCACGACGCAGATCATGCACGTCGTCGCCCAGGATTCGACCGCGACAGTTGCGGTGCCCCACGTATCCGCTTCGGCACCCATACTGCCTCTTCCAGCGCTGCCGAATGTAAAGCTCGAAGCCCGGCTCCCGGAGCAAGCCGCCATTGAGGACAAAGATAAAGACAAAGTTACGGCGGCTGTCCTGGTTGCTCAGGCGAACCCGGCGGCGGTCACCGTCGAGCGCGACTCCGATAATTATTCCTACGACTCCGATCAGCAGTCCTTCATGATCGTCAACGGCGACAAGACCCAGATGTACAACTACCACGGCGATTACGGGGAGATGGACGCCATCCGCAAAAAGCTTCACGGCAACTACATTCTGGCTGAACGCGGCGGCAAGTATTACGTCATCGACGATCCAGCCATGATGGAGCAGAGCCGCAAGCTCTTCGCGCCTATCGAAGAACTTGGTCGCCAGCAGGAAGCGCTTGGCGCACAGCAGGAAAAGTTAGGCGAACAGCAAGACCAGCTCGGCAAACAGCAAGAGCAGGCTCACATTGAAACCCCCGACATGTCGAAGGAAATTGCCGAGCTGCAGGAAGCAGTGAAGAAGCTCCAGGATCTCCAGAAGAGCAAGACTGTCACTCAGGACGAATTGGCCGAGGTTCAGAGCCGCATCGGCGGCATCGAAGGCCATCTGGGCGCGATGGAGGGCCAGATTGGCGCGCAGCAAGGCGATCTGGGCCGGCAGCAGGGAGAACTCGGACGCCGGCAGGGAGAACTTGGCCGCCAACAAGGGGAGCTGGGACGGCAGCAAGGAAGGCTCTCCCGCCAGGCCTCGCGTCAGATGGAATCCATGATCGACCAGGCATTTCAGTCGGGGAAGGCGAAACCCGTTCAGTAATCCACAGTCTCAATCCGGGAATGGCAACGCCCGGCCGGGTAGCCGCCTCTTACTCCATAGAACAGGAACGCGAGACAAAATCCGCCAACTATGGAGTAGGTGCAATGGCTGAAAAACTGAAGGGAAAGAAGATCGCGATTCTCGCAACCGATGGCTTCGAGCAGGTAGAGCTGACCAATCCGAAAATGGTCCTCGAAGAAGCAGGCGCAAGCACCGAGATCATTTCGCTCAAGAGCGGCGAGATCAAGGGCTGGAATCTCAAGGAGTGGGGCGACAAGGTCAAGGTTGACAAGACCCTCGACCAGGCGCGACCCGCCGATTACGACGCGCTGGTGCTGCCCGGCGGCGTCATCAATCCCGACCATCTGCGCATGGAGCCCAAAGCGGTCCAATTCGTCAAGGAATTTGCGCAGTCCGGCAAACCTGTAGCGGCCATCTGCCACGGCCCCTGGACGCTGGTTGAAGCCGGCGTCGTCAAGGGCAGGAAGATGACCTCGTGGCCATCCCTCAAAACCGACCTCAAAAATGCCGGCGCAAACTGGGTCGACGAGCAGGCCGTCGTCGACGGAAACTTCATCACCAGCCGCAAGCCCGACGATATTCCGGCATTCAGCCAGAAGATTATCGAGATGGTTGCCGATAATAAGCAGCAGCTGAGGGCAGCCTCCTGATCCGGGAAGGCTCCCTTCACAAACGACGTTGCGCACGAACTGGCTCCCGGGACCGTTAACCGACCCCGAACCGGAGCGTGCAAAGAAAGCGCGCCTTACCCGGCGCGCCTTTTCTTTTTTATCGGGCGCGAAAGCTATCTTTCGATTTCTGCTGAACCTTCTTTCGTCCGGCACGTATACTTTCCTACTACTGCAAGACCCATCCCCCGGCTTTCCCATTTTGATCATCCCTGCTCGTTCACAGGAGCCCTTCAGTGCCACTGACCATCACCGGCTTGTCGAAGACCTATTCCAATGGAGTCCAAGCCCTTAAGGGCCTTAACCTGACCATTGGCAACAACATGTTCGGCCTCCTCGGACCCAACGGCGCGGGCAAGAGCACCCTCATGCGCACCATTGCCACCCTGCAGGAGCCCGACTCCGGTGAGATCTGGCTGGATGGCATCAACGTCATCAAACAGAAGGACACCGTCCGCCGCCTGCTCGGCTACCTGCCTCAGGAATTCGGCGTTTACCCTAAAATCTCAGGTTTAGATATGCTCGATCATCTGGCTGTTATGAAAGGAGTTACAAACTCAGCAGAACGCAAGGGCATGGTCGAGGCTCTGCTCAACCAGACCAACCTGTGGGACGCCCGCAAGAAGGCCCTGAGCACCTATTCCGGAGGCATGAAGCAGCGCTTTGGCATCGCCCAGGCACTCCTCGCCAACCCCAAGCTCATCATCGTCGACGAGCCCACTGCCGGACTCGACCCCGCCGAACGCCATCGCTTTCTGAACCTGCTCAGTTCCATCGGACGCGACGTGATCGTCATCCTCTCCACCCACATCGTCGAAGACGTCCGCGAGCTCTGCAACCGGATGGCGATCATCAGCAACGGTGAGTTGCTCCTCGAAGGCGCACCCTCCGACGCGCTCGCAACCCTCGCCAACCGCATCTGGAGCAAGCTGGTCACCGACGAAAGCGAGCTCGCTACCATTGAAGCGCAGTTGCAGGTCGTCTCCGTGCAACTGCTCGGCGGCGCGCACGAGGTCCGCGTCTACTCCGAAACCGATCCCGGCAACGGCTTCTCCCCTGTCGATGCCAACCTTGAGGACGTCTACTTCCTCAACATGGAACGCCACGCGGCGCTCCAAGCGGTCAACTGAGCGTCGAGGAGAACATCCATGTTTTTCGATTTCCTTCTCTTCGAGTTGAAGCTACGAATCAAGAGCATCTCGACCTACGTCTACTTCGCGATGTGGTTCCTGCTGGCTTTCTTTTCCGTTGCCGCGCAGGACTTCGGCCCGGTGGGCACGGGCAAGGTGCTGCTCAATGGCCCTTACGCGACGCTGCAGTACTTCGTGCAGCTCACGGCCTTCGGCATGATCGTCATGGCCGCCATCTTCGGGCCGTCGATTCTTCGCGATTTTCAGCGCGATACCTACCAGATGGTTTTCACCAAGCCCATCTCCAAGTTCGCCTACCTTGGAGGCCGCTGGACAGGCTCGACCGTCATCACCCTGCTCGTCTTTACCGGTCTGCCGCTAGGCGAAATCGTCGGCTGTTTCGCGCCATGGGCCGACCACACCCGAATTGCCCCCATCCATCTCGCGATGATGGCCAAGCTCTTCTTCTCCATTACCGCCATTCAGGTTTTCTTTCTTGGCAGTCTCTTCTTCGCCGTCGCCGCGCTCACGCGAAAGGTCGTCACGGTTTACTTGCAGGGCGTCGTACTGTTCGTCATCTATCTGATCCTCCTGGTCTCGGTCATTCAGGCGCGCACGCTCGACCGCTTCTGGCCGTCCGTCTTCGATCCCCTTGGCGTTCTTCTCGTGGACAGCATCACGCGCTACTGGACCGTGGTCGAGCAGAACACGCTCACGCCAACCTGGACAGGCATGTTCCTCTGGAACCGCATTGTCTGGATGGGCGTCGGCCTGCTTGCTCTGGCCATCACCTGGATCTTCTTCCCCATGTCTGCCGAAGCGCTGACCGCACGCGCCTCACGCAAGAAGAAGAAGGTCGAGCAGGAGGAAGCCCGTCCGCCGCGGCCGCTCTTCGGCGTCCTTCTGCCGCAGGTGCATCAATACTTCGGCGCGCGCACCTCGTGGTTGCAGTTTTCGACGCTGGTCCGCATGCGCATCCGTAACATCACCCGCGAGACCGTCTTCTGGGCCATCGCGCTGGTCATGGTCGTCTACGTCCTCATCAACGGACACTTCGCCGGCCGCATCCAGGATCGCGATGTCTGGCCCGTGACTTATCTCATGCTGCAGGCGGTCGAAGGCACGGCGATGATCTTCTTCGTCATCGTCTCCACGCTCTATGCCGGCGAGCTGATATGGCGCGAGCGCGACACGCACTTCGAGCAAATCCACGACTCCCTGCCCATGCACGAATGGATCGACTGGCTGAGCAAGTTCTGTGCGCTGGCTGTCGTCGAACTCATATTGCTCACCGTCGTCATGTTCTGCGGCATTTTCTCGCAGACCATCCAGGGTTACTACCACTACGAGTTCCTGCAATATTTCAAGGAGCTCTACCTCATTACCTTCGCTGAAGTTCTCATCTACGCGCTGCTCGCACTGTGCATCCAGACCCTCGTCGGAAACAAGTTCCTGGGCCACGGCATCGTGATCGGATTCTTCATCCTGATCCCCGTACTCTATCGCTTTGGCGTCGAGAATCGACTTTACCTCTACGGAGAGGTCACGCCCTACACCTACTCCGATATGAACGGCTACGGGCACTTCGCGCCCGCGCTCTTCTGGTCGCTCGTATACTGGCTCGCCTGGGGTGGCATACTCGGAATCGTCGGCATCGTCATGGCCCGCCGCGGCAGCGAAATGTCGTGGAAAGCGCGCTTCCAGAGTGCATCCGCACGCCTGCCGGGAGTGCTGCCGGCTACCATCGTGTTGCTTCTCTGCGTCATCGGCAGCGGAGGCTGGTTCTACTACAATACTCACGTCCTCAACGCCTTCCAGACCGCGAAGCAGCGCCGCAGTCTGCAGGCCGAGTACGAGAAGCTCTATAAGAAATACGAAAAGCAGCCCCTGCCCAAGATCGTTGCCGTCGATACTACCGTCAACATCTATCCCCAGCGCCGGTCATTCTCCGCGACCGGCTGGTACATTCTCAAAAACAACACCGATCAGCCCATCTCCGACATTCATATCACCGGCCAGCGCGACTCCATCGACGAGATCCACTTCGACCGTCCCGCGCAGATCGTACTCAACGACAAGAAGCACTGGTACTCGATTTATCACCTCGCGCAGCCGCTCGCACCGGGCGAGAAGATGCGCATGGACTTCCGGTGCTCCTACACATCACGCGGCTTCAAGGACGGAGGCGAGCGCGCCGAGTTCGCCTACAACGGCACCTTCTTCGACTCGGACTACTTCCCTTACCTCGGATACAACCGCAGCGTCGAGATCGACAACCCCGTCCGGCGCCGCGAAGAAAAGCTCGGGCCGTACGAAGAACTGGCGCCGCGCGGCGATCCTTTCTATTCGCAGCTCAATCTCTTCCGTCCCGACTCCGACTGGGTGACCTATCACACCGTCGTCAGCACCAGCGGCGATCAGATCGCTATTGCGCCCGGCTACCTGCAGCGCCACTGGACGCAGAACGGCCGCAACTACTACGAGTACAGCATGGGGTCGACGGATATCAACGACTTCTTCTCGTACATCTCCGGACGCTACGCTATCAAACGCGACAAGTGGCAGAACGTAAATCTCGAAATCTACTACGAGCCGCAGCACACCTACGTGCTCGACAAAATGCTGTCATCCTCCAAGCGCGGACTCGGCTACTACACGACGAACTACAGCCCCTACCAGTTCCAGCAGTATCGAATCCTCGAATTCCCGCGCTATCGCCAGTTCGCCCAGTCCTTCCCGAATACCGTGCCGTACTCAGAGGACATGGGCTTCATCGGCCGCCTCAAAAAGCCCGACGACATCGACTTCACCTACTTCGTCACCGCGCATGAGCTCGCGCATCAATGGTGGGGACACCAGATCGTCGGCGCCATGGTTGAGGGTTCGAACATGATGTCCGAGAGCCTCGCCGAATATTCCGCCCTGCGCGTGATGCAGCACCAGTATGGAGACGCACAGATGCGCCGCTTCCTCAAATACGAGCTCGACGGCTATCTCCGCGGACGCGCCGGCGAAGTGCGCCACGAGCCGCCGCTGGTATTAGTGCAGAACGAGCCCTACGTCTGGTATCAGAAGGGCTCTATGGTGCTGTATGCGCTCAGCGACTACATCGGCGAAGACAAGCTGAATGCCGCGCTGGGCGGCTACCTGCGTGCAAACCGCTACAGCCAGCCTCCATACCCCGATACGCGCGGCTTCGTTGAAGCATTGCGCTCGGCGACTCCGCCCGACCTGCAATACCTCATCACCGATATGTTCGAGAGCATCACGCTTTACGACAACCGCGCCGTCTCCGCCACATGGCAGGAGACACCGGATCATAAGTACAAAGTCGTCCTCAACGTGAAATCACGCAAGCTCAAGGCCAACGGAGACGGCGTCGAGACCGAAGTGCCGATCCATGACCTGATTGAAGTCGGCGTCTTTTCAGGCAGGAAAGACCACGAACAGCCCATCCACGTTGAGAAGCAATGGATCACGAAGAACGACCAGACGATCGAGTTCACCGTCGATCAAAAGCCGACGCGCGCCGGTATCGATCCTTACAACAAGCTCATCGATCGCAACCCAGACGACAACATGGTGGATGTCAGCAAAATGTAATTGTCCGAAGGCTCACCCTTTGCGGTGCGTTGCGCAAGGGGTAGACGGCCTCATGATACCTTCGCCTTCTCCACCGCGCCCTTGAAGAACTCGTTCAACTGTCCGCCCGAAGTGAGTGCCTCAAACCCAGCGAAGCTTCCCTCGTCAGCGATCAGCTTGGCGGCGCGGATAAATCCGGTCCATGCCGCGCGTGCCAGCGAAGATCCCACACTGATCCGCCGCACTCCCATCTCCGCAAGATCGGCGACCCGCAGACCCGAGTTGGTATAAACCAGCACATTGACCGGCTTCGGACTCACCGCCTTCACGATCGCCTCAATCTGGGCGCGTTCGGTCGGCCCCGGTGCATACAGCACATCCGCCCCGGCTTCTGAATACGCTTGCAGTCTCCTGATCGCTTCTCGCAAGGGATCAGGGTGGTTCACCAGAAAGCACTCGGCGCGCGCCGTCAGCAGCACATCCGCGCCTGACGCATCGATCGATGCACGCGCTGCCTTGATTCGCTCCACGGCCAGAGGGAGATCGTACAGCGGATTGTCGCGGTCACCCGTGGCATCTTCGATCGACAACCCCGCCACCCCGGTTTCGACGCACAGCCAGACACTCCCCGTAAGGCCCTCCGGATCATCCGCATAGCCGGCCTGAAAGTCCGCATTTACCGGCAGATTCGATACAGCCACAATCTCCGCAATGTGCTTCAGAGCAGCATCGCGCGACGCGCCCGCCTCACCATCCGGCAGTCCGCGAGAAAACGCAAAGCCCGAACTGGTCGTCGCCAGGGCCTTGAACCCCAGCCCCTGCAAATACCGCGCCGAACCCGCATCCCACGGGTTCGGAATCACAAAGCAGCCGCTCTCATGCAGCCTGCGAAACGCGGCGCGCCGCGCCGAAACATCCATCTGCTCCCCCTGCTCTCAAAAAAAGCCCGCCTGCTATAAACTATTCCGCATGGCAAGCAAAGACAAAGGTCGCAAGGAAGAAAAGAAGAAGCCCAAGCCGAAACCCAAGGTCGAGCCCGGTCGCAAGCGCGAGGAATGGATTTCCAACGCTACCAAGCCTGCGAGCTAAAAGCGCGGCGACAACTCAGCCGTAAGCGCAATAGGAAAGCCCGGGAGCGAATCCCGGGCTCTTTCTGGCTTGATCTCTGAGCGTTACGACTGTGTCTCTTCGGTGGCCTTCACCTGCGCGACGGTCCAGTTGGGATCGCCGACCTTGAAGCGGGCGAAGCGGCGAACCGTGATGTTTTCGCCGAGCTTGCCGACCTTGGTTGCGATCAGGTCCTTGATGGCGAGCGTCTGCTCCTTGATGAAGGGCTGCTCAAGCAGGCAGACCTCCTCGTAGAACTTGCTCATCTTGCCTTCGACGATCTTTTCGATCACCGGAGCCGGCTTGCCGGTCTGCGCAGCCTGCGCGCGGTAAACATCCTTCTCCCGCTCCAGGTCCTCAGCCGTCACATCTTCCTTACGGATGTAGCGGGGATCGGTCGCCGCGATGTGCATGGCGATATCCTTCAGCAGCTCCTGGAAATCAGCCGTGCGCGCCACGAAATCGCTTTCGCAGTTGACCTCGAGCAGCACGCCGATCTTGCCGCCGGCGTGGATGTACGTTCCCACCGCGCCTTCGTTGGTGGTGCGCGAAGCCTTCTTCGCCGCCGACGCCATGCCGCGCTTGCGCAGGATGACGAAGGCCTCTTCCATGTCGCCCTTCGACTCCTGCAGCGCCTTCAGGCAGTCGCCCATGGGCGCGCCCGAGCTGTCACGCAGTTGCTTTACCTGCTTTGCATCGATCTTCTCAGTCACCGTTGACATTTCCTCTACCTGTTCCTTCTCTCTTTAGAATCCCACAAACGCTGCCGCCCAGCCTGTGAATAGCCAGTGAAAGCGGGCGCGAAGCGCGTAAGCCCGCGACGTTCATTTCCGACGGCCAGCCCCGAAACGAAAAGAAAGCGTGGCCGTTTCTTGTACGCAGCCACGCTTCCCGTAACTTCCAGCGGCGGGCCTGCCGCCGCACAGAGTCCTAATAGCTGCTTTCAGCCGCCTCGGCCTCTTCGAGTGCCGCAACCACTGCGGGAGCCTTGCGGATTCCGCCGCCCAGCGCCGCTTCGAGGTCGACCACTTCGCCCTCGGTTGCCGCTTCATCCGAAGCCGCCACCGCGCCTTCTTCACCTTCAGCGCTGGCAGCCTGCAGATCCACCTGATTGTCAGCCGTAACGCCGGCAATCTCAATGTTCTGCTTATCGCCCGCCATGTGCACGCCTTCGATCACCGAGTCGGAGATCTTCGACGTGAACAGCCGGATCGCGCGCAGAGCATCATCGTTGCCCGGAATCACCATGTCGACCACAGTCGGATCGCAGTTCGTATCGACCACGGCGACCACTGGGATACCCAGCTTGCGGGCTTCCTTCACGGCAATCGCTTCGTTGTTCGAGTCGACCACGAAGAGCGCATCGGGCAGGCGGCGCATGTTCTTGATGCCGGCCAGGTTGGCCTGCAGGTGCTTGCGCTCCCGCTCCAGCTTGATGACTTCCTTCTTGGTCAGCAGCTCATAGCGGCCGTCTGTAGCCATCTCATCGAGTTCCTGAAGGCGCTTCACCGACTTCTGCACCGTCACCCAGTTGGTCAGCAG
>Ga0335074_10017404_pt1 | contig 10136 bp, 5 predicted proteins | sample Lox_Sample_23_FD_206715 | JGI IMG/M metagenome (GOLD analysis project Ga0335074, IMG submission 206715) | Soil microbial communities from Loxahatchee National Wildlife Refuge, Florida, United States - Lox_Sample_2.3 | ecosystem: Environmental > Terrestrial > Soil > Wetlands | place: USA: Florida...
GTTACCAGGCAGCCTGTAACCGCCCGCCATTGAAGATCGTTAGGGAAGCAAACTGCTGTCCCGGCGTGCGCTGAGCTTGCTTCGGACCCCGTCAGCGTCGGGATGCTGCAGGTCATCGAGGATGTCTACCGCCTGCTGCCAGGCCTCCCGGGCCTGCCGCTGCTCGCCGCAGGCCTGGCGGATGCCGCCCAGGTGGGTGAGGGTCGTCGCTTCGAAGTACCGGTTGCCGAACTCCCGGAAGATGTTAAGCGCCTGCTGATAGCAGGTGGTGGCTTCGGCGAGGTTGCCCAGGTGCTGCTCGGCGTAGCCGAGGCTGTCCCAGGTGTGTCCCTCGCTGGCGCGCAGGCCATGCTCGGCGTGCAGGGAAAGTGCCTCCTGGCAGATCACGCGGGCCTGCTCATAGTCGCCAAGCAGGGCGTGGGCATAGCCCACATTGTTGAGCACGCCGGCTTCCCTCATCCGGTCGCCGGCCGCCCGGTACAGGAGCAGCGCCTGCTCGGAGTGACTGAGCGAGTCGGCGTAGCGACCATGGCTTTCGGCCAGTCGGCCGAGCATGCGGTGCACCCTGGCCTCACCGAGGCGGTCGCTGAGCTGCTGGTAGAGGCGGAGGGATTCCTCGTAGCGGGCCAGGGCCTGGTCGTAATCACCGAGCTCTCCGCAGGCGTGGGCCAGCATGCGCAGGGAAGCGGCCTGTCCGGCAGTATCACCCAGGCGCGTGGCTGCGGCCAAGGCGGTCCTCTGGGCGGCGGCCATCTCGCGCCAGCAGCCACGCCAGTTCAGGAAGTCCGCCATGGCCCAGGGTGTCTGCCATGCGTGGACGTCGAACCCAGTGCTGTCGGCGAGTGTCGTGGCAGCAAGCAGGACCTGATACTCGGCCTGCATCCAGGCCAGTGCCTGCTCATGGTCGGCCAGGCGCTCGGGTGTGACGCCGGACCGCGGCGGCCCGATAGTGATCGGGTCGCGCCCGGGAGTGATCAGGAACGCCGCGGTGTGGCCGGTGTGCAGGTAGTGGTCCAGGATCCGGCCGATCGCCGCGTGCTGGGTTCTTTCCTTCTCTACGGTCAGAGCCTGGTCTGCGGCGTAGGCGCGCAGCAGGTCGTGGAAGGCATAGCGGCCGGGCTGGTGCTCGGTGAGCAGATGCGCTTGGGTCAGCTCGCGCAGACAGCCGCGGGCGGCGGGCAACGCCAGGCTAGCGGCGCTAGCGGCGGCCTGCGCCGTGACATCGGGACCGGGATGCAGGCCCAGCAGCCGGAACATCCGCGCGCTGTGCCTGCTCAGGCTCTGGTAAGACCAGGAGATCACCGCGCGTATGCTGCTGGCTACATCTCCGGCATCCAGCGCATCGAGTCGGCCTGATCCATCGCGTATCTCGGCCGCCAGGTCCTGCAGCGGAAAGCCAGGACGCGCGCACGCGCGAGCCGCCACGATCGCCAGAGCCAGCGGCAGCCCGCCGCACAGCGTGATCAGCTCACCGACGGCGTCCGGCTCGGCCACGGCGCGCCCGCGGCCGAGCCGGCGCTCCAGCAGCTCACGGGCCTCGTCCTCGGACAGCACGTCAAGGGTGAGCACGTGAGCGCCCTCGCTGACGGCCAGCCCGGCCAGCGAAGCCCGGCTGGTCACCAACACCAGGCACCCGGGCGAGCCGGGAAGCAGCGGGCGCACCTGGTCGGTGTCCCTGGCATTATCCAGAACGATCAGCAGCCGCTTGCCTGCGATCACGCTGCGGTACAGGCCGACCTGCGCGTCAAAGCCAGCCGGCCAGCGTTCGGGCCTCACGCCTAACGCGGCCAGGAACCCGCTGACCGCCTCGGCCGGTGACATCGGCGCCGACGGCCCGAACCCGCGAAGGTTCACATACAGCTGGCCGTCAGGGAAGCTGCCGGCGGCCTGGTGGGCCCAGTGCACCGCCAGTGCGGTCTTGCCTATGCCGGCCATCCCGTTGATAGCGGTGATGACCACCGTGCCGGCCTCGGTCTGGCCCACTATCCCGGCAAGCGTTTTCAGCTCATCCTGCCGGCCGGTGAAGTGCCCGGCCACCGCGGGCAGCTGCCGCGGTGAAGGCTGTCTGGCGTTACCGGACAGGCTTAGCTGCGCCGTCAGCCCAACGACATCCCCGGCCAGAATCCGCTGCTGAAGATCGCGCAGTTCAGGTCCTGGTTCGATTCCCAGCTCCCCGACCAGTGCCCCGCGGGCATTGCCATACGCCTCCAGCGCCTCAGCCTGGCGGCCGGCACCAGCCAGCGCCAGCATGAGCTGCGCGTGAAAGCGCTCCCGGAAGGGATGCTGGGCCGTCAGCTCGCGCAACTCACCGATCAGCTCCTGATGCTCTCCCAGGTGCAGCCTGGCTTCGAGGCCATCCTCCAGCGCCTGCAGGCGCAGCCGCTCCAGTTCGGGCACGAAAGCGTCGGCCAGCATCTGGCTGGGCACATCCAGCAGCGGCGCCGCCCGCCACAACCTCAGCGCCCGCCCGGCTGCCGCCGAAGCGCTGTCCCAGTCGCCGTTCCGCAACGCGGCACCAGCGCTTTTACCCAGCGCTTCAAACTCCAGCACATCTAATTCCGGCTCTTGCACGCAGATCAGGTAACCCGGGTCACGGGTAGCGATCCGTTCCCTTCCCTCGGCACCCAGCCTCTGGCGAAGTCGTCTGACATAAGAGCGCAGTGTCTCCATCGCAGCAGGCGGAGGCGAGCCATCCCAGATCATCTCGGCCAGCGCCTCGGATGCGACTGGCATGTTCGCGTGCAGGAGCAGCGCAGCCAGCAAGATCCGCTGGCGGGGTCCGGTCGGCTCGACCTGCTCCCCGGCACTGCTGGTCACCGCTAGCGGGCCTAAAAGGGCAAACCGCATCGCCAGCCCCCGTTCAACCTGTCTTACACAGACCAGCCCTACCACGGTCAATAAGGGCTAGCCCCACCCGAGAGTAGCGCGCTGGCCCGCAGATAGCCCGCCAACGTCACATCCCCGCCCGCAACGACATCGAGCACGCCCGACGGCAGAACCGCACTAATTTCGCAGGCGCTAGCGGATCCGCTGATTTCCGGCCACGCCAGAAGTCGCGTGACGCTGTCCGGATTCCCCCGTACGCCGACGAGCTGTCCGCAAACCTCGTGTTGTGTGCGCTTGGTGCTGCTAGCACATCACTTTCCGAACACAGCTGCGATGACCGAATGATGCGTCCCGGGCGCCCAGCGCCGTCGGCTCACCGGGGCGCTCCTGGCCGGTGGCGCTGCGCCGGAAGGATCCTATGGTCGACCCGGCATGGCCTACGGCACGCCAGCAACCCCGGTATGGGGTTTGTAGTCTCAGTGTGACTTCGAGCCCAGGCTGCGCCGGCCAAGCCGGCCAGAGATCCTGCTGCGCTGCGGCAAACTGGTCTCAACCCGAGAAGGTGGAGGCAGCTATGGCATTCCTGGACGAGGCGGCGTGGCGGGGCCGGGTGTACTCCGGCGGATGGGTGACGCCCTCCGGCGGCGACGCTGCCGTGACCGAGCCCGCGACCGGAGACGAGCTCGGCCGGACCGGGATCGCCGGACCAGAAGACGTGGCGCGGGCCGCCGAGCAGGCGGCCGCCGCGCAGACCGCGTGGGCGGCCACACCGCATACCGAGCGGGCGGCGCTGCTGCGCCGGGCCGCCGACATCTGGGTGGCCAACGCGGCCGAGATTGAGCAGTGGAACATTCGCGAGAGCGGGAAGATACCGCCAGCTGCCCAAGTCGAGACGCACGTCGCCACCGGCGAGGTATACGAGGCGGCCACGCTGCCGTCCCGGCCGTATGGCGAGCTGATCCCCAGCGAGTCGCCGCGGCTCAGCTTCATCGAGCGGGTGCCGGCCGGGGTCGTCGGTGTGATCGCGCCTTTCAACTTCCCGCAGATACTGGCGATCCGCTCGGTGGCTCCCGCGCTGGCCCTGGGCAACGCGGTGGTGCTCAAGCCGGACCCGCGCACGGCTGTCGTCGGCGGCGTGGTCCTGGCCCGGGTGTTCGAGGAAGCTGGCCTGCCCGAGGGGCTGCTGCACGTGCTGCCCGGCGGTGTGGAGGCCGGGGAAGCCATGATCACCCACCCGCTGGTGCGGATTGTCTCGTTCACCGGGTCCACCGCCTCCGGCCGCCGCGTCGGTGAGCTCGCCGCCCGTCACCTCAAGCGCGTCCACCTGGAACTTGGCGGAAACTCCGCCCTGGTCATCCTCGACGACGTGGACCTGGCCCGGGCGGCGTCGGCCGGCGCCTGGGGTTCGTTCCTGCACCAGGGGCAGATCTGCATGACCACCGGGCGGCACCTGGTGCAGGAGGCCATCTACGACGACTACGTAGCGGCGCTGGCGGAGAAGGCAACGCACCTGCCGGTCGGGAACCCGGCCACGGAGCAGGTCGCGCTCGGCCCGATCATCGACGAGCGGCAGCGTGACAAGGTCCACGAGCTGGTCACGGCGAGCACCGGAGCGGGTGCGAAACTCGCGGCCGGAGGCACTTACCGGGACTTGTTCTACCAGCCCACGGTGCTGGCGGATGTCACCGAGGAGATGCCCGCCTACGCCAGCGAGGTCTTCGGCCCGGTCGCCCCGGTGCTGAAGTTCGCCACGCCGGAAGACGCGGCCGCCATCGCTGCCCGGAGTGAGTACGGCCTGTCCCTCGGCATCCTCACCAGCGACGTCATGCGCGGCCTCGACCTGGCCCGGCGGATCCCGACCGGGATCGTCCATATCAACGAGCAGACCGTGGATGACGAGCCCAACGTGCCGTTCGGCGGCATCCTGGACTCCGGTACCGGGGCCCGCTTCGGCGGCACCGCCAACATCGACGCGTTCACCGAACAGCGCTGGGTCACGATGCGCGGCGAGATCACCCCGTACCCGTTCTGATGCCACTCGCGTAACATCCGCTGGCTTAGTCTCGGAGATCATGGACAACGATCCGTCGCTGTCGCTGCCGGAATGGCTGGTGCTCACCGTGCTCAGCCAGCAACCACTGCATGGCTTCGCGGTCGCCCAGCTCACCGCCCCAGGCGGTGAGCTGGGCCGGGTCTGGCAGGTGCCCAAGGCGGTCATCTACCGGGCGATCGGCCGGCTGCTCGAGGCCGGCCTGGTGACACCTGAGGGCACCGAGGCCGGCCTGGGGCCGCAGCGCACCGTCTACGCGGCCACACCGCCGGGCCGGGAGGCGGCCCGCGACTGGCTGCGAACGCCCGTGGCCCACGTCCGGGAGATCCGCTCCGAGCTTCTGCTCAAGCTCGCGCTGCTCGACCGGGCCGGGGACGACCCCAGCGACCTGCTTGCGCGGCAGCGGGGAGTGCTGGAGCCGATCGCACGCGGCATCAAGGCCAGGCGAGCCGGCAGCGGCTTCGACGCGACATTGCTGACCTGGCGGCAGACGAGCGCGAAAGCGGCGCTGGACTTCGTGGATGCCGTCGCCGCAGCTCGGACCGCGCAGCGCTGAGCCGGCGCTGCGTGCACGGCAAATCTTCCTGGCCTTGTCTTGTGCCCGCTCTTGGCCTGTTGTCTCATTGTGACTACTGGACCTGGGCCAAGGGCGTGCCTGGGACCACGCGGGAGGTGAAACCATGACAGTGACCGCAGACAAGTTCGTCGAGGAGTTCACTGGCAGCCCCAGGCAGCTGTTCATCAACGGGCAGTGGATCAGTGCGGCGTCGGGGAGGACCTTCGAGACCCCGGACCCGGCGACCGGCGAGACCCTTGCGCACATCGCCGAAGGCGAGGCCGAGGACATCGACCGGGCCGTGCGCGCGGCCCGGAACGCGTTCGACGACGGCCCCTGGGGGAGGCTGACCGCGTCGGAGCGGGGCCGCATCATCTGGCGGATCGGCGACCTGATCCTGGAGCACGCCGACGAGCTCGCGCAGCTGGAATCGCTGGACAACGGCAAGCCTATGGTGGTGGCCCGGGCCGCCGACGTCCCGCTAGCGGCTGACCTCTTCCACTACATGGCCGGCTGGGCTACCAAGATCGAGGGCAACACGATCAACATCTCGGTGCCCTACATGCCAGGCGCCAACTTCCACTCCTACACACTGCGCGAGCCGGTGGGAGTGGTCGGGCAGATCATCCCGTGGAACTTCCCGCTGCTGATGGCGGCGTGGAAGCTCGGCCCGGCGCTGACGACCGGCAACACCGTGGTGCTCAAGCCGGCCGAGCAGACGCCGCTGACCGCGCTGCGGCTGGCTGGGCTGATCGCCGAGGCCGGAGTTCCCGACGGCGTCGTCAACGTGGTCACCGGGTTCGGCGAGACCGCGGGCGCCGCGCTGGCAGCCCACCCCGACGTCGACAAGGTGGCGTTCACCGGCTCGACCGAGGTCGGCAGGCTGATCGTCCAGGCGGCGTCAGGAAACCTGAAGAAGGTTACGCTCGAACTCGGCGGCAAGTCGCCGAACATAGTCTTCGAGGACGCCTCACCGGCCGCCGTTGAGGGCGCCGCTAACGCGATCTTCTTCAACCACGGCCAGTGCTGCGTCGCCGGCTCCCGGCTGTTCGTCCAGGAGAACCGGTTCGACGAGGTGGTCGAGGGAGTCTCCGAGATCGCCAAGTCGATCCGGCTCGGTCCCGGCATGGACGCCGGCACCCAGATGGGGCCGCTCGTCTCCGACGAGCAGCTGCAACGGGTCACCAGCTACCTGGAATCGGGCCAGGCCGACGGGGCGACCGCCGTAACCGGCGGCCGCCGGCACGGCGACAAGGGCTACTTCGTCGAGCCGACAGTGCTGACCAACACCACCCCGGACATGAAGGTCGTCCGTGAGGAGATCTTCGGCCCGGTCGTGGTGGCCGCCCCGTTCAGCAGCCTCGACGAGATCGCCGCCGCTGCGAACGACACCGAGTACGGTCTCGGTGCCGGCATCTGGACCCAGGACATCTCCAAGGCGCACGCCCTGGCCAAGAAGATCCGGGCAGGCACGGTCTGGATCAACTGCTACAACGTCTTCGACGCGTCGCTGCCGTTCGGCGGCTACAAGCAGTCCGGCTGGGGCCGCGAGATGGGCCATGAGGCCCTGGAGGCCTACACCGAAGTCAAGGCGGTCACCGCTCAGCTGTGAGCCAGGCTGGGGGAAGACGGCACGCCCGTCTTCCCCCAGTGCCTCCCTGTGCGGGAAGCGTTCAGCGGCTGCTGATGCGAGCGAGCAGGGGCACGAGGATGCTGGCGTCTGGGGTGCCCCAGCCGGTGGCCGGGTCCCAGCCTGGACCAGCCGGGTACCCGGCGAAAGTCGTCGACCCGACGATCACGGTGTTGCTGCCAGTGGTGATGTCGTGGAAAGCGGAGTGGTAGGCCGGGCTGCGGCCGATGCGGTAGATGGCCGGGTTGAGGAAGCCGAGGTCATGGCGGGCGCGCTGGTTGGCCAGGGCGATCAGCGCAGCCCACAGGGGAGCGCTGGCGCTGGTTCCGTCGGCTCCGAACAGCGTGGATTGCCCGCTCCCGTCACTGACTATCGCGGCCATGCCGGTGTTGCCGTCGGCGTCGGCGGCCACGTCGGGCACCGCCCGGGTGGTGCCGGTCCCCGCCACGTGGACCTGGTAGGCCGGCTGCGGGAAAAGCGTGCTGAAGCCGCCGCCGGAGGCCCGGGAGAGGGCCGGGTAATCGCAGGTGGTTTCGCTGAGATAGGCACCGGTCTGATGGCTGGCGGTCAGCGTCGTTCCGCCGACTGCCAGGACAAGGGGGTCGGAGGCGGGCATGGTTGCTTCCCTGACTGTCTCCCAGGCGCCGACCGACCCAGGGCAAGGCCTGCTGACCGGCCCGGTGTCGCCTGACGCAGCGACCACGGTGACGTGGCGGCCGGCGGCTGCCTGCAGCGCCTGGTTCATGGCCGTCGCCTCGGCCGGGGTGAAGCAGTGTTCTCCCCAGCCAGCGCTGACCGATACGACATCCCCTTCGGACGCTCCCAGCCGCAGCGCGGCCGTCAGGCCCGCCGTCGCGGTCGCGGTGCTGGCCAGCGCCGTTGGCGGAAGGAGGACCACGCGGATGGCGGCCTCCGGGGCGATTGCATGAACGATCTCTGCGTCCTGCACTTCCTCCTGGTTAGCCAGCCATGGCGGCACCTGGCCCGCGAGCCTCGCATCGACAGCCAGCCTGGCGGCAGGCAAGCCGAACTGGCTGTCGAACAGGCGCAGATCCTCCCGGATGTCGCTGACGCCCGGCGGGGACATCTGCTGCTCGGCGAGTTCTGGGAGCACGACGGTCTGGCCCTGGCCGTCGGTCCCCTGATCCAGAAGCTGCCGGACACCGTAGGCGACCTGGATCTGATCCGGGGTGTAGCAGGTCGTCAGGGAGTCGCAGTCGCCGGTGGCGCCCGTGCTGGCCGCCGATGCAGTTGTTTCCGGTACCGACACGGCCAGCGTCAGCAGGACAGCCGCCGCTAGGGGCAGGACAGTTGCGGCCCTGATAATGAGTTTCCGATACATGCAAAGTAGTATTAGCACATGCAAAACTTCACTAGCAACTGCGAGTGATGGGCCTGGCGCTGCGACAGCTACCGCCAGCTCGGCGGGCCGCCGGGCCCGGGCGCAGAGTTGTGGGCTGGCTGGGCGCCTGGCAGCGCCCGGACTGGCATAGCGTTGTGCGGGTGACCGCCACCATCGTTGCCAAGGGCCTGGAGGCTGCGCATGGCGACCGGGTGCTATTCTCCGGGCTTGACCTGACCGTGGCCTCCGGTGACGTCATCGGCCTGGTCGGCGTCAACGGCGCGGGCAAGTCGACGCTGCTGCGCGTGCTCGCCGGGCTGGAGGACGCGCAGGCCGGCACGGTGACCGTCAGCCCGCCCGGCGCGACCATCGGGTACCTGCCGCAGGAGCCGGACCGCCGGCTAGCAGAGACCGTGCGCCAGTTCCTGGCCCGGCGGACCGGGGTCGCCGCGGCGAATGAGGCGATGGAGGCCGCGGCGGAAGCGCTGGCCGCCGGGAAGCCCGGCGCGGACGACGACTACGCCAGCGGTCTTGAGCGGTGGCTGGCGCTCGGCGGGGCCGACCTGGAGGAGCGGACCGACGCCGTGGTCAGCGGGCTGGGCCTGACCGTGAACCTGGACCATCCGATGACCGGGCTGTCTGGCGGTCAGGCCGCGCGGGCCGGCCTGGCTTCGCTGCTGCTGAGCCGGTACGACGTGTTCCTGCTCGACGAGCCGACGAACGATCTCGACCTTGACGGCCTTGACCGGCTTGAGGCGTTCGTCCAGGGCCTGCGGGCCGGGACCGTCGTCGTCAGCCATGACCGCGAGTTCCTGGCCCGGACCGTGACCCGGGTCGTTGAGCTCGACCTTGCCCAGCAGCAGGTCACCACGTACGGCGGGGGCTACGAGGCCTACCTGGCCGAGCGCGAAGTCGCGCGCCAGCACGCCCGCGCCGACTACGAGGACTACGCCACCCGGCGGTCCGGCCTGGAGGAGCGAGCCCGGACGCAGCGGGCCTGGATGGAGAAGGGGGTCCGGAACGCCCGGCGCAAGCAGCCCGACAACGACAAGAACATCCGGGCCTTCCGCGCTGAGACGTCCGAGAAGCAGGCGGCCAAGGCCCGGCAGACCGAGCGGCTGATCGAGCGGCTCGACGTGGTCGAGGAGCCGCGCAAGGAATGGGAACTGCGGATGGAGATCGCCGCGGCGCCCAGATCGGGGGCTGTCGTGGCCTCGCTGCGCGGCGGTGTGGTCCGGCGCGGCGATTTCACTCTCGGCCCTGTTGACCTGCAGATCGACTGGGCGGACCGGGTGGCGATCACCGGAGCTAACGGCTCGGGGAAGACGACGCTGCTGCAGGCGCTGCTGGGCCGGATCCCGCTGGACCAGGGGCACGCCGCGCTCGGCCCGAGCGTGGTCGTGGGTGAGGTCGAACAAGCCCGGGGCGAGTTCGGCGGCCACGAGCCGCTGATGGCCGCGTTCGGCGCCGCGGCCGGGGACATGCAGCCGGCCGAGGTCCGCACGCTGCTGGCGAAGTTCGGCCTGCGCGCCGCGCACGTGACCCGGCCGGCAAGCACGCTCTCACCCGGCGAGCGCACCCGGGCCGCGCTGGCGCTGCTGCAGGCCCGCGGGGTCAACCTGCTGGTCCTGGACGAGCCCACCAACCACCTGGACCTGCCAGCGATCGAGCAGCTGGAGTCGGCGCTCGCGACCTACCCGGGCACCCTGCTGCTGGTGACCCACGACCGCCG
>Ga0335074_10017405_pt1 | contig 10136 bp, 7 predicted proteins | sample Lox_Sample_23_FD_206715 | JGI IMG/M metagenome (GOLD analysis project Ga0335074, IMG submission 206715) | Soil microbial communities from Loxahatchee National Wildlife Refuge, Florida, United States - Lox_Sample_2.3 | ecosystem: Environmental > Terrestrial > Soil > Wetlands | place: USA: Florida...
CCACCGGCCGCGAGCGGCCGCCGGGTAGACGGCCGCGGCGTGCGCGCCGCAAAGCAGCGAGTCCTGATCGAGGTCGGCCGCCAGCGTGACGAGCCGCTCGGCCCGGTCCGCGGCCTCGTCCCAGGCACCGATCCGGTAGTCGGCCAGCACTCGTCGCACGCTAGCCGCGAGGAGCTGCTGCCGCGCCTGCAAAGGCACCGCCGACGCGCCGGCCGGCGACGGCGAATGCTGTACGGCCTCCGCCGCGGCAAGGTGCCGTGCGGCCGCCGGCAGCTCGTCGCACCAGAACAGGATCGTGCCCAGCCCTGCCCGCAGCACCGGGGCGCCGGGGTCGTCAAGGTCCTGGCGGCCAAGCTCGGCGCGCAGCGCCGCCAGCGCCTGTTCCGGCTGGCCGTCCCGCGCCAGGCACTCGGCGGCGATCACCTGCGCCACGGCGCGGGTGACACTGGCGCCGGCCGCCGCCGTCGCGCGGCGTGCCCAGGCAGCGGCCTCTGCCCGCCGGCCCGTGGCGAGCAGCAGCAGCGCAAACTCGTCGGCCGCCGCCGCTGCGTCCTCCCCGCTGACGGCGGGCTCGCCGCCGGCCCGCCAGGTCCCAGCGAGGCTGGCGTCCGTCAGCCAGCACCGCGCCGACCGCGGATCGCGGGCCGCGATGGCGAGACGGCCGAGCACCAGGCTGCGCGCGGCCGACGGCGCCGTCGCGGCTATCTCCTCAGCGAGGCCTCCCGCCACCTCGGTCTCGCCGAGGTCGAGAAGCAGCCCGGCGGCCGTCTGGAGCAGGCGATCGCGTTCCGCGCCGCGGGCGGCGACGCGGAGCGCCGCGAGGTACAGGCCGCTGGCCTGGGGCAGCCTGCCCGCCGCCCGGTCAGCCTCGGCGTGCTGGGTCAGCTCCCGCGCGAGCGCACTGTCCGTCCCCCCGCAGGCCGCGACCCGGTGGGCTAGCGCCTGCGCGCCGACGGCGCCGCGGGCCGCCTGCCGGTGCAGCGTCGCGCGCTCGGCCACGCCGACGCAGCCGTAGACGGCGGCGCGGACGCTGGCGTGCGGGAACTCACAGCACCGGCCGCCCACGGCGGGCGCCTGGGCGAGCAGGCCCGCCTCGACGGCCTCTTCGAGCGCGGGCAGCGGATCGGCCAGGTCCGTGAGCGCCGCGGCGTCGGCCAGGCGGCACCGGGCACCGAGCACGGCGGCGGCGGCAACCAGGCGCCGCGCCGGTCCCGAGCAGCCGGCCAGCTGGGTCAGCACCCAGGCCTCGAGCGACTTGGGCGACGGCAGCAGCAGGTCCGGCGCCGACAGCGCGGTGCGCAGCGATTCGCGCGGCACGGCCTGCAGGACCTCCCGGACGTACTGCGGGACACCGCCGGTGTGCTCCAGCAATCGCCGCGCGGCGCGGGGCGGAACCGGGCCGGCGCCGACCCGCTCGGCCAGCGAACTGATCTCGGCGACTCCCAGCCCGGCGACTTCCAGCCTTGTCCCGCGGTCGTTGATGAGCCGCACCAGCCCAGGCGGCAGGGAGCCGAACTCGTCATCACGCACGGCCAGCAGGGTGAGCAGCGGGGTGTCCGGGAGCCGGCGCAGCGCGTAGCTCAGCGCGCGCAGCGACAACGGGTCTCCCCACTGCGCGTCATCGACGACAAGCACCGCGCCCGTCACCCCTGAGGCCTCAGAGGCCCCCGGTATACCTGGTTCCCCTGCCCACTGGCGCAGCTTCGCGAGCAGCGCCGAGCCCGCCCGCAGCGGATCGCCGACGTAGCCCGCCACGGCGATCCCGAACTGCTCGAGCAGTCCGCCCGGCAGCCCGGTCTCGTCCCGGTCCGCGCAGACCCAGCGGACCCGCGCCTCCCGGTCGTCGAGGAACTGCCGGATGAGCGCTGTCTTGCCGATCCAGCCAGGTCCGAGGATCACGGCGAGCTGACCGCGTCCCGCGGCCGCCCTTCTCAGCAAGCCGTCGAGCAGCGCGAGCTCGGCTGCGCGTCCGGCGAAGTACTCGTCCACCGCCCAGTTCCCCCTTGCCGCCATCGGAAGTCGGAAATCCTCAGGAAGCGAGCCACCCGCGTTCAGGGTCACACGCCGCCGCCGGCGGCGACAGCCGGGACACCCCCCAACGTTTGGCGCCCCCCACCACCCCGATTTGGCGCCCGCACCCTAGGAACGCGGACTAGGGGTCGACCCTGGGGCGCGACAGGGGCCGGAAGGGCGAGCGTGTACCTGCGCGGGCCATGGGTCCGCGGGCGGGGGCCGGAACGCCACGGGCCGGTAGCGCACGGGCCGGGCACCAGTACACCGGTGCCCGCATGGCCTTGCGCAGCGAAAGGGATCACCCACGTGTTCACCAGGTACAGGGCTCTTACCAGGCGGCGCTGGGTCGCCGTCGTCGCACCGGTCGCGGCCGCCGCGGCCTTGTCCGCCATACCGCTGGCGGCATCTCAAGCCGCCACCCCCGCCATGGCCGCCAGCGCGGCCGCCCCGGCCTCCGGGCCGGGCGGGCTGCCCGTCATGACAGTCAGCATGAACGGCAAGGTCATCTCCGTCGGCGGGACCCTCAAGTCCGGCGCGGAGCGAATCGTCTTCAAGGTCACCAGTGAGGCAGCTGGTGCTCCGACGTTCGTGAAGCTCGACCCCGGGGTATCGCTGTCGCAGTTCTTCGCGGCTATTCCCGCCGCCTCGCAGGATCCGAACAACCTGTACGGGATCGCCCAGATCGTCATGAGCACCGAGGCCGACAAGGGCACCAGCTCGGTGTACCTCAACCTGACACCCGGCACCTACGTGGCGCTCGACCTCGCCACGGCGGCCACGACGCCGCCGTACACGGTCTTCACGGTCTGGCCGTCGCACCACCCGGCGGCTATGCCCAAAGCCGGCGCGACGATCTCCTCCCGTGAGTTCGGCTTCACCGGCGCCACCAAGATCTACGACGGCCAGACCGTCCAGTGGGCGAACGCCGGCTTCGTCGTGCACATGATCCAGGGCATCGAGGCGCCGAACCTGGCCACCGCAAAGAAGATCGCCGCCCTGCTCAAGGCCGGTAACGACAACGCGGCGGCGGCCCTGGCCACCGGCGAGTACGGCTGGGACGGCGCGCTCTCGCACGGCGAGTCGTTCGAGTCGGTCGTCACCCAGAAGCCCGGATACTGGGTAATCGCGTGCTTCATGGACACCCAGGACGGCCGCGAGCACACCACTCTCGGCATGGAAAAGGTCATCCAGATCCTCAAGTAGACCCGAGCATCCGGTGCGGCGGGCGCGCGGCGATCAGCCGCTGCGCCCGCCGCACCGCACCGTCGCAGTCCCGTCAGTCACACACGTCACCAGAGCTAGAACGGCCTGTGTATACCTAGTTTGTCTTTGTAGCCGAAATGACCATTTGTGACCGGTCACTCGATAGCGAAAGTGGTCACCACGTCTACAAAGCCAACGGAAGTGGCTTATGTGGCTCACGGGATCGTGCGCCTGGGGTGCGGTGGCAGGCGGATCACGGGCGCGTGCTGATCTAGACGGGGGCGGGCCTGAACCCCGGCGGGGTGTGCTTGGGTTGGGGTATGGACGAAGGGCCTGACGTACTTGGCTTGCCGGTGGGGATCGGGGCTACCGGGCACCGGCGGGAAAGCGACTCGATGGGCGTCATCGACGTGCCGGCCGACCGGTACTGGGGGGCGCAGACCCAGCGGTCGCTGGTCCACTTCGGTGACATCGGCGCGGACCTGATGCCACGGGAGGTGTACCACGCCTTCGGCTACGTGAAGAAGGCCGCGGCGCTCGCCAACGGGAAGGCGGGCAGGCTCCCCGGCTGGATGGCCAGCCTGATCGCGGGGGTCTGCGACGAGGTGATCGACGGCGAGCTTGACGACCACTTCCCGCTGCGCGTCTGGCAGACCGGCTCCGGGACGCAGACCAACATGAACGTCAACGAGGTGATCAGCAACCGGGCCATCCAGCTGGTCGGCGGCCAGATCGGCAGCAAGACCCCGGTGCACCCCAACGACCATGTGAACATGGGGCAGTCCTCCAACGACACCTTCCCCACCGCCATGCACGTCGCGGCCGTGCGGGCGGTGCGGGACGGCGTGCTGCCGAGCGCGCGGGCGCTCACGGAGGCCATCGACGTCAAGGCCCGCGACTGGCGGGGCGTGGTGAAGATCGGCCGCACCCACCTGGAGGACGCGGTTCCGCTGACCGTCGGCCAGGAATGGTCCGGGTTCGCCCGCCAGCTCGAGCAGGCGATCAGCGGACTCGAGCGGGCCACCGCGGACCTGTACGAGCTCGCCGCGGGCGGCACCGCGGTCGGCACCGGCCTGAACGCCCCGCCCGGCTTCGCCGTCGACGTCGCGGAACGGATCGCGGCGGAGACCGGCTACCCGTTTCGCACCGCGGCCAATAAGTTCGCCGCGCTGGCCGGGTCCGACGCGGTGGCGGCCGCCTCCGCCGGGCTGCGCGGGCTCGCCGTCCCGCTGACGAAGATCGCCAACGACATACGCTGGCTGGCCTCAGGGCCCAGGGCCGGGCTCGGCGAGCTGATCCTGCCGGCCAACGAGCCGGGCAGCTCGATCATGCCTGGCAAGGTCAACCCGACGCAGTGCGAGGCCATGCTGATGGTCTGCGCCCAGGTGCTCGGGCACGACACGACGATCGCGTTCGCTGCGTCCCAGGGCAACCTGGAGCTGAACACCATGCGGCCGGTGATCATCGCCAACTTCCTGCACTCGGCGACGATCCTGGCCGGCGCCTGCCGGACATTCCGCGTGTTCTGCGTGGACGGTGCCGAGCTCAACGAAACGCGCATCGCCGAGCACGTCGACCGGTCGCTGATGCTGGTCACCGCCTTGTCGCCGGTGATCGGCTACGACAGGGCCGCCGAGATCGCGCACAAGGCCGACGCGGACGGCAGCACGTTGCGCGAAGCGGCGCTGGAGCTGGGCTACATCAGCGCCGAGGACTTCGACCGGGTCATAGATCCCGCCGCGATGGTCGGAGACCTCTAGGCCGGGTAAGTGGTGCCGTGGGAGGCAGCGCGTAACGAGGCGGGTAGTTACCGTGACACATAGGCGACTGGGACGGGCGGACATGGAGGCGCTGGATGGCCGACGTTTATGACGTGATCGTGATCGGGGCGGGGCCCACCGGGGAGAACGTGGCTCAGCGGGCCGTGCGCGGCGGGCTTACCGCCGCCGTCGTCGAGTCGGAGCTCGCCGGCGGCGAGTGTTCTTACTGGGCGTGCATGCCCAGCAAGGCGCTGCTCCGGCCCGCGGCGGCTGTTTCTGAAGCCAGCAACGTCAAGGGGGCTGTGGGGGCCCGGCTGGAAGTCACAAGCGTCCTTGAGCGGCGGGATACGTTCACGCATCACTGGAAAGACGACGGGCAGGTTGAGTGGCTGAAGAACGCCGGGGCCGACTTTTTCCGCGGGGCCGGGCGGATTTCCGGCGAGCGGGTTGTCAAGGTCGCCGACGCTGAGCTCAGGGCCCGGCAGGCGGTCGTGGTGGCCGTCGGGACCCGCGCGGTCGTGCCGCCGTCGCTGGCCGGAGTCAAGCCGTGGACGAGCCGCGAGGCGACGAGCGCGCACGAGGTACCTGACAGCCTCGCCATCGTCGGGGGCGGCGTCGTGGGCTGCGAGATGGCCGCCGCCTGGTCGGCGCTCGGCTCCCGGGTCACGCTGCTGCCCCGCGGCGGGCTGCTCGAGCGGCTGCCGGGCTTCGCGGGCGACCTCGTGGCCAAGGGCCTGGCCGACTCCGGCGTCGACGTCCGCCTCGGCGTCGGCGTGACCGGCGCCACCAGGAACGGGTCCGTCACGCTGACGCTCGACGACGGGACCACGCTCGAAGCCGCCGAGGTGCTCGCGGCCACCGGACGCGCTCCGCGCACCGACGACATCGGCCTGGAGTCCGTCGGCCTCACCCCCGGCTCCTGGCTCGACGTAGACGACACGATGCGCGTCACCGCCGTCGACGGCGGCTGGCTGTACGCGTCGGGCGATGTCAATCGTCTCGCCCTGCTTACCCACATGGGCAAGTACCAGGGCCGCATCTGCGGCGACGCGATCGCCGCCCGCGCCGAGGGCAAAGAACCGGAAGTCAGGGACCGGTCAAGCAAGACCTGCATCCCTCAGGTGATCTTCACCCTCCCCGAGGTCTCCGCCGTGGGCCTCACCAGGGAACAAGCCGAAGCCGCGGGCCACACCGTCCGCGTCGTCGATTACGAAATCGGCGATGTGTCGGGCGCGCGCCTCTTCGCCGACGATTACAAGGGTCACGCCCAGATGGTCATCGACGAGCAGACGAGGACTATCCTCGGCATGACATTGGCCGGGCCCGGCGTCGGCGAAATGATCCACGCCGCCACCATCGCGGTCGCGGGCCAGGTCCCCCTCGACAGCCTCTGGCACGCCGTCCCCTCGTACCCGACCATGAGTGAGCTGTGGCTACGGCTCCTCGAGACCTACGGACTGTGAGATGCACGCAGTAGGCATCGTCCTGCACCCCCAGCGGGACTCCAAAGAAGCCGTCGATGCCATCCTCGGCTGGGCCGACCGCAACGGCGGCACCGTCTACGGCATCGGCGACGAGATCACCCGGCTGAACTGCGCCGCCACGGCGGTAACCGCCGAGGAGCTGGCGAAGCGCGCCGACCTGATCGTGAGCCTCGGCGGCGACGGCACCATGCTGCGCGCGATGCGGCTGGCCGACGGGCAGCGGGCTCCCGTGCTCGGTGTCAACCTCGGCAAGCTCGGCTTCCTCGCGGAGGTCGATGTGCCGGACCTGCCCGACGCGCTGTCGGCCATCGACGCCCACGACTATACGGTCGAGCCGAGGCTCGCCGTGGACAGCCTGGTCGCCGGCAATCGCGTCACGGCGTTCAATGACATCGCCGTGGTCCGGGTGCCCGGCGGCACGGCGGCGGTGTCGCTTCAAGTGGGCGGGCAGCCGTTCGTCTCCTACGCGGCCGACGCGGTGGTCGTCTCGACGCCCACCGGCTCCACCGCCTACAGCTTCTCGGCGGGCGGCCCGATCATGAGCCCGGCCGTGGAAGCGCTGCTCGTGACGCCCGCCGCGCCGCACTCGGCCTACAACCGGGGACTGGTGCTCTCGGTGACCGACACGGTCACGCTCGAGGTGCTGCCGGGGAGCGGCGAGGTCGCCGTCGAGGTGGACGGCGAGGTAGCCGGTTACGTGAATCCCGGCGACGTGCTCGAGATCGACGCGCGTCCCGCCGCCGCCCGGGTGGTCCGGCTCGGCCGCACGACGTTCTACCAGCGGGCCAGGCGCAAACTGCGGATCGCCGACTCCGCCGAGCTCGTCCAGCCGAGCCTCCCGCGTCCGCCCCGCCAATACCCAACGTAACGGGATAACTACTTAAAAATTTTCTCCGCTGGGGTGTAACACCCGCGCCGGGTGCGGCGCTTCGAACACAGGGCTTTCCCCCGCGAGGGAGTCCCCGGATGCCCCCCCGTCCGGGGACTCCGCTCTGCGGGTTCGGCAGCAGAACCCCCCGGGGGAGCCCAACTCGCCGTCGTCGGCCGCGGCCCGCCATCAGCCGCGGCCGATGAACGGCATTGCCGTCGCCATGATGGTCATGAACTGGACGTTCGTGTCCAACGGCAGCTCCGCCATGTAGCGCACTGCCTCGGCCGCGTGCCGGGGATCGAAGGTCGGCTCTGGCAGCACGCTGCCGTCCGCCTGGGGCGCGCCCGCGGCGATCTGCTGGGTCATCTCCGTCGCCGCGTTGCCGATGTCGATCTGGCCGCAGGCGATGTTGTAGGGGCGGCCGTCCAGCGAGATCGACTTCGTCAGGCCGGTGATCGCGTGCTTCGTCGCGGTGTAGCCGACAGAACGGGGCCGCGGTGAGGTGGCGGAGATCGAGCCGTTGTTGATGATCCGGCCGCCCTGCGGGTCCTGTGCCTTCATCATCCGCACCGCGTGGTGCGCGCACAGGTACGAGCCGGTCAGGTTCACGGCGACGATGGACTGCCAGCCCTCGGGTGAGATCTCGTCCACCGCGCCGGCGGGGGCGCCGGTGCCGGCGTTGTTGACCAGCAGGTCCAGCCGCCCGTGCCGCTCGGCCACGGCGTCGAACAGCGCCGCGACCGAGTCCGCGTCCGTGACGTCCGCCGCCACCGGGTGCACCGAGCCCGCCGGGGCGAGCGCCGCCGTCTCTTCCAGGGGGGCGAGACGGCGGCCCGCCCCGGTGACCTGCCAGCCCGCTTCGGCCAGCGTGAGCGTGATCTGGCGGCCGAGACCAGTGCCCGCCCCGGTGACGACCGCCACGCCCTTAACAGTCATCTACTTGCCGCCGAACTCTGGCGGCCGCTTCTGCAGGAACGCCGACACGCCCTCGATGAAGTCCGCGCTGGTCGCCAGCTCGCCCTGGATCGTAGCCTCGAGCTCCAGGTGGGCGGCCATCCGGTCGTACATCCAGTGGTTCAGCTCCCGCTTGCTGCCCGCGTAGGAGCGGGTCGGCCCGGCAGCGAGCCGGGTCAGCAGCGCCTCGGCCTTCGCCGCGAACTCCGCGTCCGGCCAGGCGGAGTTGATCAGGCCCCAGTCGACGGCCTGCGCGGCGCTGACCCGCTCGCCGAGCATGGCCATCTGCGCGGCCCGCGCGAAGCCCACCCGGGACGGCACGAACAGGCTGGCGCCGCCGTCGGGCACCAGCCCGATGCCCACGAACGCGAGCATGAAGTAGGCCGACTCAGCCGCCACGACCAGGTCGCCTGCCAGCGCCAGCGACAGGCCCGCTCCCGCCGCCGGGCCGTTGACCGCGGTCAGCACCGGCTTGGGCATCTGCCGGATCGCGGTGACGATCGGGTGGTACCACCGGGTCAGCGTCGTATACGTGTCCAGCTGGCCGGCCACCGCATCGTCGGCGCCGTCCTTCAGGTCGGCGCCGGAGCAGAACGCCCTGCCGTTCCCGGTCAGCATCACTGCGCGCACCGTCTCGTCGCCGGCGACCTCGCGCAGCACGGCGAGCAGGTCCTGGGACAGCCCGTCGCTCCAGGCGTTCATCCGGTCCGGGCGGTTCAGCGCGATCTTCACCGCCGCGCCATCGCGGTTCACTTCCACCGTCTCGTAACGGCGGGTCAGCTCGTCATCCACGGCCTTAATTTATAGTCCGAACAAGAGGTATGCCGAGAGGGAGGAGCCCGCGATGGCGAAGAAGTCCGGCAGCGAACGGCTGCCAAGGGACGTCTACGAGAAGGAGCTCTACCGGCTGCAGGCGCAACTGGTAAAGCTCCAGGAGTGGACGCGCTCCTCCGGCGCGCGGATCGTCGTGATCTTCGAGGGCCGCGACGCGGCGGGCAAGGGCGGCACGATCCAGCGCATCACCCAGTACCTCAACCCCCGCTTCGCGCAGATCGCGGCGCTGCCGAAGCCGACCGAGCGGGAGAGCACCGAGTGGTACTTCCAGCGGTACGTGGAGCGCCTGCCGGCCGCCGGCGAGATCACGCTGTTCGACCGGTCCTGGTACAACCGGGCGGGCGTAGAGCACGTGATGGGGTTCTGTACGAAGGAGCAGTACGCCCGGTTCATGCACCAGTGCCCTATCTTCGAGCGGCTGCTGGTGGAAGACGGCATCTTGCTGCGCAAGTACTGGTTCTCGGTCAGCGACGAAGAGCAGCAGCGCCGGTTCAAGTCCCGGCTCGACGACCCCTTGCGGCAGTGGAAGCTGTCCCCGATGGACCTGGCGTCGATCACCCGCTGGGAGGACTACTCCCGCGCCAAGGACGACATGTTCACGATGACCGACATCCCGGAGGCCCCGTGGTACGTGGTCGAGTCCGACGACAAGCGGCGCGCGCGGATCAACATGATCGCGCACCTGCTGTCGACGGTGCCGTACCACAAGGTCAAAGCGCCCTCGCTGGAGCTGCCGCACCGGCCGGCGTCGTCCGGCTACGTCAGGACTCCGCGCGAGATGCAGACCTACGTCCCCGATCACGCGGACTCGCTGACGTTACGCGCCTGCGCGCCGGGTGTGCGGCACACTGGTGCGGGTGAGCAACGCTGAACTGCGGCAGCGCGCCGAGGCGCTGGGCGTGCAGGTCATCTTCTGGGACTGGCAGGGGCGCGAGACCAGCGTGCCGGACGAGACGCTGGAAGCGATCGTCGCGGTGCTGGGGGACGTCCCGCCCGCGCCGGAGGCGCGGGCGGGCG
>Ga0335074_10017406_pt1 | contig 10136 bp, 11 predicted proteins | sample Lox_Sample_23_FD_206715 | JGI IMG/M metagenome (GOLD analysis project Ga0335074, IMG submission 206715) | Soil microbial communities from Loxahatchee National Wildlife Refuge, Florida, United States - Lox_Sample_2.3 | ecosystem: Environmental > Terrestrial > Soil > Wetlands | place: USA...
CAGTGCGCGCCGCGCGACGGTAAGCTCCCCGCCGCCGTTCCGGTGTTCCGGCGGCTGGCCGCGGGGAGCCCGCGGTCTCTAGCGGCGGCGGCCCCGCTCGAGGCCGGTGAGCCGGAACAGGAGCAGCAGCACGAAGGCCCCGATGACCGAGCCGATGAGGCCGACGGGGTGGAAGCTGTGGATGCTCATGGTGTGGTACTTCCACAGGTTCTCGAGGAAGCCGCCGACGAAGGAGCCGACGATACCGAGCACGATGGTGCCGAAGATCCCGATGGGGTCCCGGCCGGGGAGGAGCAGGCGGGCGATGGCGCCGACGATCAGACCGATGACGCACAGCCAGAAGATAAAAATCAGCATGCAGTAAACCTTCCCCCGGTACGCGTTTTATGCGGCGGAACCGGATAGTTCGCGTTCCAGTGGCGTCCGGAAGCGAGGGGTGACCCTCGCGCCGGGCCCGATCCAGTCGCGGAGGCGCTGGGCCTCGGCGGCGATCACCTCGGCGGCTTCGGCCCCGGCGTCCTCGAGCATCCGGACCGCGATCTCGCCGTCCGCGCGCTGCGCCCAGCCGCCCACGATCCGGCCGTCCCACCAGATGGTCGGGCCGATGTTCCCGGACCGGTCGAACAGCGCCGCGGTGTGCGGGCCCACGTACCAGGCCCGCTCGCGCCAGCCCATGGCGGTGGGGTCCAGGGCGGGCAGCAGCGCCGCCCATGGCTCGGCGGGGGCCACCGGATCGGACGTGCCGCCGAGGTCCACCTCGGTGAGTTCCAGCGCGCTGACCGCCTGCCGGACCTGGGCCGCGGTCCACCCGGTCCACCACTGCAGGTCGGACAGCGGTGCCGGGCCGAACGCGGCCAGCCAGTGCCGGGCCAGTTCGGTACGGGCGGCGGCGGGCGGCAGGTCCGCTCGTTCCGGAGCAGCGGACCAGGTGAACTGGGTGGAGGTCCACCCGCCGCGCGGTCGGCCGCGCACGATCAGTCCCTCGGCGGACAGCAGCGTGAGCAGCCGGTTGGTCAGGTTCACCGCCCCGCCGTAGGGGTTGTCCGCCGCGGCGACAATGGGCGTGCGCAGCCGCGGCTCGTCCCTGGCCAGCTCCGCGCCGGTCGCCGAGCCGCGCGCGGCCAGGACCTGGACCGTGCCCTCGCCCACGTCCTTGAGCCAGGTCGCGGCGTCCGGGGCGATACCCGCTTCCGCGACGGCCTGGGTGAGCTGACGCCGCAGCCGCTCGGCGACCTGATCGGTGCACGCGGACTGGATGACCGGCATGAGAGCCGTGGGCACCACGAACACCGTCCGGCGCATGCCGAGCATCCGTACCAGGGAGCCCTCCTCGTACAGGGCGTGCTCGATTGCCGCTTTGTCGACAGCGCCGGTGCGGGCCCGGACCGACAGGTACACCGACGCCGGATCCGTGCCGTGCAGCGCGATGATGCCGCGCGCCGCCGCGGCCGCGGTGTCCGCCCGCTCCCCCGGCGCCAGGTGGTGCCGGACGGCCAGCCGCGCGCGCCGCTCGGCCACGCTGATCGTCTTGATGCCGCCTGCCATGGCGCCGACCTTACCGGGCGGCCAGCGATACGGTCGTGATCATGAGTACCTATCGCCAGCCCGGCACCGTGCTGACCGACCACTGGTTCGGCGTCCCGCTCGACCACGACCGGCCGGACGGCGAGCAGATCGAGGTGTTCGCCCGCGAGGTCGTGGCCGCCGGCCAGGCCGACGCCGACCTGCCGTGGCTGCTGTTCCTGCAGGGCGGACCCGGTTTCGGAGCGCAGCGGCCGCAGGGCCGGGACACCTGGCTGGACCGTGCGCTGAAGGACTACCGGGTCCTGCTGCTGGACCAGCGCGGCACCGGCCGGTCCACTCCCGCCACCCGGCAGACGCTGGCCCGGCTGGGCTCGGCCCGGGCCCAAGCCGATTACCTGACCCGCTTCCGCGCCGACAGCATCGTGCTGGACGCCGAGCTGATCCGGCGTGAGCTGACCGGCGGTGCGCCGTGGAGCGTGCTCGGGCAGAGCTTCGGCGGGTTCTGCACGGTCACCTACCTGTCCTTCGCCCCCGACGGTCTGCGCGAGGCGTTCATCACCGGCGGCCTGCCGGGCCTGTCCGCCACTGCCGACGACGTGTACCGGCGCACCTACCGCACGGTGGCGGCCAAGAACAAGGCGCACTACGAGCGGTATCCCGATGACGTGGCCCGGGCGGCGCGGGTCGCCCAGCACCTGGCCGAGCATGACGTCCGCCTGCCGGACGGCGCGCCGCTGCCGGTGCAGGCGTTCCAGTCGCTCGGCCGCACGCTCGGCATGGGCGCCGGCAGCAACGGGCTGCACTACCTGCTGGAGGACCCGTTCGCCGACGACGAGCTGTCCGACGCGTTCCTGCACGCCGTGCAGGCGAAACTCAGCTTCGCCGGCGGCCCGCTGTACGCGCTGCTGCAGGAGCCGTGCTACGCGCAGGGGTCCGCGACCCGGTGGTCCGCGCAGCGGATCAGGGCGGAATTCGCCGAGTTCGACCCCGGGCCGGTTCTGGACGCGGACCCGGGCACCGCTCCCCTGCTGTTCACCGGCGAGATGATCTACCCCTGGATGATCGACACCGACCCGGTGCTGCGACCGCTGCGTGAGGCCGCCGACCTGCTCGCCGAGCGTGACGACTGGCCGCCGCTGTACGACCCGTCGCGCCTGGCCGCCTGCGGCGTGCCCGTGACCGCCGCCGTCTACTACCACGACATGTACGTCGACCGCGAGCTGTCGATGCGGACGGCCGGCGCCATCCGCGGCCTGCGCACCTGGGTGACCAGCGAATGGGAGCATGACGGCCTGCGGGTGAGCGCCGGGGCCGTGCTGGACCGCCTGATCGCGATGGGCCACGGAAATATCTGAACGTTTTCTGTCCCCGCGGGCGCATGGCCGCCGCGGGTGCCGCGGGCGTTCTAGGGTGGGATCGTGCTGGGCTGGCCCGTACACGGACGCGTCCTGGCCGCGGCGGCCATCGTCGCGGCGGCCGCCGGGGCGGGCGGCACCGCGCTGGTCCTGGGGTCCTCAGCTCCCTCGCACGTCGTGTCCATGCCCGCCGCCGGGCGAAGCCAGGCCGTCCTGGAGGTCACCTCGGGGACACCCGTCCTCGACATCAGCGTGGCCCGGCTCCACGGCACCCTGCTGCGGGTCTCCACGCCGGTCAGCGCCCCGGTCCGGCCGGTGCTGTCCGGCTCCAAGCTAATCCTGCTGTCGCTAGTCGGCGCCGCACCCGGTCCCGGTCCCGGCGGCTCCGGGTACGCCGTGCGGGTGGTGCTGAACGCTGCGGTCACGTGGACCATCAACCTGGCCGGCGGTACTGAGCGGACCGACGTCGACCTGCGCGGCGGCAAGGTGGGCGGGATCGCCGAGACCGCGGGCTGCGACATCCTGGACGTCAGCCTGCCCGTGCCCGCCGGGACCGTTCCGTTCCTCCTCGCCGGCGGCGCGAGCCAGTTCCTGCTCAGCCTGCCCGGCGGCGTCCCGGTCCAGGTGGCGGCCGGCGGAGGCGCGGGCGACCTGAGCCTGGACGGCCAGAACCAGACCGGGGTGGCGGGCGGCACGGTGCTGACCACGCCCGGCTGGGCCACCGCGACGTCCCGGTTTGCCGTCAACGCCACCGCCGGTGTCTCCCAGCTGACCGTCAGCCGCTGGTGAGCCCGTTCAGTGCCGCCGGTCCCATTCCTCGGCCAGCAGCTGGTAGGACCGGACCCGGTCGGCGTGGTCGTGGGTGATGGTGGTGACGATCAGCTCATCGGCGTCCGTCGCCTCCCGGAGCTGCTCGAGCTGGTCGGCCACCTGGCCCGGTGCCCCGGCAAACTGGGTGTCCACCCGGTCGGCGACCAGCGCGCGGTCCGCGTCGGTCCAGGTGTAGGCGCGGGCCTCGTTCGGGGCCGGGAACTGGATCGCGCCCTCACCGGAGCGGATGCTGCGGACCCACAGGCCGTAGCCGGTAGCCAGCTCGCGGGCGGTGGTTTCGTCGGCGGCGACCACCACGTCGGCGGACACGCTCACGTAGGGGCGGTCCAGGTCGGCGGACGGGCGGAACGCCGCCCGGTAGCCCTCGACGGCCTCGATCACGGTGGCCGGGCTGACGTGGTAGTTGGCCGCGAACCGCAGGCCGTTGGCCCCGGCCACCTCGGCGCTCTCACCGCCGCTGCTGCCCAGGATCCATATCTGCACATCGGCGCCCTCGCCCGGGACGACGTGCGCTTCGGCGCCCTCGGCCGACTTGTAGGTGCCGGCCAGCAGGGCGAGGATGTCGCCGACCTGCTCGGTGTAGTTCTGCGGTTCGGCGCCCGGCAGCTGCAGGAGAGTCTTCTGCAGCTGGAAACGCGGCGTGCCCAGCAGGTGCGCGGGAGAAAAGCGGGGCGGGATGAGCAGGCCGTTCGGCAGCCGGACGTTACCCGGCGGCGGCGCGGCGGCTGGCCCGGCTACCCGCGGTCCGCCGCCGGAACGGCCCAGGCCCAGGTCGAGGCGGCCGGGGTGCAGGGCGTCGATGAGACCGAACTCCTCCACGGTGGACAGCGCGGTGCGATGGCCCATCTGGACCGCACCGGAGCCGATCCGGATCGTCGAGGTCGCCGCGGCGGTGAGAGCCAGGACCACGGCCGGGGAGGTGCCGGCCACGCCCGGGTTGAGGTGGTGCTCGGCGAACCAGTACCTGGCGTAGCCGAAGCGTTCGGCCGCCCGGGCCAGGTCGATGCTGTTGCGCAGGGCCTGCGTGGCAGTGGATCCGGAGCTGATCGGCACCAGGTCGAGCACGGCGAGCGGGACGGCGGCGGTCACGAGGCCGCCTTCAGCGGCTCCAGGCCGAGATGATCGCGCAGCGTGCTGCCCTGGTAGTCGGGCCGGAAGACGCCCCGTTCCTGCAGCAGCGGCACGACCGTGTCGGCGAACTCGTCGAGCCCGCCGGGCGTGATGTGCGGCACGAGGATGAACCCGTCGCTGGCGTCGGCCTGCACCAGGTCGTTGATCTGCCCGGCGACGGTGGCCGGGGACCCGACGAACGTCTGCCGCCCGGTGACCTCGATGATCAGCTCGCGGATGGACAGCTGCTGCTCTGCTGCTTGCGCGCGCCACTGCGCCGCGATGGCCAGCGGGTCCCGGTACATCCGCACGCTGGCCCGGCCCCGCGCGGTCGTGTTCTCCCCCGGGTCGGGGTCAACGTCCGGCAGCGGGCCGTCTGGGTCGTAGCCGGACAGGTCCCGGTTCCAGAGCTGCTCGAGGAACGCGATCGCGGTCGCCCCGCTGACCTGCTGGCGGCGCACCTCGTGGGCGAGTTCGGCCGCCTCCGCGTCGGTGCCGCCGAGCACGAAGGTCGCGGCCGGCAGGATGAGCAGCTGGTCCGGGGTGCGGCCGTACCTGGCTAGCCGGCCCTTCACGTCGGCGTAGAACGCCTGGCCCTCGGCCAGCGTGCCGTACCGGCTGAAAATGGCGTCCGCGCTGGAAGCAGCGAACTCACGGCCCTGGTCGGAGTCGCCGGCCTGGAAGATCACCGGCCGTCCCTGCGGGCTGCGGGGGACGTTGAACCGCCCGCTGATGTCGAAGAATCGGTCCGCATGGGCAAACCGGCCGGCCGTGGCCTCGGCCAGAAAGACGCCGGACGCCTTATCGGCGACGATCGCCTCGCCGGGCCAGGAATCGAACAGCTCCCACGTGGCCTCCAGAAAGGTGCGGGCCCGCTCGTACCTGTCCTCTTGCGCCAGGAAGCCGCCGCGGCGGAAGTTCTCGCCGGTGAACGCGTCCCAGGAGGTGACCACGTTCCAGGCCGCGCGGCCGCCGGACAGGTGATCGAGGCTGGCGAACTGCCGCGCCACCTCGTACGGCTCGTTGAAGGTGGAATTGATCGTTCCGGCCAGTCCGAGGTGATCGGTGACGGCCGCCAGCGCGGCCAGGACGGTGAAGGTGTCGGGCCGTCCCACCACGTCGAGGTCGTAGATCTGGCCGTTCTGCTCGCGCAGCCGCAGGCCTTCGGCCAGGAACAGGAAGTCGAACTTGGCCCGCTCGGCGGTGCGGGCCAGATGCGCGAACGAGCTGAACTCGATGTGGCTGCCGGATCGCGGGTCGCTCCAGACCGTGGTGTTGTTCACGCCGGGAAAATGGGCGGCCAGGTGGATCTGCTTGGTCATCGTCAGTTGCTCCTCGCCGTGGCGTACCTGCTGGCGGGACGGCTGAGGCCGAGCAGGCCGCGCAGGGTGCCGGCCTCATAGCCGGTGCGGAACGCGCCGTGCTGCCGCAGTTCGGGCACCAGCGCGCGGGTGATCGCCTCCAGATCGTCGGGGATGGCGCCCGGACGCAGCCGGAAGCCCGACAGCCCGGCCCGCTGCCATTCCAGCAGCAGGCGGGCGAGCTGCGCCGGGGTGCCGGTGAAGACGGCTGCGTCGCTGGTGAACGCGTGACCGGCCCGCTCGTCCAGCCGCGCCAGCCGGGCGGCGGCCTCGGCGGCGGTCGCGCCGAGGAAGACCACCAGGTCGGCCAGGACGTTGACCCGGCCGCCGCCGGCCTCGCGGATCTCGGCCACGATGGCCCGCGCCTGGTCGGCATCACTCGGCGCCACGAAGCCGACGTCCGCCGACGTGGCGATCAGGCGGTAGGGTCCGGGTCCGTGTCCCAGCGCGGATACCACGGGCTGGCCCTGTGGCGGCCGGGGCGTGATCGAGGGACCCTTGACGCTGAAGTGCTGATCGGTGAAATCGATGTAGTGCAGCTTGTCGCGGTCGACGAACCGGCCGGTCACGGCGTCGCGGATCTCGGCGTCGTCTTCCCAGCTGTCCCAGAGCCGGCGGACCACCTCGACGTAGCCGGCCGCCTCGTCCAGCAGTTCGGCGGCCGGGAGCGGGCGGACCCGCCGGCCGATGTGCACGGCCTCGTCCATGCTGCCCGACACGCGGACCCGGACCCCGGCCCGGCCGTTGCTGACGTAGTCGAGCGTCGCGATCGCCTTGGAGATGTGGAACGGCTCGGTGTGCGTGACGATGACGGTGGGCATCAGGCCGATGCCGCGCGTCAGGGGTGCGACCCGCGCCGCGATCAGCACCGCGTCCAGGCGCCCGACCACCTGGTCGGTCCGGGAAGACTGGACCGAGAACCCGTCCTCGATGGTGACGAAGTCGAGCAGGCCGCGTTCGGCCTCGGCGACGACGTCGGTCCAGTAACCGGCGGTGAAAAGCTCGGCGGGCCGGGCCCTCGGCTCGCGCCACGCGGCGGGGTGCCAGCCCGCGCCCTCCAGGGCGACCGCCAGATGCATGAGTATCTCCGTTTCGCCAGGTCGCGCCATGGACGCATAACTACTATAACGGTAGGATAAATAGGCTGACAGCGAGGGAAGGAGCGAGCGAGGGAGGGATGCCCGGCATGGGGATCGATCCGAGAGGGCCACGCTTCGGGGCCCTGATCACGACGGTGGTGCTGGCCGTGGTCCTGGCCACGGGCAGTGTGTGGCTGCTGGCCGTCCAGGCTCTGGTATTCGCGGTGGGATCGGTGTTCGGCTTGCGGTATGCGCCGTACGGCCTGCTCTACCGCTGGCTGGTCCGGCCGCGGCTGGGCCCGCCCGGCGAACTGGAGCCCGGGGCGCCGCCGCGGTTCGCCCAGGGGGTTGGCTTCGCCTTCGCCATCGTCGGGGTGGCGGGCTACGCCGCTGGCGTTGCCTGGCTGGGCGCGGTGGCGACGGCGCTCGCGCTGATCGCGGCGTTCCTGAACGGGGTCTTCGGGTTCTGCCTCGGATGTGAGGTGTACCTGGTCATCCGGCGTATCCGGCCGGGCCACCAGGCGCTGGTGTCAGCCGGAGCCGACAAAGACGCCCCGAACTACCCTATTTAGCCGATCAGAGTTCTCGACTTCCGAGTCCCGGCCGGCCACGCTAGAGCTCATGTCGACGTATAACCCAGCCATGCAGAAGGCGCGCCTCACCGACGTCCAGGCCGATGTGCACGGGCTCATTTCCAAGAAGACGGCCGAGCTCGACGGTGTCGCCGTCACCGAGGTGACCTTCCAGGCGGGCGCGAAATGGTCGAACGACCTGAAGCCGTTTGCCGGAACGGACCTGTGCGAGCTTCCGCACGTGGCTCTGGTCACGGGCGGAACTCTGCGGGTCGTGTTGAGCGACGGCTCGCAGGAGGATTTCTCCGCCGGGGACGTGATGCTGCTGCCGCCCGGCCATGACGCGTGGACAGTCGGAGATACGGCCTGTACCTTCGTCGAGTTCTCCAGAGGCAACGACTATTACGGTTAGGGTCCCCATCTCTCGGGCCGGAATACCCGGGTCCGCAGGGCTGTTGGCGCGGACGTGACAGCACAGACGCAGCCGCAGGAAGACGTGCAATTCTGGTTCGATCCGCTGTGCCCCTGGGCCTGGATCACTTCCCGCTGGATCCTGGAGGTGGAGAAGGTCAGGCCGGTACAGGCCGACTGGCGGATCATGTCGCTGGCCTACCTCAACCTGATCCAGCACGAGGGCGAGGGCCTGAGCGAGGAGTACGTGGAACGGATGAGCCGGGCCTGGGGACCGGTGCGGGTGTGCGCCGCAGCCGCCCAGCAGGCCGGCCCTGGCATCCTCGGACCGCTGTACACCGCGATCGGCACGCGGTTCCACAACGAGGGTCGTCGCGAGGATCCCCAGACGATCCCCGAAGCCCTGGCCGAGGTCGGGCTTCCCGCGTCCCTGGCCAGCGCCGCCGAGAGCACCGAATTCGATGACTTGATCAAGGAATCCCATAACGAGGCGTTCGACGAGGTCGGCCTGGACGTCGGAACCCCGGTCCTCCGTATCCGCGGCAAGGCGCTGTTCGGCCCGGTCATCACGCCCGCGCCGAAGGGCGAGGCGGCCGGACGGCTGTGGGATGGTCTGACGCTCGTCGCCGAGGCGGACGGCTTCTTCGAGCTCAAGCGGAGCCGCGACCGCAAACCCTCGTTCGAATAGCCCGTCACATCCTGGTCGCTCAGGATGACCCTGGAATCTGCACCACCAGCGCTGTAGCCTACTTTGTTGGTAGGCAATAGCGAAATGAAGGGGCTCGCGGCGATGACAACGACCACTGATGGCCAGCTCAACCAGGTCAACCTGGGTGCCGTGGGCGCCCTGATCGACACCATCAAGCAAAGCCCCGAGGCCGCGGAGACCACGTGGTCGGCTGAGGTCCGGTGGACCGGGGCGTTCCGCAGCGAATCCGCGGTCCGCGACTTCGCGCCGGTCGCGTCCGACGAGCCCTCGGCACTGGGTGGCACGGACCAGGCCCCGAACCCGGTAGAACAGCTGCTCGGCGCCCTGGGCAACTGCCTGGCGGTCGGGTACGCCGCTAACGCCTCCGCGGCGGGCATCGAGATCCGCGATCTGCGCATCGGCCTGGAAGGCGATCTCGACCTGCACACCTTCCTCGGCCTGGCCGACGGGCACGCCGGGTTCTCCGCCATCCGGGTGACGGTCCACCTCGACTCCAACGCCGACGAGGCCGCAGTGGCCGAACTGCACAGGCGGGTGGCCGCCACCTCTCCCGTCGGGCAGACCCTGACCAGGCCGATCCCCGTGGAAATCACCCCGGCCTAACCAGTACCACCCGCCTCTTTGGCCCCTTTTGCCCCTGCGGGCGGGTTCCTCTAACCGGGTCGATGTGGCAGCGACCCGGTCAGGAGCGGGTCTGTGTAACATCGTGCCGAGTCAGACCGGCTGCCGGGTCAGACCGACCTTCAGGACGAGCGCTTCAGGACGAGGGACGCAGCTCGGCGGTGGTCTTCTCGGCTTGGGCCAGGGCCGCGCCAAGCATGTCCGCGGCCTGGCCGGCCGCCGCCAGCGCCTCGACCGCCTCGGCCACCCAGAAATCGGGGTCCTGGCTAGGACCGGGCGTGATCCGGCCGTCTTCGCGCTGGACCACCAGCAGCCGGGCCAGCTGCTCGCACATGACCGGCAGGTCCTGGCTCAGCCGCCGCATGCACGTCACCACCTCGCGGACGTCGTCCGGCCCCGCTACGTCCGCGCCGTCCGAGGTCAGCTCGTTCAGCGCCCGGACGGCCTCAGCCGCCCGGCTGGCGATATCGCGCACCGTCATCGTCCGGGCCAGCTCGCTCACGGGCTCTTCGCCGGCGAATGATCTGCCACGGGCCAGCGCGGCAGACTCAGCGTCATCGGCG
>Ga0335074_10017408_pt1 | contig 10135 bp, 5 predicted proteins | sample Lox_Sample_23_FD_206715 | JGI IMG/M metagenome (GOLD analysis project Ga0335074, IMG submission 206715) | Soil microbial communities from Loxahatchee National Wildlife Refuge, Florida, United States - Lox_Sample_2.3 | ecosystem: Environmental > Terrestrial > Soil > Wetlands | place: USA: Florida...
ATCGTGATCTTCGCGGTAGGCGGCTGGTCTCTCTTGCTCTGGGGAATTTTCTTGCGAACCGTCATCGGCCTGCATTCCACCTGGCTGGTCAATTCCGCGACGCACATGTGGGGCTCGCGCCGTTTCCTGACGGAAGACACTTCAAAGAACAGTTTTTGGGTGGCCATGCTGACCTTCGGCGAGGGCTGGCACAACAATCATCACGCGGTTCCGCAGTCCGCGCGCCACGGTCTTGCCTGGTACGAATTCGACCTGAACTGGTACGGCATTTGCGCTTTGCGTGCGCTCGGCCTAGCGCGGGATATCAAACGGCACAAGCTCGCGCCGCATGGACAAGCCGCGGTGCGCCCGAGTGTGATTGCCGCCGAGGCGTCCCGCACAGTCGCTCCGCTAGCCGTAACCAGCGGGGACTGAACGGGTGAACCAAGTCCCACGTGAATCGTGCGTGGAATAAAGCGAACCATAAACCGGCAAGGCAGCCCCTGCAAGTGAGTCGCTCGCGCGTTCATGGCGCGGAGCAACATGGCGTAAACTAAGGCGTCATGCGCATCACGCGCCGAACCAAAGCAATCGTGTTCTTCATCGTGCTTGGGGCTTGCCTCGTCGCCCTCGCCGTCGCCCTCAACGTCAGTTGGATCATTTTCCACTGGCGCCAAGTTGTTCCTCTCGTGCTCGGCATCATTTTCTTCGGTTTGCTCATCGCGGGCTTGGTGGTCAACACTATCTTTCTTGTCCGGGAAATCCGCCGAAGCGAGCAGCAAGACAGCTTCCTCAACGCCGTCACCCACGAATTAAAAACACCGATCGCTTCGATCCGGCTGTATCTAGAAACCTTGGCGAGCCGGAACCTGCCCGAAGAAAAGCGGCGCGAATTTTACCGCATTATGCTGGACGACACCGATCGCCTCCTCGGAACGGTCGAACAAGTGCTAAAGGCCGGTGAAGTTCGGCATGGAACCGCACGAAAAGATTGGCAGGAAGTGCAGTTCTCCAACATTGTAGGAGAGGTGCTTGCCCTCGCCCGCGTTCGTCAAAATCTGGCCCCGGATGTCCTCTCTGTCGGTATGATGTCGCCGGAAGAGATCATCGTCTTGGGGAACCCTGAAGAACTGCGCACCGCCGTAATCAATTTGCTCGACAACGCCATCAAGTATTCGGGGGACAAAAAAGGCATCGTGGTCGATCTGCTCACTCCCAATCTCGACACTGTTTTGCTGCAAGTTCACGACCGCGGCATCGGCATTCCTCGAAACGAGGTAAAGCGCATCTTCAAGCGTTTTTACCGCGCATCGAATTCCAAGACGGACAAGGTGAAGGGAACTGGCCTCGGCCTGTTTATCGTGCGCTCGATCGCCCGGCGCTATGGCGGCGACGCCTTTGCCGAAAGCGAAGGAGAAGGCCGGGGCAGCACGTTCACCATACGTCTTCCCAGGGTGTACCACGCATGAGCCGGATCCTCATCGTGGAGGATGAAGCGCACTTGGCGCAGGGCCTTCGCTTCAATTTGGAAGCCGAAGGCCATACCGTCCAGATTACCGACAACGGCGAGGATGCGCTGAAGCGGCTGTTGAAAGAGCACGAAAACTTCGATGCTCTCGTGCTGGACGTTATGCTCCCAGGCAAGGACGGTTTTTCCGTCGCTCATGAGTTACGCAAAGCGCAGAACTACACGCCCGTGCTCATGCTAACAGCTCGCGGCCGCCCGGAGGACGTCCTCAAGGGATTTGAGTCCGGAGCGGACGATTACTTACCGAAGCCTTTCAACCTCGCAATTCTGATCGCACGGATCGAAAGCCTTTTGCGCAGGAAGAATTGGCTGAGCCTGGCTAAATCAGCGCCCGTCCAAGTAGCTCGCACAAGCAGTCAGGCGCCCTTGCCGGAAATTTTTCGCTTCGACGACAAAGTGGTGGACTTCCAAAACCTCCAATTGCGTGTGGACGAGCAGGTCATTCCTCTGACCATGATGGAAGCAGATTTGCTTCGCTGCCTCATCCAGAACAGCGGGCGCGCCGTTTCTCGCAAACAGCTTCTGCAGGATGTATGGAATCTGCACGAAGACACCGACACGCGTGCCATCGACAATTTCATCGTGCGCTTGCGCAGGTATATTGAACGAGAGCCATCCAAGCCTCGCTACCTTCTGACTGTTCGGGGCATCGGCTACCGATTCGTGCCGAATCCCGGCCACAAGAACCCTCGAGAATAGATCGCACGTTGGCACTGCCAAGGGCGGGCTGCCCGCGAAGCGGCCGCTTGTCCGGTCGATTCGACATGGTACGATGTGCCTTCTGAAATGTGGCGCTTCTACCTGTTCTTCGCGCTCTCTTTTCTAACCGTCGCCCGGCACGACGGCGCCTCGCAACGCGCTTTGCCAGATGGGTATACGCGGCGTGTCTGGCAGACGCAGGACGGACTCCCCGAAAGCACCGTCCAGGCATTTGCTCAGACTCCCGATCATTATCTTTGGATCGGAACCAGCGGCGGGCTGGTGCGCTTCGATGGCGCGCGATTTGTGGTGTTTGACCGCCAGAACACGCCGCGGATTCATGAGAACAGCATTTTTTGCCTGATGGTAGCAAGCGACGGGAGTCTCTGGGCCGGCACGGACGGCGGCGGTCTGCTGCGCTATCACAACGGTATTTTTCGCTCGTATGCCGCCTCCGACGGCCTGGAGAACTACTTCGTTCGCATCATTTACGAAGACCGCAGCGGAACCATTTGGGTGGGAACCGACGACGGACTCTACCGGCTTTCCGGCGAGCGCTTCCTACGCGTCGACGGCAATGGAAGTATACCGGCTCTTGCCGTGCATTCTATCAGCGAGGACCACGAAGGGCGGCTCTGGGTTGGCGGATCGAAGTTAGTGATGATACAGGGAGACGAGTGCAAGGAATTTCACCTCGAGGGTTATCCCAGCGCCACGCGCGTTAAGTCCATTCTGGAGACAAGCGACGGCACGCTCTGGGTGGGCACCGTTTCGGGTCTCCAGCGGCGCCCTGCCTCCGCGGATGACGCGCCCTTCGAGAAAATTCCGGGGATATCCAGCACGGTTCGAGTCCTGCGCGAAGACACTGGCGGCACTTTGTGGGTTGGCACCATCGGTCAGGGCCTGCTTCGATTTCAAAACGGGCGCTTCGCTCAAGTCCGCACGCCGGACGACCCTCCGAGCAGCACCATCCTTGCTTTGTTTGAGGACAACGAGCACAACATTTGGACCGGCATGCAGACGGGGCTGCTGCGCCTCAGCAGAACCGCGATGAGTACGTTCCCGTTGCCGGATGCCCAGAATGCGGACTTCGGAACAATTTACCCGGATCGCGACGGATCTCTCTGGGTCGCCAGCACGCACTTATATCGAATCAACGCCCGGCGTGATGGATCGGAATTGATCCCCGCTCCGGAACCCGGCGTGCGAGTTCGCAACGTGATGCGCGATCGCTCCGGCGCCTTGTGGATCGGCACTGACGGCCACGGCGCCTACCGTTTGAAGGGCGCCGAGCGCATTCACTACACAACCCACAACGGCCTTACCAATGACTTTGTCCGGGCTTTCCTCGAGAGCCGCGACGGCAGCATCTGGATCGGAAACGATGAGGGAATCAACCACTGGCAAAACGGCGTCTTGACCAGTTACCGTATGGCGGATGGCCTCTGCTACTTCAGCATCCGCGCTCTGCTTGAGGATAGCCGCGGCGGACTGTGGATTGGGACGGACCGTGGAGTGAGCCATTGGGTCAATGGAAAATTTGTTCATGATGAGGTGACCGAGCGACTCAGTGCGGAAAAGGTTTGGGCGATTCATGAAGACCGTGATGGCGGCCTGTGGTTTGGTACTCGCGGAGCCGGCCTGTTTCGCTGGCGAGCGGGCAAATTGGTTTCTTTTGGCAGCGCCCAGGGGCTTGCCAGCGATAGCATCTATCAAATCCTCGAAGATTCGCGTGGCGTTTTTTGGATGAGCGGGCCAAACGGGATATCTTCGGTCGCGCGCCGCGACTTGGATCGGCTCGCCGATCATCCCGATTTTCACCCCGCGGTCACTCTGTATGGCCTTTCCGATGGAGTGGAAGCGACACAGATGCATGGCGGGACGCAACCGGCCGGGTGTCTAACGCCGCGCGGAGAACTTTGGTTCCCCAGCAACCGCGGACCCGTACGAATCCTGCCGGATCAGACCCGTCCAGGGGATCTCGCACCGGTCGTCATCGAGCAGGTATTGGTGGATGGGCGGGAGGAGCCCCTCTCTGGCCGCCTGGTTGTTCCTCCCGGTGAAGGCAAGCTGCAAATCGACTACAGCGCTATTCGCTTGCGTTCGCAGGAACGCATTCGTTTCCGTTACAAACTGGAAGGCTTCGATCGTGATTGGACAGAGCCGCTGAATAGCCGGGTCGCGAATTATACGAACTTGCCTGCTGGCGTGTACCGATTCGACGTGCAAGCGTTCGAGATGAATATGCCGGAAAAAGTGACGGAAGCGTCTTTGGCGATCGACTGGCGTCCGCACTTCTATCGCACCGGCTGGTTTTTCGCCCTTTGTACCATGCTCGTTCTCGCGGGCATTTTCGCCGCATATCGTTTGAGGCTACAGCGATTGCACGAACGATACGAAGCCGTGCTCGAAGAGCGCAACCGTATCGCTCGCGAAATGCACGATACGGTGATCCAGGGGTGCGTCAGCGCGTCGGCTCTCCTGGAAGCCGTGGTTTCACTAGACCCGAATGGCTCCGGCGAGCTCAGGGATTTGCTGGACACGGCGCGCAATCAGGTACGGGCCACCGTGGATGAGGCGCGACGCGCCGTGTGGAATTTGCGGCAGAGGGAAACCGCATCGCCCGAGATCAGCCAGTTACTCGAGCAAATGGCACAGCAGATTAGCCATACTTCGCGCGTGCCAGTGCGCTTCAAAGCGTCTGGCAGTCCCGTTCCGCTTGACCGAACCGTCGAGTACGTGGTTCTTATGGTAGCGAGAGAGGCCGTCTCAAACGCGGTGCACCACGCTCATCCACGGGAAGTCCGGATCAACCTGAAATTCGAGGGCGACTTCGTGCGCATGCAAATCCTCGATGACGGGAGAGGATTTGACGTCGAGGAAATTCTGGCCATGCAAAGCGAGCATTTTGGGATAATTGGAATGCGCGAAAGAATCGAGCACATAAGCGGACGCTTTCAGATTGACAGTTCGCCCGGCAAAGGAACCCAACTGTCGATGGATGTGCCCGCGCGTCTTCCTGCCGTGTGGAAGAGCGTGGAAAGCGTGAAGGTATGAACGCAGCGCAGAAGATGGGAGTTCTCGTCGTCGATGATCACCCCATTCTGCGGTTGGGCGTGGCGGCCATCATCAACGCGCAACCAGACATGAAAGTCTGCGCACAGGCGGGTTCAGGGGAAGAAGCGGTCCGCATATTCAAGAAGCAACGTCCTGATATTACGCTGATGGATCTTCGCCTTCCTGGCATGAGCGGACTGGATGCGCTGCGCGCCATCCGTCAGGACGATTCGCGCGCCAAGTGCGTCGTGCTGACGACGTATGAAGGCGATGAAGATGTCTATCAGGCGCTTGCCGCCGGTGCGCTAGGCTACATCATCAAAGGGATGTCCCATGAAACTCTTGTCGACGCGCTCCGCAGAGCGCACGCAGGCAATCGCTTCCTGCCGCCGCCGGTTGCCCGCAGCCTGGCGGATCGCACGCCCAACTCTAACCTGAGTCCACGCGAGCGCGAGGTGCTCTCCCTGATGGTGCACGGCCAGAGCAACAAGGAGATTGCCGCCTCTCTGGGCATCACCGAAGCGACCGTGAAATGCCATGTCAGCGTCATCTTGATGCGCCTTGAAGCAAATGACCGCACTCAAGCGGTTATCGCCGCCTTGCAACGCGGCCTTGAACACCTCTAAAACTGTAGAAACTAACGATTTACCTGATTCGCGTGTTTAGGCCAGAGCGCTCCATACGGAATCGCAGAGCAGGTCCTTTCGCATTGGAGTACCAAATCCCGCCGCGAAGACGCTTGGACAGGACGAAAACATCGGCCGACAGCTTCTAGCTAAAAGCTCACGGCCGAGAGCTTGCAGAAAGAGAGCGGTCCGCAATTCGATCGCAGATGGCAAGCGGCTAGTTTCAGGGCTGATGGAGTATTTCCCGCCGCGCGGAAGTCTTGTCCGCCAGTGGTGACCTGTCTGCCATCCAATCAAAAAAGGGAATTCCGACTATCGATAATCCTACTTTAGGCGGATGCCCCCCTGTGGGCGTAAATCCTACAATCCGGCAACTTGGAAAACTCGGATTGTGCGGGGCATGGGTGCGGGAGCGAGACTTGCCCCGGGTTACATCAAAAAATCGGTCGAGGCCCTGTAGAGGTGCATCGTTGGCGAGGCAAGAAGAGACCCCGCGTGGTGCTGAGAATGCCCATCGTGTGCGCGCTGCCGTTCCATCCCATGAGAGGGCGTAATGCGCGCGCTGCGTCGAGGATGCGGGGTCGGGCCAGAGATGCATCAAGCGAGTGTGAAACGAGAAAGAAGCCGCCACTGGGGGTGTTGCGGCAAATTGCAAAGTAGGGCTGGGAATTAGCTCTTAGGAGGATTGAGTGTTAAATGCGCATGTTCTTCGTAAATATGGATTCATTTCCTTATTTCTGCTGGCAAACCTGCTAACCCCCTTGGCGAGGGGGCAGAACTCGAACACTGGGGAAATTAAAGGCTCGGTGACGGATCCTTCGGGAGCCGTCGTCCCGGGCGTGTCGGTTTCGATTAAAAACGTGCAGACTGGCGTCGTGACCCCGACGACGACGAATCAAGCCGGGCTATATGACGTTCCGTTTTTGTCACCCGGCGACTATTCCATCACTTTCTCGAAGAAAGGTTTTCGCGATTTCGTGCGTTCAGGCATCGTGCTGCAAATCCAAACGCTTGAGATTGATGCCTCGCTTCAGCTAGGGGTCGCCACTCAGGAAGTCGTGGTCACGGGCCAGGGACCACTTGTCGAAACGGAAACCACCGGGCAACATGTGGACCTTAGTACCGAGGCTGTACGAGCGGCGCCCATCGTTGGGACGGACTGGCGAGCCGAGATGACTCAGCTTATTCCTGGCGTGAATGCAGGCGGTGGAGCAGGCGAGGCCAACGGGCAGAGCATTGGGGTCAACGGCACGCAGTCCTACAACGTGAACTTTCTTGTAGACGGATCGGCCGCGACTGCGCCAAGAGATTACAACAGCAGCAACTTCTACATGCCGGTTGATTCGATTTCCGAGGTAAGCGTCAATTCCGGCAACGCACCCGCACAGTATGGCAATGGACTGACTTCGATCAACGTGATCACGCAGAGCGGGACCAACCAATGGCACGGCAGTGCGTACGAATATGTCCAGAATACGGCGCTCAACGCTAGAGGCTTCTATAATCACACGGGGCCGCAGGCCGTCGAGCACTGGAACAACTACGGCGGCAGCGTGGGCGGGCCGATCCTCAAGAACAAGCTGTTTTTCTTTTTTAACTACCAGCGCAACCCCTCCTCTGCGCCTACCGGCGGCAACTATTCCTACCCGACCACGGCCATGCAGGCAGGCGATTTTTACGGAATCGCTGGATCGACGAACCCGACGTACTTTAATCCATCCACCGGCGTGCTGCTCGGAACGTATGACCCCGTGGCTTTGAAGCTGCAGGGCTATTTTCCGGCCGCCACCGCGCCTGGGTGGATTGCAGGATGCCCTGGCCCCGCGAATGTCGGGCCAGGCGTGGCACAAACCTGCAACCCAACTGCTCTCGGATACGATTATGTCTTCAGCGGCTCTAGCCCAAATCTCTCAACTTGGTATACGGGCAAGATCGATTACAACATTTCCACAGCCCAGAAACTCTCGTTTAGCTTCAACTATTACCCGAACAGGGTTTCGTATGTCCCGGCCGATCCGCTGTACCCCAACGACGCTACTTCGTACTCGTTGGGGAACAACTACAATTTGACTGGCCAATTGACAGATGTTTACACAATCAGTTCGAACCTTCTGAACGAGTTTCGTCTGGGTGCCAGCCGCGAACTAGATAAGTACGTTCCACCCTCCCTGGGCAAGAACGATCCAACGACGCTTGGCCTTGAGCCAGCGTATGGCACCAATGCTCCGGACAACGTGTTTCCGAAGATCACGATTGATGGCGGGGCGGGAGCTGGATGCATCGCTCTCGGCGCCGGGTGCGGCGAAAACGGCAACATCGATGCCGTTCTCGGCGAGGGCGTGTACAACGCTTCCGACGTCCTCACCCTCATTCATGGTAAGCACACCATCAAAGTTGGAGGCGAGTTCGACAGAATTTATCAAGACTATACCAACTGGGGCGATCTCAGCTCCGGCAATTTTGAGTTCAACGGTGGCGTGACCGGGATCCCGTACGCCGATTTCCTTTCCGGCGACGTTTACGGCTGGTATGTCTACACGTACGACCCGACGAGCGCCCACACGTACAGCACGGCGTTGTTCGGCAGCGACGACTACAAGGTTTCGTCGAAGGTGACATTGAACTTGGGCCTGCGCTGGCAGACGCAAACCGGCTGGGGCGTGACTGACAATCTCTTCGGCAATTACGATCCCTACCTGCCGAATACCGCGGACGGTGGGCTCTATAAGGGCGCCATTCTCTACGGTGGGCAGAGCGACCTAGCCTACGGAGGTTCGACGACCAACCTCAACACCATCGAAAACGCTGATTATAAGGAGTTTGCCCCCCGCATTGGCATTGCCTGGGCCCCCCACCCGAAATGGTCGGTCCGGGCAAGCTACGGCATTTTTGACGCGCCCCGTGATGCGGAAAATTATACCGATGGCGCGCTTGGTCTCGGCTTCAATCCACACAACAATGGCAATGGAGGGTACGTCAACGGAAGCTACGCATTCAAATTGGCAACGGGCCCGCCTCCTGGCACAGTCGTATTTCCGACCCTGCAAACTCTTTCGCCAGAGATCGACAACTACAGCGGCGTGGAATACTATCCGCGGAACATACCTACTACCTACGTTCAACAGTACCTGCTTAGCGTTCAGCACGAGTTTGTGGGGGGCATCTTGCTGGATACCAGCTACGTCTACACACGAGGCAGGAACCTGAACTTCGCCACGGATATCGATCAGGCCCCGGTGACAGAATTGGGGTGCACAGGCTACAACTGCGGAAACCCCAACCCTGTTTTCAACTCCATTGCAGCTCAAATTTACGATGGATGGTCGAATTACAACGCGCTGCAAGTGCGCCTTCAGAAGAGGATGTCGTACGGATTGAACTTCCAAGTCAACTATGCGTACTCAAGGTCGCTCGACACCGGCACTGGCAACGGTCACGGGTCGGGAGTTGATATTTACCAGAATGCGTACAATCCAGCCGACAATTACGGACCGTCTGACTTTAATATGACGCACACCGTGGTGGGTCAGATCGTCTACGAACTGCCCTTCGGCAGCGGTCGTCAGTTTGCGCTCCACGGGCCGCTCGACCAGATCGCGGGCGGCTGGCGTCTCTCCAGCCTTTTCCAATGGCACTCGGGAGTTCCGTTCACCCCAGTGATCCAGACTTCCATCGCTGGCTACGCGGATCCCGGATTAGCTTCCTCCATTGCGGCCGGGTCGTACCTGTATCCCCAGTTGGTGGGCAGTCCTTACATATCGACTCCGGCGGGAAGGGTATTCAACCCAGCGGCGTTCGCTGATCCGGCGTACGGGACATTTGGCAATCTCGGACGCAACACGCTCGTTGGGCCGGGGTTCTCGAATGTGGACTTGAGCATATCGAAGGAGTTCCCACTGCACTGGGAGGGGGTGAAGATCGAAATCAGGGCTGACGCCTACGATCTCTTCAACCATATCAACTATAACAATCCAGACGCGAATGTTGGCTACAGCTGTGGCACTTCCAGTACCGACTACGTTAGCTCCTGCGGAGCCGCAAACGGAGGAACCTTGGTCGATGGTTCGGCTGGCTTACTGACTAACTCTGCCGGCTATGCCGCGAACACCCGCATCCTTCAGCTGGGCGCGCATATTAGGTTCTGAGCCGTTTACGGGCTTGGACTCCCAACCACCCCACTGCCAGAGGCGGAAGGAATGGTCCTTCCGCCTTTGGCGGTTTTTCGCAGGGGTAGTCGTCGAGCCGG
>Ga0335074_10017410_pt1 | contig 10135 bp, 10 predicted proteins | sample Lox_Sample_23_FD_206715 | JGI IMG/M metagenome (GOLD analysis project Ga0335074, IMG submission 206715) | Soil microbial communities from Loxahatchee National Wildlife Refuge, Florida, United States - Lox_Sample_2.3 | ecosystem: Environmental > Terrestrial > Soil > Wetlands | place: USA...
GCGCCAATATCAAAGTCGACGGCAAAACCGCCACCGTCCGCGGCCCGGCGCGTCTGTCTGCCGCCGCCGTCATGTGCTCCGACCTGCGCGCCTCCGCCTCGCTCGTGCTCGCCGCGCTGGTTGCCGACGGCGAAACCATCATCGACCGCGTTTACCACATGGATCGTGGTTACGAGCGCTTCGAACAGAAACTTAGCGCCGTCGGCGCCCAGATCCAGCGCATGGGCAATGTCTTTCCGCAACGACGAGAAAAAGTTCTGGCGGGCTGACAACTCCCGGCAAAGCGTCGCATCTAACTTTGCCGGTGTCCGCTCAAAGCTCGCCTTTTCAACAAAGCGCAACTTATGCCGATGCTTTGAGTTGATATGATTAGCAGCCGGAGCGGAGTGGTGTATCCGGCTCCATCATTCCCCTGGAGGAAAAAACTCACGTGAAAAAGACTGTACTATCTGGACTGCTTGCTCTCTGTCTTGCGCCGGCTATCGCCATGGCGCAGGTCGGAGTCGTCGTTCGCGTGGCGCCGCCGGCGCCCATCGTCGAAGTCCACGAGCACCCACCGCATCCCGGATGGGTCTGGATCGACGGCTATCACCGCTGGAACGGGCATCGCTATGTTTGGGTCAAAGGCTATTGGACCCATCCACCGCATCCCGGCGCGGTCTGGGTCGCTCATCGCTGGGAACAGCGCAATGGCGGCTGGGTCCTGGTCGAAGGCCACTGGCGCTAGGAAAACAGTGGAATTCGCGGTGTCGGCACATTCCATCCAACGAAAAGCGGGGCGCAAGCCCCGCTTCTCTCTGATCCCTTCTCTCTGCTTCACCTGATCTCAATCACATCGCTCGCCGCTGCCGCCGCCTTCTCCGCCTGCTCCATCACCTTCTCCGCCACGGTGTAAAACGCCGCCGCCTGCGGGCTCTTGGGTCCGGCCAACGCCACCGGCAGCCCGCGATCTCCGCCTTCGCGAATCGCCGGCACCAGCTCAATCGATCCCAGAAACGGCACGTTGAACTGCTTCGCTGTCCGTTCCGCTCCTCCACGCGAGAAGATGTCGATCTCGTTGTGGCAGTGCGGGCAGGTAAAGTGGCTCATGTTCTCTACAATGCCCAGCACTTCTACGTTGACCTGGGCAAACATCTCCAGCGCCTTCCGCGCATCTTCCAGGCTCACGTCGCTCGGCGTAGATACCACAATCGCGCCCGTCAACGGCACCGTCTGCACCAGAGAAATCGCCACGTCGCCCGTTCCCGGCGGCAAATCCACAACCAGGTAATCCAGCTCGCCCCAGTTCACCTGCTGCAAAAACTGCCGGATGATCTGGTGGAGCATCGGTCCGCGCATCACCAGCGGCTTGTCGCCCGGCGAAATGTATCCAATCGAAATCGTCTTGATGCCGTGCGTCAGATTGGGCTCAATCATGTTGCCCGGCCCCACCTTCGGCGACTGCGACGAGCCCATCATCAGCGGCACATTCGGCCCGTAAACGTCGGCGTCCATCAGTCCCACGCGCTGGCCCAGCTTCGAGAGCGCAATGGCGAGATTCACCGCCACCGTGGTTTTGCCTACGCCGCCCTTGCCCGAACCCACTGCAACAATCTTTGCTACGCCGGGCAACGCCACCGGCGACGGCATCGCGTGCCCATGCGCCATCACAATTCTCCTGGTTCAATTTTACAGGACGCTTGTTTTCCCCTGTCCCTCGTTCGCCGCTCTCCCGCGTCCCAATCTCAGACCCCGCAGCGCGGCTCCCGTTCGCTCGCCACCACGCCCGCCAGCAACGCATGCACCCGCCGCACGCCTTCAGTCAATGACGCCGGGCCCGGCTGCAGGATGCAGTCCGGCGCAATCTCGTAGACGTGGCCTCGCTTCACGGCGCTCGTCTCGCTCCATCCGGCGCGTGCGCAGATACTCTCGATGTCCACTTTTTTCCCGCACCACGAGGCCAGAATCACCTCGGGATCGCGCCGCGCCACTTCTGCCGCATCGACAACCCGCTCTCTTGCCTTTCCGCATTGCCGCAGCTCGGGAAAAATCAACTCGCCGCCCGCAATCTCAATCAACTCCTCAACCCACTCGATGCCGCTGATCAACGGCTCGTCCCACTCCTCGAAATACACCCGCGGCCGGCGCGGAAATGACTTCGCCGCGGCTCGAATCTCGTCCAGTCCGCGTCTCAGATCGCCAATCAATGCGCCGCCCGCAGCTTCTTTCCCTACCATGCGCGCCAGCAGCGCAATCATGTCGAAAATCTCGGCAACGCTTCGCTGGTTGAAGTTCAGCACCGTCACGCCGCGCAGCACCAGCTCCCGCGTGATCTCCGCCTGGACGTCTGAGAACGCCAGCACCAGGTCTGGTTTGAGGCTGAGAATCCTGCCGTAATTCGCATCTTTGAATGCCGAGACGCGTGGCTTGGTTCGCGCCTCCAGCGGCCTTCGCGCATAAGCCGAAACGCCGGCAATCCTCTCCTGCTCGCCCAGCAGGTAAAGAGTCTCGGTTGTTTCATCGGTCAGGCACACAATGCGCCGCGGGAAGCCGGCATCGTGGGCTGACGAAAAATCGGTAGTCGGCATAAAGAAAATTGAGATTGCGGCTGCCCCGGCCATTGGCGCCCCGCGTCGAGATCATCGCCCGTGGAGCCTGGATCGCGCTTTTGCTGCCCGGGATCGGTGCGGCACTCCGATCGCTTCATTTGAACTGAAACTAAATCACTCCACCATCTCCCGGCGGCGTGGTCGCCAGTTTCGCTTCCCTGCGCCGGGTGCTTTCGCGCTCGCGATGCTCGCGCCGGCGCAGCGCGTCTTCGTAGCGCCGCAACTCATCCGGCGTCTCCGGATTCAGCCTGGGGACCGTTTGCATTCTGCCGTGCTCATCCACCGCGACAAACACCAGGTACGCGCTGGCCACATGCGCCACCGCTCCAGTCCGCGTGTTCTCCGCCCACACCTTCACTCCTACTTCCATCGAGTGAGTAAACGCCCGGTTTACGCTCGACTTCAGTGTCAGCAGGTCCCCCAGCCGCACCGGCTGAATAAAGTCGATATGATCCATGGCCGCCGTCACCACGTGCGTCCGCGCATGCCGGTAGGCTGCCATCGCCCCCGTCACATCGATGAAGTGCATCAGCCGCCCGCCCAGAAGATTGCCCAGGGTATTGGTGTCGTTGGGCAAAATAATTTCCGTCATCTCTGACTGCGTGCTCGCCACTGTTCGCGTCTGCGGCTGTCCCTCACGGCCGTTCATTTCGCCTCCGTTCCACTTCAACCAGCTTTTCTCGCCGTCTTCATTTGCAACCGGCTACAATGAATGCGATGGCTGGTTCGCTCGGTTTCGCCACCGTGCGCGTTTCATTCCAGTCTCAGGAATCACGGCAGATTTCGCAAATCCCCGGACTTACACTAATCGATTGGGGCCCGACGCAGGCAATGGATAAAATTACCCGGCTTAAAGAAATCCTGGCGCTGGATCCGAAAAACAGCTTTGCCCGTTACGGCATCGCCATGGAATTGGCGAGCCAGGGCGATACCACCGCAGCCTTGGCTGAGTTCGATATACTTCTCTCGAACGATCCAGACTACACGCCAGGGTATTTCATGGCGGCACAGACCCTGGCGGGAGCGGGCAAAAAACCCGAAGCCATTGAGCGGCTCAAAGCCGGAATAGGCTGTGCGGCACGGTCCGGAAATAGCCATGCCCTCAGCGAGATGCAGACGATGCTTGATGCGCTGCATCGTGGTTGATCGGCAAACGCCCGGCGGCTTCAGCGATCCATTTCCCCGATTCCGGATTTCCGTTCCTGGTGCCTCCCGCGATCAGGCGGACATTTTTGAGACTGAAAGGTATCCGTCGCGCATCTAAACGGCGTCTAATGAATCCATATGGCGAAATACTCCATTGTTGTGCCATTCCACAACGAGGAAGAAAACGTAACCATCCTTTACGCGCGGCTCAAGCAGGTCATGGAGCAGGTGGAAGACTCCTTTGAGCTGGTTCTGGTCGACGACGGGTCCAATGACCGAACCTACAAGCTCCTTGAAGAAATTGCCGCTGTCGACAGCCGCGTCCTTGTGGTGAAGCTGCGCCGCAACTTCGGGCAGACCTCCGCCTTGGCCGCGGGCTTCGATCACGCCACCGGCGACTACATCCTCGCCATGGACGGCGACTTGCAGCACGATCCCAACGACATTCCCGCCTTCCTCGAAAAGCTTGACGAAGGCTATGATGTGGTTTCCGGCTGGCGAAAGGCCCGCATCGATAACTTCATCCTCCGCCGCATTCCCTCCTCCATCGCCAACTGGCTCATGGCGCGGCTCTCCGGGGTGCATATCCACGACTTCGGCACCACCTTCAAGGCGTATCGCCGCGAAGTCATCCAGAACATCCCCCTCTACGGCGAGATGCATCGTTTCATTCCCGCTCTTGCCAGTTGGTATGGCGCCTCGATTTGTGAAATCCCCATCCGCAATGTGAATCGCGAACGCGGCAAGAGCCACTACGGCCTGGGGCGCACCTTCCGCGTCTTCTTCGATCTCATGACCATCCGCTTTCTGCTCCGCTACATGAGCAGGCCTCTCCATTTCTTCGGCGGCTTTGGCATCCTCGCCATCCTCACCGGAAGCAGCATGGCCACTGTCCTGCTCGCACTCAAGCTCTTCCATCCTCACGCCGACGTGATGTACGACCATGGCCCGATGTTCGTCATCGGGTCAGTGCTCATTGTTTCCGGCATCCAGTTGCTGGCGCTCGGCCTTCTCGGTGAACTCCAGGTGCGCCACTACTACAGCAGCCAGCGCCCTGCGTCCTATGCCGTCGATCGACTCGTTCGCCTCGTCTCCTCCGACGAACAAAACCTCCTCTCCGAGCGTCAGGATGGAATTCTGTAAAGCGGAAACAGGGCAACAAAAGAACAGGCATCGGAAGCCGGCCAGTTAACCCGCACTTCTCGCACCGCTCCGAAACCGTGTTGCGCTGGCCCGAAACCGCGTAGCGCTGGTCTCCTGGCCGGCTGTAGTTGAGGGATCTCCAGACCCCCGCAAGGCAGATAACGGCTCCAGATCCTCGACTTTCTCCACATCGCCAGGCCAGTGTGAGAAATGCGGGCTTCAGCTCCTGGCGGATCACGATTCCCACCAGGCCCACACTCCGCTCTCTGTTTCTCTTGCGCCGTCCCACCCCGAAGGTTCATCCTTATCCCTGACATGAAAGCCATCCAGATTCAGGAGTCTGGCGGACCTGAAGTCCTGCAGATAGTGGACCTGCCGATCCCCGAACCGGGGCCCGGCCAGGTCCTGGTTCGCATTGAAGCCGTCGGCGTCAACTTCATCGAAATCTACTTTCGCAAGGGCGTATACAAAACTGCCTTCCCCATGACTCCGGGCAGCGAGGCCGCCGGCACAGTCGAAGAGCTCGGCCCCGGTGTCACCGGATTCAAAGCCGGCGATGCGGTTGCCTCCACAAGCTTTCTGGGCAGCTACGCGGAGTACGCCCTGGTTCCTGCAGCCCAGCTGATCCGGATTCCCGACGGCGTGAGCATGGAGTGCGCCGCCGCGGCCATGCTCCAGGGCATGACTGCGCACTATCTCACCCACTCCACCTGGCCGCTCAAGGCCGGCGAAACTACACTCGTGCACGCGGGCGCTGGCGGCGTCGGCTTGCTGCTGACGCAAATTGCCGTCAGGCTCGGCGCACGCGTCATCACCACCGTCTCCACCCCGGCCAAGGCCGAGCTCTCGCGCGAGGCCGGCGCCTCCGACGTGATTCTCTACACCCAGCAGGACTTCGAGACCGAGGTCAAACGCCTGACCCATGGCAAAGGAGTCGACGTCGTGTATGACTCCGTCGGCAAAACCACCTTCGACAAAAGTCTCAACTGCCTCCGCCCCCGTGGCCTGCTCGCCCTCTTCGGCGCTTCCAGCGGACCCGTTCCCCCGTTCGATCTGATTCAGCTCAACAGCAAGGGGTCGCTCTTCATCACCCGGCCCACTTTGTGGCATTACATTGCCACGCGCGCCGAATTGGAATGGCGCGCCGGCGACATACTTGGCTGGGCCGCATCCGGCCAGCTCAAACTTCGCACCGAGCACAGCTATCCGTTGGCCCAGGCAGCCGAGGCGCAGATCGACCTCGAATCGCGCAAGACCACCGGCAAGATTCTGCTCGTGCCGTGAATGGCCTCTGAAGCTAAGCGCTAAAAGCTGACCACGAATCACGAACCACGATCCACGATCCACGATTCACGACCATGTCGATCTCCGTAGTACCCACCGATCGCGTCTTCGTTCTCACCGGCGCGGGAATCAGCGCCGAAAGCGGCCTTCCGACCTTTCGTGCCTCCGACGGCTTGTGGGCCGGATACAACGTCCAGGAAATATGCACCCCTGAGGCCCTCGAACGAAACCCGGCGCTCGTCTGGGACTTCTACTCAAGACGCCGCGCCGATTGCGCAAAAGCCGCGCCCAATCCCGCGCACATCGCACTCGCCGAACTCGAAGCGCAGATTCCCGGCCGTTTCTTTCTCTGCACGCAAAACGTCGACGATCTGCACGAGCGTGCCGGCAGCGTCAATCTCATCCACATGCACGGCGAACTTGCCAAATCCCGCTGCGAACGCGAGTGCGGCCGCCCGCCCGTCGACGACCGCGCCGTCTACGCCAGCCTCGATGAGGTCGGCCGTTGCCCATGCGGCGCCCGCCTGCGCCCCCACATCGTCTTCTTCGGCGAAATCCCGCTCGAAATGCCCCGCATCGAGCGCGAAATCTCCCGCTCCACCCTCATGCTGGTCGTCGGAACTTCCGGCTCCGTCTACCCCGCCGCCAACTTCGTTCACTGGGCTCGCCAGGCCGGCGCACGGACTGTCTACATCGGCCCCGAGCAACCCCTCAACGCCGCCGCTTTTACGCAGATCGTCCTCGGCAAGGCCGGCCGGGTCATGCCCGGATTGTTTTCGCTCACGTAGCGCCGGGCTCCTGACCGGCTTCGGTCCTAGAACTTGAACCGGTAGCGAAACTCGCCATAAATCTGTCGTGGGTCATTCCAGTGAAATCCACCGAAGGTCAAACTGTTGTCGAGCTGTACTCGTTCGTTTGTCACATTCACGACATTTACTGAGAAGGTGTACTTCTCGGCAAAACTCTTGCCCGCAGCCAGGTCGAAGGTTGTATGGCTCGGCAGGTACGATCCGGGATATTGCAATCCAGGCAGCCCGTTCGTGAAACCGGATCCGTAATAAACGTTGGTCGATGCGTAGGCGCTCCATGGCAGCCTGGCGTTGAAGCCAACGTTCAATGTATTTCTCTGGTCGTGGTCTACAGGCGCCAGTCCGGGCGGAAGATTGTCCGGCGAGAACGGACAGGCATCCGTCACTGGAACCGGGCAGACCAGGCCTCCCGTGATCGGCGAGGTCGCCTGCGCGATCTGGTTCGCGTAAGCGAGGTGAAACTGCCCGTGATGCAGCACGTCAGGAGAACGCAAGGTGAGTGACCATCCCTGAATCTGCGCATACGCCCAGGTAATGGGCCAGAAGATATTCGATTCGCCGATATTGTTGTGGTCGAGCCAGTTCTCCGCCCGTGTTTCATAGTTGTTGGCGTTGAGAGTCCAGTTGTAGATCGGAATCGTGACGCCATACTGCCATTGGATGTCCCGCTCACCGTGCAGAGGAGAGAACGTGAAACCCTGGTCGTTCGCCAGAATCTGGAGCTGGCACTCCGATTGCGTCGACGTATTGTTTGCTTCGCATGCAGTCGACAGTGGCGGCGCCTGGTAGTAATAACCATAGAATCCGCTAAAGACCCAGTTCAACCGTGGGATCCGGATATCCCCGCCAACGCGCGGATCGGTCGCATGCTCTGAGAGCGAGGTAGAGTCGAACTCCGTCTCCCGAAGCCCGGCAATCACCGTGATCCAGGGGTTCAACTTGAACTTGTCGTTGATGAACTCGGAGACAACGCCTCCGTTGACGCTGACCGAGGAAGGGGAAACATTCGCTGTGCCGTCGGTGTAATAGTTATCGAAGTAGTTGTATTGGTGCTGATAGAAGCTGTAAATACCTGCCTGAAGATCGTTCTTCCAGAACGTTGAGCTGAAAACTGCCTGCGCCCCGGCATAGTTGGCATTCTGCTGAACGGTCGAGCGAACGGGAAAATCGTTCGCGCCGCCGTTATAGTCTGCGCCGTTGTAGTGATAGAAGGGCGAAACCGTGAGCAGCGAATTGGGGTTGAACGTGTGAATCAAAGAAAAGGTCACATAACCGTCCGGCTCGACTTCGGCGTCATGCAGTCCGCTCGACGGGTACACCTGATTCCCAACTGAATTGGGATCGGGATCGATCGGGATCTGGTAATAATCCCGCCGCAGCGAAGTTACGAGCCGATATTGGTTCTTGGCGTTGGGGTTGTAAATGAACGAAGCGAATCCTCCGTAGCCGTTCACCGCGTCGTTCACTACCTGTGGAATCGGAGACTGCAGTCCGTAAGCGCTGCGATTCCCATTCCCGCTCGCATACCAGGCAAACCGCTCGCTGTGGGTCCCGCAACTGATCTGGTCGTCGGTTTGATAGAAATTTCCTCCCGTGATCACCAGGTCGCAATCCCGTTCGCGTTCGAAGCCAGTGCGCGGCACAACGTTGAAGATTCCGTAGGTGCGATCTCCGTAATCAGCATCGTAGCTGCCGCTGAACACTTCGAGATCGTCGATATCTCGCGGATCGATCTGGGGGCCGAGGTTGGTCGCAATGTTCGTGTTGGGAATCGGGACGCCATCGATCAGCCAATTCACCTGGTGCCCACCCATCATATGCAGCATGTCGTGGGTCACGTAGGAAGCCGGCACATAATCCGTGATCATTTCCATGCCGTTGGTGCGGTCTGCGCCCGGAGTCTGTTGAATATCGACCCGGTCCAGCATGGTGGTCGGCGTTGCGCTGTCCATCGTCGCCTGCACGGGGACTTCTGACACCGTCACGTTTTCTCTCGCACCTTCAATAGCCATTTGAAGATGGAGCACTGGGCTGGTATCGGACTCCACAAGCACCGCCTGGCCAACCTGCTGAAAGCCCGCCGACGACACCTCGACCGTGTAATTCCCGATGGGCACAGAAGTAAACACAAATTCGCCGTTAGCGTTGGAGTCCTGCGACTGCGTCCAATCTGAGCCCTGCGCCTTCAGCGTCAGATGTGCGCCTTGAATGGGACGATGCTGGGGATCGTGCACGACGCCGCGAACGGATCCGAAGATGGTGGCGAAAGCGGGAAGGGAAGCGGCGAGCAGCGCTGCCGCAATGAGGAATGAATGATGCCGCATGATCAAAGACCTCCGAAGCGAACGTTCGCGAAAGACAGGCCGCCGCGGCGCCCCTGATGCGCGGGGACGCGATAGCCGAAAGCATGTAGAGACTCGCCGAAGACGGTGCTCCGCGCGCAAGTTGTCACGCGCACCGAAGTACGGGTCGAACGGCCGCGCAGAATCGGCAAACCGTCGCCCTCGGGTTTCAGAGCCTGCGGTGTCGGCGCAGAATGAGCTGAGTTAGGCTTGAGGAGGCCCGCGCCCGGAATGGGCGCCGCTGCGATCCGCAATCGGCGCAGCGTGCGAGCCCGGCGTAACACGCATCCGGCTTACGAAATCCCGCGCGCTTGCAAACGGAACGGTCAGCGCAGGCGGAGGCGTCGAGAATGCGGTTTCTGAGGCCGGGTAATTCCCGCAGGTCAGCGGGCTTGAAAACGCCGGCGCCGATTCCCGCTTGATCTTCCCCCGCGCTGCGGCCATGTTCATCGCGCAGTGGTGCGCGCCGTGCCGCCGACAGCAGGCCGGCAGGTTGGCATCCTCGCTGCCGGGGACCAGCGCCGACAAGGGCATCAGCCCGAACACCAGCATCAGGACAATGGAGAAGCCGCGACGCATCTGCAAATGATGGTACACGATCTTCGCCGCGTCGCCCACCGGGCTTCGCCCGTCAGGTATCATCAGACTTATCGCGCTTTCCTCCGCATCGCTTTGAATTCAGCCGAAAGCCGGGTGTCTCAGCGTGTCCAGTCCCGCATCACCGCTCCAATCCGCCGCTCCCGACCCGCCCCGGCATCGCATCGCGCGGCCCTTGCGCATTGCCATTTTCGGCTTTGGCACGGTGGGCAGCTCCGTCGCGCGG
>Ga0335074_10017411_pt1 | contig 10135 bp, 11 predicted proteins | sample Lox_Sample_23_FD_206715 | JGI IMG/M metagenome (GOLD analysis project Ga0335074, IMG submission 206715) | Soil microbial communities from Loxahatchee National Wildlife Refuge, Florida, United States - Lox_Sample_2.3 | ecosystem: Environmental > Terrestrial > Soil > Wetlands | place: USA...
GAACGCGGGAGAGGTTATTTGGTAACGTCTTCCAGAATCATCGTGGCGCATTTTTCACCGATCATGATCGTAGGCGCATTGGTGTTGCCGCCAACGGCAACCGGCATGATCGATGCGTCGGCAACGCGCAGGCCGTCGATGCCGTGCACGCGCAGCCTCGGGTCCACCACCGTGTTGGTGCCGTGGCCCATGGCGCAGGAACTGGTGGGGTGCTGGTTGGAAACGCCGCTCTGGCGGACGTACTCTTGCAAATCCGCCTCTGCTTCCACGTCCGGCCCGGGCGCGATTTCCGCCGCGACATAGGGCTGCAATGCCGGCTGGGCGGCAATTCTGCGCGCCAAACCGATGCCGAAAAGCACCGCCTGCATGTCGTAATCGGTGCGCAGGAAGTCGAACAGGATGGCGGGCGGTGCGAGCGGGTCGGGGCTGGCGAGACGCACGGTACCGCGGCCATCGGGACGCAGATGCACGGGGCTCAGCGTAAAGCCGGGGAATGGATGCGGCACGACGCCGTCCTTGTCACGGCGGAGCGTGCTCCATTCGAACAGATTGATCTGGATGTCGGGACGCTCGAAGCGAGGGTCGCTGCGTGTGAACAATCCGGCATGGACGCCGTTGCTGGCCATCGGGCCGGAGCGGAACAGGGCATAGCGCACGCCCGCGGTAAGCTTGCGCCACGGGCGGTTTTCCAGATCGTTCAGCGTAATGGGTTTGGTGCAGCGCCAGCTTACATAGGAATTGAAATGGTCATGCAGGTTGGACCCGACTGCCGGCATGTCGCGGACCACCTCGACCCCCATCTCCTGCAAGTGCTGCGCCGGCCCGAGGCCTGACAGCAGCAGAAGCTGCGGTGAACCATAGGCACCGCCGGAGACGATGACCTCGCCGCGTGCCCGCGCAATCCGGCGGCCATCGCTGGTATGGTATTCGACACCGATGGCGCGGTGGTTCTCGATCAGGACGCGCGTGGCCTGCGCCCCGGTACGGATGGTAAGGTTGGGCCGTTGGCGCGCCGGTTCCAGATAGGCCTTCGCCGTGCTGCAGCGGCGGCGCTTGTTGCTGGTGGTCTGGTAATAGCCGCACCCTTCCTGGCGAGCCCCATTGAAATCGGGATTGCGCGGGATGCCGGCTTGCTCGGCGGCGGCCAGCACCGCGTCCGCGAGTTCGAACCGGCCGGGCTGGTCGCTGACATGCAGTGGACCGCCGACACCGTGATATTCGCTGGCGCCATGCGCCTGATTCTCCGCTTTCTTGAAGAACGGCAGCACGGAGTCCCAGTCCCAGCCTTCGCAGCCACGCTGGCGCCATTCGTCATAGTCGCCGTGGCTGCCGCGCATATAGACCATGCCGTTGATCGAACTGCTGCCGCCCAGCGTCTTGCCGCGTGGCAGATACAGCCGGCGATTGGCCAGCTGCGGCTGCGGCGCGCTTTCGAATTTCCAGTTCACCTGCGGGTTGACATAGGTCTTGGCAAAGCCAAGCGGGATATGGATCCACAGGTTTGTATCAGGCGGACCGGCTTCCAGGAGCAATACGCGGTGGCGGCCGGTTTCGGAGAGGCGCGCTGCCATCACGCAGCCGGCGCTGCCGGCACCGGTGACAATGAAGTCGTAGGTTTCCCCCTCGGCGATCATGGCCGTTTCCTTGGCTGGTGCCCTGGTATCGTAGCGACGGACAAAGCCTAGCCTATCTTGGCCGCGATATCAGGCCGACCGAGGTCAGCCCGCCCGCTTCCGCCCCACCCTGGCGGCTGATGCGACCGCCGCACGGCGTGGTTTCGTTCGTGCTGGCCGGACCCCGATGTCTGCAAGACCGGTGAGGGTCACCGGTGCGCGCCCCTTGAATTCGGCGACTAACCGCAGCTTTCCCCCTAATCCATGCAAGTAATGGTCCAGTGTCGATAACAGCATGTCGGTCCGCTGCTCCGCGCGCGAAACCGCCTCCTGCTTGATGTGCAGTTTTTTCGCCAGGGCCACCTGAGTCTTTCCCATGGCCTTACGCAGGTCGCGCAAGCTCATCTCCTCGGCGATCAATTCATCCGCGCGCGCGCGAATACTCGCCTGCTCTTCCTGTGGCAGACGGCCGAGAATCTGTTCTAACGGAATACCTTTGCTCATTCTGCACCTCGCCAGGTCGCGAACCGTTGTTCTGCCAAGCGCACCAGCCGGCGATAGAACAGGTTCTGGGAAACGCCGCGTTTGTCTCCAGCCGCCAACAGAACTGCGACACGTTGCCCGTCGAATGCAAAGACAACCCGCCACACACCACCTGCCGCGCTGAAGCGTAGTTCCTTGAGGTTGGCGATGCGGCTCCCCTTCAGGGTATCCACACGCGGACGGCCGAGAGCCGGCCCCATTTCACGCAGTACCGTTGCATGTGCCAGCAACTCTTTTCGCACCGCTGGCGCCAACGCAGCAATCTCCGGTTCAAGATCGGGATGGAACTCCACGCGCCAGGCCATAAGTAATTATGCCGCACACGTCATATGATTGCAAGGTTCTGCAAAGGGTCACTTCACGTTCGCCACACTGATCGACGTCCTGCAGTCACAGCAGGCGCGGACGCCTCGGTAGCTGCCAACCAGCCGCCAGACCCGCGCCCACAGCTCGGTTGGACTGAGCAATGACCAGCCCCCCGCACATGTATCGGGCAGGGCGAATGTAAGTCGTTGCTCAGCTCATCAAAACCGCGGCAGCCGCGCGGTTCACTCCGCCGGCGGCTCGAACGCACGCACCGGCGGCAGATTACCAGTAAAGCGCACCACCTCCACCGCGGTAAGCTGCCCCGTGCAGCCCTGGGCCAGGCGCGACGTACCGACATCGCGCGTCAGCACATTCGGATTGCCGTGCACGCACAACGGCGCCTCTTCTTCCGGATCAGCCGGATCGTACCAGGCGCCCGTCGGCAGATGCACGACACCGGGGCACACATCCTCGCTCGGCGCGGCAGCGGCAAGGCAGGCGCCGCGATCATTGAACAATCGGATGATGTCGCCATCGGCGATGCCGCGCGCCGCGGCGTCAGCCGGATGCAGCCGGGCGACCTCGCGCCCGCGCCGCTTTCCGTCCTGGCTGTGCACGCCGAAATCCAACTGGCTGTGCAGCCGCCGCGCCGGCTGGTTGGCAATCAGCCACAATCGGTGCCGCGTATCGGGCACATTCTCCGGCGCCAGCCATACGGGGTGGCCAGGACAGTCGGCATAGCCAAATCCGGCGATGGTTGCCGATGCGATCTCGAGCCGGCCGCTTGGTGTCGGCAGCGGATGCGCCTCCGGATCGCGGCGGAACGCGCCGATGATGCCGCCGTCATCGGGCGCCATCGGCAACTCCAGTTGGCCGCGCCGCCAGAATTCGTCGAAGTCCGGTGCGTCATGACCGCACTCCGCCAGCGCCGCTTGCGTGCGCCGATGCAGATGCCGCAACCAGCCATCGGCATCGCGGCCTTCGGTGAAGGCGTCCGCTTTGCCGAGGCGTTCGGCCAGCGCGGCGAAGATCGCGTAGTCGTCGCGCGCTTGCTCGAATCGGGGAACCACCTGGTGCATCGCCACCATCAGCGCATCGGCCGAGCTGGCGCCGATATCGCTGCGCTCCAGCGTCATCGTCGCGGGCAGCACGATGTCGGCGTGACGGGCGGCGGCGGTCCAGGCGCTGTCATGAACCACCAACGTCTCCGGGCGAGCAAAGGCACGGCGCAGCCGGTTCAGGTCCTGATGGTGATGGAAGGGATTGCCGCCGGCCCAGTACACCAACCGGATGTCGGGATACGTGAAGCGCCGGCCGTTGTAGTCGAACGCCGCGCCCGGATGCAGCAGCATGTCGGCGATGCGCGCCACCGGAATGAAATCGCTGACCCCGTTACGCCCCTGCGGCAGCGTGGGCAGCGGCACCGCGACTTCGCGCCGCCCGTAATGGCCCATGGTACCGAGCGCATAGCCGTACCCGCCGCCCGGCAGCCCGATCTGCCCGAGCATCGCTGCCAGGACCATCGCCATCCAGACCGGTTGCTCGCCATGCTCTGCGCGCTGCAGTGCGTGCGCGACCGTGATCAGCGTGCGCCGCCCTGCCATCGCGCGGGCCAGAGCCACGATATCGCCGGCAGGAATGCCGCAGATCGCCGACGCCCAGGCGGCATCCTTTGGCTGGCCGTCGGCCCGGCCCGTCAGATAGGATTCGAATGTCGCGTAGCCAACGCAGAAGCGGTCAAGAAACGCGCGATCGTGCAGCCCCTCCGCCATCAGCGTGTGCGCCAGGCCAAGCATCAGTGCGGTATCGGTGTTGGGCACCACAGGCAGCCAGTCTGCCCCCGCTTCGGCAGGCAAATCGTCGCGCAGCGGACTGACCAGCACGAAACGCGCGCCGCGGTCGCGTGCCGCGCGCATCGAGTCGCGTTCGATATGCTGGCTGACCCCGCCGGCCGCAATGGCCGAATTCTTCAGCGCCAGGCCGCCAAACGCGACCACCATATCGCTATGCGTCGCGATCTGGTCCCAGGTCACGCCGCGCCGGCCGATAGGATCGAGCGGTCCGATGACATGCGGCAGAATCACCGCCGACGCACCGGCGCTATAGCTGTTCACCGAGCGGACGTAGCCGCCCAGCACGGTGTTCAAAAATCGATGGAGCTGGCCCGGCGCGTGGTGGAACCGCCCCGCGCTCGCCCAGCCATAGGAACCGCCGAAGATCGCGCCCGGACCATAAGCGTCGCGGACCCTGGCAAGCTCGGCCGCAAGCAGGTCGAGCATGCGATCCCAGGATACCGGAACAAAGTCGTCGCGTCCGCGCCTGTCATCAGGCTGCGGTCCATGGTCCAGCCAGCCGCGCCGCACCATCGGACGGGCGATGCGCGCTTTGTGGTCCGGTGCGGTGGTGAAATTCTCCAGGATGGCGTTCGGATCGGGATCGCCGGGATGCGGCCGGACCTCGATGCGCCCGTCACGCCAGCGAGCGCTGAAGGCACCCCAATGGGCGCTGTGCGGCCGCCAGCCGCTGGCGGCAGAGTCTTCGATCATGCGAGGGGTCGTGCCTTCGGTGGTGATTATAGATCGGCCACGCGGATCCACGCGGCGATGCCGGCGGCAACCAGCACGCCGGCTGCAATGGTGGCAGCGCCGTCCGCCGCCAACTCGTGGGCAACCGCGGTCCATAGCACGAGGACCGCGATCCCCACCGCGATGCCGCCGATCAGGCTGGCCTTGCCGGCCTTGACACTCGCCCGCTGCATTATTCGGCGGCCGCCGGCAGGTGCCCTACCCGCACGTCGTCCGTGGTGTTGCGCACGCGCTTCAGATCGCGCCGCACGAACCGCGTGTCGTAGCCGTTGAACAAATGCTGAAGCAGACCGCAGGCAAGGTCCGACGTGCCGAAGAACCAGTCCGCCACGGGATAGGTCAGGTTGAAATTCCGCTCCATCATCAGCGCGGTGTTGTGGTGGGCGATGTGATGGCGGCGCAGCGAATTCACGATCGGAATGTGCCGCACGATGCTGTCGTCCTTCACATGGCAGCAGTAGTGAAACAGTTCGTAGTTCAGGTACAGCGCCACGTTGGTGATCAGCAGCAGCCAGCCGGCATTGGCCAGACCCACCACGCCGAGGATTGCGGCGAACGGCAGCGACAGCGCCATGAACGCCACCAGCGCATAAGGCGGGAAGAACACGATGCGGAAGTCGCGCGTGTTGTCGATGGTGGGCTCGATATGGGTGAAGAACTGGTGGTGCGCCAGCGTGTGCCGCTTGTAGATGCCCATGAAGCCCTTCACCGGCCGGTGCATCACGTAGCGGTGGATCCACCATTCGAACACGTTGGAGATGCAGAACGCGACCGGGATCACCAGGAACTCGTACCAGGCCGGGTGGCTGATCTGCCGTGCGCAGTACCAGATCGCGGCGCCACCCAGTGCGTAGATCAGCGCGACATGCGCCCAGCCGAAATAGGCGGGGGCGATGCGGGCCCGGAAGTCGGCGCGGAACGCCGCCTGCCGCTGCGACATTCTGACAGGGTCCATAGCACGATCCTCCGGATGCCAGACATAGGATGAATGTCCAGATGGCGACAAGAGGGCGGCGCGCCGCCATAGTCCCCGGCAGCGAACCGGAGGGGAAAGCATGCTCGACGTGGAAAAGCCGGCCGACATGAAGGCCCATATCGGCAGGCCTCTTGGCAGCAGCGGCTGGGTCACGATCGATCAGGCGATGATCGACAAGTTCGCCGACGCGACCGGCGATCATCAATGGATCCATGTCGATGTCGAACGGGCGAAGCGCGAGATGCCGGGCGGCAAGACCATCGCCCACGGCTTCCTGACGCTGTCCTTGCTCGCCGGCCTGGCGCACCAGATCTACGAGATCCGCAAGCGCTCGCGCGGCATCAATTACGGCTCGAACAAGGTGCGCTTCACCGCACCGGTGCCGGTGGGATCGCGGGTGCGGCTGTCGCAGACGCTGAAGAACGTCGAGGACATCGACGGCGGCGTGCGCATGACGTTCGAAAGCACGATGGAGATCGAGGGCAGTGCGCGTCCGGCGTTGGTGGCGGAGACGCTGAGCCTCGCCTATGACTGAAGCCGCGCCACCGTTCGCGGCATTGCACGTGGACGCCGCGCCGGAAGTGCGTGCACCGGACGGATCGGCGGTGCGCGTGTTGGTCGGCGGCACCCGTGGCAGCATGGCGCGCTTCAGCCTGCCCGGGTTCGGCGTGTCGCGTGCCGTGGTGCACCGCACGGTGGACGAGCTTTGGTACATCATCGGTGGCAGCGGGCAGATGTGGTTGCGCGCGGGCGATCAGGAGTCGGTCATTGGCCTGAGCCCCGGCACATCGATCGCCATCCCGGTCGGCACCGCGTTCCAGTTCCGCTCGCGCTCGGCGGATATGCTGCAGGCCTTGGGGGTCACCATGCCGCCCTGGCCCGGAGAGCAGGAGGCGGCTCGCGTCGAGGGGCCGTGGCAGCCGACGATGTGATTGCCTTCCCATGTCATTGCGAGGAGCGGAGCGACGAAGCAACCTGGGTCGTGTGAGTGCACGGACGGTCCAACATGTCCTCGAACGAGGTTGCTTCGTCGCTACGCTCCTCGCAATGACATATGCGAAACAAACGCATCTGCGTGATGCACCAGCCCCGATATTGGTGACGACCTACTGAGGCTTCAGCGGCGGCGCCTCGCCGTCCGGCAGCGGCACCTGCGCGACGTTCAGCACCATCGACACCAGGCTGTAGTAGCCAACCGCCCCCACCAGATCCATCACGCCGCGCTCGCCGAACCGGCTCTTGATCGCGTCGTAACTCACGTCGGACACATGCCCTTTCGCGAGCAGCTCGGTGACGAAATCGAACACTGCCGTCTCGTCGTTATCCATCCCCGCGGGGCGCGTACCAGCCGCAACCGCATCCAGAATGTCCGGCTTCAGACCCGCCTGGATACCGAGCCGGCGATGCGCGAAGAACTCGTACTGCGCCGTCCATTTGCGGCCGGCCATGCAGATCGCCAGCTCGTTCAGCTTCTGTGGCAGGGACGTGCCGAACCGCACATAGGCGCCGACACGCTGCACCAGGTCGCACAGTTCCGGGCTGCGCACCAGCGCATTGAACGGCCCGCGCAGCCCGGCGCCGCGCGGCCCCGACTGGATCGCATCCAGCACCTTCTTTTGCTCTGGCGTCAGTTGATCCACAGGAATGGGCGGCAGGCGTCCTTCGATAGCCATCGGTCTCGCTCCCTTGTTTGCAATTACGGCATCGCGGCGGTCAGTCCGCCATCGACGACGATCTCGGTTCCGGTGATGTACCGGGCCTCGTCGGAGGCCAGGAACAATACGGCGTGGGCTACGTCCCAGGCGTCGCCCATGCGGCCCATGGGGACGGCGCGATGGCGCGCTTCGATCAGCGCGTCCAGGTCGTTGTTGCCGACGGTCTTCGCCAGCCGCGTCGCCACCAGCGGCGTGTGCATCAGCCCCGGCACGACGGTGTTCACACGAAGGCCGCGTTTCGCATAGGCGCCGGCGGTCGAACGCGACAACTGGATCACGCCGGCTTTCGATGCGCTGTAGCCGACATGGGTGCGGCCGGAGGCAAAGTCGTTGCGCATACCGGCAACGGAAGAAATATTGACGATCGCGCCCTTGCCCTGCTTCAGCATCTCCGGGATCGCGTATTTGCAGCCGAGGAACGCCGTCTTCAGGTTGAAATCGATCTGGCGGTCCCAGACCTCCTCCGGCATCGATACCGGATCGCCCGGCGCCGACCCGCCGACATTGTTCACCAGCACGTCCAATCTGCCGAACCGCCCCACGCAGGCCTGCACCATGGCGGCAACATCGGCAGCCGCCATCATGTCGCAGGCGTGTACCGCGCTGGTGCCACCCTCGGATTGGATGATGCCGTGGGTTTCCTCGGCGGCCGGCGGGTTGATATCGACCAGGAACACCGCGGCGCCCTGGCGTGCCAACAGAGTCGCCGCCGCCTTGCCGTTGCCCCACCCCGGACCCACCGATCCCGCGCCGGTGACAATCGCAACCTTCCCCGCCATGGAGAGCATCGGCACGCTTCCTTCCCTGTCCGGCGGCGCAGCCTATACGCCAATGCCCAGGGACGCTAACCGCCGCACGGCGCCGCCGCGCGCGGGCCATTAACCTTTCGTTCATATCTGTGCCGCCATGCTGCGCTGGTGCGGCACAAACTCAGCGCGGTTGTCATTTCCTACAATCGGGCCGCGGTGATCGGCACCTGCCTGCGCGCCCTCGGCTTCGCTGATGAAGTGATCGTTGTGGACAAGTCCTCCACCGATGCGACGCCGCAGATCGCCGCCCGCCACGCTGATCGCGTCATTTCCGTGCCATGGACGCCCACCGTTGAGGACACCCGCGCCTTTGCCGAGGATCAATGCAGCGGAGACTGGATCCTGTGCCTGGACGATGACGAGTGCCTGAGCCCGGACGCCGCCGCCGTCATCCTGGCCGAGCTCGCAGCGCCGCGGGCGGATATCTATTACCTGCCATTGCGGCACTACATTCTCGGCACTCACGACGAGGCCGCCTACTACTGGCCAGAGCATCACCCGCGATTGTTCTGCCGCGGCGCGATCGCCTTCACCGCCACCGTGCATGGCGGCATGCAGCTTCGTTCGGACAAGATTCTGCACCTGCCGCCGGAAAGCGGCGCGGTGATCCACCACCTGTCGCACCGCGACGTGGCGGAGTGGATCGACAAGTGCAACCGCTATACCTCACGTCCCGACCGCCAGCGGCCCGTGCATGACGGCAACGGGCTCGTAGCCTTCGCCCATGCCCGGATCGGGCATTGGCAATCGCGATCGCAGGGCATGGACCCTGGCGGGTATCCGGCCGCCGTCGCGATGCTGCGCGCCGTGTACGACATCGTGGACCGGCTGAAGACATGGGAGGAGGAGCACGGTCTCGATGGTACAGCAGCATTCGCACGTATCTGCTGCGAACTCGACGCCGCGTATAAGTCACAGCCTGGCGCGGCGCCGCGTGCGGGCGCCTTGCTGCACGGCACGCCACCGCCGCCCATGCCGCAGGAGGCCGCAGCGCGGGGCGTCTTGCTCTCGCGTGTCGCCGAGCTGCGCACCCGATGTGAAGCCCTGCATAGCGAGGCAACGCGCTGGGAAGCCGAAGCATCGCGGCTGAACGCGGACCTTGCGGATACCGCCGGCCGCCACCGCCTCGCCGAGCAAGCGCTGGCGGACGAACGCGGCCGCAACAACGCCCTTGCCCGTGAAGCTTACTCCGCGCGGCACCACGCCGAGGCGGCGGACCGGGACGCGGCCTCGGCCCGCACCCAGGCGGCTGCGTTGCATGCACGGCTCACGGCCATCGAGTCCAGCACGAGCTGGCGCGCCACATCGGGCGTTCGCCGCATCGGGGAATGCCTCAAGCGCGTCGCGCAACGCCGCCCACCGCGCCGTATTGGATCCGCATTGTCTGAATGGTCGGAGTGAGAGGATTCGAACCTCCGGCCCCAGCGTCCCGAACACTGTGCTCTACCAGGCTGAGCTACACTCCGGCCAGGCCGCCGGATATAGCGGTGGCCCCTGCCAGCCGCAAGGCGATCACAGACAGGGCAATCGGGTGAAGCGAGCAAGATCAGGGCTCCGCCCTGAAACCCGCCAGGAGAGCTCTGCTCTC
>Ga0335074_10017412_pt1 | contig 10135 bp, 7 predicted proteins | sample Lox_Sample_23_FD_206715 | JGI IMG/M metagenome (GOLD analysis project Ga0335074, IMG submission 206715) | Soil microbial communities from Loxahatchee National Wildlife Refuge, Florida, United States - Lox_Sample_2.3 | ecosystem: Environmental > Terrestrial > Soil > Wetlands | place: USA: Florida...
GCCAGGCGACGAACACCGTGCATCATGCGGTGGTGTGCAAGGAAGTCCACGACTTTTTGTACAAAGGCAGCATTGATCCCAAGCTGACCGTCACCGGCTGGGGCGGCTGGACCATCGGCAATTGCGGCGCGCGCTGGCTGCGTGCGTACCGGCCGGGCCAGGAAGTGAACTGCCCGTATCAATATTCAGCAGTGGGACCGGACCTGGCGATGATGATCGGCGCGGGCGCGGCGGTGCAACTGGGCGTGGGTCCGCAGGCGGCGTATAAAGGCGCGCCGGTGGTGGTGATCACAAGCGATGCGGGCATCACGTATAGCATGTTCGAGCTGGACACCGCGGCCAAGTACAAAATTCCGGTGGTTTGCGTCGTGTACAACAACAACGCCTGGGGCATGTGGCCGGCCGCTGTGGGCACACCGCGATCCATGCATATGTATCTGTTCCAGGAGAATCTGCGCTACGACAAAATGGCGGAGGGTCTGGGAGCGCGCGGCGAATACGTGCGCACCCCTGAGGAGTTCCGCAAGGCGCTCAAGACCAGCTACGAAATAGCGTCCAGGGAGCGTGTATCTACGCTGATCAACGTGCAGGCGATGAAGGAGTTTACTTCTGGCAAGGATTATCCGCCGGGCAACATCATCAATCCCGAGCCGGGCGTCGGAGCGCTTGCGCACTAATACGCAAACCGCCGCAGGCGCCAAGACACAAGTTGCAATCGTCACCGCCGTTCTCGAAGGCTACGCCGAAAAGGCCGTTTTCCGCGGCTTCAGTGCGAATGTGAAGCGCGGCGGGAAAGCCGCGTATAGGATGGTCTGGCATTACGACAGGCCATTTGAATTGCTGCTCGATGTCCCCAACAAAACGCTGCGTTTCCCGGCCCTGCTGCCCGGCGTGCCCGCCCGCTCGACGATGTATCGCGAGTTGCAGGCTTTTGTGAAAGAGCGGCAATCGTCCGAAGTTCCCGAACACCGCCGCGTGAATCCTGCCAGGGCCCGTCTGGCCCTGGCGAATCAAAAAGGCGCGGTGTCGGTCACGCTGGCCGTTAAAGACGCCGATTTCGATTATGCCACGCGTAAAATCATCCAGATAGTCCACGAAATATTCTTGATTTTCCTGGTGGATGGGCCATATTACGAGTACACGGTGGAGCATCTCGGGCTCGATCCCGACCGTTTCTAGTAACTCTGTATCCAGATGTTCCGCACTTCAATCTTCATCGGCTCGCCCGCGTGAAGCTGGATCCCGATGCAGCCGTTCGTCTTTCGATTGGCCGTATCCTCATCCACCAGCGAACTCATCACGCGCCCGTTCAAAATCTGAATGATCACGCTCCCCTGCGCGATGATTTCGTAATCGTTCCATCCCCGCGGGTGAATTGCCGCCTTCAGCTCCGCGTCGCTTCCCAGCGTTCCCGCCACCATCGGCTTGCTTCCGGTTTCGATCAAGACCGCTTGCCCGCGCATCGCGAGAAACCCTCGCCCACGCTCTTCATAAATCTGCCCGGTATACTTCTGCTCGGCGTCGATATCGGCTTGATAGCCTTTCATGGCCCAACGAATGTCCGGCAATTCCTCGCTTCTGTACTGGATGCCGCTGTTTCCGCCCGTGAGCCGGTATTCGGCGTGCAGATCGAAATCGCCTGACATGCCGTTGCGCCAGATCAAAAACGTGTTCTGCTTCGGCATCGCGCCCGGCTTGGTTTCGCCCACGATGGCGCCATTTTCCACGCGCCAATAAGCCGGGTCGCCATCCCAGCCCCGCAGCGTCTTTCCGTCAAACAAGGAAATTGCGATGAGCTTTTCGGCCCGTTGAGGAAGCGCGTTCGTCGGCAGTAATGCAACGCCGAGCAGCGCCCAGCTAAGGCTGCGGAATGCCCAATCCGAAGGCATACAACATCCCGTCCTCGGTCCCCACGTAGATGCGCCCCCCGCCCATTGCGGGCGCGCTGAAATGCGCAAATCCATGGATCGTGTTCCCGCTCGAAAACAACACGTCGCCGGTCTTGGCGTCCAGAGCGTAGACCACGGCATGGCCGGTTCTCGCCTTCCGCTCTTCAACATTCAGCAAATTGCCGTTCGGCCCGAATTGCACGCCGGAATCGCCATCGGATAACGCGAATATTACGCCATTCGCGATAATTACCGGGGTTGGCAGCGACATATTCAGCGAATTCCACGCCGGCGTCAAGACCGGCTTCCCGCCCTGCGCTTCCACTTTGAACGCCATCACGCTGCCGTCCGCTGTTTCGCCGTGCTGCAGGGGGAATTTCGTTGCCGCGGTCGGCGGTCCCCAGGCCGGCGCATACAGCCAGCGAGTTCCGCCGGAATCTTCCCAGGTGGAGAAAGCGCCCCAGAATCCTTTGCCCGCGAAGTTCACTTCCTCGTTAGTCAGCTTCGGGCTCCGATACAGCGGCACGTGATGATCGGCGCCTCCCAGCGACTTGGTATCCAGCAAGAAGATCACGCCTTCCTTACCGCTGGTCGCCGCCAGTTCCCAATTCTTGAAGTTGAAGACGGTGGGTCCGATGCTGCCCATGTCCAGATCCTTCTTCGTCATCCAGGATCGATTCCGCGGCGTGAAATAATCGCTGAGCATTAGATCCTTGGCCGCGAGCGCGATCACTGAATCCGCCATTTGCCCCTTCGCCGGATCGAAAGCGCCATCGCCTGTTTCCACGATCACGCGCCCATCGGACGTAACCGCCGCGCCGCTGCGCCCCCAGATTCCGGCCCCATTCGTGCCGGTCCCGAAGTAGGCAACTTTATGCTCGGGATTGCCCAGATCCATGGCGTACACGCCCGATCGAACGCCATTGCAGTTCTGCGAAATGGTGGTATAGAGGACGCCGCCCGTCAGGTTCATGCTCCATGCCTTGGCGAAGGCCGGAACGAACGGCGTCGGCGGCAAAAGATCTTCGCCGCTCACCAGATTAAAGGCGTGCAGCCTGCCGTCGCCCGCCAGCACATATAATGCCTGGCCGAATCCCGGCGCGGCGCCTGCCGTGTGCGGCGGCAGACCGATCACCGGAGTGGCCGTCAACCCATTGGGACACAGCCAGCTCTCCTGGCGCTGCGGCGTACCTTCAATCGCCAGCGTCTTCTCCCAAAAAATCTTGCCGGTATCGCCGTCGACGACGAACACTTTGTTGGAAACGCCGCCCACGATCACCATGTCTTTAACGCCCCGCGGCGTAGCCATACTGGCGCGCACCAAGGGCGCCGTCAGATTGGTAAGGGCCTTGGGCGCTGAATCCAGTTGAACGCTCCACTCCAGCTTCAGATGCTTGACACTGTCGAGGGTCAGATCGGGTTCGGTTTTGTTCCAGCCGGTGCGCTGGGGATCTCCTCCGAAGGTGGTCCAACTGCCGCGCCCGAATTGCGCGGGAGTCGACATCGGGAGCGCCAAAAGCGCCGCGGCCAGAATCGCGATTTTCATCAGCGGCCATGAGTTTATAACCGGCCGGAAGGCGCTGTCAAACTTACCCGCCGACGTCTCCGATTACCAAGACGACGGCCATCGGAAATGTCGCGCCTGCTCGCGAAAATGCATGCAAAAATCGCCGCGAAAGAACCGTACTGAAATTTCACTTTTCGCTTGACGTCTATCACGGAATCGAATATGCTCTACGAAGCGAAATTAAAGTTCGTTGAATAGTCTCGTGGCTACCTTCGCCACCTAGGGTCTAGTAGCGTTCGGTATCTCAACGTTTGAGGAGAGGTGTGCATGCGCTCAGTGTTTGTAGCTGTAGGTTCTTTCCTTCTCAGTTTGTTCCTGGCCGCGGTTCTGGCATTCGGCCAGGGCGGAACGGGAACGATCACCGGCACGGTCACCGATCCGACCGGTGCGGCCGTCCCCGGCGCCAACGTTCAGGCCAAGAACATCGCAACGGGTGTCGTCTATACCGCCGCTACCACAGCTGCCGGCAACTACTCCATCGCGGATTTGCCCGTCGGAAACTACGAACTCACCGTCATGGTGTCCGGCTTCAAAACATACACGCATACCAATCTCGCGCTTGCTGCCACGCAGGTTTTGAGGGAGGACATCCCCCTTCAAGTGGGCGCGGCCTCAGAGTCCATCACGGTTGAGGCACAAGCTTCCTTGCTGCAAACGGAAACCGGCGACATCGCGCACGACGTCACCGTCGAGCAGATGGACAACCTCCCTCTGTTAGGCATCGGAACGACCAACGCCGGCACCTCAGGCTACCGCAACCCCTACAACACCATGCTGACTCTGCCCGGTGTGAGCAGTTATTCCCCCAGCGGCTTGGTCTCGGTGAACGGACTGGGCGGCGCCTCTCCCCAGAATATCTTTTCGCCGTCACTGACCGAAACCATGCGCGTCGATGGCCAGGACGCCACTTCGCGTCTGTTCAACACCTACGTCTATACGCAGATGGCCCAGCCGAACACCGACGCTATTCAGGAAATCGCCTACCAAACCAGTAACTACGCCGCCGAGTACGGCCAGGCCGGCAGTGTGGTCATCAACATGACCATGAAGTCCGGGACCAATCAGTATCACGGCACTGCATTCGAGTATCTTGTCAACGAAGACTTCAATGCCGCCGATCCTTTTACGGAGAACCCGAGCGGTACCGGGCTGTATAAACCGACCAACCGCCGCAACGATTTCGGTGGCACCCTGGGTGGTCCCATCATTATTCCGAAGCTCTATAACGGAAAGAACAAGACGTTCTTCTTCTTCGCCTACGAGCAGTTCCTGGAAGGCACCGAGTATGGGTTCGTGGACACCGTCCCAACCACCGCTTACCGGAATGGCGACTTCTCCGCCATCTCGCCTAACGGCACTTGCAGCCTCTGTGCGGCGCTCGGCATTCCGACCACGTCATTCGGTACAGACCCCTTGGGACACCCTGTCTACGCGAATGAGATTTACGACCCCAATACGCGGGGCACCACTGCGCAGGGCTTAGGGTATGCCGAGGCGTTCCCCGGCAATATCATTCCGATGAGCCGCTTCAGCGCAAGTTCGCTGGCTTTCCTGGCTTTGCTGCCGCAACCGCAAAACTCCAATCTCGTCGGTAACTATGACGGATCCATCCATGGCGGAAGATACTCCGCCATCCCGTCCATTAAGGTCGACCAGGTAGTCACCGACAAAGGACGGCTGTCGTTCTTTTGGGATAGGAACAACACCGAGAGCCAGATCTCGTCTCCTCTCGGAAACGCCGACGGTCTGCCGACGGAGATCGGCGGATATCGCGGGACGTTCATTCCCAACTGGACCACGCGGTTGAACTATGACTACACTATTTCGCCGACCATGCTGCTGCACTTAGGCGCCGGCTATTTCCACACCAGCTTCAGCGACAAAGCGCCGTTCCTCAGTTTCAATCCATCTCAGTTCGATCTGTCCGACTTCATTCAAGACCGCCAGTTCCCGAGCGTTACCGGAATGTGCACCCCGCCGCCCGGCGGCACCGGTTGTACCGGCTACGGCGGCATGCAGAATATCGGGACGTCCGGTCAAATCCAGTCTCAGAACTATGAAGAGAAGCCCAGCTTCAACGCAAATTTGACTTGGGTTCGGGGCAACCACACCTACAAAATCGGCGCCGAGTTCTACCTGCAGCAGAACTACACCGGGGCTTATTCCGGTGTCACGCTCGCCGCCGAGACCGCCGCTGGTGCGGCCAGTTCAACCTTGGAGCCTTACACTCCGACCTTCAGCCTGAACGGGTTCACGCAGGGATTCGGATTTGCAAGTTTCCTGCTGGGCGACTACGCTTCCACTACGCAGACCCCCAATGAGTTCACCCGCCAGGGAAGCCAGCAGTGGGCGCTCTTTATCCAGGATTCCTGGAAGGTAACCCGCAAGCTCACCGTCAACTACGGCCTGCGGTGGGATTTGGCTACTGTTCCGCGCGAGCAATATGGTCGCTTGTCGCAATTCAGTCCGAGCATTCCCAACTCCAACGCGGGTGGCGCTCTGGGCGCTACCGCCTACGCCAGCACTTGCAATTGCAACTTCTATGGAAGTGCCTATCCCTATGGCATTGGGCCGCGCCTTGGAGTCGCCTATCAGATTAACCCCAAGACCGTGTTTCGCGGTGGATGGGGCGTAAACTATCAGTATGTCGGCAACGCCGCCGGCCAGGTGCAAGGCACTGTCGGAGCTTATCCTGTATCTGGCGTCAATGGCTTCGTGAATATCGCCACACCGGGCGCAATTGAGCTCCCCACATGGCCCACCACGAATCCAAGTATCTATCCGTCTAGCCCGGCGGTTCCCGGGGTGCCACCCTCCCCGCCTTTCATTCCAGGCTCAGACCCGTATGTTTCCGATCCCAACCTCAACCGGCCGCCCCGCATCAACCAGTGGAGCGCTGGCTTCCAGCGCGAGATCACGCCCAACTTCATCATGGAAGCGTCCTACGTCGCCAACCGCGCCGTTTGGCTGGGTGGTGGACCTTTGGGCTATCTGAGCCAGCTCTCACCGGCCGAATACGCGAATTTTGGCCTGTATCCGTATCCTGGAACCGGTCCCTGCTCGGGGGGCGGAGTTTGCAAGAGCAGCACTTATAACAATCTGGGCGATTACCAACTGTTGCTTTCGCCGCTCAACAGCGGTCCTGTTCAACAGCGGCTGGCTTCCGTGGGTAAGGGCGGCTTCCTGCCATATGCCGGTTGGAACGCGAGCCTTCCCCTCCAGGACGCTCTCTATCCGTACCCGCAGTTTGGAAATCTCGAACCGCTGAACTCGCCCACCGGCGATTCCAAATACGACTCCTTGCAGATCAAAGCCACCAAACGCTTCTCGCACGGATTACAGGCCGGCGGTACTTATACCTGGGGCCAAGGCTTCGTTCGTCCCCTTACGCAGGATTTCTTCACTCCTCAAAGCGCCCGCTGGCAGCTGCAGCAGATCCCGCCGCAGGATTTGAATTTCAACGCCATTTACACGGTTCCGCAAGCGGAATTCATTCCTACCAGGGGATTGAAGTGGCTGGCTAAGGATTGGCAGGTCGGCTGGTTCGCTAACTATCAGAGCGGCCCATTCCTGGCCCCTCCCGTCAGCACCACGCTGAATTTCCTGCCGAGCGAAGAGATTCGGGTTCCGGGTGTGCCGCTGTATACGCCCGGCGTCAACATCAACAATCTGAGCAGCTACAATCCCTATACCACTCAGGTTCTGAATCCCGCCGCCTGGCAGGAATGCCCCTCCAACGCCACCTGTTCGGCCGCATCCAACGGAGCGTTCGGTCCCGTAGCAACGACGTATTATAGGGACTTCCGCGGCCCGCGCACACCCACCGAGAATGCCAGCATCGGACGCAATTTCCGCTTCGGTCCGGAAGGCAAATTCAACGTCTTTATCCGCGCGGAATTCGTGAATATCTTCAATCGGACCTTGATGCCCAGTCCAAGTACTTCTTTCCTCCCGCCGACCAAGGGCGCCGGCAATGGCACCATTTACACCAGCGGGTTCGGAGTTATTGACGCCTACTCGCCGCCGGGTTCGTACTTCAATGGCGCGAATTATACGCCGGCTTGTAGCCAGTGCCTCACCGGCCGCACCGGCACTCTGATCGCGCGGTTCCAGTTCTGATCTACTGAGTTGTGATCTAGTAATGTAGTGTTCTGGAAGTTTTTCGCGGTTTTCGCCATAACGCTCGGCTTGCTCGCGGCAGGCCGGGCGTTTGCGCCTTATAGCAGCATCCATTCGCTCCTCATACAAGGGCCCTTGGAACTTCGTAATGCCAACGAATCCAACTGGCTTGCCTGGGCCCGCCACGAGGACCAGACCATCCGCGCCCGGCTCCGGCAGGGCGATCTGGATTCGATGGTGAACCTGTTGCTATACGGCACTTCGTTCACCGGCCAGCCGCGCATCAGCATGCAGGGCGAGGGCCTCACCGTGGCCTCGAAATCGGGCGTGTTGCACGCGCGCGTGGACGATTTAGTGGCAGGGCTGCGCAATCCCGGCGATAACCAGCGCCTGGTCTTCCTTCAGCGGCTGTTGCGAAACCAGGGCATCGATCCTTCCGAGGATCCCAAGAAGACCGGCATCTTCGTCCTCCAGAATTTGCAGCGCGTGGTCGAGGAGCGGATCGCTTTGGAGCGTACGCCGCATGCCAAGACAGACGACCCACTGGACCGATCCTCCATCTTCCGCGCGCGCGGCCTTTCGCTCGATACCGGCATCATTCCCGACTTCTCCATCGAACAGACCCTGCGCGATCTCAAAGCTCGCGGTCTGCTCGGCGAAGGTCAAATATCGCGCGTAGCCGTGATTGGCCCGGGTCTCGACTTCATCGACAAAAACGAAGACTCTGCTTATGACTATTATCCCGAGCAGACTCTGCAGCCGTTTGCTTTGTACGATTCGCTCGTACGGCTGGGCCTCGCCAAGGCCGGCGCGCTGTCGGTCTCCATTCTCGACATTAGTCCACAAGTGATCGAACATATTCAGCACGCCCGCGAGCGCGCCGCCAAGGGTACCGGCTACGTGATTCAATTGCCGCGTGACAAGGCAGTTGCGTGGCCGGAAGCGCTGATCGGCTACTGGAAATCGATGGGCGATCGCGTGGGAACTTCGATGGCTCCAATCGCTCCTCCGCGCGTTTTCGCCGGCCTCGAGACACGGGCGGTGCGAATCCGCCCCGATGTCGTTCTCTCTTGTGAGCCGGTCGATCTGGATATCGTCCTCGAGCGCCTCAATCTGCCCGCGGCGGACCGGTTCGATCTGATCGTCGGGACAAACATCTTCGTCTACTACGATGCGTTTGAACAAGCCCTGGCTTTAGAAAACGCGGGCGCCATGCTGAAGCCGGGCGGCCTGCTGCTCACCAACGATCGCCTGCCCGTGGTCGCCGGCGGCGCGATGCAGCTAGCCGGAGTTACTGTTGTGCCGTTCGATTCTCCCGGCGTCAGCGCGCGGCAAGCCGTGGGCTGGTATCGAAAGCGCTAAAGCGGCAACATGTCGAGCGCTGCCTGCAGCTCGCTCCTGGTGTGACCGTCGCCCGTGCGGCGCGTCGCTTCGATCCCTTTCTCATAGAAGTCGCGCGCTTGCTCGATATCGCCGAGCTTCTCCAGCGCCTGGCCACCGTGAAAATACCCCGCCGCGTAATCGGGATTGTGCTCCACCAGCGCGCGAAATTCGCCCACCGCCGTCTCCAGTTCGCCGCTTTTTACCAGCTCCATCGCCAGCCCGTAGCGCGCAAATGCGTTGGCCGGATCCTGTGCCAGCATTTCCTTGAGTGCTTCTGTTCGATTTGGCATACCTACGTGCTACTATACCGGGCGATGGCGTGCCCGTACTTTTACCCCGTGGCGCTATTCGATTCGAGCCCGTGGACCGTGCCGCCGCGCTTGCCCTTAGGTGACGCGTTTTCGGGCGAGTGCCGCGCGCCTGCATGCGCGAGTCAGCCGCGGTTCCAGCCCGATGAATCGCACATGCGCGCGATTTGCAACATCGGCTACGGGCGTCATGCCTGCCAACAGCTCCCCCCCAATTGCGCCGCCGATGCCGTCCGGTTCCATATCTCTAAAGATGATGGCGCGTTGATCCGCATCCAATATGTGTTTGAGAAGGAGTGCTGGCCGGCCGAACGCGGGACCATCGATTACGATGTGACGCGCGGCTGGGCGTCCGGCATCTCGGCATCCGGCGGCTCTGCGTCCCCCGTCGACGGCGACATTTTGCGCCGCCAGGCAGAGGCCTACCTCGAACACTACTTGCGCAGACGAGACCACGCATGAGTCCGGAACTGGCCGGACGTTTCGTTCGCGAATCTATTTCTGAGTATTCCGAGTTCGCACTGCCCACGGACGCCAACACGCTCGGCAACGTCCTGGGTGGGAAGGTGATGCACCTGGTGGATCTCGCCGCGGCGCTCGCGGCGGTGCGTCACGCGCGTTGCCCGGTGGTGACGGCTTCGGTAGATCAGATGACCTTTCTGCATCCGGTTCACATCGGCCAGTTGATCATTTTGCGATCCAGCGTCAATCGCGTCTTCAGAACATCCATGGAAGTGGGCGTTCGCGTGGAAGTGGAGAATCTGGTCACCGGACAGCGCCGGCACACCTCGTCGGCCTATTTGACGTTCGTCGCCATCGATCCCGACGGCCAGCGCGTCCCCATCCCGCCCGTCATTCCGGAGACCGAA
>Ga0335074_10017413_pt1 | contig 10134 bp, 11 predicted proteins | sample Lox_Sample_23_FD_206715 | JGI IMG/M metagenome (GOLD analysis project Ga0335074, IMG submission 206715) | Soil microbial communities from Loxahatchee National Wildlife Refuge, Florida, United States - Lox_Sample_2.3 | ecosystem: Environmental > Terrestrial > Soil > Wetlands | place: USA...
TTAAGCTACTTCATTCACGCGACACTAGACCTGGGCCCTCGGCCCGTTTTTCGCGCGATCTCAAATACGCGGAGTCAGTAATGGACTCGGCCAGTTAAATGCCGAGCTTCCGAAGCATTCTCTCGATATAAGCTCCGACGGCATGTGTCTTTCTTGATGCGCTCGTCCTTTACAAATGGTAGTCGTCTCCGTTTCCACTTTCGGTAGACATGCCGTGTGGCGCCAATGTTTGGTGCGTGGCAGGATTGGATCTGTGATACGGATACGGTCTCGGCACAAGGTGATGGCTAGCCGGCTCGCAGCTGCATTCGCCGTGGCCGGGCTTGGAGCGTACTTCTGGGTCGCAGGCGTGAGCCGCGCCGCCGCAGTGGCCGGACCGGTCGCTGCCGTGGTCGCGGTCGCGGCGCTGGCCGCACCGTATCTGCTGCCGGCCTGATTGCGCCGCGCGGCCGCATTGCCGCGCCGAGCCTGACGCAACGGCGCAGGCCGAGCAGCAGGCGCGAGTTCACGCGAACAAGCAAGACGTAGCCGGGGCACGAGCTGACGCACTCGCTGGGTGCCGAATCCGGGCCAACGGTGCGCAGGCGCCAGACAGAACAAATCGCGGCGACTCTTCGTGGCTTTCCGGTACGGTAAAGACGGCTTACGGCCGGGGAGTAGTAATGCCTGAGGGACCTACGGTTCGGCGTCGGCGGCTCGGCAGCGAGTTACGTTGGCTGCGCGAGTCACGGTCGATCAAGCTCGAAGTGGTGGCCGGCAGACTCGGCGTTGCTCCGTCCGGGCTGCTGCGGATCGAGGCCGGTAAGGCCCCCATGCGGACCGCGTACCTGAATACACTGCTCGACCTCTACGGGGTCGATGACGCAGACCAGCGCGAGACGCTGCTGGACATGGCCAGGGCGGGGCATCGCAAGGGCCGGTGGCCCGTCCGAGACGGCGTGTTGCCGACAGGTCTTGGCATCATGGTCGGGCTTGAGGCGGAGGCCGCTTCGCTGCGGGTCTATGAGGCGCAGGTCGTGTACGGGCTGCTGCAGACCGAGGACTACGCCCGGGCGGTCATGACCGCGGTCCGCAGGCGACAGACCCCTGCGGAGATCGAGCGGCTGGTCGGGCTACGCATGCAGCGGCAGGACGTTCTGCATCGCCCTGAACCGCTCGAGCTGTGGGTCATCCTGGATGAGGCCGTGCTGTGGCAGATGGCCGGGCCGTCGCCTCTCGGATGCCAGCAGCTAGAGCACCTCGACGAGGCGAGTCAGTGGCCTAATGTGACACTGCAGGTCCGCCGGTTCTCCAGTGGAATGCACCCGGCTCTCGGCGGATCGTTCTGCATTATCGAGTTTCCGGAGCGCCTTGATCCCGACGCGGTCTATACGGAGGATGTCACCGGCCAGGCATACATCGAGGAGCGTGACCGAGAGGTTCGCGCTTGGGCGGAAGCGTTCGACTTGCTGCGAGCAAGCGCCCTTCCGCCAGCGGAGTCCAGATCGCTTGTCCGATCCATTTCCCAAAGATCAGCCTGAACGGTGCATGACGCTCAGCGGTTCAAACGAGTTGCGGATCGGCAGCCGCTTCTGCAACAACTCGGGAGGGCTGCCACAGGTCACGGCAGTGCCCAGCGAGTTGCTGTTGGTCCGGTGCTCGTCGCCTTACGGCCGGCCTCAGCCAAGACACAGCAAATAAAGCAGCCTGACGGACCTGGGTGCGCTGATCCAGACTGGGGCGGTGGCGGAAGGGCTGCGGTTCTATCACCATGCGGCCTCGCTACACGGAGAACCGGCCGTGACCGCACGGTGCGCGTCTTGGCGCTGATCGATGAGCATCTGGCCGACCGTCTGCTGGGCGGGATCCCGAGTCGGCAAGCCATCACGCCGGTGGCCTGGCCGAAAGCATCGACCCCGGTATTCCTGCTGCCCTCGGAACCACTCACCTTCCTGGAACGCTGACCCGCTCGAATGGAGCGCACCACCCGCCGGCGGACAGCACCTCGCACCGCAGGCCCGCACGCTTGGCGCAGTTGCCCGCGCATGACGTTCGCTCTGACGATGCCAGCGACCTTGAGGTGCTCGTCCCCTACCATCCTGCAGCCCGAGATGGCCAGGCCGATGACGTGATGGCGGCGGATAGCAGTCGGGAGCCACCTGGCGCTCAACTCGATTTATTGTGACGCGCTCTCACCGCGGCATTGCTCTCGGCAATATCCTTCGCCGACCGGCCCGTCTCGCGCTGGTACGCCAGCGTGTCATCATCGTCGGCGCGCTGGCGCCGGATGCGCACCAGTTGAGGGATGCTGATGCAAGCAGCAGCAATCATGAGACCGAGCAGAGCAGCCACTACGCCGATGGCCATGACGAGCATCCTCTCCAGGTCGCCGAATCAGCGCGGGCCCGACGTTTGTGCTCGAAGCCATCCGGTGCTGAGCAACCGCCTAAAAGCCCGTCCGGACCCGGCGTCGCTTGCGTACGCGTACACAACGTGATCCTAACCGCTGGGTCGCCGTGGTCGGGCTGCTGCCAGGCTTACGTCGAGCGGCAGCGTCAGAGCCAGCGTCGTCCCGGTTGACGAGTCTGCGGCCGCAGCCGTAGAGGCGGCCGGAATGCGCTTCGGGCTGGTAGAGCGCCGTGCCATGCTGGAGAGGTCAGGCTGCCCTGCGGCCTGACCGCCAGAAGGGGTATCTGGTTGACGGCCAAGGTCGGAAGCATTCCGGCCGGGCAGGGCCGAGGAAAGCGGGCAAGCCCGGCAGCGAACCCTGCGCAGACCCTAAGTCACTGTCGCCGCGCTGCCTCTGGGCGCTTCGAGACCGAGGTGGGGCTGAGAGACCGCCTGACAGTCGGTGCCAGAGTCTCGTTATCGCTCGTGACGGAGCCACGACCCAGAATGATGCCGTCGCCGATAGTGCCTTCGCCGCGGATGGCTCTGTCGTCGACGATAGCGTCGGCCCACACTGCAAACCGCTGCCCGATTGGGAAGAGCGCCTCCGCCTCGCCGGCGTGCAAGATGATGTGCACAACCGCGTTGATCGCCGACCCAGCCGACAGCGGTCCGCAAGCGGAGATATGTGCCGGGAAGCATCCGGCCCCCCTGGGCTGGACGATGCACGCTCTCGTCGCACTGTCAAGGAGGCTCCTCACGGCATCCTCGCGCGCCAGCGGATCGAGTGCGACCACGGCCCGGAACGTATATCTCCTGACTGTGATCACCCCCCTGCTCGCACTCCGCGGAGTCGCATCACCTCACCCGCCGCAGGGTCAGACCTGGTCTGATATGCCTGCCGCTTCCTGCGGGCCGCCGAAGGGTCTGCCATGAGTCACCGGCCTGGCCACGGCTGACTCGTCAGCATCGAAGGCAGTTCCATGACACTGACCGCCCGGCCATGTCATCAAGATAGCGCGGTCTGCGTACATGTACGCTTACCTCGTCGAACGCAAGCGTTCAGGGCCGCTCTGCGGCGCAGGCGGGTCCAGCCGCCGGCGACGTTTGGCCGCCCGAGGACCTCGCGCCCGTGCACTGTCAGGCTGCAACCAGTGTCCGCGAGGTTCCAGATGGCTCCGGTCTGGTCGCCGTCGGGGCCGAGCAGGTGGCCGATCAGCGCTGCCGCCGACTGAGCTGGCGTGAGCAGGCCACCGTCGGCATAGCTGCGCTGGAACCGCTCGTGCAGCTCCGCGCCGATACGCTCGGGGTCGTGGCCCCTGATCCAGGCCTGCATGGCGGTGTCCACGCCGCCGGGACGGTAGACGTTGACGGTCACCCCGGTACCAGCTAGTTCCGCGGCAAGGTTGCGGCTATGGGCCTCGAGTGCGGCCTTGGTGGCGGCGTAGGCATTGCCGCGGATCATGAAGCCCGGACTGGCGACGATGGCGCTGGAGACGTTGACGATCCGCCCCCAGCCGGCTGCCAGCATGCCCGGTATGAGTGCAGCGGCCAGGGCAGCCGGCGCGATGACGTTGAGTTCGAACGCTGCGCGCAAGTCCGCGGCACTGACCCAAGCGGAGGGCCCGAGGGGTTCGACCGTGGCGGCGTTATTGATGAGCAGGTCGATCCTGTCGTGTGCCAGCGCAGTATCAATGACATGTTGCCGTTGCTGGTCATCGGCAACATCCGCGGGCACCGCCATGGCCTGCCCGGTTCCCGGACCCGACGCCTTTATCGCGTCCACTGTGCCCGCCAGTTCGCCGAGCGACCGCGCCGTGATCAGAACTTCCGCGCCGGCGGCGGCCAGGCCGATGGCGGTCGCTCGGCCGATCCCCCGACCCGCGCCGGTCACCAGCGCCGTCTTGCCGCTCAGGCTCCGCGTCACCGCTGATTCTCCTCTCGGCTGCAAGCCGATTGATCCGGCAGGATCTCGCCGGGCGAGCACTGTTCGCGCGGGCTAGTGCCGCCGGGCGGCGAGGTTCTTACGGCGGGCGCCGCAGGAAGTTCGGAGCCGGGTAAGAATTGCGCCCGGCGGTCCGCTAATGAGCGAATGCTCAATACAGTCGGCGACCACTGGCCGGCACTGTAAATCCGACTCGGTAAGGAGAACTAGTCATGGCGCTGCTCGGCCCCGGATCGGCCTTCCCTGCGCTCACCCTGACGCCGCCAGGTGCGCCAGCCCTGACACTGCCGGACGCGCTCGCCGGCGACTTTGGTGTTGTGCTGTTCTTCCGGGGCGCCTGGTGCCCCTACTGCAACGCCCAGCTGCGTGCCTTCCAGCGCGCGGGTGATAGCCTCGCCGAGGCCGGCATCAAGGTCGCCGCGCTGTCGGTGGACGATGAGCCGACCACCGCCGACCTCATCGCCAAGCACGGCCTGACATTCCCCGTCGGGCACAGCGCTGACGCCGCGGCAATCGCCCAGCTCACCGGTGCGTTCGTTAACCCCGACCCGGTCTACCTGCAGTCCACCGGCTTCGTCCTCAACCCAGCCGGTCAGGTGACTGTCAGCGTCTACTCCAGCGGCGCCATCGGCAGACTCGTCCCCGAGGACGTGACTGGCCTGGTTCGGTACGTGCGCCAGCACATGGCTGCCTGACATGACGGCCCCCGAACCGGCCCCCGCCGACATCAGCTTCTACTTCGACCCCGTCTGCCCCTTCGCGTGGATTACCAGCCAGTGGATCCGGAAGGTCGCCGCCCGGCGCGACTACGCCGTCGACTGGCGGTTCATCTCCCTGCGGCTCATCAACGCCGATGTCGACTACAACACCCACTTCCCGGTCGGCTACGAAGATGGCCATACCGCCGGACTCCGGCTGCTGCGCGTCGCTGCTCGGGCACGAGCCGAGCATGGCCCCCAGGCCGTAGGGCCGTTCTACGAGGCCGTCAGCGGCGAGATCTTCGACTCGCCTCGAGCCCGGCAACTCACGCCGCAGATCCGGGGCAGCCGTCAGTTCGCCGCTCCGCTTCTCGAGCAGGCGGGACTGCCCGCCGAACTGGCCGACGCGCTTGATGACACCAGCTGGGACGTCGAGTTGCGGGCCGAGACCGACCACGCCCTGTCCCTGACTGGCCGCGACGTCGGCACCCCGATCATCCAGTTCCAGCCACCCGATGGCATCGCCTTCTTCGGACCGGTGATCAGCCGGCTGCCCGACGACAGGGACGCCGTCCGCCTCTGGGACCATGTCGTCGGCCTCGCTACCTTCCCGGGCTTCGCGGAGCTCAAGCGGAGCCTCCGCGAACGGCCGCAGCTTGCCAGCTATGGTGTCGACCCACGGCAACCCGGCGTCCAGGAAGACTGGCACGGCGGCAGCGTGCGCGCTGCCGAACGACCAGGCACGTGAGCGGCCTGGTCCCGCTGCGCGTGGCTCGCTAACCGGCGCCGGCCCCGCTGAGAATGATCAGACGGGTCGGATGTGCCTGCTGATTCCCTCAAGCAGGTAGCGCAGCCCTGCGACGAACTGGCCGGCAGTCGTGTAGGCCGCGAGTTGCTGGGCGAGGTTGGTGTCCTCTGCCCTGCCGGGAATCTGACTGGCCCGGGAGGCTTCGAGTGCCGCGAAGCCGATGGTGTAGGTGTGCAGGGCACCGTAGGCACTGCGAGCGCTCGCTTCGTCGAGTCCCGCCTTCCGCAGAACGGCCATCATGGCGTCCATGCGCTCCACAGCCGCAGGTGAGACCACCGGATGCCTCAGGTAGACGTGCAGGGCAGCGGGCTGACTGACCAGAAAAAGCCGGAGGCTGGCCACAGCCTCGACAATCCACTCCTGCCAGTCGTCATCGCTGACAGTTGGCCGCCAGACCTGAGCAAGCAGGCGGTCGACGACTTCGTTAAGAAGATCGTCCTTGTCGCGGATGTGCCGGTACAGCGACATCGGCGCGACCCCGATATCAGCTGCCAGGCTGCGGATCGACATCTCCTCGTAGCCGCCGCTCTCAACGATCATGGCCGCAGCATCGACGATGTCCTCGCGGGAGAGGGAGCCCCAGGGCGCCCGACCGCCAGGCGGATCGCTCTTCGGCTGGCCGGAAGGACCCCGGGCTGGGGATGGCTCACCCATGCCGTCACCATACTCAGGGCTGCGTACGTGTACGCCCCGATCCGGATCGGCACGCGGAACCCTCTAGCGCCTGAGGCTGGTCAGTCTCCGGTCCCGGCCTGCGGGACCTGCGCCTCACAGTCCGGGTAATCAAGATCGATCTTGGGTGCATCCGCCCGGCGACTGGCTGGAGGTCGATGGCCAGGGCCGGGCTTGGCCATCCGGCCGAAGACACCCCGGCTGCGTATGCGTTACGCGTATGATCCGATCTTGTGTACGCGTACGCAATTTCTGTGCTCCCACAAGGGCCACGCTCGTGATGTCCGAGCAGCACTTGCGCGCCGGTCACCACGCCTCCGCGCACACCCTGCTCCTCGGGCGAAGCTACTTGTAGCCCGCCGTGGCAACGCGGTCGGCAGGCCGGAACGGCCGACACGTCCTGCCTGGCGCAAAGGCCGACGAGGCAGTTGCAGATCTCTATCACGCGCAGTACGAGGCGCTGGTCCGAATGAGCGTCCTGCTGGTCGGCGACCCGGACGCGGCCGAGGAGCTAGTTCAGGCCGCCTTTGCTGAGATGCACCGGGCCTGGAAACGGCTTCGTTCAAATGAGAGGGCCCTGCAGTACCTCCGTCGTCGAGTCCTCGCCGGTGCTCGTCGCTACCGGGCGGCCCGTCCCGGCCCGGACAGGGCCACCCGGCTCGCCGACGAGCCGACTGCCGCCGGCCTCCAGCGCCTGACATCTCCCCAGCTTGAGGCTCTCGTCCTGCGGCACTACGCGCAACTGCCCGACACCGAGATCGCCGACGCTATGGGCACCCGGCCGCGGCTGGTGGAGATGCACATCCGCCGCGGCATCGCGGTGTTGGATGCCGCCGCTGCTCACGGCAGCCCGACCGAGAGTTCTCAGTCCCGATGGCGCACTAACAGCGATTGAACCTGGCGCTTTCGTTGATGGCTCGGGCGGCTCCCGCCGAGCTCTGCGCCGGGCGACTGAGCATGCTGCTGAGCGGCCAGTAGTTGTTTCGCGCGGATCCCTGCCACTCACTACGGAAAGAAGCGAAGTATCGCGGCGAACGTGAGGATTCTAGTGCTAGCTTGTGTACGCGTACGCAAGAGGGCGGACGGGACCTTGGCTGTCGCGCCGTGCCACCCGGCTTGCCTGTCGTAGAGGCCTCCGGCCGGGGCGGGGCATGCCCTCACGCCCCCGGAATCCACAGTCGGGGAGCTTAGCTCGAGGGCGGTGGGTCGCGGACGAGTTCGTCAGGCCATCTGCCGGTCCTCGGATCTCCCGCCCGGCTGGGCCTGACACGCAGATCAGGGCCAGGCTCGGCGTTCAGCTTGACCTCGCGGCGGTCGCCACGGCCGTCAGCTGTGCGCGGATGTTCACACGGCTGACACTGCAGGGGTGGGGCGCCTCCAGGGTTCCGGAGGATGCTCTGATCGTCGTCTCGGAGCTGGTTACCAACGCAGTCAAGGCGACGGGATCACTGAGCCGAAGCCACGCTGGGGCGCATTGACCTCGCTCAACCTGCTCGCCGTGGCGGTTCGCAGCGGCGGGCCATAACGGCCGATGCGTACCCGGCTGCCCCGCGATCTGGTCCGCAACCTGGGCGAGCAGGTTCGCTGCGATCGGGGCACCAGCCTGATGGGAGCAGCAACACAGTCCGCGTCATCCCCTCCTTGACGCGGACCGGCCAGACCAGTCCCAATGTCTATCGCCGAGATACACTTATCATGATAAAACAGGTTATAAACCCTGCCGTGGCATCCAGGCGCCCAGGCTGGCGGCTCGGGCACATGGCCAATCTTCGGTCGGTCCTGCACCGCTGCGGAAGCGCCTACTTTTCATATGGTGAGATGTAGCGCAATGCTTATCACATGAGGCCGGAACCGACCGACCTGATCCAGAGCGTGTCCCGGGCACTGCGCGTACTTGAGCAGGTGACGCAGGCCGACCGGCCGCTGCCCGTCAAGGTGATCGCTCGCAGGTGCGATATCAATCTCGCCACGGCGTATCACCTAGTCAGGACGCTTTGCTACGAGGGATATCTGGTACGGCAGCCAGGCGGGAGCTACTCAGCTGGAGCCAAGGTAGCCGAGCGATTCCACGAGCTGGTCACCTCGTTCCAGCGCCCGCCGGACGCCGTTGCCGTCCTCCGCCACCTCGCCGCGGCCTCCGGGCACAGCGCTTACCTGGGCAGGATCGCTGGTGACCGGATGGTCATCACTGATGTAGTCGAGGGGCCGTCCTCGCCGTGGCTCGAGGATTTGCAGGTCGGCCTGGAGACGGCCGCGCACGCTACCGCGGTTGGCAAAGCGCTGCTCACTACGATGTCGGCCGCTGACAGGCGCCGGATGTTTGCCCAGCAGGGAATGCGGCCGTACACCAGCCGGACAGCCAGCGACCTGGCCGCCCTGAACGGCGAACTGCACGGGCTTGTGCCCGGAGACCTGGTCATCGAGCACGGCGAGTTCAGGGAAAACGTGGCCTGTGCGGGCATCGCCACCGAGGTCGGCGAGCCCGGCGGCTGGTGGGCAATCGGAGTGACGACCCGCGGGCTGGACCTGCCGGAGCAGCTGCTTGCCATGCTCCGGCAGGCCGCTGCCGACCTGAGCGGTGTGACGCGGAAGGCTTTAGCGCAGCCGACGGCACTGCTGGAAGGTGACCGCTGGGGCAACCAGTACGAACGCTGAGCGCACAGCTCTCGGTGACGATCACCGAGAGCCGCGCCTCCGCTCTCCCCTAGCTCGTCGCGTGCTGCGGTAAGCCCGGCCGCCGGCCGCTTGTCTGGCAGTGAGCGTGTTCCGGAAGATGGGTATCACCTCGCGTGCCCAGTTGCGGGACGCGCTCGCTGCACGAAAGCTAAGTCGATAGGCGGCGGCAAGGGACCGGGAACGCTCAGGAGGTTCGGTCATGACTACCGCGATAATCGGTACTGGCGGGCTCGGATCGGCCGTCGCCCGCCAGCTTGCCTCCGGCGGCGAGACCCTCCGGCTCTCGAGCGCCGACCCTGAGTCGGCGCAGAAGCTGGCCGCGCAGATTGGTGGCGCTGCGGTCGTCGTCGCCGGCAACGGCGACGCATTGCAGGGTGCCGATGCCGTCGTCCTGGCGCTGCGATTTACGGTGCTGAAGAGCGTGATAGACGAGATCGCCGGCGCGCTGGCCGGTCAGGTCGTAGTCGTTCCGAGCAACCCCGTCGGGGTCAACGCGCAGGGAAACGTCTACCGTCTCCTGCCGGAAGGGCAGTCCTCCGGTGAGGTTGTGGCCGGGTGGCTGCCGTCCGGGGCGCACCTGGCCATGGCGTTCGGAAGCATGTCGGCCAGCCTGCTAGCGTCCGCCAGCAACCGGTCACCGGAGCCCGCGGTCCTCTTCTACGCGACCGATGACGACGCGGCCGGCCACGAAGTCGAGCGGCTGATCCGGACGGCCGGCTTCGAGCCGGTGAAGATCGGCGGGGTCAAACTGTCGGGTCGGCTCGAGGTGGGCGGCGACCTTCATGACCGCATAGTCGGCCCAGCAGAGGGGCGAGCACTGATCGGCGGGTCCTGACCTGCGGGCTTGGCTCTTCACGCCCTCCTCGGGTGCCCTCTTCGGGTGCCCTCTTCGGGTGCCCTCCTCAGGCGCCCGTCGCGCGGGCGGCGGTTACCGACGCGGACAGCGCACCCAGATAGGTAGCCCAGGC
>Ga0335074_10017414_pt1 | contig 10134 bp, 6 predicted proteins | sample Lox_Sample_23_FD_206715 | JGI IMG/M metagenome (GOLD analysis project Ga0335074, IMG submission 206715) | Soil microbial communities from Loxahatchee National Wildlife Refuge, Florida, United States - Lox_Sample_2.3 | ecosystem: Environmental > Terrestrial > Soil > Wetlands | place: USA: Florida...
TAGTTGTTCGTCCAGCCGCTCTGCGCCGCGAACGCGTTGAGCGTGCCGTTGCCGTTGGTGAGATACAGGTCCGGAGCGGGATGCACGCCCAGGGTCCCGGCGAACTCGTCCGTCGAGGCGTACAAGTCAGGGAACTGGGTTCTGGACAGCTTCAGGGCCGTCCCGCGGGTCGATGCCCGCTGGACCTGGCGAGCGATCAGGAGCGCCGGAGCTATCGCGATTATCGCTGCCGCGGCCGCCCGCCACGCCGTCTCCCAGTTCGTGTCGCGCAGCGCCGGGGGAATCAGGGCCAGCGACGTCAGGAAGTCGATAAGAACGCCCAGGATCACGAAGTTCAGAACCACCATCAGGATGAATGTCGGGTTCTCTGCTGGATGCCGCAGCGGAAACTTCCGCGCGATCCGATCAGCCATGGCGCTTCCCTTCATCGTCAGCCGATCATTCAGTTGCCGATCGTGCCTCCGGCACGCAGGGGCTTCCTCACCCTGCACTGGGTGACTTTCGGCGGGCACCGGAGGAACCACGGGCCCGTTCAGAATGAAAAAAACCGCCCAGCGCGCCGCGCCGGTTGGCGCCGCCGTGCCGCCCGCCCGGCCGTCTTCCGGGTCCGCGGCGCGCTGGGCTGTTCAGGACCGGCGCATCGGCCGGTCACTCCGCCGCGATGAGTCAGTCAATGGCCGTGTTGTCGCGGCTTCCGTAGACGCACAGGGCCCACAGGGCCACCACGTCTACAGCGATGATCAGCAGGGACCAGAACGGGTACGCCGGGATGAAATACATCTGGCCAAGGGCGTTGAGGGCGATCACGGCCACCCCGAACCAGCGGGCGAACTGGTTGCCGGCCAGCACTCCTATCCCGGCGAGGATCTGCAGCACGCCGAGGATGAGCGCGATCCAGCCCCAGGTGTGCAGGTCGCCGAACACGTAGCGCGCGTTGCCGATGAAGAACGTCGACTTGGCGAGCGCCGCCGTGCCGTCGATCACGTTGAAGAAGCCGACCACCCAGAGCAGCACGGCTGCGAAGACGACCATCCCGTAGCCTTCACCACGGATGGCGCTCCTGGTTTGTCTTACTGTCGCCGACGTCACGATGGCCTCCCAGGTCAGAATCGCCGGTACGTGGCTTCAGCCTGTCGGGCCGGCATGGAAAGTCGTCACCCGCGCGCGGGTGATTCAGCCAGCGCGGGCGCCGTGCGGGTTCCTGACCTCCGGTAATTCCCCGACCGGCGGGGCTTCCAGGGTCACGTCGATGACGTCGAGCCCCAGGCTGTTGATCCGCTCGATCAGCCCGGACAGCGCGCCCTGGTCGGGCAGCTCGGTCCTGAGGGTGGTCGTGCCGGGACCGATGGTGATCTCGCAGTCGTCGAACTCCGCGCACAGCGTGCTACTCGCCCGCCCAAGGAACGTGATCTCGTATTTCTGTGCCCGCACGTGGCTGCACCCCCCGGGCCTGCTAGCTCTGCCTTTTTCGTATCTCCAGCATGCCGGGTACCGGACCTCCTCATGATCGCCCTTCCGAGGGTGACCAGAGACTCGGGCAAGCAGCTTCCCCCGCCAGGGGTGATGACCGCCCACGCGAGGCGGTGGTCAAATGCGCTAGGGGGGCGCGAACAACGAAGACCCGGTGAGCCATGAGCACGCTCGCGGTCAGGAATCACGAAGCTATGGCAGACAGCGCGATACCTGGACAGGGCTCCGCGCGGGGCACGCGGTTCGCGATGCCGAAGTTCCGGCCTCCGGCACTGCCCGCCACACTGGTCACGAGGCCTGGCCTGCATGAGCGGCTAGCAGCGGGTGCTGGTCAGCGGCTGACGGTTGTGGTGGGTTCGGCCGGGGCCGGCAAGAGCGTGCTGCTGGCGGACTGGGTGGCGGCGCGGCCGCCCGGCACGACTTCCTGGTTGTCCTGTGACCGGGCCGACCGTGATCCGGTCCGGTTCTGGGCCGGCTTCGTCGAGGCGCCGCGGGCCATCGAGCCGGGATTCGGCGCCGATGCCGCCGACCTGCTGGCCATGGACCGGCGGATGTCGGCGGATGTCACCGCGTCGATCGCCAACGATGCCGCGAAACTGCCCGCCGGATCCGCGATCATCGTGGATGACTTCCACTACGCGTCGGCCGGCGCGGCGACCGACATGACCGATCTCATCGAGCGCTGGCCCGCCAAGACCGTCCAGATGGTACTGGCCGCCCGTTTCGACCCTCCGCTGCGGCAGCACCGGCTGCGGATGTCGGGCGAGCTGAACGAGATCAGGGATCGTGACCTGTACTTTTCTCTCGCCGAGAGCCGTGACCTGCTGGCCAGCTTCGGCGTCCAGCTGACCGATGCCGGCCTGGCGCTGCTTCATCAGCGAAGCGAGGGCTGGCCCGCGGTGCTGCAGATGGCCGCGCTGTCGCTGCGCGGAAACACGGATCCGGCCCGGCTGGCCCGGGTGCTCGAGGTACGCAGCCAGGCGGTCGCGGAGTACTTCATCTCGGAGGTTCTCGAGCAGCAGCCGCCCGAGATCGTCCAGTTCATGCTCGACACCTCGATCCTGACGGGGATGCTGACCGCGGACGCGTGTGCCGCGGTCACCGGCCGGCCGGACGCCGCGGCGCTGCTGCACGCTATCGAAGCCGGTCACCTGTTCCTGGCGGCACTCGATGAGGAGCGGACCGCGTTCCGGTATCACGGACTGGTGCGCCAGCTGCTGCGCGCCGAGCTGCGCGCCAGGGACCGCGGCCGCGAGCAGGCCCTTCATGTGCGGGCGGCGGAATGGTTCGAGGCGACAGGGGATGGCCGCCGGGCGTCCTACCATTTCCTGGCCGCGCAGCAGCCTGACCGGGCGCTGGCGCTCCTGCAGGACCAGGTCGTGCCCGATTTCCTGCGTATCCCGACGCTGCCGGAGCCGATAGCGCTCGGCGGCCTCGACTCGTCATTGCTTGTGGAGACACCGGAACGGCTGCTCGGGCTGGCCACGCACCTGCTGCTGTCGGGTGACACGGCGCGCGCCGGCGAATATCTCGACCTGATCGAGCACGCCGGGAAAATTCCGCCCGATTCGAGGCTGGCGGCCCGGCTGGCCGCCGTTCAGTCGTACCGGTACGGGGTGAGCGGGCGGCTAGAGAGCGCGGTGCGGGCCGCCCAGGCCGCCCGCGATATTCAGGAGCGGCAGCAGCTCACCGATGACTGGAACATCGCCGTCCCGGCGATCCTCATCCGCGTCTATTCGTGCCTTGGCGATTTCGAGGGGGTTGAGCGCGAGGCGGCCGCGGCCCTGGCCTCAGGCAATGTGATGGAATCGCTCGAATTCGTGGTGGTGCCGGGTGCGCGCGCGCTGATCGCGTTCGAGACTGGCAACCTGACCGAGGCCGCCACCGCCGCCGCGGCGGCTGAGGCCGACGCGCGGCGGCTCGGTTTCGGCCAGCACTTCTTCGCCGTGGACTGCCTGCGGGTGCTGTCTGGCCTCGCGCTGGAACACCGCCACCTCGACACCGCGGAGCACCTCGCCGAACGAGTGCTCTCGATCACGGAGCAGCGCCGGCCGCTCTTCGAATTTCAGGCGCTGCTGGACCGGGCGGAGATATGGGCGGTCCGCGGCAAGGTCCGCCAGGCGCTGGCTACCGTCGCCGCCGCTCGCCAGGTCCTGACCGCGGAGGCCAGCCCGGTCCTGCTGGCGCGGGCCGATGAGCAGGAGGCGCTGCTGCGCCTGTCCCTCGGCGACCTGCGCTCCGCCGGGGAGCTGGCCGCCCGTCTTCCGCTCGTCCGGCGCCGCCTGCTGCGGGCCAAGATCGCGCTGGCAGCCGGTGATCATTACGCCGCGCGGCGGCACCTGCAAGCAGTAGCAGCCGACGACCTCACGCTACGCCAGGCGCTGGTGCGCGAGCTACTGCTGTCCGCGGCCGCGATCGAGCGTGGCGATCCCGCGGCCGCGAGCATCCTCGGGGGCGCGCTGCACACGGCCCGCGGCCAGGGCTTCCTCAACACCATCGTCACCACCGCACCGCAGGTGACGAGCTACCTGGTCGAGCACACCGCCCAGCTGCGGTCGGATCCGTTCACCGAGCGACTCGTCGCCGCCGCGCTCGAGGTGCGCGCCGCGCAGCCCGGCCCCACCCCGGCCGGCCGGGTGCTCGCCGAGCCCTTGACAGCTGCCGAACAGCGCATTCTCACTCTCCTGCCGACGAGCACCTACCTGCAGATCGCGGAGACCCTCTACATCTCCCGCAATACGGTGAAGACCCACCTGCGGTCGATTTACCAGAAGCTCGGGGTGACGTCGCGCTCGGAGGCTCTCGAGCGGGCGGTCGACCTGCGCTTGCTCTGATTCTGCGCTGGGCTTGCGCCGCCGGCGTGAATCACCCCTGACCGGGTGACGACCTGGTCAGGCCGCCGGTAAACGATCAGCTCGACCGGCAGCTAGGAAAGGTGCCTCGGGTTGGGCGACTAAGGAACTGAGATGACCGCAACTACCGCCAGCCGGCCAGCCGCGGCGAGCCGGAACTGGTACGCGTGCACGCCAGAAGAGGTCGCGACGGCGGTGCGGGTCGACCCGGCCGTCGGGCTGCCCGCGGCGCGGGCGGCGGACCTGCTGGCCGAGAACGGCCCGAACGCGCTGCCGGAGGAGAAGGCCAAGCCTGGCTGGCTCAGGTTCCTCGGCGAGTACACCAGCTACATGCAGATCATCCTGGTCGCCGCCGCGGTGGTGTCCCTGCTGATCAAGGAGTGGAGCACCGCGGTCCTGCTGGTGGCGCTGACGATACTGAACGCGGTGGTCGGGCTGCGGCAGGAGGGCAAGGCGGAAAGCGCCATGAATGCCCTCAAGTCGATGATGAAGGCAACCGCCCGGGTACGGCGGGACGGGTCAGAGGCGGTAATCCCGGCCGAGCAAGTCGTGCTCGGCGACGTCGTGCTGATCACCGCCGGGGACGAGGTACCCGCGGACGGACGGATCATCGCGGCCAGCGCGCTGCAGATCGACGAGTCGGCGCTGACCGGGGAGAGCACGCCCGCGGCGAAGAACGCCGCGACGCTGCCAGACGATGAACTGGGACCCGGTGATCAGCTGAACATGTCGTTCATGAACACCCCCGTCACGCACGGCAGCGGAACGATCATCGTCACCGGGACGGGCGCAGGCACCGAGCTCGGGAAAATCTCCGCGATGCTGTCCGCCACGGCCCGCGAGCAGTCGCCGCTGACCAGAGAGCTGAACCGGCTCACCTTGTGGATCGCCGGGGCGGCCGGGCTGACGATGATCGTGATGTTCGCGCTGGGCCGGGCCCGCGGCCGGCCGTGGGACGACCTGTTCACCGCGGCGGTGTCACTGGCGATCGCGGCCATCCCCGAAGCCCTGCCCACGGTGACGCAGACGATCTTGTCGCTCGGCGGTGTCGACCTGGCCAAGCGCAACGCCATCGTGAAGGACCTCCCCTCGGTCGAAACGCTCGGGTTCACCTCCGCGATCAACTCCGACAAGACCGGCACGCTGACGCTGAACCAGATGACCGCGGTAGAGGTCGTCGATCCGGCCGGCCGGTACACCATCTCCGGCACCGGGTACGGCCTGGAAGGCGCGGTGCACCGGGCGGCGGGCGCCGCGGACACCATCGAGGGCGCGGTCCTGCCGTACCTGGTCGCCAGCGACGCCCGGCTAATAGACGGCGAGGTCGTGGGCGATCCCACCGAGGGCGCGCTGCTGGTGCTCGCCTACAAGGCCGGGCTGGACGCCGACGAGACACGGGAGCGGCTGCCTCGGCTCGCCACGCTGCCGTTCGACCCGTCCTACAAGCTGATGGCCACCTTCCACGCGGCGACCGACGCCTCCGGGCGCGCGGTCGTGCGCTGCTACGTCAAGGGCGCGGCGCCGGCCGTCATGGCCCGCACGGGCAGCGCGCTGGCCGACGGCGCGCGCGTCCCGTGGGACGTGGGCCTGCGCCTGGAGACCCAGGCCCACGTGGAGCGGATGGAGGAGGCGGGCCAGCGGGTCATGGCCGCCGCGACCCGGGACCTGGACCCGGCCGAATTCGACCCGGACGGCGACCTGCTCGATCACGTCACCGGCTTGCAGCTGACCAGCCTGGTCGGCATGGTCGACCCGGCGCGGAAAGAGTCCGCCGCCGCGGTGGCCAGCGCTCAGGCGGCCCACATCCGGGTCCGGATGGTAACCGGGGACGACGTGATCACCGGCGCGGCGATCGCCCGGCAGGTCGGCATCGACGGCGAGGCCATCCTGGGCGCCGACTTCGCCGCCCTGCCCGAGGCCGAGCGGCTGGCACGCATCGACCGCATCGGAGTGGTGGGCCGGGTCGCCCCCGAGCACAAGGTGCTGCTCGCTGACACGCTCAAGAAGAAGGGCGAGGTCGTGGCCATGACCGGGGACGGTGTCAACGACGCCCCGGCCATTAAGGCGGCCGACATCGGGATCGCCATGGGCACCGGGACCGAGGTGGCCAAGAACGCCAGCCGGATGATCTTGTCCGACGACAACTTCGCCACGATCGTGTTCGCCGTCGAGCAGGGCCGCAAGATCTACGACAACCTGACTAAGTACATCCGCTTCGTGCTGGTGCTGCTTGTCGTGTTCGTGCTGACCTTCCTCGGCGCGACGCTGTTCAACATCGCCGCCGGCGAGCCGTTCACGCCGGCCCAGGTGCTGTGGATCCACTTCGTGGTCAACGCCCCGTTCGGCTTCGCGCTCGGCTTCGACAAGGAGAGCCCTGGCCTTATGTCACGACGACCGCGCCCCCGCGGCGAGTCGGTCCTGACCACCGGGGTGATGGTCACGGTGGGCCTCGCCGGGCTGGCCATCACGATCGGCCTGCTGTCGATGATCGAGGTCGGCCAGCATCTCTTCGGCAGCGTCCCCGCGGGGCAGTCGATCGCGTTCACGTCCTTCGCGCTGTGCCTGATCGTGGCCGCGGTCCAGTGCCGCAGCGAGACCGGCACGGTACTGACCACCGCCACCTTCGACAGCAAGCACATGAACTGGGCGATGCTCGGCGAATTCGTGCTGGCCGTGCTGGTCACCCAGATGGACGTGTTCAACCGCCTGCTGGGCACGACGCAGCTCAACCTGCGCGAGTTCGGCTGGGCACTCGTCCCCGCCCTCGCCCTCCTGCTGCTGTGGGAACTCGGCAAGTACGTGGCCCGGCGCCAGCTGAGCCGGCGGGCGAGGGAGGATCCATGAGAGCTGAGGTCCTGACTGAGCTCGTTACCCAGTCACAGGGGGGCCCGGTCATCGAGGGACCGAGGACCGCCGAGGTGAGGTGGATCCTCCCCGGCCAGCTCGACGCCGCGCTCGTCCGCTGGTTCGGGCGGTTCCCCGCTGGGATGGACTCGCGCGAGGACGCCTACCTCGTCGACCCGCTCCTGCACGGGCTGTCGGTGAAGATCAGGGCCGGCCGGCGGTTCGAGGTGAAGGTCCGCGACAGCAGCCCGGGCATTCTCGATGTCGCGGACCGCGTCCGCGGCCGCATCGAGGCCTGGCGGAAGTGGTCATTCCCCATCGGGCTGCTCAAGCTGGACGATGCCGGGTCACCCAGCTGGGCGGTGGTGCACAAGAGGCGGTGGACCATCCGGTTCCAGCTGGTCAGCGGGCGGCCTACCGCCGAAGCCCCGGAGCTGACCGGGGAGTCGGCGTGCGGGGTGGACCTAACTGAGGTCCGATCTGGCGGTGCGACCTGGTGGTCGCTGGGGTTCGAGGCTACCGGTCCTGCCACTTTGCTCAGCGGCACGCTGCGACGCACCGCCGCGCTGCTGTTCGCCGAGACTCCGCCAGGCGATCCGGAATTCGACATGAGCCACAGCCAGTCCTACGTCGAGTGGCTCTCCCGGCTGCCATTACCTAGCCACCGCGGCTGGCCGGACCCGGCCCGTGGGGGGCACGGCCGGGCGGCGGGCCGCGGTGCAGGGGACCCTGGCCACGGCACGGTCCGGGCCGTGGCCAGGGTCCCAGCCGGGCGGAACGCGCGGATGCCGTTATCGGTGGTCTGGGCACCAAAAAACCCCGAACCGCTGGGGTTCGGGGCTGGTCGGAGCTCCCGCGATAGGACTCGAACCTATAACCTGCCGGTTAACAGCCGGACGCTCTGCCGATTGAGCTACGCGGGACCGTCGCGGATAAGCGTAGCGCACCGGACGGGGTGCCCGTACGCCCCGGAATGCATGACGGCGGGGGTGCCTGGGAAGATGGAAGCCACGATGCCATGCACCGGAAGGGGTGCCAGATGCGGTACAAGGCCACATTCCTGCTGGGCTTCGCGGCCGGCTTCATCGCCGGCGCGCGCGCCGGCCGGGAGCGGTACGACCAGATCGTGAAGTACACCAAGCAAGCCGTGGAGAGTCCCCCGGTCCAGAAGGCTACGAGCACCGTGGCCGCGAAGGCCACCGAACTGGGAAAGACCGCCGCGGCCAAGGCGCCTGACTTCGCCAAGTCGGCGGCCTCGACCGTCAGCGAGCAGGTGCCGAAGATGGCCGCCACGGCCAGGGACCGGCTGCCGTTCGGCGGCAAGAGCGACTCGGCGGACGAGGCGGACGGGCAGGCCGGCTCTCCCGCCGACAACGGCCAGGCATCCGTTAACGGCGCCCGCTACACAACCGACGGCTCCTGACGGTGACGGTACACGCCCGGCGCCGCGAAGGCGCCGGGCGTGTCTTGACGAGGGCGTAGGCGGTTTAAGGGTTAGTCGAGGTACTCGCGCAGCAGCAGGGCGCGGCTCGGGTGGCGAAGCTTGGCCAGCGTCTTCGACTCGATCTGCCTGATCCGCTCCCGGGTCACGCCGAATTCCCTGCCCACCTCCTCCAGCGTCCGCGGATGCCCGTCGGTCAGGCCGAACCGCAGCTGGATGATCCGCTGCTCCCGCTCCGACAGCTCGCACAGCACCCGCTCGAGCTGATCCTGCAGCATGATGAACGCCGCGGCCTCGATCGGCACCACGGCGTCCGCGTCCTCGATGAAGTCGCCCAGGTCGGACTCCTCCTCGCCGATCGGCGACTGCAGCGACACCGGCTCCTGGGCGATCCGCTGGATCTCGGCGACCCGCTCCGGCTCGACTCCCAGCTCGGCGGCGATCTCCTCCACCGTCGCCTCGCGGCCGAGCTCCTGGTGCAGCTGACGCTGCACCCGGGCCAGCTTGTTGATCGTCTCCACCATGTGCACCGGCACCCGGATGGTCCGCGCCTGGTCGGCGATCGCCCGCGTGATGGCCTGCCGGATCCACCAGGTCGCGTAGGTGGAGAACTTGTACCCGCGGGTGTAGTCGAACTTCTCCACCGCGCGGATCAGCCCCAGGTTGCCCTCCTGGATCAGGTCGAGGAAGACCAGGCCGCGGCCGATGTACCGCTTGGCGATCGACACCACCAGGCGCAGGTTCGCCTCGATGAGCCGCTGCTTGCCGCGCACCCCGTCGGCAGCCAGCCACTCCAGGTCGGCCCGCTCCTCGCCGAGCAGCGGGTGGCCGCCGTTCAGCTTCTCCTCGGCGTACAGGCCGGCCTCGATGGCCTTGGCCAGCTCCACCTCGTCTTCCGCGGTCAGGAGCGGCACCCGCCCGATCTCGCGGAGGTAGATGCGCACGAGGTCACTAGTGCCGGCCCGGCGCGCGCTTTCCGTGTCGAAGTCAGGCAGCCTGGTATCTGGCTCTTCCTCGGCCGGCGCCTCGGTCACCTCGATGCCCTCGTCCGCGAGCACGCGGATGACCGCGTCCAGCGCGTCAGGCGACAAATCGGCCCGGTCGATTGCGGAAGTGACGTCCCCCATCGTCACGAATCCCCGTGAGCGCCCCAGCGCCACGAGGTCTGTCAACTGCTGTGTCAGCGATGCTGCGCTCGTAACTATGGTCAGGCTCACGGCAACAGTCTGCGGCACGAACCACCGGTTCCGGGGGACCCAATTTTGGGCCTTTGACCAGATGTTTAACCTGATGGCAATCTGCGGTAGAACTGTTTGTTACGTGCTTTTAGCCGCCGGTCGCCCGTCCCAGTAGCCACTTCCGGCGCTGTTCGAGCGCGACCAGATCGCCGAACATCTTGTTGTACGCCGGCTGGTCGTCTTCCGGATTGGTCCGCTGCAGCTTCGCCTTGATCGCGGCGATCTCCCGGCCCGCCGCCAGCTCCCCGACCCGGGCGAGCACCACGTCGGCGTACTTCTCGTCCGGCTC
>Ga0335074_10017415_pt1 | contig 10134 bp, 7 predicted proteins | sample Lox_Sample_23_FD_206715 | JGI IMG/M metagenome (GOLD analysis project Ga0335074, IMG submission 206715) | Soil microbial communities from Loxahatchee National Wildlife Refuge, Florida, United States - Lox_Sample_2.3 | ecosystem: Environmental > Terrestrial > Soil > Wetlands | place: USA: Florida...
TCGTAGCGCCCGAGGTCGAGCATGGTGGCGGCTCGCGCCAGCTCCTGTCTCAGCTCCGTCAAGTCACCGGTTTCCGTAAGATCAGCCGTCGCTTGCGCAGGTATGCCACCAGATCATCGTATGCGCCGCCCTCGTTCGCGAACAGCGCCACATTTCGGGCAGTCTCGAACCAGGTCCCCAGCGACGGCTTGACCTCGGTGACGGCGGCCTCGAGGTCGGCCTGCCCGATCAGCCGGGGCTCGCCTCGGCTGACCGAGTCGAGCAGCGCCCGCTCGGCGGCCGTCTCGCAGACGTGGGCGATGTCGGCCCCTGAGTACCCGTCGGTCAGCCGCGACAGGCGGCTCAGGTCGATTCCGGCGACGGGCCGGTCGCGGAGGTGGAAGCGGAACACGCCCTCGCGGGCGGGGCCGTCCGGCGGCAGCACGAGCAGGGTCCGGTCGAACCGCCCGGGCCGCCGCAGCGCCGAGTCGACGTCCCACGGGTGGTTGGTGGCCGCCAGCAGGAACACGCCGGTGTTATCCGACGCCACATCGTCGAGTTCGAGCAGCAGCTGGTTGACGGCCGAGCGCATTGGGGTGTTCCGCAGCTGGGACCGCTTCTGCCCGATCGCGTCCACCTCGTCGAGGAAGACCACGCAGGGCGCGTTCCGCCGCGCGACCTCGAACAGGTCGTGAATGTTCCGCTCGGACCGGCCCACGAACATGTCGATCAGGTCGGCGAACGACACCGTGATGAACCGCGCGCCGAGCTCGCCCGCCACCGCGCGGGCGACGAACGTCTTGCCGCAGCCGGGCGGTCCGTACAGCAGCAGGCCGCCGCGGAGCGACTTGCCGTAGAGCTTGCGCAGCTCGGGGTTGCGCATCGGGGCGAGGAAGGCGGCCTCGAGCCGCTTCTTGACCTCGTCCAGGCCGGCTACATCGGCCAGGGTCAGTCCGGTGTGCTCGGCGTCATACACGTCGGCCTCGTCGAGGCCGGCCGAGACCGATCCCGCCTCGCCGACGAACATCGTCGGCAGCACGTCTCGCAGCTCGTCCTCGGCCTGCGACCAGTCATAGCCCTCGGCCGGCTCGCCGGCTGGCGCGGCCGGCTCAGCTGGATCGGCTGGCTCAGCTGGATCGGCTGGCTCGGCTGGATCGTCGCCTCCGGCCGCCCCGCCGGAAGCGCCCGAAGCGCCGGAAGGGGAATGCTGGTCGGGAGAGGCACCACGCGACCGTTCGGGAGAAAGATCGCGATCAGCCGGGGCAGACGGAGGCAGGTCGGCGGCCTTGGCCCCCGGCGACCCCGCCGTGGTCCCTGCATTCCCGGAGGCAGCCGGAGTCCCCGAGGTGAGCATCGCCAGCGCCTCGGCGTTCCCGGGCTCGCGCTGCAGTACGGCGCCGAGGTGCCGCACCGCCTCATCCCGCTGCTCGCCGCGGAGCAGCAGGGCAGCCAGGTGCAGGCGCAGTGGCACGTCGTCGGGCATCGCGGCCACTGCGTTCCGCAGGCTGTCAAGAAGCGGGTCAGGTTCCATGGGCCGGTTCCGGGGAGTTGACTGCCACGCTTCCACAGTATGGGCAGCGGCGACCCCGTGGGTACGGTCTTGGCAATCGCGTCGCGCGCTAGGAGCAGGCGGAGTCGGCCGTGGTGGAGTCGGCGTTGAGCGCGCTGACCACCGACGACGGGACCGATCCGGCCTTGACGTCGGCCCGGACGGTCTTCAGCTCGGCCAGCATGGTGCCGAGGGCGGACCTGGCCGACGTCGACTGCGCCTGCTGGGCCGCGCTCGCGAGGTCGGTGATCGCGGTCGTCATGTCCGCCCCGAGCCTTCCCTGCGCGGCCTGGTTGTTCAGTACCTCGATGGCGGTGTTGTAGGCGGGGAGGGCGGTGTTCTCGTACGCCTGGCAGCCGGGGTCGGACGAGCCGCTGTGCAGCCGGCCCGGGAGGACTATGGCCGCCACCGCGATCAGGGCGATCGCCACGACGCCGCCGATGAGCACGCTCTTCCGCCGCCACCAGCGGGGCTTGCCCGCGACCGGGTGGCCGAGGGCCGGGGTCGCCGGCTCGAGCTGGCCCTGGCCGGACGCGGGGCCGAAGCCGCCGCCGAACCCCGGCTGCGGCTGCGCTTGCGGCTGGAACCCGCCGAACAGGCCGGGGTCCGGCAGCTGCCCGGGACCCTGATACTGCCCGGGCCCTGAATACTGGCCCGATCCTTGAGACTGCGTGGGTCCTTGATACTGCCCGTAACCCTGGGGCTGTCCCGGTCCCTGAAGCTGTCCCGGTCCGTGGTACTGGTCGAGACCCTGGTACTGCCCCGGGCCCTGAAGCTGTCCAGGTCCCTGGGGCTGCGTTGGCCCTTGGTGCTGCCCGTAACCCTGAGGCTGTGGCGGTCCTTGGCTCTGCTCGAGACCCTGGTATTGCCCCGGTCCCTGGAACTGTCCCGGACCCTGGAACTGCGCCGGACCCTGGAACTGCGCCGGACCCACCGCGGGCTGGCCGGGGCCTTGGTAGGACCCGGGGCCAAGAGGCTGGCCCGGTCCGGGGTACTGCCCGCGATCTTGAAACTGGGCCGGGCCCTGGAACTGGCCCCGAGGCTGGAACTGCCCGGGTCCGTCAGGCTGTGACGGACCCGCGAATTGCCCCGGCCCCTGGAATTGCCCCGGATTCTGGAATTGCGCTTGATCCGCGAACTGCCCGGGTCCCTGGAACTGCCCCGGTCCCTGGAATTGCCCAGGACGCTGAAACTGAGTTGGCCCTTGGAATTGCGCGGGTCCCTGGAACTGAGGCGCGCCGGGGAATGCGCCCTGACCCGGAGCGGGGAACTGGCCGGGATACCCGCCGGGCGCGGCGCCGGGGAATCCGACGGCCGGGGCAGGCGCGGCCGGCTGAATCGGCGGGGCTGACTGAGCCGACGGGGCCGGCTGAGCCGGCGGCGGCGCCGGGAACGAGCCGAACTGCCCGGGGCCGGGGACCTGGCCGCCCGACGGCGCCGGGGGCATGGGCCGCCCCGGCTGCTGGGGCGCCTGGGGTGCCTGCTGAGGCCCGCGGGGGGTGAACCAGGAGCCCGCCGGCGGCCTCCCGGGCTCCGTCATAGCGCCGGGAACCTGGTATCCGGTGCCCGGTCCGCCCGCACCATCCTCGGTCATGTTGTCCCCGTCGGCCGGCCAGGCGGAGTCCCCGTCGGCCGGCGGGGCGGAGTCCCCGGACGACAGGGCGCGCGTGCGCCGACCGGGCAGCATGCTGGGCCTGGTCGGTCCCCCCGGGCCGCCGGAAAACCGCGGCGTATCTGACGCAGACGACATGGCGAGCTGATCCGTTCCTGGCGACGCGACGACGTGCAGTCGTGTATTACTCGGGCCAGGTCAGTCAGACGAAGCCGTTACGGCTAAGGCTAGCGGGATCGGGCTCGCCTCTGGGCAGTGATACGTCACCGGTCACGTCGGCCGCGAGCCGGATCTGGTCGCCGTCCACGAGCCGCACCTCGGTATAAGGCATCACCCGCTCGCCGTTCACGAACGTGCCGTTGGTCGATCCCTCGTCGCGGAGGGTGGCCCGGCCGGCGTCGTCGACTACCACCGTCGCGTGCTTGCGCGAGACGTTGTCGTACTGCTCGAACGCGGCCGCGACGAGCGACTGAGCCGGGTCGCGACCGAGGATGACGGAGGTGCCGGCCGGGACGTCGACGTTCCCGGTGGGGAACGCGATCCGCAGCAGGACCAGCGACGGGCGTCGCCGCGGGCCGCTCTCACCGCCTTGTCGGATGTACTGCTGTGACACCGTCGGCGACGGGATGTCGTCGTCTGGGAATGGGGCGTGCGGCAGGTTTGCGCCACACCGGAAGCAGATCAGGTCCTCCGGCTGCACCCCGATGCCGCAGTTTGGGCAGGTCAGGATCGCCATCTCCTCGTTCGAAGCCGGTAGCCGTTGCCAGCTACCATACCGCCAACCAGCCAGTCAGCGCAGTAGTCTTGCGGTGCTCGGACGACCACCGCCTCCCGGGCGGCGCTCGCGCCCGGGCCGGCCGTCCGCCCGCCCGCTCGCACCCCCGGCCAGGCGGCGATCCGGCGCCGATTGCGGCGCGGCCCCCCTGACGTGCGCCAAACCCGGCGCTAGCATGCGTTCATGGTTGATTACGAACTGGCGCCGGAGCAGCAGGACCTGCGGGCAACGGTGGCCTCCTTCGCCCGCGACGTGGTGGCGCCCGTGATCGGGGACTACTACGAGCGCGGGGAGTTCCCTTACGACATCGTGGCGGGCATGGGCAAGCTCGGCCTGTTCGGCCTCCCGTTCCCCGAGGAGATCGGCGGCATGGGGGGCGACTTCTTCACCCTCTGCCTGGCGATCGAGGAACTGGCCCGGGTGGACTCCTCGGTCGCGATCACGCTCGACGCCGGGGTCACGCTCGGCGCGATGCCCATCTTCCGCTTCGGCACCGACGAGCAGCGCGGCCGCTGGCTGCCCGCGCTCTGCGCGGGGGAGCGGATCGCCGGGTTCGGGCTGACCGAGCCGGACGGGGGCACCGACATTCCCGGCACGATGCGGACGACCGCCAGGCTCGACGGCGGCGAGTGGGTGGTCAACGGGACCAAGGCCTTTATCACCAACGCCGGAACGTCGATCACCTCGCTGGTCACGGTGCTAGCGCTCACCGGCGGCGAAGGCGGCGAAGGCGGCGAAGGCGGCCAGCGCGGCAAAGACGCCGGCGAGCGGGAAATCTCCACCATCGTCATCCCCAGCGGCACCCCCGGCTTCCAGCCCGCCCCCAAGTACTCAAAGGTCGGCTGGTGCGCCTCCGACACCCGCGAGCTCTCGTTCGCGGACTGCCGCGTCCCCGAGGCGAACCTGCTCGGCGAGCGCGGCCGGGGGTACGCCCAGTTCCTCCGCATCCTCGACGAGGGCCGCGTGGCGATCTCCTCGCTCGCGACCGGCCTCGCCCAGGGGTGCGTGGACGAGTGCACCCGCTACGCCAACGAGCGGGTCTCGTTCGGCGTCCCGATCGGCCGCCACCAGGCGATCGCGTTCAAGCTCGCCGACATGGCCGCGCGGGTGCACGCCGCCCGGCTCGCCTGGTACGACGCCGCGGCCCGGCTCGTCGCCGGGGTGCCGTTCAAGAAGGAGGCCGCGATCGCCAAGCTGCTCTCCTCGAACGCGGCGATGGACAACGCCCGCGACGCCACCCAGATTTTCGGCGGGGCCGGGTTCATGAACGAGTCCCCCGTCGGCCGGTTCTACCGGGACGCAAAGATACTGGAGATCGGCGAGGGGACTTCGGAGGTGCAGCGCCTGCTGATCGCCCGCTCGCTGGGGGTTTCCGGGTAGGCGTGGAACGGGTGGGCTTCTGTGCGATTCCTGAGTCGTCGAGCCTAGTACCGGGGTAGCCTTCCCTAAGCTTCGCAGGCCATAGCGGCCTAGCCCAACTGGGGTGGACGGGGTGGGCGTCCGGCAAAGTTCAGGGCTATTCCCGGTGAATGCCGGGTCGTGGGCCTCCGTTTGATGGTTATATGTCCCTACCCGATTTGTAGCGCTAGCTGGAAGAGTTGCCCTGTGCTTGTCCAGGTTGCCCTTGGAGCTGCGAGGTGTAAGCGCAGTGCGTAGACGTTCGATGACCAACGGAAACGGCGGTCTGCAGTCGCAGGCCTCCGATCTTCCGCTCAACGGAAGCGGAGCCCCGCCGCAGAGCGGACCGCTGGCCGTCGGCCCGGGCCAGGCCGGCCCGGGCGCCGGCGCGTCTGGCGACCCCGCACAGGGGGGACTTCCCGTGCCGCTGTCCCAGGCGCGCCGCAACGGGGCCGCTCCCGCAGGCAACGCCGCCGCTGGCGGTCGCAAGGGCTCGCCGTTCTCGATCAGCAACTGGCGCGTGCGGTGGCGGCTGGTCGCGATCATCGCCGTGCCGACCATCACCGCCCTGATCCTCGGCGTCATCCAGATCGTCGGCTCGGTCAACAACTACGAGTCGTTCAAGCGGGTGCAGACCCTGGCCAACCTGAACGCCCTCGTGGTCACCGCGACCGGGCAGATCGCCGACGAGCGGGACGCCACCGTCGGCTACGTCGCCAGCGGCCGCACCAATGCCGCGCTGAAGCAGACCGCGATCAGCGACCAGAACGCGACCACCGCGACCACGACCCAGATCCAGGCCGACGCGGCGGCGGTCGTCAACGGCAGCGGCTACCGCGCGCAGACGGTCATCGACCTGAACGGCGTGCTGGCGGACATCAGCGACCTGCCGAACATCCGCAAGGCGGCGATGTCCACCCTGACGCCGGCCCTCTCGGTCATCCAGAACTACGACCTGCGGCTGCTCCAGCCGTTCATGGCGTTCAGCGACGACGTCGCGGCGGGCACCGGCAACGCCACCCTGCAGTCCGACGTCACCGTGCTCAACGCGGTGCTGCACATGGAGGACGACGCCTCGCTGCAGCGCGCCTACCTGTACCAGGCGCTGGAGAGCTCGCCGCCGGCCCTGACCCCGACCGGCCTCAGCGACCTGAACCAGGCGATCGCCCAGCAGTCGGCCGACAACGCCCAGTTCGACGCGGTCGCCCAGGTCGGCGAGCAGCAGATCCTGAACAACATCGTCTCCGGTCAGGACGTGGACGAGGCGGAGAGCGCGCAGTCGCTCGCCATCGCCACCGCGGGCACCACCCTGCAGATCGGCGCCCAGCAGAGCTGCACCTCGGCCAACCTGTCCGCGGCCCAGTGCTGGTGGACCACGAAGACCGCCCAGATCCAGGACATGCGCGAGGTCAGCAACGGCCCCAACGGCCTCGTTGAGCAGATCCAGGCGCAGGCCAACTCGCTCGCGCAGTCCGCCCTCCGCAGCGCCGAGATCGTGTCCATCGCGACCCTGCTCCTGCTGCTCCTGGTCCTGCTGATCACGACGTTCGTGGCCCGGTCGATGATCCGCCCGCTGCGCAAGCTGCGGGCCGACGCCCTCGAGGTGGCCGGCTCCAAGCTGCCGGACATGGTCCGCCGGCTGAGCCAGAGCGAGGGCGGCGACGCCTCGGCCGAGATCGAGCCCATCGGCGTCAACTCGACCGACGAAATCGGCGAGGTCGCCCGGGCGTTCGACCAGGTCCACCGGGAGGCGGTCCGACTGGCGGCCGACGAGGCCATGCTCCGCGGCAACCTGAACGCGATGTTCGTCAACCTGTCGCGCCGCAGCCAGTCCCTGATCGAGCGCCAGCTCTCCCTGATCGACAACCTGGAGCAGACCGAGCAGGACGCGGACCGGCTGTCCAGCCTGTTCCGCCTGGACCACCTGGCCACCCGCATGCGCCGCAACTCGGAGAACCTCCTGGTCCTCGCGGGGCACGAGGCCGCCAGCCGCCGCTGGAGCCAGCCGGTTCCGCTGGTGGACGTGCTCCGCGCGGCGATCTCCGAGATCGAGCAGTACGAGCGCGTGGTGCTCAACGTGCAGCCGGGCATCCAGGTCATCGGCCAGGCCGTCAACGACGTGGTGCACCTGGTGGCCGAGATCGTGGAGAACGCGACCACCTTCTCGCCCGAAGACACCCAGGTGTACGTGACCGGCCAGCCGCTCACCAGCGGCGGCGTGCTCCTCGACATCACCGACAACGGCGTCGGCATCTCCGAGCAGGAGATGGCGCACGCGAACTGGCGGCTGGACAACCCGCCCGTGGTCGACGTCGCCGTCTCCCGCCGCATGGGCCTGTTCGTGGTCGGCCGCCTGGCCGCCAGGCACGGGGTCAGGGTCCGGCTGCGCCACGCGCAGTCCGGCGGCCTCACCGCGCTCATCTGGCTGCCCGAGTCGGTCGCAATGCCCGAGTCGGCCCAGCCGCTCGGCCGGCTCCGCAAGTTCGAGGCCGATGACTACGGCCCCGCGCCCTCGCTGTCCGCGCCGACCGCGGTCGCCAGCCCGAGCGCGTTCGCCGCCGGCCCCGGCGCCCCGGCCGGCCCGGTCGGGGCAGCCCCTGGCGCCCCGTCCGCCCCCGGCGGCCTGGGCAGCGCCGCGGCCACCGCCGCCCGCATCCCGCGGCTGGGCGGCGGCGGTAAGGGCGCCGGCGGCATCGGTGGCATCGGTGGCATCGGCGACAGCGGGGCTGGCGCCAATGGCGGCAACGGCAACGGCGGCTTCAGCGCCTTCGGCGTCGGCGGCAAGGCCGCCGGCGGCAACGCCCGCGGCGGCCCCGGCAACATCGGCCCCGGCACCGGGGGCAGCGCCGGAAAGGGCGTCGGGCCGGGCGCGAACAAGGGCAACGGCAACGGCTCCGTCATCGAGGTGCCGGGCGGCTCGCTGCCGGTGCGCACGCCGGGCACCAACCCCCTGGGACCGACCGGCAACGGCAGCGGCGGCGGGTCGATGTTCGGCGGAGACGGGTTCGGGGCCGAGGAGATCGGCGCGAGCGACTTCGGCACCACGCGCCTGCCGGCCCTCGGCGGCGACGGCGGCTCCGCCGCTTCCGGCCCGGGGGCGATCGTGGTGCCCCCGGTCGGCAACGCGGTCGTCGGCTCCGACGGCAGCCAGGTCACGATCCCGTCGGCCGGCGGCGCCGCGCCCGACCACCGGCTGCCGATCTTCGACTCGCTTGAGTCGGACTGGTTCCGGCGGAGCGGCAACGTCTCGCTGAGCTCCAATTCGGCGGCGGCGCCGGCCGCCCCGGCCGCCGCCGGGCAGACCTGGAGCTCGCCGGCGGACGAGGGATACCGCGCCGCCCGGGTGGCGGCAGAGCCCGCATCGGACGAAACTACGACGGCCGGGCTGCCAAAACGCACTCCGAGGGCTAACCTCGTGCCAGGGTCGGTCGGCGGTGGGAGCGGCGGCGACGACACAGACAGCGCGCCGCCAGCCCGTTCGGCGGAGACGATCCGCAGCCGGATGGCGAGCTTCCAGCGTGGCGTACGCGACGCGCGTGCCACCGCATCTCAGAACGAGGAGCCATAAGTCGGATGAGACCCACGGATAGAGCAATCAGGACACGAGGAGGCGCCTGCATGTTCGGGCGAGGAGAGGAGCGCGCGTGAGCACGCCAGGACGCCCGGTCCAGGACCTCAGCTGGCTGATCACGAATTTCGTGGAGCGAGTCCCGGACGTGGCCCATGCGGTCGTCGTCTCGTCGGACGGTCTTCCGCTCGCGTTCTCAGCGGGGTTCCCGCAGGAGCGCGCGGATCAGCTTGCTGCGGTCACGTCGGGCCTGACCAGCCTTACCCAGGGAGCTTCCCGGGTCTTCGAAGGCGGCGCGGTCGTCCAGACCGTGGTGGAGATGCAGCGCGGTGTGCTCGTCATCATGGCGATAAGCAACGGTGCCAGCATCGCCGTGCTAGCGGCCTCCACCTGCGATCTCGGTCTTGTCGCCTACGAGATGACCCTGCTCGTAGAGCGCGCGGGCCGGGTGCTGACGCCCGCCGCGCGGGGCGGGGTCATGCAGGGCGCGATGCCGGGAGACGGTCGGCGATGATGCCAGTGGCGACTCCCGCGAATGAGGGGCATGGTGGCCGGCCTCGGCCGCGGCGGTGACGACCGCGGCTCGCCCGCGTGGCAGGGTCCTGGACGGGCCGGGCCATGGGACGAGCCGCAGCCGCAGCGCCAGCCTTACCCCCCCGCGCAGCAGCAGCAGTTTCCGGCCGAGGAAGAAAGCGGCGCGACGCGGCTAGTCCGCCCGTACACCGTGACCGGCGGCCGGACCCAGCCAAGGTACAAGCTCGCGCTCGAGGCCTTGGTATCAGCGTCCGTGTACGAGCCGCGCGACCTATCCGTCCTGGCGCCCGAGTGCCAGGCGATCCTGCAGTTCTGCCTCGACTGGCGCTCCGTGGCCGAGATCTCGGCCGTGCTGCGGATGCCGCTGGGCGTGGCTCGGATCCTGGTCGCGGACATGAGCGCGGACGGCCTCGTGCGCATTCACCAGCGCGACGATTCCGAGGGCCGCCCCGACCTTAACCTGCTCGAAAGGGTGCTTAGTGGACTCCGTAAGATCTAGCGTCGCCCGGCCGCACGGAGGCGGCGACGCGTCGGCGATGACTTCAGTGAAGATCGTCGTGGCGGGCGGCTTCGGCGTGGGCAAGACGACCTTCGTCGGCTCAGTGTCGGAGATCACGCCCCTCACCACCGAGGCCGTCATGACCGTGGCCTCCACCGACGTGGACGACCTGTCCCACGTCCCCGACAAGAACACCACGACCGTGGCGATGGACTTCGGA
>Ga0335074_10017417_pt1 | contig 10134 bp, 8 predicted proteins | sample Lox_Sample_23_FD_206715 | JGI IMG/M metagenome (GOLD analysis project Ga0335074, IMG submission 206715) | Soil microbial communities from Loxahatchee National Wildlife Refuge, Florida, United States - Lox_Sample_2.3 | ecosystem: Environmental > Terrestrial > Soil > Wetlands | place: USA: Florida...
CTCAACAGGCATGAGGGCGTAGCCCGCTGTTCAGGTAGGCGTGAGGCCGGTGTGCTCGGCGGCGAACGCCAGCATGTCGGCGAACTCCGCGGCCAGCATCCGCCTTGGCTTGCCGGGCCCGTGCCCGGTCGCTGTCTCGATCCGGAGCAGGACGGGCGCGTCGCATGCCTGGTCGTGCTGGAGCTCGGCACCGAACTTGTAGCTGTGAGCCGGTGCCACCCGGTCGTCGTGGTCACCGGTGAGGATCAGCGTCGCCGGATAGCAGGTACCCGGGCGCAGGGCGTGCAGGGGCGAATTGGGGTACAGGAACGCGAAGTCTTCCGCCACGTCCGGATCGCCTTCCTCCGGGATCCACGAGGCGCCGATGGTGAACTTGTGGAAGCGCAGCCTGTCCAGGACGCCGACCGCCGGCAGCGCCACCGCCGCGAGATCGGGCCGTCGTGTCATCACCGCCCCGACGAGCAGGCCGCCGTTGCTGCGGCCGTACAGCGCCAGCCGGCCATGCGCGGTGACGCCGGTGGAGACGAGGTGCTCGCCGACCGCGATGAAATCGGCGAAGACGTTCTGCTTGTGCTCCCGCCGGCCGGCCTCGTGCCACTGCCTGCCGAACTCTCCTCCGCCGCGCAGGTTCGCCACCGCCAGCGCGCCGCCGCCTGCCAGCCAGGCCGGCCATGCCGCCATGAACCTCGGCGTGATGGCGTTGTTGTACCCGCCGTACCCGTAGAGCAGGGTGGGCAGCGCGGGCCCGGCGCCGGCCGGGCGCAGCAGGAAGTAGGGCACCATGGTACCGTCGGCGCTGGCCGCCGACCGGCGCTCGATGGTGACGTCAGGCACTGGCGCCGTCCTGTCGGTGAGGACCAGCGGATCAGCCCGGCCGGTGGCGAGGTCGACCCGGAAGGCACGGGTGCCGCGGACGAACGACTGGACGCCGAGGAAGCACTCCTCGCCGTCCTCCTCGGCGTGCACCTCGCCGACCGATCCGGGTTCGCCGAGATCCACCTCGCCGAGCTCGGCTCCGGCGGCATCGAACCGCAGCACGCGGTGCCGGGCGTCGCGCAGGTAGACCGCCAGCAAGCCGTCGCCGGCCCGCTGGGCCCGGTCCAGGACGTCGTCCCGCTCCGGGATCAGCTCGGCCCACCCGCCGGTGCCGCCGGACTCCACCCGGGCCAGGTCGACCGTCACCACCTTCCCGCGCGGCGCGTCCTGGTCGGTGACCAGGTAGAGGACGCCGTTCTGCAGGCCGGCCGGCTCGAAGCGGGCTCGCCGCTCGCTGACCACGTGCACGACGGGTCCCGCGGCGCTGCCCCGCAGCCGCCGGGCCTGCACGAGGCACTTGCGTTCGGATCCGGCCGTGATGACCAGGACCAGCCACCCGTCGGCGAAGACGTAGGGCGAGGCGAGCATGCGAGGGTGGTCCGGCCGGTAGATCACCTCGTCGTCATCGCGGCCGAGCCGGTGCAGCATCAGCTGGCCGGTGCCGAGCGCCGTCGGGTCGTCGCCGGCGGCGCGGCCGTGCTCCGGATAGGTCCAGTAGAAGAACCCGGAGGAGTCCGGCGTCCACTCCGGAGGCATGAACTTCGAATGCGGCACCGCGTCGGCGGTGTCCGCCCCGGAATCCACCGCGCGGACCCGCATGGTCGTCCAGTCGCTGCCGGCCTCGCTGACCGTGTACACGACCAGCTTGCCGTCCGGGCTGAGCACCGCGGCGCGCAGCGACGCCGTCCCGTCCGGGGAGAATTCAGCCGGATCGATCAGCACCCGCCCGCCGGCCGCCAGGGCCGCCAGGTCGTCCGCCACGGTGACCACGTCCTGGTCCTGGCCGCCGTCGTTGCGCTCGAGCAGGTAACGGCCGCCGCGGGGGCGCGGCACGCCGGCCCGCGGCACCCCCAGGATCGCGCCGAGCCGCTCGCGGAACCAGCCCCGGGAGGGCAGGCCGGCCAGGTACTCCTCGGTGACCGCGTTCTGGGCGGCTATCCACTCCCTGGTCCGCGCGGAGTCGGGATCCTCCAGCCAGCGATACGGATCGGCAACCTCGGCGCCGTGCAGCGTCTCGACGACCGGACCGCGCTCGGAGTGCGGGTAACGCATATCAAGCTCCCGTGATCACGACAGTTGCTGGTCGGCATCCGCCACCGACACTATCCCGCGGGGTCTCAGCGTCCGGTCTGGTCCCGCTCGGAGCGCTGGCCTGACCCGGCCGTCGCTGCGCTATCGGCGAGGACGCCGAGCAGGTAGCTGCGCTCGGTCTCGTAGACGTGCGCGGACTTGACGATCAGTTCGAGAGCGCCGCCCGGCAGCCAGAAGCCGAGGAGGCTGACGCACGGGATGTAGCTGGTGTCGGTGTGCGGCTGGAACGTGGTGATCGCCGCCGAGCGCGCCGCCGGGTCCGCGCGCAGCCGGCTGATGACCCAGGCCACCTGGTCGCGACCGGTGTGCTCGTAGTCGAAGAGCCTGGTCGCGTAGCTGTCCGTGCCGCCCAGCTCGGCCACCGGGGCGTGGCCGGCGAAGTTGGCGTGCATCCAGGCCGGCCGTTCCGGTTCGGCGTACCGGGCGATGATCTCATCGTCGGGATCGGGAGGGCCGGCGGGGCGTATGGGCAGCGTGCTTGCCGCTGCCCATAACCACTGCGCGGGAGGCACGTCGTTACCTCGAAGCCTTGCTCCCGCAGCTCAGGAACCGGTGGGAATCGTGGCGCGACGCAGGCGACAGACAACCGCCGTGACCCATGCGGCCGCGGGTGGGCAGCACCTGCCTCGCGGTGTGAGCGACTTCGGTCTGGGCTTCGATTGGTTGCAGTGGGTCACGGTTAGGTCTTTTCGAGGTCATCTAGGGCTGCCTGGACGCGCGCGGCGTCAGTTTCGCAGCCTTGGGATTCATACAAGGCAAGGGCCTGCCGGAAATACGTCACAGCGTTGTCGATTTGTCCTTCGGACCGATAGGCGGCGCCGATCCCGTTCAGCGCATCGGCCTCGTCTTTTGACGATGAGATCTTCTGGGCGAGGTGCAGTGCCTGGCCGTGGCGGGTACGGGCCTCGGCTGGCGCGCCGGTTGCGAGGGCCAGCGCCGCATAGTAGTTGAGCGTTTCGGCCTCCCCGCCGCGATCATGCACCTCGCGAAACCGCTGCAACGCCATGGCGAATGATTTCTCGGCTCGTTCATGATCTCCCCTTAGCCGCTGTACCACGCCCAGGTAGGCCAGGGCGCCCGCTTGCATCCGGCGGTCGCCGAGGTCGGTGTAGATCTCCAGCGCGCCAGCAAGGGAATCCGCGGCTAGCTTGAGTGCCCCCGCGTCGCGGTCGATTCCTCCCAGGAAAAGCAGGCAATTGGCCTGGCCGATAGGGTCACCGAGCTCACGGTAAATCTGCAGGGACGCGGCGATGGATTCGCGTGCTGACGTGAGTGCCCCGGTCACATACTGGACGCTGCCGAGATAGGCGAGGCTGGCGCCCTCGCCGACGCGGTTGCCCAGAACGCGGTACCGCTCCAGGGCGCTGGACAGTGACTCCCCGGCTGACTCGAACGTCCCCATCTGCCTTTGTACCGCGCCAAGTTCCATGAAGGCCGCTGCCTGGCCGTGATCGTCGCCCAGTGCGCGGTAGAACTCCAGCGCTCGCGTGATGGTAGCGGCGGCCTGCCGAGGTTCTTGGGTCAGCCGTTGCGTAATTCCCAGCTCGACGAGCGTGCCGGCCTCGCCCCGGCGGTCGCGTAGCTGGCGATACAGTTCCACCGCCTGAGTTAAGGTTCCCTCGGCCTCGGTAAGAGCCCCGCTCAGCCGCTCTGTGACGCCGAGAAAGGCCAGCGCTTCGGCCCGGCCGGGTATGTCGCCGCTGGCGGCAGCGGCGGTGACGGCGAGGCGATGCAGGCTGACGGCCTGCGTCCACGGACCGTGAGCGCGCAGGTAATGCGCGAGCGCGGCCGACAGGCCGACGGCATGGGCAGCGCCTTGATGACTGGCCGCGTAGCGGGTGGCGGCGTCGAGATTGGCTAGTTCCGCCGAGAGCCACGCCTGGGCCCGTCCGGGCGTATCCAGCCGGGGTACCGTGTGCGGCACCGGCACGGCACGGGGTTTGCCGTTAGGCGGGATACGCCGCTCGATCTGCCGGTCAGCCATCTGCGCTGAGTAAAGGTAGAAGTCGAGAAGCCGGCTGAGCGCTCGGGTGGTGTCGCCGACCGTGTCGCCTGAGTCCGATGGGTTGACGCCAGATGCCGGGACCCGGCGGCCCGCGGCGCGTGACGTAAGCGTTCGCGCGTAGACGCGGATCAGGTCATGGAATCGGTAGCGACCGGAACTCCGCTGGATGAGGAGGTTGTGGTCAAGAAGGGATTCCAGGTGCCGGCGCGCCGTGCTGAGATCCGTTCCGGTCAGGGCGGCTGCGGCATATGCGTCGAAGACGGGTCCCGGTATCAGGCCCAGGCGCTGGAACATCAGCCGCTCAGGCTCGGGGAGACGCCGGTAGGACGTGCCGAAGACGGCGGTAATGCTACGGTCCTCGTCCTGCAGATCCGCGAGGCGGCCGTGCTCATCGCGGAGTTCCTCCAAGACATCGTCAATGAGCAGGGCCCGGCGGCGACTCATCCGGGCGGCGATAATCCGGACGGCCAGGGGCAGGCATCCGCACAGGCCGATAATCTCTCCGAGGGCAGGGTCATCTGCCCGGACGCGCTCGTGGCCCGCGACGGTGCGGAAGAGCGTGATCGCCTCCGTCTCCGGAGGAGTATCCAGGGGTATTATCCGCGCATCATCGAGGCCGTTGAGGTTTCTGCGGCTGGTCACGATGACCAGGCATCCCGCCGTACCGGGCAGCAGGTGCCTTACCTGGGCGGCGCTCGAAGCGTTGTCAAGGATGATCAGCGTCTTGGTCCCGGCGAGGCAGCTACGGTAGAACGCCGCGCATTCCTCCGGCTTCCTGGGAATCCGCTCGGACCGGACACCCAGGGCGCGCAATAGCGCCCTCAGCGCCGCCTCCGCGCTAAGAGGCTTGAGCCCAAGGGTATGGCCTTGCAGGTCGAGGAACAGCTGCCCGTCGGGGAATTGCCCGGCGAGTGGGTGGGCGGCCCGAAGCGCCAGCGATGTCTTGCCCACCCCTGCCATTCCCTCGATCACGCAGATCCGGACGGGCCCGCTCGCGCTCGCCGCGGCCGCACCCGCGTCCATCAGGTACCGCAACTCGGCTTCCCGCCCGGTGAACGAGTCAATGTCACGCGGCAGCATCCGCATCGACGCGCTCCCGCCGGGCACCGCCTCGGTGCTCTCGCCGGCCGTCACTGTCTTGCGGATAGCCGCGGCTGGCGTCGGCGCATTCTGCTGAGCCGCGGCCTCGAAACCGGATCTCTCCTCGCCCGCTAGCCCTAGCGCGTCCGCCAGCCGGCGGACCGTCGACATATGCGGGGTCAGCGTAACGCCGCGCTCGAGGTCACTGATTGTCCGGACCGGCACGTCGGAGACCTGGGCGAGCGCCTCCTGCGTGAGCTGCCTGGCCTTCCGCAGCCGCTTCAGCATCTCGCCGAGAGGATCCCTGGGCAGTTCGGTCACTGCTCGTCCCTCCCACCGAGCCAGCCGGACCAACTGGCGCGCGAACGCAGAATCGTGGGTATCCCGTGGGTTTTTCTCCTGATGGCAGTCCGCCCTCATCGCCCAGGATGAAATTGTCGCGCAACCCGCTCAGCGGGACGAACGCTCGATGACACACGGTAACAGATTACGAGGAGTCAGCGAAATGCAATCCAGCCTTACTGTGCCGCACGGCGGGACCGCAACCGAGCCGGACGCCGGCCGATCGGGAGATCGCCGCGGGGGGATAATCGCCTACTGCGCGAAGATGGCCGGCCATCTCCTCGGCGCCATGACAAGCAAGCTGGTCATCGCGGCTGTCCTGGCCCTAGCGGCCTTCTTGTGGATATCCAAGCCAGCTAACCCGCCCCGGCCGGTGATCAACCCCAAGCCAGCAGCCGCGTCGGTCGACGTGGTGATGACGCAACTCACCAAGCTGGACGACTTTCATGCGGCCTCGGCGACCTTTTCGGCGTCGGTCAAGGTCACGCACAAGCTGTCGTTCCTGCCCTGCTGGTTCTGGTGCAGCAGTATCGAGTTGCACGGCGTCGGCAGCGACGACGCCATCGTCAGCTTCGCCTCATTGTCGGCCAAGGACATAGCGTCGGCCGACCGCACCATATCCGTCCGGCTGCCAGCCCCTTATGTCGGCCCCGCGTCTTTGGACCTGGCAAAGTGCTACGTCACCAGCAACCAAGGATTCGTCAACTGGGCCGGCCGGCTCTTCCATAACAACCCCGATGCGGCAAAGCCGTTGTACCTGACGGCCGAATCCGAGATCCACGTCGCAGCCGAGCGCAGCCCGCTGGTCGCCGAGGCCGAACAGAACACCCGGGCCTTCTTGACCAGCCTTCTCCGGCGGCTCGGTTATCTGCAGATAGCTGTCAACTTTGCATAGCAGAACTAACGTACCGCCTCTTCCGGCGCCCATCACCGCAGACGAATTATCCAGAACGAACCGTGGTTCCAGCTCCGGGCCCGGCAGGCGGCCCGGGTGCTGGGCCCGCCTTGCCGGGCTAGCCAAGCTTGAGCGGCACGTCCGCGTAAGGGTCGAGCGCGTAGGCGAGCGAGACCCGGTGGTACCCGTCGGCGATATCCCCATCCGCTATCAGAACGGGAGACAGCTTCTCCCCGGCCAGCACCTTCTGCAGGTCCCGCAGCACGCCCGGGTCAGACAGCGGCAGCGGGTCGCGCTGGGTAGCCCGCAGGATGTCGTTGGCGCGGCGCTGGATGACCGGGAGCTTCTTCAGCTTCTCCGATATCTCCTTTGCCCGGCTCTCCCCGTAGCGGATACTAAGGTAGCTGGAGGCGGCGGTGTAGTCGTGGTCGGCCACGTCCTTTCGCCACCGCACATACTGGACGGGTCCTCCGGCAGTGGCCATTCGTCCTCGCCCTCCTCTCGTCCCGGGCCGTCGGGCCCGCGGCCAGGACATCTTGGTCCCGGGAATGACGTTCTGTACCAAGGTCGCTCAGTTCACCTACACGTTACGGCCTGTTCCGTTCCGGAACTAGCTCGCCACCGCTGACCCGGGGCACATCGTCAGCATGACGTGGTCGCCGGTGCCGGGCCGATCAGCGCCGCGACGCCAGGGTGTTCGGCCGTGCCCTTAACCTTCGGCGGGCGTGCCCGACGGCCAGGCAGTGGGCGACCAGTCTCCCTGCGGGTCGGTGGTCTGCCCCACTTCGATCAGGTAGCCGTCGGGATCGCGGATGTAGCAGCGGGTCTCGTACGCGTGCCGTTTCGGCGGCGTCAGGAACTGAGCACCTCGGGCGCTCCATTCCGCGTACACGGCGTCGATGTCTCTGACCCGGAAATTGAGGAAGCTGCTGACCCGGTCCGGATCGGGCGGCGTCTCCAGGGTGACCGTCGGCTTGTCGTCGGTCGGCCCGCCGCCGGCATTGATGACGATCCAGGTATTGGAGAGCGCGACAACGGTCGGCGTTCCGGAGAAGAGCACCCGGCCGCCGAGTACGTCGGTGTAGAAGCGCCGGGAGCGCTCGACGTCGTCCGAGACGATGAAGTAGCCCAGCAGAATGTCCTCTACGGACGGTGGGAGCTCGGCCACAGGGCACCTCGACCGGTTGGGTCTCACGCCCCGACTCACGACGGGGCTGCAGCCGATGCTACTCCCCGACCCAGGCCGGGCCAGCCACTGCCGAGAACCAGGCCCCCGCGGGGCAGAACCTACGCGTCGCGCTTGCGGAACAGGTAGCCGCCCGCGGCGAGCAGGGCCGCCGCCCACAGCGCCGTCACGCCGAGCTGCGGCCAGGCCGACCACAGGTGCGGGTTGGCGTTGGGCCCGAAGGTAGTAGAGACCACCTGGTTCGCGGCGTCCGGCAGGAACCGCATGATGTCCCAGCGCCAGTCGTTCGGCAGCGCCTGCTCGAGCACCGGGATGATGAACAGCGCGGCGATCGCGATCGCGATCGTGCCGGCGGTGTGCCGGACGAGCGCGCCGATGCCGAACGTGATGACCGCGACCAGCGTGACGAACAGCGCGCAGCCGATGATCGCGAGCAGCACGGTGCTCGGGTGGATCACGTAGCTGCCGGAGTACACCACCTTGCACCCAGGTCCCGGCCCAGGGCCGACGTCCCGGACCTGGGCCCCCGGGTTCGGGCAGGTCACGTTCGCGTTCAGCGGGATCGAAACCGAGTGGAACAGCGAGGCGCTCACCCCGCTGCCCGACAGCAGCGCCTGCCCGACGAAGAACGCGGCGAACGACGTCACCAGCGAGACGACGAGCGTCAGCGACGTGAGCACGATCGCCTTCGCGGCGTAGACCGTCCCGCGCCGCGGCTGCGCGGTCAGCGCGGTGCGGATCATCCCGGTGGAGTACTCCGACGTGATCGCCAGCGCCGCGACCACCGCGATGATCAGCTGGCCGATCTCGAAGAACGCGATCAGCGATGTCTGGGTGGCGTCGAACCCGGCCTTGTTGCCCGGGTTGTGCGGGAAGTTGGCGTCGACGCCCCCGGTGATCGCCGCGCCGATGCCGACGGAGACGATCAGCAGCGCCGCCAGCGTCCAGTAGGTGGACCGGACCGAGCGGATCTTGGTGAACTCCGAGGCGATCGCGCCCCGCAGCCCGGCCCGCCCGCTAGCCGCCGGGAGCGGCGAGAGGAGCCGCGTGTCTGGCGTTGTCGTGACGGCCATCGCTCAGCCTCCGCTTCCGCTAGTGGTCGCCGCGCCTGCCGAACCGGGAACCCCGGCGTGGTACTCCACGCTGCTCGCGGTCAGTTCCATGAACGCCTCCTCGAGCGAGGCGTGCACCGTGGTCAGCTCGTGCAGCCTGATGCCCTGCTCGAACGCGATGTCGCCGACCTCCTCCGCGGTCATCCCGCGGACCTCGAACGTGCCGTCGTCGCCGGCGGCCGCGGTCGTGGTCGCGCCCTCGGCGGTCACGGCCTTGATCAGGTCCTCCGCCAGCGGGGTGCGCACCCGCACCGCCGCGCCCGAGGAGCCCGCGATGAACTCCGCCATCGAGCAGTCGGCGATCAGCTTGCCCCGGCCGATCACGATCAGGTGGTCGGCGGTGGACTCCATCTCCGACATCAGGTGGCTGGACACGAAGACCGTCCGCCCCTCGGCGGCCAGCGCCTTCATCAGGTTCCTGATCCACAAGATGCCCTCGGGGTCGAGCCCGTTGACCGGCTCGTCGAACATGAGCACCCTGGGGTCGCCGAGCATGGTCGCGGCGATGCCGAGGCGCTGGCTCATGCCGAGCGAGAACCCCTTGGACCGCTTCTTCGCCACCTCGGCGAGCCCGACAAGCTCGAGGACCTCGCCGACGCGGCGCTTGGGCAGGTTGTTGGTCTGCGCCAGGCAGAGCAGGTGGTTGTAGGCCGAACGCCCGCCGTGCACCGCCTTCGCGTCGAGCAGCGCGCCGACCTCCCGCATCGGGTACGCCAGGTCGCGGTAGTCGTGGCCGTCCACCGTGATCGTGCCGGCGTCCGGGTAGTCGAGCCCGAGGATGCACCGCATCGTGGTGGTCTTGCCGGCCCCGTTCGGCCCGAGGAAGCCGGTGACCTTGCCCGGCTCGACGCCGAACGTCAGCCCGTCGACGGCGGTCTTGTCCCCGTACCGCTTGGTGAGGCCCCGTACCTCAATCATCAAGTTGGTCCCCTCTTCTTGACATACGCCTAATTCTGGCGGCTCGGCGCGCCCGCCCGCGTCAGCCGCGGTGATGATTCGGGAGATCCCCCTGCAGGAGGACGGCCGTCCCTCCGCAGGGGGACGGCCGTCATCGACCCCGTCAGCCCCGCTGACCTCTCGCACCACCGGGCCGCCGTATTTTCAGCAGAACGAGCAGTGGTACCAGTCCAGCCGACCGGTGCTGCCGTCACCGGGGCAAGGGACCGGTGACAGCGCCGACCCCGACGGGCAGTTGCAGGCGATGATCGCGAGAATCTAGCCGTCCTCGTCACCCGGCAGGTCTGCCCCCTCGGCGTGCTCCTCGGGCGCGCCCTTGATCGCGACCGCCGCGCGTGACTCCAGAGCCGCGTCGAAAAGCTCGGCCACCGACTTGCGGATCTCCTCGCGGAGCGTCGTCCTGTCCTTGCAGAGGTTCTCGATGTTCCGC
>Ga0335074_10017418_pt1 | contig 10133 bp, 12 predicted proteins | sample Lox_Sample_23_FD_206715 | JGI IMG/M metagenome (GOLD analysis project Ga0335074, IMG submission 206715) | Soil microbial communities from Loxahatchee National Wildlife Refuge, Florida, United States - Lox_Sample_2.3 | ecosystem: Environmental > Terrestrial > Soil > Wetlands | place: USA...
GGTACCGGTAGCCTAGGTCGGACCCGGTTGGGTCTTGGGAGGCTTCGCCTAGTCCGGTCTATGGCGCCGCACTGCTAATGCGGTTTGGGTTCGCGCCCATCCGGGGTTCAAATCCCCGAGCCTCCGCCGCTCTGACCAGGGGCTTTGCGCCGACGGCGCGGAGCCCCTGATTCACGTCAGTGATCATTACGGCCCCCGTCTGGCACAGTCTTGGCACACTGAGCGACCGGAGTGCCAGCGAGGATGCGGTCGATCGTCGAGCGGCCAATGCCGGTGAGCCGGTGCACCCGGTGCTTGCTGAGGCCGGCCGCGACGGCAGTGCGCACGCGTGTGTCCCGGTCACGGGTCACGGTGACCCACTCAATGAGCCGCTGCTGGGCATCCTCCGGAGCCATGTCCCGCACGCTACATGTCCTACATGAGACGGTCAAAGGGTTTTATCGGCAGGTTTGCGCGACGCCCGGGGCACGTATGCGGCGAGAGCCTCGGCCGCGGATTCGGCCAGTTCCTCGGCGACTTCGGTGTACACGTCCATCGTGAACGCGACCGTGCTGTGACCGAGGATCTCACTGACGACTTTGGGCGGCTGGCCGGCGGCTAGGAGCACCGTGCCTCAGGCCGTGAAGGGTGATCGGCGGAAGCCCGGCCCGGCCAGCGAGCGTGTCGAAGCGGACGCTGATCCAGCCGGGCCGGAGCGGTGTCCCGTCCTCCCGGGTGCACACCCGGCCCGAGTCCGTCCACTCGGCGCCCCACGCGAGCCGCTCCGCCAGCTGAGTCTTCCGCCAGGCCCTCAGCGATTAGGCCCTCGCCTTGTCCAGGGTGATGATCCGCTCGGAGTCCTCGGACTTGGTGTCGTCGAGAACGTCATCGACCTGGGCCTGGCGGACGTGCACACGGCGGGTCGCGAGGTCGACGTCGGCCCAGTCCAGCCCGGCGAGTTCGGACCGGCGCAGCCCGGTGTACGCGGCGAGCTCGAACAGCACATACAGCCGCTCGGCCTGGATCGAGTCGAGGAACGCTCCGCAGTGCTCGCGGGACCAGACCATCACCGGGGCCGGGATCTCGCCGGTCTCGCTCCACCGTGCGACGCGGGGCGCGGTCCACAGCAGCGGCTTGCGGCGCCGTGCCTTCCCGGCCTTCACGTTCGCCGCCGGGTTGAAGGGCAGCGTGTGGGGCACCAGGCCGCCCAGTGCCGAGCTGGCGACGGCCAGGATGCGGCGGATCCGGGCATCGGTCAGCGGCCGGGTGGAGATCCGCTTGCCGTCACGAGTAGCCCGCGCGGCGAGGAGACGGCGCAGCAAGTCAGACATGTCACCACCAGCCGCGGGCGTGTTGATCTTCCGCATCGCGGCCGCGAGATCACGGAAGTGGTGGTCTCGCAGGTCGGCTAGGCGCAGGTGGCCAAGGCCCGGCTTGAAGTACAGCTCGATCGCCTCGCGGTAACTGGCCAGGGTCGAGGGCTTGATATCGTCCTCGGACTCCCACCAGCACAGGCGCCGGTCCAGGTAGTCAGCGAACTTGGTCCGCCGGTCGTCAGCGAGCCGCCCGGCCTGGATGTCGCCCATTGCCGTGACGTAATTCTCGCGACACTCCTTCGCAGTGCGGCCATAGACACGCGGCTGGCGGCGTTTCCCTCCCGGTCCAGGAGGCGCCGAGTACCGCATCCACCACCGACCGTCAGGGAGCTGCCTCGGCTCGGGGAGCTTCACCGCGCCACCACCGTGGCAGCGGACCGGGAAAGACGCTGAAGGCGCAGCAGTAAATCGCGTGCCTGATTTGGCCGGGGGCTGGGCCGCACCAGCTCGTCCCGGCATGCTCACTTGCCGGAAGTGTCGCAATGTGCGCCACGTACAACGTGCTAGCAGGCCCCACTGACAAACTCAGGCCGTTGTGGCCGGCGGATTCCCGGTGGTGGGGGTGTCGCGGAGCGGAAATATTCATCGAAGACCGCAAGGGACGCGCGGCTCCCTGCCGGGCACGCGCCCGCTGTCTGCGACGAGTCCGCTCAGACCAAGCAGCACAGAACGGCCCGCTATGGGTGCCGTGGCGGACAGCCTCGTCCGCTTCCGGGTGCCCTGTGCCCACTCATGACTGCCGCCGCGGCCGCGGCAGTCCGACGTACGTCTCGCCGCCGGGGGCACGGAAGAACCGGGGCCTCCCTGACCACCGGGCTCACCTGCGCCTCAAGCCGGCGCTCGAAGACACCCGCCATGGCGTCCCTGGCACGCCAGGTCCCGGCGGGGGTACGTCAATCAGGACCGTGATCGCCGACGCGCAGACTCCCGCCATGCTCGCCCTGGCGGCTGCGATCGGTCTCAGCGCTGACCTCCCGCCGACGCGCGGCATGGGCAAGGCAGCAGCCGGCTGGGTGGTAGACACGATCAGGCTCGCCGCCTCAGCGGCAGAGCTGGCGATCACGAGGGTGTCGTACTGGACCCGGGCCACGTAGCTTCCTCGCTTTCCACCTCGTGCGGACCCCCGATCGCACCGCGGGGGCCTGAGTATTAACACTGGGCGCAGCCGGGTCTAGCATCCTCGGTGAATTGGTAGGCAACGCGCTCGTTCGGGCCACCAGCCTGAGCGGGGCAGACCGCTGGCAAACTGGAAGACGAGAGCCTGGCAGTCCTGCGTGATCGGAAATGAGTAACCGAGTGGAAACCGAGCTTCTGAACGAAGCTGACTGGCCGCGTCTCCGCCAGATCAGGCTTGCCGCGCTGAAATCGGATCCCCTGGCTTTCCTGCACACCTACCAGAGCGAGTTGCAATTCGACGAGCGGCGGTGGCGGGACGAGTTCAGCCGCGGCAGCTGGACTGTCCTCCTGGAGCAGGGACAGATGATCGGCCTGCTCGGCGCCACGCGCGAGCCGGAAACACCGCCTGACACGTGCTACCTGGAGTACATGTGGGTGGTTCCTGAGTTCCGCCGCGCAGGTAACGCAGCCGCCCTGGTGACGTCGGTGCTGGATGAGGTGAAGCGCGACGGGATCGCCACGGTTCTGCTGTGGGTCCTGGACAGGAACGACACTGCGGCGCGGCTATATACTCGGTTGGGATTCGCCTTCACCGGCAAGAAACAACCGCTGCCCGACAACCCTGCGCGCAACGAGAACCTGATGCAGCTGTTCCTGTAGACAGGCCCAAGTCACACTGGGGCGAGGGTTGATTACGATGACGCAGGGTGCCCGATGCGTGCCGAAGCCGTACTCGGACGTCGCCGTCGCTCTCTGCTGGATGTCGTGGCCAATGGCTTGCTGGAACTGCACGAGAACTGGTCAGTGCGCGCATTGCAGATGAGGATCGCGGGCGGTGTTTTGCGTCCCGCCGCATTACTGGTTGTTCCGCCGCGCGTTCTTGCACCGGCCAGGCGAGTCATTGCGCCGCTGAAGGTTCAATGGCTGGCTGGCGACACCGCCCAGCTGGCTCGTGGTATCTCGGTCCAGCTGGCATATGCGCTGGTCCTGCTGGCCATACCCGAAGTGATCATGAGCATCGCGCACATAGCCAGGGAAGTCGCGGCACCGCTCAACATGGGCATAGGCCTGCTGCTCCTTGAGTCGGCTCAAGCATCGGTGCTGCTGGAGTTGCGACGCCAGGATCGGCTGGCCATCGCGAGTAGCCGCTCAGTGGGCTGAATGGCGGCTGCCCGTGAGCAGTCGGGGCGGGACTATCAACTCGTGCGCGTACGGGCGCCTGTCGTAGACGCGGACCAGGAAGAGGCATTCAAGCTGGACGGGCTCCGCGCCGGCCAGGCGGCGAACGCCATTACCTCGGCGCCAGCGCTGCGGCGACGTCAGCCGACGCCCGTTTGAACCACCGTGCTTGTGCTGCAGCTCCAGGCACTGGCGGAGGAACGCGTGATCACTGAGTGCTAGTTCCACACCTCCCCAGGTTCCGTACCCGTAGGCGCCCGCGAAGATCACCAGCCACTTCTCCGGGTTGAACGGGTTGCGGGCCCGGATGACAACGCCGTAATCGCTGTCAGCGGTGGGGACGTAGGTCCGGACGGCGGCTCTGGCGCTCGTCCGGATGGTGCCGCGGCTCTCGGCCGGGCCAGTGTCGCGGATCTCCGCCGGATGGCCGGGGCCAGGGTCGATGAGCTGGAAACGTGCATCGATCAGCTGGAGCGCGTCCCTTGTCACCGCGTTCGCATCCGGGCCGCCAAGGAGGATCAGGTTGTTCTTCCGGTCCAGGCTTGCCTCGTCGACGTACACAACCTTGTGCCGGCGGAAGCCTATCCGGCTCAGATACGTACTGATCTCCCGCAGGGCGATGGCATCACCGCCGCCCACAAGGCCGGTCGGCTCAGGGAAGGACGGGGACTCGAAACGGCTGACGACGACCTGGATCTGCGAGGTAAATAACGGCTGCCAGAAGACACGGGCCCGGCGGTAGGGAATCTGATCGACGATCCGCTGCCATATCCGGCCGATAATATAACCAAGGAGCGTAGTGGCCAGCCCAGCCAAGATGTTAACCAGTTGCCCCACCCATCCCCCAGCTTCTCATCGGGCTCTCGCTGGTAAAGGTCTTACCGCTTGCGCTGAGACACGGCCGTCTGAATCAGTATAGATCACCACTGCGGTCCGTCAGCGGGAGCTCCGCACGCACCTTCACAAGATCCAATAACTTCAGTGAGGCTTCAGCAATCCTCGGAATGCCTTCATCGCGATTATCAACTTTCCGCTATCCTGTGGGTGTCCATCAACCCCCCGGGCGAACGGCAGGGGGGTAAGACCTGCCTCGACGTCCTGCGTAACTGCAGAGATGGGCTGCGGCTTCGCACCTCGTTGGGCATGCACAGCCCTTCCCCCCAGAGCTGAAGTTAAGTTGAAGGCGACCATGGACGCGCAGGACCCTCGGCGACTGCTGGCACAGCGACTGCGTTCGCTCAGGGAGAAGGCCGTCCCCGGCCGGAAGATCACTCAGCCCGAGCTGGCTCAGGCGCTCGGCAACGGCAAGCCTCTCAGTGTCCCGCTGATCTCGTCCTGGGAGTCACTCGCCAGTCCGCGTATCCCGCCGGCAGCCAGGATCGAGGGCTATGCGACTCTCTTCGCTTCCCTGCGATCCTTCGACTGCGACCCGCCACGGCCGGTCAGTCCGGAGGAGATGACCAGCGAGGAGCGACGGGCAAAAGCCGAGCTGGGACGTGAGCTGACTCACCTGCGTCAGGCCGCCCTCCGGGCCAGTACCCGAGGCTGGGGATCTCAGCAATCCCCGCTCAGCGAGGTCGAGGAATCCCTGAACTTGGGGCCATGGCGCTTCGCAGATGGCCGCACGGTGACTATTGTGTGCCCGCGCTGGCCTCAGCATCTGCTGGCGCGGACGCCCTACACCGATCGCGACGATCCCGGCTACATCGAGATCCTGAGGTACTCCGAACTCGATGCGCTGGTGGAACTGCACGGCCACCTCCGGGCGGCTAACCCGGCGAATCAGGTCAGCCTTAGGGCCGCCGACGAGCTGGTCTCCGACGACTACACCTCGCACCTGGTCCTGCTGGGCGTAGTCCACTGGAACCTCGCCGCCACAAGCCCGCTCGGTTTGTTGCAGCTGCCAGTCCGGCAGATAGCCGACGGGAACTCACCGGGCGGACAGTATTTCGAGGTCGACCAGGGCGGCAAGATGGTTCCGCACCGGCCAGTTCTCGGCGGGCTAAGCGGGTCCGGCAGCAAAGGCGTCTTGCTAGAGGATGTAGCGATGTTCGCTCGCGCGGTTAATCCCTTCAACAGAAAGCGGACAGTAACGATCTGCGCTGGCATGTACGGCCGCGGTACCTACGGCGCGGTCCGGGCCCTGACTGACGCGCGGTTCCTGGACCGGAACGCTGAGTACTTGCGGTCTCGGTTCAGCGGCAGCGAGGCGTACTGCATCCTCATGCGAGTACCCGTCGTCAACGGTGCGACTGTCACTCCTGACTGGAGCATTGGCGAGTACACCCTTTTCGAGTGGTCGGGGTGAATCGTGGTATCTCATGAAACACAAGAGCATCACGGATCACATCGGGAACTGCTCTGGTCTGATGACCACGTCCGGTTGCAGGGGATCGACGCGATCATCGTGCCGACGGCGCGGCACCCCGCATACCTGATCGAGTCAGCAGGGCTGGCCGAGGCCCTTGGCTGCACTCTCGTGACCCTGCATAGCAAGCGATGGACCTCGGCGGACAAAGCTGCACAGCGCCTGCGCGGGTCGGTGGACCTGATTGCCATCGACGTTCCTGATCCTTACTGCCTCGCGTTGCCGCTGTGGCATACGGGCAGCTACGTCCCCGAGAAGGTCTTTCCCCGGCTTGCGTCCTACCCTCGGTCGGATCTGAGCGCGAAGCGCAACCTGGGCCTCATGCTGAGCCGATTGCTGGGCTGGTCCCGGGTTATGTTCCTGGACGACGACATCACGCAGCTGGACCCGGACGACGTGCGCCGCGCGAGCGGCCTGCTCGACACTCACAATGCTGCCGGCCTGCACGTGTGCGGCTTCCACGATCACTCAGTTGTCTGCCACGCGTATAGGGACGCGGGCGGACGCCAGCAATCGTTCATCGGCGGGGGCGCCCTCGTCATCCAGATAATGCGCGCCAGATCCTTCTTTCCCGAGATCTACAACGAGGACTGGTTCTTCCTGCTCGACGGGGACAAGGGACTCCAGTCAGCTGCGGTCACCGGTCGCGTCGTGCAGTATCCGTATGACCCATTCCGGCCCGAACGGGCGCGGGTGGAGGAATTCGGCGAGGTGCTCGCGGAGGGCATCTACTGGCTGCTGGACCAGCATCTCTCCATCACGGAGGCGGATCGACGGCACTGGACTGGGTACCTGCAGGTGCGCCGGCAGTTCATCGACAGGGTCATGCGGATGGTGCATTCGGACGGCGGTCTGGACGCAGCGGAGAAGGCCCGGCGCCTGGAAGCGTTGCGAGAGTCTCTGGGTCGGCTAAGACTTATTACTCCCGAATTGTGCGAGAGTTACCTGCGCGCCTGGCATGGCGATGTGCAGGCCTGGCGGCATCACATCGACAAGCTGCCCACAGGCCTGGACAGGGCTACCGCTCTGAGAATGCTCACACGACCCGGCGCAGCACCGCTGCACTGGGCAGGCCCTTGGGCAGCGGGCCGACAAGGCCGCAGCGCGCCGATGCGAACACACTGCATCGACATGCCTGTGCCGAGCAGATGAGCGACCTCTGAGTGCTGCTCATCTGATCGCGGCTAACTGGGCGGATTCAACCGGCCGTCGCAATGCCTCGATCTGGAGGTGTGCGCGTGCGACGTCCAAGAAGGTGGCCAGCGACAACAGCGACGGGACGACCGCAGACGCGGTCGCCGAGTCGGCCGTGGCCAGGTCAACCTAATCGGCCCCGGCATGGCGACCTGAAGTGGGCCCGCCTGGACGTGACTGAGCGAGCCGGTGAGCGACAATCGACACCGTGATAGTCGGCGACGATGGGTGGCCCTTGCGTGCTGGGTTGAAGCGGCGTGGCGTGAGGTGATTGCCGACGACAGCTGCGCCTTCGCGCAGCTGTGAAGAAACAATCCGCCAGGCGGACGTGCGCGGTGGCGCGGGCAGCCCTCACGGATCTTGCCGGGTGGGTCCGGGAGGCTTGGCGTCACTCGCGCGGTACGGAGAGACGGAGCTGCGGCGCATGGCGCCATCAGCCATGGCCGGTGAGGGCTCATCGCTGACCTCACATCTAGATCGAAACCTGAACGGTTCAGGGAGATCGACCGTGCCATCACTGTGCCGGCGGGCTGAATCGTCGCAGGCAAGCGCACCGTGACCGCATATCCGGTGCGCTCGGGTCTGCACTCTCGATAATCGCGAGCCGGGTTCAGTGCGGTTCCGCAAGCCTTCGGCCTCGTCTAGCCGCCCGGCGGCCTGGTAGGCGGCGGCGAGGTTGTTGCGGGAGGTTAGGGTGTCGGGGTGGGTGTCGCCCAGGACCCGCTCGTAGTCGGCGAGGGTGCGCTCGTACAGCGAGATGGCCTCGTCTAGCCGCCCGGCGGCCTGGTAGGCGGTGGCGAGGTTGTTGCGGGAGGCCAGGGTGCTGGGGTGGGTGTCGCCCAGGACCCGCTCGCGGTTGGCGAGGGTGCGCTTGAGGAGCGGGATGGCCTCGTCCAGCCGCCCGGCGGCCTGGTAGGCGGTGGCGAGGTTGTTGCGGGAGGCCAGGGTGTCGGGGTGGGTGTCGCCCAGGACCCGCTCGGAGTCGGCGAGGGTGCGCTCGTACAGCGAGATAGCCTCGTCCAGCCGCCCGGCGGCCCGGAAGGCGGCAGCGAGGTTGTTGCGGGAGGCCAGGGTGCTGGGGTGGGTGTCGCCCAGGACCCGCTCGGAGTCGGCGACCAGGCCCTGGCCGTATTCGATGGCCTGGGGGAAACTGTCGCCGAGGTCGTTCAGGCACCAGATCGCCCAGCCGCGCAGCCGCAGCAGGGTTTCGGTCAGCGCGGCGTCTTGTTCACCGAGATAGGGCGCGAGGTGCTCGTGCAGGGCCATGATCTGCTGAATAGCGTCGCGGGCGGCGGCTCTGTTCTGCCACGGCTCGGCCAGGGACTCGGTCACCACCGACAGCAGCCCTGCCAGGCCTGCTCCGAGCCCGGCCAGGCTTCTGTCGTGTGCCTGGCGTTCCACGGCCACGCGCATGGTCAGCCGGTGCGCGGCGACCGTGGCGTCATCCACGCTGAAGGTGAGCAGCGACGCGCTGGTCAGCCGCCCGAGCGCCTCATCGATGCTCGCCGGCCCGGCGGCGGGGAGCTGGAGCAGGCCTTGCTGCCCGGCGGCGTACAGCAGCTCCCGGGACACCCCGGCGGCCGATAGCAGCGCGACCGCGTTGATCAGCCCTGCGCACAAACCTGTCTTGTCAAACTCGGCCGCCGTGCCCACGCCCAGCAAGATGGTCTCGGCGACGCCGTGCGGGTACGGGTCCCCCGGCGTGCGCTTCAGAAAGTCCTGCACGGGAACGGTGCGCAGCCGGGCCAGGTAAGCCGGGTAGTCCAGGTGCTGGGCGGCGATCACTGCAGCGGCCTGGGCCAGGGCCAGCGGCAGGCAGCCCAGCTCGCCCGCCAGCTCCCGCGCTCCCGCGCTCCCGCGTCATCGGGCCGGCCGGTGCGCTGGGCCAGGAACGCCAGCGCCTCCGGCTCGGTGAACACGTCAACAGCTACCGCTTCGCCGAGCTGCCCGGTTTCCAGCTGGTTGCTGGTGATAATCACTTGGCACTGCCCGGCCGCAGGCAGGAACCGGGCCAGCCCGTCCAGGTCGGCGGCATTGTCGAACACCACCAGGCACCGCTCCCCGTCCGCCTCCAGCCGGTGCCGCACCGCCAACCCGACACTCTCCAGCTCTAAGCCCGGCTCGCCCACACCCAAGGCCGCGGCCACGTCCGCCAGCCCATTCAGCACCGCGGCCGGATCCCCGGCGCTGACCCACGCCACTAGCCGCCAGCCCGCATCAATACACGCCCGGGCGTACGCCGCCGCGAGCTGCGTCTTGCCCACCCCGCGCATCCCAGTCACCGCCCGCACCACCGTGACCCCCGGCGCGCATTCACCCAGCCGGGCCACCAGCTCTGCCCGGGGCTGGAACGTAGACGCCCGCTGCGGCACCTCCCCAACGACCACCCGGCCTCGCGCAGCTACGGCTGGGAGATTCTGATTCTCGATATAGTTCTGGATGAACTGGTTAACCTGCGCACCGCCCGCGCCCACCTGCACACCCTGACCACCGGACACCTCCGCCCACGGCGCTTCCTCCGCAGGTGCGAGCCGCGCTCTGCGGCGGCCCTGCACCAGCGGGATGACCCCGAACACAACGGCCGCGACAGCCCCAGCCACGCCCGCCACCGAACCCAGCACCGCCCAGGCGAACGCATCCACCCTGCGACCATACGCACCCGGCACACCCGGAAACCGGCATGACAGCAAACCCGACAGCATCACCTCGCGGCGGGCCTCAATCAGCGCCCTCGCCCCGGCCGATCCCGGCCCGGCCGGCATAGCGACCGCCGGTTTCAGCAGCCCTGACAGTGACTCGGTCATGGCCTACGCGGCCGGCGATGAACACGGCCCGGCTCAACGCGTCGCCTCCTGCACCCAGAAGACCACCCCGCGCTTGAGGACATCACGCTCCAGCCGGAGTTCTTCCACCTCGCGACG
>Ga0335074_10017419_pt1 | contig 10133 bp, 9 predicted proteins | sample Lox_Sample_23_FD_206715 | JGI IMG/M metagenome (GOLD analysis project Ga0335074, IMG submission 206715) | Soil microbial communities from Loxahatchee National Wildlife Refuge, Florida, United States - Lox_Sample_2.3 | ecosystem: Environmental > Terrestrial > Soil > Wetlands | place: USA: Florida...
ACGGCGCATGTAGTCTTCCCGGCCATCGACGACATGCCCGCCACGCTATCGGCGCGGCTGCTTGGGCCGGTGCTCAGGGGCGAGCTCGGGTTCGACGGCGTAATCGTCACCGACGCGCTCGACATGTCCGCTATCGGCGACGACGAGCAAGGCGCGGCCGGGGCGGTGCGAGCGCTTGCCGCCGGGGCAGATTTGCTCTGCCTCCCCGCCAGCGAAGCCGCACAGCGGACCGCGCGGAGTTCCCTCGCAGCTGCGCTCAGGACAGGAGAGCTCAGGCGCAGCCGGGTCGCGGCCGCGGCTGACCGGGTCCGGACGCTGGCCGCTTGGGCCCGGCCGGTGCCGGTTGCGGAGCCGGACCGGGCCCTAGGCGCCACGGCGGCCAGACTAGCTCTGCTCCTGGACGGGCCGGTCGGCGCGCTTAGCAGCCCGCCGTACGTCCTGGATGCAGGGGGCCGGATGAGCACACAGCTCGAGGACTCGGCGGCCAGTCTGCTTGGGGTATTGCGGTCCATGCTGCCGGGCACGAACGGGATGCGGATGGCCGGACCTCAGGATGCCACCAGGTCGGCGCGGGATCGGGCGCTTGCCGATGCTGCAGGCCGGCCACTCGTCATCGCGGTGCGTGACGCGCACCGGAGTGAGTGGCAGCGCGAACTGCTGAGCGAGGCACTGGCCGCCCGGCCCGATGCGCTGGTGGTTGGGACCGGAACGGTGCACGATCGTGCCCTAGCCGGACCGGCGTACCTGGGCACGAGGGGCTCCAGTCGGGCCAGCCTGACAGCGGCGGCCAGTCTGCTGGCGGGCCGCCATCGCGAGCCCGGAAGTGATGCCGCAGGAAGTGAGGTACCGGATGTATGTCGACCGCGCGGGTCAGGCGGCCCCGGATACGGCCGCCGGGCTTATTAATGGCGCCATCGAACGCGGGGTGATCCCCGGCGCGGTACTGGCGGCCGGTCAGGGCAGCGAGAACCCGCTCGTCTGGCACGTGGCCGGAGATGCCCAGCACGACCAGCAGGCTCAGCGGCCGATGACGTCGGACACGATCTTTGACCTAGCGTCGCTCACCAAGGTCGTGGCCACCCTGCCGTGCGTGCTCCGGCTAGTCGTTGCGGGCGAGATCGGCCTAGATGACCAGGCACACCGGTACTTGGCTGACTTCCGGGGGACGGGCAAGGACGGGGTCACGATCCGGCATCTGCTCACGCACACCTCCGGTCTGCCCGACTACAGCCAGTATTACGAGCGGATGCACGACCCAGCGCAGGTCCGTGCGGCAGCGCTGGCGGAGCCGCTGCTCTGGGCGCCCGGCAGCACGTACTGCTACTCCGACATCGGATTCATCACGCTCGGGGAGCTTTGCGCGGTCGTAGCCGGCTGCAGCCTGGACAAGCTCGCGACCGAGCTGGTGTTCGCGCCGCTGCAGATGAAGGACACCGGCTACTTGCCCCCCGCCGCGCGGGCCGGCCAGATCGCTTCCACTGAGCCGGTCGGCGGGGTGGCGAAGACCGGAGTAGTGCACGACGAGAACGCTGAGGCGCTCGGCGGCGTGGCCGGCCACGCCGGGTTGTTTAGCACTGCGGCCGACCTGGCCAGGTATGCGGCTGCCTGGGCGGAGGCCGGCGGTGAACCGGCCGCCGGCTTGCGGCTGCCCGCCGGGCTAGTGGCAGAGGCGCTGCGCTGCCAGACTGACGGCGTGCCGGCCGGCCTGCCGCCTAGCCGGGCCATGCCGCCCGGCCGGGAGAGCCTGCCGAGTCGCCGGGGCCTCGGCTGGGGGCTGCGCGGCGACCGGTGGGACAACATGGGGGACGGCTGGCCGCTAACTGGAGCGGGGCACACTGGCTTCACGGGGACCTGCCTGTCCATCGATCCGGAAAGCGGCATGTGGCTGGTTCTGCTGACCAATGCCGTGCACTTCGGCCGGGGTCCCGAGCACGCCGTTGTGCCGCTTCGCCGGCAAGTGCATGCATCGGTTGCGGCTTCGCTCCTCGGCAGCGTCGGGCACTGACGCCATGCCACAACCACCGCGGCGCCTTCCGTCACTGGACGCATCGGCGCACACCCCAGAAGTCCTGCTCGCTCACGTGCGCGCGCTGATGCCGAATCTCGCCCCTGCAGAGCAGCGCGTAGCGGACGCAGTCGTGCGCGATCCAGCCGGAACCGCCGCCATGACCATCTCGGATCTTGCCAGGCAATGCCGCACTTCCGGCGCCACTGTCCTCCGGTTCTGCCGGGCGATGGGCTTTGACGGCTATCCGGAGCTCAGGCTCGCTCTCGCGGCAGCAGCGCAGGCCGCCAGCGCCGATTTTGAGCGCCAGGTTGGCAGCGATATCGGCCCGCGCGATTCGCTGACCGAGATCATCAAGAAGATCACCTATGCGGATGCCAAGGCGGTCGAGGAGACCGGCGCTCAGCTCCGGCCCGAGCCGCTAAACGCGGTCGTGGACGTCGTGGTGAAGGCGCGCAGGGTGGACATCTACGGCGTTGGCGCGAGCGCCTTCGTCGGCCTGGACCTGCAGCAGAAGCTGCACCGGATCGGGCACACGGTGTACGCGTGGCCGGATCCGCACAGCGCGGTGACCTCTGCGGCGCTGCTAGGGCCGCAGGATGTCGCCATCGGCATCTCGCACACCGGCACGACGGAGGACACCATCGCTAGCCTGAAAGAGGCCAATCGGCAGCACGCGGTGACAGTGGCGATCACCAACTTCCCCGGCTCGCCGATTGCTGTCGTAGCCGATCATGTGCTCACCACAGCGGCAAGAGAGACCACGTTCCGGTCGGGCGCCATGGCCAGCAGGATCGCGGCGCTGACGGTGGTGGACTGCTTGTTCGTCGCCGTGGCGCAGCGCAACTATAAGCAAACCATGCGGGCGCTTGAGCGCACCCGTGCGGCGGTGCAGGCCCGACGCTGACCGGGCCTGCGCTGTGGCCCGCTCTGCACTGTCTCCGGCAGAGACTCGTCCGCCAAGTGTGGCTTCGGGTCGGCGAGCTGGCGCTGAATCCCTGGCGAGCACTCAATGGATCCGGCGTTAACAAGGTGCGACATGTTTTCCATTGACGAAACATGGCGTAGATCCGTAATATTTTTTCACCTTGACAGCCGAGGCCGACTGCCTCCGCCGAGCCCGGTTCGGGACCGGACAGACCGCGGTCGGCCACCCCCGTGCCCGGTACCCCTCGTCGTCAGAGCAGGTGTCCCCAATGAACATCCGAAGACTGAGGTTCGTCTCGGCGTCGCTGGCGGCAGCGACATCAGTCACCATGATCGCCGCATGCTCGTCATCGCCTTCGTCGAGCGCTAACTCCTACAGCAACGTAACCTTCACGACCATCAGCCCCAACACGGTGATCACGCCTGGTGCGCCGATGAACCCCTTCAACGCGACCAGCAACGTCTTTCCCTCATTCGACTCGATGACGCTGGCATGGAATGCCGGTAACTCGGCGAACCCCAACCAGGAACTGCCCGGCCTAGCCAAGTCCTGGTCGCTGTCGGCAAATGGCAAGTCGCTCACAGTGCACCTGCAGCCGGGCGCGAAGTGGTCGAACGGCAAGCCGGTCACCGCCACCGACGTGGTCGACTCGGCGGCGATCTGGTTCGCCGAGGGGCTCGCGCCGGGCTACAACCTCGGCAGCGTCAAGGCGGGCAACTCCACCACAGTCACCTTCACCCAGGCGCCCGGCACGTTCAACAACCTTTTCGAGACCGTGCTGGGCGAATCGTCCGGCTCGTCGACCAGCACCAACGACTGGATCGTGCCGTCGTTCGAATACGGCAAGCTGCTCCCGGCCAACATCTGGTCGACGATCGCGGCCAGCCTGGGCACTGGCGCCGCCAAGACCGCGGCGGTCACCAAACTGACCGACCTTGGAAAGACGATCGCCGCCTACGCGCCGAAGACCGACATCTCGGCCGGGCCGTTCTACATCAAGCGGCTCAACAACAGCCAGGCATTGCTGGTCAAGAACCCGGACTTCTACGCAGCCAGCAAGGTGCACGTCGGCAACGTGATCATGGAACACGACGGCACCAACCAGCAGATTGCCGGCCTGCTTGAGAGCGCGACGCTGGACTCCTCGCCGTTCGTGGCCATGGCGTCGAATGTCAACACCCAGATCGTGGCTGCAGGCAACAAGAAGATTACGTGGCCGGCGTTGGTCGCCTCCGCGATCGCCTTTGACGAGAAGGTCGCCCCCTACAACAACGTCAAGGTCCGCCAGGCACTGGCCTACGTACTCAACCGCACTGCCATTCAGCAGGTGGGCGAGCCGGTCGTCGGCACCCCGTCCAAGACGACCATCGGCGCGGTGAGCGCGGCGCTCCCTGACTACCTCACCTCCGCGCAGGAGACGAGCCTGAACCAGTACGCGCCCAGCACCTCCACGGCTGCCTCGCTTCTCAAGAGCGCGGGACTGACCCAGAAGGGGGGCAAGTGGTATCTGCCCGGCGGCAAGGCCTGGACGATCACGCTGCCGGTCGCGCAGGGATTCTCGGACTGGCAGGACGCGTCGTCGGTTATCAAGTCCGAGCTCGACAGCTTCGGCATACCGACCACAATCACGTCCGGTCCGCAATGGCCCCAGTACCAGCTCAACCTGTTCGCAGGCAAGTACCCGGTCGCCTGGTGGCTCATTGCCCTCGGCCCCGGAGCGAACCCCACCTTCAGCCGCATCTACGGCGCCTACGACGGTTACGTCGGAGTGGGCAGCGCGCTCACCCGCTACGCGACCGGCAACGCAGCCGCGAAGAACTTCTTCAACACGCCGAACACGGTCACGGTGCCAGGTGTGGGCACGGTCGATCCCGGCTCGCTGACTGCGCAGCTGGCGGAGCTGCAGCTCGGCACATCCGCCGGGCTGGCGCAGCAGAAGCAGATCGCCTCGAAACTTGTCCAGACCATCAACTACGAGGTCCCGGTCGTCCAGCTCTGGGACTACGTGAGCCTCGCCTACATCAACGGCAAGCGGTTCTCCGACTTCCCGAGTAGCACCACGCTGCTAGGTCAGAACCCGGGTGTCTGGATGGCTGACGGATACCTCAAGGCGAAGTAAGCAACCCGGCTCATCGGCCGTGGCGGGCAGGACCGGGTCCGGTCTTGCCCGCCACGGCGCCGAAAGGGATAGAACAGGCACGGAAACAAACGGCGCAGTGATCGGAGGTGACAGGTGAACCTGGCCCGCAAGCTCGCGGCCAAGCTGGTCACAGGCCTGGTGATGATCTGGGTGGTCGCCACAGCGACGTTCTTCCTTGTTCTGGAAATGCCGGGCAACCCTGCGCTCACGCAGGAGGCCAACGACATGCAGCACGGCATGTCGCCGCAGCAAGCGCAGGCCGCCACGGCGGCCATGTTCGGCTTCGTGCCTAAGCAGCCGTTTCCTGACCAGTACCGCCACTACCTCTGGCAGCTCCTGCACTTCAACCTCGGCGTGTCGATTGCCGAGGAGGGCACGCCGGTCTCGCACATCGTCGCCTCCGCCGCCCCATGGACCGTGATTCTCGCGTCCTTCGGGATCGTCTTCAGCTTCCTCATCGGAGTCACCCTGGGCATCCTGACGGCAATCAGGCGCACCACCAGGCTCTCCGACGGGCTGACGCTGCTCGGCGCGATCATCAACGGCGTGCCGGTATTCGTGATCGCCATCCTGCTGTCCTTCGTGTTCGCGACAGTCTGGGCGATCTTCCCGCAGGGCGGCACCGTGAGCGTGCTGGAGACGCCCGGCTGGAACGCCGGCTATATCGGCTCGATCATCATCCACGCCATCCTGCCGGTGGCGTGCTACACCCTGGCCGGGCTGGGCGCTTGGCAGCTCACCTCGAAGTCGAGCGTGATCACGGTGCTGGGTGACGACTTCATCCTGGCCGCCGAACTGCGCGGCCTGCGGCCGCGGACGGTAGCCCGGTACGTGGCCAGGAACGCCATGCTGCCGCTGTTCACCATCCTGGCAATCTCCTTCGGGCTGATGTTTAGCGGCGCCGTCTTCATCGAAGACGTGTTCAACTACCCGGGCCTGGGCCAGTTGCTGGTCAACAGCATCAACAACAAGGACTTCCCGGTCCTGGACGGCGCGTTCCTGCTCATTATCGTGGCGGTCATCCTGGCGAACATCCTGGCCGACCTGGCCTACCCGCTCATCGACCCGCGGATCCGCAGGAGCTAGTTCATGACTATCAGCAGCCTCGCGCTTTCGCCCGAGCAACTGCACCAGGCGCTGCAGCGTTCCCGGCAGCGAAGTACGCGCCGCTGGCGGCTCTTTGTCAGCACGCCGGGCCGGATCGCCGCGTCGGTCGTTATCGTGGCTTTCACGCTCATGGCGATCGTCGGTCCGTACTTGTACCCGAAGAACCTGCCCATCGACACCCGCAACATCTACGCCGGGCCGAGCCTGGCCCATCCGCTCGGGACGGACTTCGAGGGCACCGACGTGCTGGCATTGCTGGTGACGGGGTCCCGGTACGTGCTGTTCGCGGCGGCCATCGCAGCCGTGATCACCTTCGGCACCGGGACCGTGGCCGGCCTGACCGCCGGGTACTATCCCCGGCTGGCTGGGAGCTCGATCATGCGGGTGGCGGACTTCGTGCTCGCCGTTCCCGGCCTTCCGGTGCTGATCGTGCTGTTGACCATCTGGCAGTTCGGCTCGCCGCTGGCGATGGGGTTCGTGATGGGCATCTTCGGCTGGGGCGGGATAGCAAGGGCCGTCCGCGCCCAGACGCTGTCGCTGCGCGAGCGCGGATTCGTTGAGGCCGCCCGCGGGCTCGGCCTGCCCGGACGGCGGATCATCTTCACCGAGCTGCTGCCGAACCTCGCGCCCTACATCGGCATGAACCTCATGCTCGCCCTGCCAGCGTTCATCTACACCGAGGTCGGCCTGTTCTTCCTCGGCGTGGTGCCCTACACCACCAGCAACTGGGGTGTGATGCTTAACAATGCTGTGTTCCAGGCTGGCGCGCTCACCAGCACCCGGGCACTGTCGTACCTGCTGTCGCCGCTGATCTGCATCCTGCTGATCACGATCTCGCTGGTGACGCTGGCCAACGCGGTGGACGAGTTCTTCAACCCGCGGCTGAGGAGAATCTAATGGCGGCGGGCGCCAAGGCGGCACAATCCCAGCCAGCACAATCCCAGCCAGCACAGTCCCGGACGGGGGAGCACCTCGAGGGTTCGGCGGCCGTCCGGGTGCGGGATCTAACGGTTGCCTTCCGTACCCCGGAGGGGCTGCTGCCCGCGATCTCTGGCGTGAGCATAGACCTCGCCCGTGGCCAGATCACCGGGCTGGTCGGCGAGTCCGGCTCGGGCAAGTCCACGCTCGCGCTGACACTGCTGAACGCGGTGCCCGACCCGGGCCAGGTGACCTCCGGCTCGGTCACCGTTGACGGCATCGGCGATGTGCTGGCGCTGCAGGGCAAGAACCTGCGACGAGTCCGCGGCGCCAGCATCGGCTACGTTTTCCAGGCCTCGCAGAACTCGCTGAACCCGCTCAAGCCGGTGGGCAAGCAACTACTCGACCTCGCCCGGTCGCATGGGGTCGGCGATTTGCGCGGCCTGGTGCGGGAGGCCAGGTCGCTGCTGGACGACATGGGCATGAACGCCGAGCGGGTGCTCGCGTCCTATCAGCATGAGCTGTCCGGCGGCATGCGGCAGCGGGTTGGCATCGCGTTCGCCCTGGTGCTGAATGCGCATGTTGTCATCCTGGATGAGCCGACCACCGCGCTGGACATGCTGACGCAGTCGTCGGTTCTGGAGATCATCAGGAAGGTGCACGCACGGCGGCACCTGACAACGCTGATCATCTCGCACGACTTGGCGGTGATCGGCGACCTGGCCGATCGGGTGGCCGTCATGTACGCCGGGCGGATCGTCGAGGACGGTCCGACCCAGCAGGTGCTGGCCAGCCCGCGTCACCCCTACACCCGCGGGCTGCTGACGGCCATGCCGCGGATCGCCGGGGACATCGGAGAGGCGAGGTCGCTTCCCGGCCGGCCGCCGGACCTGAGCTCGATCCCGCGCGCGGGGTGCGTCTTCCGACCTCGGTGCCCGCTGGCGACTGAGGCCTGCGCCGCTGCGGAGCCGCCGGTCACCGTTACCGGCGAGCACCTGTTCGCCTGCTTCGTCGCGGCAAAGGACCTGTCATGATCGAGATACGCGACGTCACCAGGACGTTCGCCGGCCGGGGCGGCCTGCTCGGCCGCGCCAGTGTGCAGGCGCTGCGGGGCGTCGACGTCACGATCCCCGATCGCGGCGCGGTATCGCTGATCGGCGAGTCCGGCTGCGGCAAGACCACCCTCGGCCGGATCCTGTGCGGGTTCGAGCAGTTCGACGGCGGCGACGTCGTCGTCGACGGGCAGTCGCTGCGCGAGCTGAAGCCGCGGGATCGGGTGCCCTACTTCCGCCGGGTGCAGCTGATCCACCAGGACCCGTACTCGGCACTCAACCCGACCCGCACAATCGGCCAGATCCTCGCCGATCCGCTGACGCTGCGGGCCCGCCACCTGGACGCCGACGGTGACTGGGTGCACCGCCGCCGCGCCGAGCTGCTAGGCCTGGTCGGGCTGGATCCCGAGTACGTGCTGCCGCGTTACCCGCACATGCTGTCCGGGGGCATGCGCCAGCGCGTGGTCATAGCGCGCGCGCTTACCGTCGACCCGCAGGTGCTCATCGCGGACGAGGCAGTGTCGATGATCGACGTGTCGCTGCGACTCGGGATACTCCAGCTGCTGCGCGACTTGCGCGACACCGCCGGCGTCTCCGTACTGTTCATCACGCACGACGTGGCGACCGCGAGGTACATCGGCGACGGCGGCGAGCTGTACGTCATCTACCGCGGCATGGTCGTCGAGCACGGCAGCACGGAGACGGTTATCCAGCAGGCCGCGCACCCCTACACTCAGAGCCTGCTGTCCGCGATACCAGTGCTGCGCGGTATCGAGGAGCCAGGCCCGCATCGGGTCGTGCCGACCGGACCGCTGGACGAGCGAGTGGAGTCGCCCGGCTGCCTGTTCGAGCCGCGCTGCCCGTTCGCGACCGTGGACTGCCGTACGGGCGTTCCGGCGCTGACCCGCCGCGGCGATACCCGGCAGCTGCACGCCTGCCTGCATCCCGAGCACCGCTCGGTGGTAGCGGTGCCGGTTGCCGGACCGGCCGCATGACGGGCTGGTCTGCACCGACGCTCGGTCATGCCGCGCGTCATGCATACCAGCTACTCCTCGGAGTTCGCCTTCGCGAAAGCGTTCAAGCGCGAGCACGGGATCGCGCCGGGCCGCTACCGGCGTAATCTGGCGCGCCAAGGCTGAGCGATGACGCCTCTGCCCTCAGCTGCCTCAGCCGAGGGCGCGGGCGCGCTCCAGCGCCTCGGGCGACGCCAAGCCGGGTACGCCGAGGGCGGCGCGCTCGCGGCGCACATGCCCGGATGGCAGGTGACCGGCTGGGGCCTGCTCGCGGCGCTGCCCGCCACGCTGCTGCTCACCGGCCTGGGGCTGGCCACCGAACCGGTGAGGCTGAGCACGCACGCCGTAGCCGGGCTGGCCTACATGGCGGTCTCCCAGTTCGGCGGGATGCTTATCTGGTACCGCGGCATGGCCGTCATCGGCGTACCGCGCGCCAGCCAGCTGCAGCTCGCCCAGCCGCTCCTCAGCCTGGTGTGGTCAGCCCTGCTGCTCGGCGAGCACATGCCCCCGGTCGCCCCCGCCGCCGCCATCGCGGTAGCCGCCTGCATTGTCGTGACTCAGCGCGTCCCTGCAGTGGCAGCAACGCCCTTACCGTCGTCGTCCCGTCCATTGGCGCTTCGCGGATCGGATCGGACAGAACGCCCCGTTCGCGGGGCAAGGCGGCAATCGGGTGCCTGCTCGTTGAGCCGGGCGGCGGCTGGGTCTCAATGAGATCGCAGAAGGGCTGAGAAGCTTGACCTAACTGCCTCCCGTGGACCTGCTGCCGCTTGAAGAGTTCCGGCTGTCATGACCGGCTGTCGTGCGGCTAGCGCGCTTCCGGCTGGTGACAATCCTGCGTTTGCGCAAGGACTCGAGCCATTCCTGGCCGCTGAGCAGTCGCGTGGTCTTGCCCGACCTGACCTCGCCCGCCGCGGCAACTGCCATCGCGACGCTGGCAGCGGTCATGTCATCAGGTGCCTCATATACGACG
>Ga0335074_10017421_pt1 | contig 10133 bp, 7 predicted proteins | sample Lox_Sample_23_FD_206715 | JGI IMG/M metagenome (GOLD analysis project Ga0335074, IMG submission 206715) | Soil microbial communities from Loxahatchee National Wildlife Refuge, Florida, United States - Lox_Sample_2.3 | ecosystem: Environmental > Terrestrial > Soil > Wetlands | place: USA: Florida...
GAATCTACCGGTGACAGCGCAATCTACCACCACCTCTCTTCTCCCACACAAAACACAACCTCAGCAGAATCTACCCGTTGACCCTTCGAAATTCAACGCACCACCCGCATCGTAATTGACATAGCCCACATATTTCGATTCTGGTCCCTCTCCACCTTGGCCGCTGTCGACCCCTGACCCTTCACAGTTTATACTACACCTTATTAACGCATATCGAGCTTACAGAGGACGAGTTTCAGTGATTTTTAGGCGCTGAAGGATATGTTGGGTTTTATCTAAGGGACGTGGGGACTTGCCGGTGAGTTGCTTTGCTTTACTTGGTGACAGAATAGAGGTCAGGCTGACAAGGATGTTAATGTAAGGAAGTTTCTGGCTGATATCTAAGAGGCTTTTGATAAAAAGGCGCGGGAAAGAGGCGCTGTGGCAAGGGAATCGCCTGTTGTGAAAAGAAGGGTACGGTGGCGCTCGAGTGTGGATATCTGATGCTGGGAGAAACGTGCTTTTGCCTTTCCGGAAACCCGGTGGAAATCATCGAGGCTTTCATGGACCAATAACAATTTTCAGGCCAATTTTCAAAGCTACATATAATATATCTGACTACGCTCAGTGATGGACCCCCTTAGATAGACATCAATAGAGGGCAGCTCGTCCCAGACCGCAAATCCGGTTATGGCGCTGCTACTAATAGCCGTAGCTATGGCTTATATGTCTGCCGTACATTTCGAATACGTAGATTGGAAAAGTGGTTGGGAGCTAGATACTATTATGGCTATGTACATACCCACGTGAGAACCTATTTAGCTTTGCAGATATCGTGGGTACCAAAGCGGTCACGTGAGGATATTCTCTAAAAGTTGGTGCACAGACCACCGCCACAAGGCTGTTGATTCAGAGCGAAATGACGGGCAACTTTCCATCTGCCCAAATCACTGCAAAAGATCTGGGGAAACGGTTACAACCGTTGACAGATCAACAGCCATGCTTCCTTCACTATATTCCCGTTCATAAAGTATTTCTGGTCTGCGTCACTCAATATCCCCTACCAACATGTCAGCCTCATCGGCCGCAGCCTCGAGCTCCCTTACGAGATCGAGGGTCGCGGCGATACTTGTATTCACATCCCTTACTGCTGGCTATATATACATGGTCTACCGTAACGAAGCGAGGATCTTCAGCGATTCAGGAGCCCCAGGCCTGGCAACACGCTCTGGTCCTGGCCTGCACAGAAGTAATGCCGTTCGGCGAAGGCGAACGCGGACGAACGAAAGCAACGGCGAAGAACTTCGGCGAGAGTCTTTAAATGATGCGCCGGAAGATAGAGATCCACGTGAAACCATAGCGAGGCCATTGGGCGATGGGGAGACAGTCGTGGATGAACCATGGCACGACGAATGGTCCAGCTGGGGCAACGAGCCTCCGAGTCAGCGCAACGGCCAAAACATCGTCCAGCTACTCTTCCGAGTCTCGGAGGATGCTACTCGTCGAAATGCATATGTCCATAGAGGGTGCCAATGCAATTCTTGTGGCACAGTTCCCATACGCGGCATAAGATACAGGTGTTCGAATTGCGCAGATTTCGATCTTTGCGAGGCATGTGAGGCTCGAGGGTTGCATATCAAGACACATATATTCTACAAAGTTCGAGTGCCGACCTCTTCCTTCTCGACTCGGCAGATGCAACCGGTATGGTATCCAGGCGACCCTGATACATGCATGAAATCTCTGCCAAAAGAGCTCATGGCAAAGCTTTCGAAGGAAACGGGATTCGACCGACCTGAACTAGATGCTTATTGGGAACAGTGGACGTTTATGGCGAACACTGAGTGGCGAGAAGATTCCGACAATCTATATTTGGCAATGGATCGTAAGACATTCGATCAGTGTCTTGTCCCGTCCGGTGGAAACCGGCACGCTGCCCCAAATTTAATACACGATCGAATGTTTGCGTTTTACGATACCAATAATGACGGTCTCATTAGCTTCCCGGAATTCCTGAATGGCCTCGCATATCGCAAGAAGAAAGATAAGCTCAAGAGAGTTTTTGAGGGCTTCGATATCGACGGAGATGGTTATGTGGATCGGAAAGACTTCCTTCGAATGTTTCGCTCCTACTATGTTTTATATAAACAAATGCATCGAGACATGCTGGAGGGCTTAGATGATCAGTTGATGAACAGCATGGATGCGCATCAACTGATCACGAGCCGACAACCTATCAGCAGTGCTTTCGGCAGAGATGGGCGCTTTCCGCCTGCTCCCAATCTTCGGACGGGAGAAGGAAAAGCTCTAGGAGGAGATGGTGACCTCATAATAACGGACGACAAAGGGGTGATCAGCGAGAGTGGCAACGACCTTGGGAATAAGGAAGATGTCATTATTGATGCTGTTCTTCGAGAGTATCCTCGATGGCAGCAGCCAAATTCCTGGGCACCTACAGGAGGCCATGTTTACTGGCGAGCCGTGACGAATCCACCTGAAACAATTTCAAGTTTACAGCATGATATACTTGAAGATCTGATACGTGAGAGAAGGAGGATGTTACAAGATACGAGTCGGCCAGGACAGTATCTACCCAGCAACGTGGAATCTGAATTAAATGAGATCAACGAGTTCACTGAAGAAGGTATTGCCGACAGCGATTGGCCACCTAGTTTTGTCACAATATCAGACGTAGAGGTAGTTTGCGGCGAAGGGATATCATTTGCAGCAGTACCACCTGCAGGGCGACCTGCAGTCGTTGAATGTGCATTGCGGAGACTTCGAGAGCTATCAGCCAGCCACGTTAACGAAGAAATACATGAAAGGTGGAAGCGAAGACAGTTCTACACTGATGAAGAGGAAGGGGCTGTTGCTCCTTCGGACTGGAAAGAGGAGGAAGACATCCCATATTTGAATGGGAAGGCAGAAACCTCCAAAGAAACCGTGCCGCCGTCTCGCCCAATTTCCCCGCGTTCCCGCTCATCTTCCAAGGTACGTTTCGCGGAAGATATGGATGATTATGAGACTCGTTCAAATCTATCGACTTCTTCTAGAAGCATCCCTGAAAGGTGGGGAGGTATGGAAATTCCGGATGTAGAAAAGGATGCCGGAAAAGAGATTTTATACCAAGTCACGCAACAAGCATGTAATGAGCTCCTGGATCAACTGTTCAAAAAACATGAAGATCTCGCAGTCGCTGCTTTATCAAGTAAGAAAACTCGGGACAAGTATCGCCATCTTTTTACGAATCTAAACTTCGAGAAATGGGCGTTCGGGGTAGATAAAAGTCTTAAGAAATCGAAGAAAAAGCGCGCGAACATCTCTATTGAAACGCCAAAAGAGATTCGACAGGAAGTAGTTATACCTGAGGTAGAACTGCCCGAAGTTCGGCAACGGCCTCTTGATGATCTATTAGCAGTCACAGGCTATACAGTCGACCCAGAAGCTGGACCCTTAACGGATTCAGTGCTGGCCACCGACCTAAGTACGGGTTCTCATGAAACAGGCTCTGCCCAGCTTCCCTCTGAAATAAGGAATACTGCTTCTTTGGGCTCTCCAGGGGCTCAAAATGTGCATACACCAGACTCAACTTCAACTTTACACTCACCAACTGACTCTGTCGATGATTCTGTTCGACGCTTCCTAAATGGCTATGAGCCTGCAAGCGAGATCCAGACTAGGGTTGTACTTGAATCAACAAATAACGGAACTGGCTCAATCTCAAGCCTACTAGGAACGGAAGCAAGTGAAGCTGTATCCGTCTCTGACAGCGAAGTGCCATACTGTGACCCCACATTTCCACAGTTCCGCCCTAATTCGATTCCTTCTACTTCCGCAGATTCAGGAGTCTCAATTACAGTTCCGCCACAAGACATGGTTCCTGACAGCGCTGATCTCGGGCAGCCCGGCTCTTCTGACACTCCATCAGTGGCAGAAACCGGTAGCCCATATCATAGTGTGGAGAACGTTCTTGACGGCTCGCATCTGACCAGCGCCCGGAACACCACTGAAAAATCTGATTTCGGCTCCATTCTAGGCGTCCAGGAGTCTCGTCTAGATAAACGCGATGGGAAGTCACTTCTAGCAGAGTTTGATAAATCGCAATTCATGGTTGCCAAACAACAAGCTTTAGAGGAAATGCCGGAAGATTTACGCGAAGAATTCAATGGAGTGGATTGGAAAGCACTGTATGAGTTACGTGAAATGGAAGCTCTCGAGAAGCAGGCGGAAGCCAGAGGCGGGTGGGGTAGGTTGAGCTGGGAAGAGTTTGAACAGATCATCAAAGGAGAAGACGCGTCGCCGCTTACTGAGACGTCGAGACGGGCCATGATGGACTTCTTAGGGAGTTGGATCGAGTTCTGTATTCCATAATTGGAACAGGATCATGACACTGTACATGGAGAATATATATAATACCATGTACATTCAAATGGGAAAAGACAAAAGTCGCGTTCTAAAAGTTGCTGAATGCTCGAGGAGCAGTTTCCCATCACAGTAACTCTGATTTGCATAAGGTAGCTCAAAGCACGTGATGAAGCGCCTAGTTACCACACCCCAACATCGCGAACTAAACTCTTGTAACTTTGCTTTACGCCATCATTCCCAACTTCCAACCTGTGATCACTCAATTTTCTTCTTTCCTACACAGAGTTTCACATGTGGAGAGGTCGTTGTCGATGCCTCGGCGCGTCTCATAATAAGGCACATCGACTGCGCCTCTTGGTCAGCCTTACCAGCCGCGGCCACCTATTTTGTTGACTACAACTCTTTTTGTCAGTTCCTCGTACTATAAAATGATGACTTTCTCCATCTCAGATGATGAAAGTAAATCATATTCTTGTGCTTTTGCGCACATTTCATTGACTTCTTTATCACTCAATCCAGGTCTTTTCATAGACTCACAAACATGGCAACACTATCATCAGTCTGTGTCTATCCTCTCTCCCCCACCTATCTCGTCCTACACAGATACCTCTACTACCTCTCCCTAATCCTCTCCGTCCTCTACCCAACTCCCCCGCCACTCGTAAAAGGCGCCTTCGCCTTCTCTCTCACCTACTCCTCCACCGCCGCCCTCTACTCTATTCTCATCCTGGCCCTCCCTCTTCCACCCACTACTCCAATCCTCAACCTCGACATCCTCGGCCTCTGGGCCGTCCTAACTCCAGCAAGCATCCTCATTCTCCCCCTCCTGACCTGGTCCCGCAACCTCCAAGGCGCACGGAGCAAAAGCGCCCGACCCATCATCCGCATCTGGGGCATCCTAGTCCTCATCGGCGCCGCATGCACATTCGTGCTCCTCCAAAAAGTCCAAGCCATCGCAAACAGCGCCGACCCATCTGCAGTCCTAGACTGCCAGGCTCTAGCAAACGCAGCAAACGAGCAGAAACTGCGCCTCCGGGATCCAAACTACGTCCTAAGCGTCCCTTACGGCCTCATCTTCAATCCCCTCTACAGCATCCTCTCCGCCCGCCTCACACCACTGACCTTCGCACCCCTCGCCTTCGGCGCCCTTTCCAGCCTCGTGACCATCTCCTCACCCACACCCCTAAAATCCGCATCCCGGTCCAATGGCTGGCTCGGGTCAGCGATCGAAGTCACCTCCACCGACAGCATGAGCACCTCGCCCCTGACCGCCCCCCGCAAAGCCTTCCTCTTACTGCGGCGCATAGTCCTGTATCTGACGCCCGGCTGGCTCCTCCCGGTCATGGTCGTCAACGAGCTCTACCTATTGCGCGGTTGGCCGCTTGGCATCCCGGAGGCGGAGAGCATGTATGAGGTGGGGCAGTGGGGGCTCTTTGCTGGCTTGGGGTTGGTCAGTGCTGCGGCGGGGGTTAGTTGGGTTGCTGGGAGAGGGGGGGAGGAGGGATCCTGAGTCGGTGACGAGCAGGGTGATGCATTGCGCGATAGAAGAATAGAGAGTATTGCTTATAGTTTGATGTTTTATATTCATTAAATATGGAGCTTAATCAACATTAAAAGACATAAATCACTTCGAGCATCTGTTACCTTGAATCAATTTCTTGGTGGGTGATGAGTTGAGTATCGGAGCTTGGCCGTCTATTGGTATGTATATACATATGTGTACATTGTATAAGCCCAAACGCCCATGATACATCTCGTCGTACATCTATTGAACCTCTCCCATACCCGATATGTATACCACTCACTTCTTATGTCTCTCGGCCTGGGCCTTTTCATACTTCGCAACTAGTTCCTTTCTGTGTGCGCGTTAGTATCCAGCTTTACGTGGCAAACACGAACATGGAAAGAACAAAATTATAGATTTCCTTGTCGTGGGAAAGAGATGGTACTCACTGTAAGTGCATTGGTGCAGGACTGTAATGGCTAAACTCCATCCCGTACTCTCCCTTCCCCTGAGTAGCCGCTCTCAACTGGCTTGAAAACCCAAACATGGTATTCAAGCTGCAATCCGCCAAAAGAGTAAAGTCTTCAGGCCCGATCTCTGTATCATTAATAATTGCATTCCGTTTATTCAACAGGCCTACAATGTTCCCCTGAAACTCATTAGGTGCAGTTATCGTTATCTTCATGAGTGGTTCCAGGACTTGTGGTTGGGCTTCTTTGAAACATTTGCGGAACGCCTGTTGCGTTGCGATCTTGAACGCCATTTCCGAAGAGTCAGTCATATGAGTCGCACCATCGTTGATTACCATCCGAGTGCCTAGAACACGGTGTCCAAGCATGGGCCCTTTGTCGCAGGAAGCATGGAAACCTTTCTCGCAAGCAAAGATAAACTTTTCTGGGATAGAGCCACCAAAAATCTGCGTTTCGAAATTATTGGGCCCTATTTCACCAGTAGGTTCCATCCAGCCAATGACACGTGCATAGTCGCCTGCACCACCAGTTTGCTTCTTGAGCAGATGGTCGAATTGAGTTTTTTGGGTGATAGTTTCACGATAGGCTACTTGCGGTTGCCCAGTCTCGCAATCGACCTTATATTCTCGGCGCATCCGTTCAACGTAGATATCAAGATGCAGCTCTCCCATACCAGAAATGATAGTTTCTTGGGTCTCATTATCGACATGAACGCGGAAAGTAGGATCCTCTCGCTGGAAGCGGTTCATGGCCTTGCTGAAATTACTACCGTCCTTGCTATGTTTCGGTTTGATGGAGAGCGAGATGACAGGTTCAGGAACGAACATAGAAGACATTGAGTATGGGAGGTTGCCGTCTGTGAAGGTGTCGCCTGACGCACAATCAACACCAAACACAGCACAAATCTCTCCTGCGCCAATCTCTTGGACTTCCTCCATTTCGTTAGAATGCATGCGGACAATTCTAGGAACCTTTATCCTCTTGTCTGTCCTTGCGTTAAAGACGTTCATTCCCTTCTTCAACGATCCTTGATATACGCGGATGTAAGTCAACTGTCCAAAATTACTCTCCTCAAGCTTGAAAGCCAATCCTACGAAAGGCAGGGAATTGTAGGACACTAGCTTCACCGGTGCTTCGTTTCTGCGTCTATCAAGCGCCAAATTTTCCACTTCCGCGGGATTTGGTAGATAGTCGCATACTGCGTCTAGCATGGGTTGAATACTCTTATCCGCAAGAGCACTTCCCATGAGCACGGGCGTGAATTTACGTGCAATGGTAGCCCTTCGAATCGCAGCCTTTATTTGTGAAGAAGTTGGTGTTCTTTCATCCAGAAATATCTCGGCAATCTCATCATCTACATCTGCTAAGGTCTCAATAAGCTTGAGCCTCTTCTCTTCAGCAAGCGCCTTTACATTTTCAGGTATATCGTCCGACTCTCGAACAATCGTGCCTTTCTCGCCTTCGTTATAGATAGCTTTCATGCGGATCAAGTCGACAACGCCAGCGAAGGTATCTTCTGATCCAATTGGGATTTGAATTGCCGCAGCGGGCATCCTCAATTTCAGGTTGATTTGCTCCACAGCCTTAAATGGGTTCGCTCCCATACGATCCATCTTGTTTATGAAGCTGATCCTGGGAACGTTATATCTCCGCATCTGCCTGTCTACTGTGATGGTCTGACTCTGAACTCCGCTAACTGCGCAAAGAATCATGACCGCCCCATCTAGGACTCGTAAAGCTCGCTCAACTTCGATGGTGAAGTCAATATGTCCGGGAGTATCAATCAAATTGATATGGTACTTCCGCTCCTTGCCGTCCTCTACCTTCATCCAGTCGCAAAACGTGGCGGCACTTTGAATTGTAATGCCTTTTTCTCTCTCTAATTCCATAGAGTCCATTTTCGCTCCCACGGCATCTTTTCCTCGAACTTCATGTATTGAATTGATTCGTCCAGTGTAGAAGAGAACGCGCTCGGTGGCAGTTGTTTTTCCACTGTCTATGTGTGCCTGCGCAGAATGTCAGTTAGGTATTTCATACTGTTGTCGACCCTGAATTTGAAGGCGTGCTTACAGCGATCCCAATATTTCTAACATGAGCCAATCGTTCAGCCTCAGCCGGCGACATGTTTCCGATGATAGAATCTTGCGCGAGACTTTCGGGATCTGCAGCAGCTTGCTTGAGTCTGGAATTGAAACACTGTTAGCTCTTTTCAACCTTACTCCTCTCAGCACCTAATTCGTCGACTGCAATGGCCATTCAAGCCAGTCTGAATGAGAGGGAAAGAGTGAAACTCACACTGCCTCTGCCGCACCTCCCATTGCCCTCAAGTTCTGCGAGAAGCATCTCCTTCTACCCGCAAATTGTCCCCGGGGGCCATCTCTCTGTGCTAGAACTTGATGGCCGCCTTGCGTATATAAGCATTGAAACCTCAATCTGGGCGCAGATTGCAGGCCTAAGCCTTTGGCTGCACGAAGGCTTCTATGCGCCCTCATTACTTGTGATGGGATGGAGGAAAAGTCTTCTCAAAAAGTCATGATAGATGTCTAAATCTTTTCACGCGATTAAGTCTAATCCTTGCTCTACCCACGTGACTGACAGACTAACCCGTGTTATGTAAGCAATGCAGAACTGCTATATCCCCCTTTCCACCCTGCGCAAAACATACCCATATAGACAGACTTGCAAAATTTGCTTTTGTTTGGAAAGGTGAGCAGAGATGCTTTATTGCAAAGTTAGAGTGTGGGAAGCAAGGGTATCTCTCCCTTATCTAGTGAAGCATGATCTCAGTTGGACTTCTCGCTTACAGTATTTCGGAAAGTGAAGACACAGGTGCTTCGGCTAAAACTGTTAGCTCCATTACACACTACTATCTCAACATTCTCAATATGGAAAGAACAACAGCAAAAGAGTTCAGAAAGAAAAAGCGGAAGTCACTTACCATACATAGAATCTTATCATGAAGCGAAATAAGAAATCCCCCCGACACGACCGGGGCAGGGTGGTGCAGTGGGTAGTTTTCATATGCTGCTATATGATGAAAAAAAAGTCACGCCTGAGAAGATGCGCAAGCCTCTTCGATACAGATAAAATATCAACAGGGTCTTCTGGTGGCAAATCAACAGTGTCAACACCTAGGTCATTTTTTGACCTTTGGCATTAATCTGTATTACTTTTCGCAACCTTCCCTCATTTTTCATGATTTGAGCCCACAACCCACTCCTTTCTGAGACTTTAAGCGAAGAGAACGATAATTCCTTTCCGCTTGCAAACTAAACGCGCCTTCTTAACCTTATGTACCTTTCAACCAAACAAACAGTAATGCGTCGCGTAATCACTGCACGAACTGAGTGGTTCTGGACTTGAGACTGCAAGCCAAGTTTGGCCACTCTTCGCCTTGCAACTGTCCTAGTGTTGTGAGACCTGCTCGTTGGCTTAATATGGAAACACTCTTGTAAACTACAATACCACGTTTCAACAGTATGTGCATCAGACGCGTTGTATTTTCATTCATGTTTTATTTGTTTAGGTACGAGAGGTAATTAATCTCGCAAATGCGGCAGGGTCCAATGACGTAATTGAGGTGTACCATTGCCGCTGCCTTGTGCTGCTTATGTCACACGTCTGCTCAATGTACAAAAGCGTAGGAATATCTCCCGGCAAATGAAGGCGCCGAGCCGCTGTCCCTGCACCTTAGTGCTTACCTGTATCTAGAACATATGTTTATCTACAATATAGTCTCGTCTTCATGCGTCCCCGGACCGAATTGACATTTCAAACTTCACACCCTGTTCCTTTTGTCGCATATACGGAAAAGC
>Ga0335074_10017422_pt1 | contig 10133 bp, 10 predicted proteins | sample Lox_Sample_23_FD_206715 | JGI IMG/M metagenome (GOLD analysis project Ga0335074, IMG submission 206715) | Soil microbial communities from Loxahatchee National Wildlife Refuge, Florida, United States - Lox_Sample_2.3 | ecosystem: Environmental > Terrestrial > Soil > Wetlands | place: USA...
CCTAGGTCTTTCAGAAGCTAATTCCTCGCAAAGGCAAACGTCTTCAGAATAACAATCAATGACACCAATCCCATTTGGTTCTACTGTGCCTTCCCAACCCATTGCCAAAGCGGCATGTCCGGCGTGATCAATCCCCCGTATGTCTCCTTCATCGATCTCAAGCCCTCTCACCTTTTCCATTCGCAACCTCAGCCACCCGCATACTCATAGCTTCCAGTTCCGACCCCAACCAAAGCCTCGCTGACTACATGGCCGCAGCCGCCAAAACCACCTCCTCTGTAGAGCCACCGACCGTGCAAGGCGGCGTTATTGGCGCTGCTGACACAACTACTTCCACGGCCACCGGCTCCGCCACCGCGAGCAGCACTGCGAAGAGTGCTGCAGAGGGCATTTGGAGCACGCTTGCTCGCCCATGGGTGCTATTCTTGTTGGTCTTGGGTTGGCTATTACTTTCCCTAGCTTGAATGTGAGATGAAATCAGATCTTGGCGCAAGTCTTGGAGCGGAAGTCTGTGTTGAAATTGATCCAGTTAGATGTTTGATGATGGTGTGGATGTAGCAAAGCAACAGAGTAGCTATATAGTTTGAGGATGCTAATTTTAATAATCTGTGCAGACATATTCGTTCAGAGATAGTCTGTTCAATATGGCCGTGACTAGCTTGATTTAAAAGTGGCGGTCTTTTGTTAAGTCTTCACCGAAATTCCGGATTCGCAGAAGGGGAGTACCGTGGATTCTTCGAGGATCTAAACCTCTCCCCTGGAAAACAGTGACTTCCCAAGGCGATAGGCTCGCTAGACGACATTTTCTGATAAAGTCACAAAGTCGCGGAGCTTCCATCCCCGCAAACTTTAGTAAGCCAATACCGTATCCCTTTTCCACCCAAAAAATGCATCGACCATATCCCGTTTCGCGCGCACAAATTTCGATTAAAATCGTCGACCGTATTCTGTTTGCTAATATAAAAAGCGGGTACCGTCTTCGAAGGTGAGTTCTAAGGAATGCTATGTACAAATTATGTGTACCATGGTGTATGCAATGAAATTGTAGTATATTCTAGTAAGCCAAAGCTTCGCTGGCCAGAAATGGAGAGATCAAGGCAGTAGGCGGTCTTGGGAAAAGGGGATACAGTCGCTTTTCGCATAACAAAAGGAGCAACGGTATCCTCTTTTTTTGTGTAGTGATTCTGGTGGAAAGGGGCAACCATATCCTTTTTGCTGGCTAGAAGAGGGGATATGGCCAACGCAACCTTTTAAGGAACTTACTTGAATTTGCCGGAAATTGTTTCTCACGGGAGTTATATACCTATTATAGTATACTCAGGGAAGGTGGGTATCTGAAGCAATGGCACTCACTAAAACCCCCTGTCATGATATTGCTTAGGCAAATCAATTGCTGCGGCGCACTTTTCAGTGACAACACTAAGAGTATTAGCGATTCGACTCACTGAGCATGCTGAAGAGGCTCCCTGAAATTTTTTATGATCCCTAATCTTACCATGCGGTATTGCTTCTGATAACTGTTTCCGCAACAGTAGGGAGCTATTTTGGTTGAAAATATTGAAAGTTTAAAATCAGAGGGCATCTCAGGAAAAGCGGATACGGTCGACGCTTTACACCAAAAGCGTCGACCGTATCCTCTTTTTTTGGGTGAAAAGGGGCGATCGTATCCCCTTTGCTAATAAAGAGTTGGGAATGGCGTCGACATTTTAAGGGAATCTAACATCTTGAGTTTTGTTTCTTGGAAAGATGATCATTACATCTGTATATTTAGCACTTAAGCCTATCACGTCCAGACGACTTTATACAACTCACGTGCTCGGTGACATCACGTCTCCCGCGGTCACCTGACCAGCGCGATAAGGAAGGCTTATCTTTACTGTATCTGATTTTGCTTCACCGAAGCATGAAACCTAAATCTTACGATTTGGAAAAGCAAAAGATCTTTATTTTCCTCAATTCCAGAGACAAATATATTGAGAGCCTGCAGCACGGTTAGATGTTGAGCTACGCAGCCAAAATCCAAGAGCAGGAATGACTTTGTCCCACACACCGTGCAAACTCCTAGTGCTACACTTGCTCCAAAGAGTGACTGGTTACCACTTGTGGTCAGGGTGCAAGTTCAGGTAAATTCAGTAGCTGTCGCTGGAGCTGTACCAGGAGGAATGGTGTCGAGTCTACGCTGCATGGTCACCGCTCCCATGAGCACTGGATAAAACCTGCAGAACATAAATCTAAACTCACACCCTAATTAGGCGAAAACTGGTCACGTGCATCTTATAATTTACAGTAAGGAGCCTCCTTTGCTAAACGTCAAAACCATATTTACTGTAAAAAACGATAATTTACGTAAATTGTTCAGCCCTACTGAGGCGCTGACCTTGAGCGAGCGAGAGCGCTGTTAAAAACAGCGGGAGGGACTGCTAAATCCAGGGGCAAGACTTAGTTAATAGTAGGAAAAATTCCGTTGCCTGGCAGACAAAACTACAAAGCGCATTCGGCGTGGCCGAAGAAATTGATGATGCCTCGCGCGAATCTCCTCGGGGCAGTCGTCAGGTCTGTCGACATCGGCGCCGTAACCGGCTTCATCTTCCTCATTGTCGTCTGCTTCTGCGTTGGTGACATCAACGCCGTGGCTACTACCACCACCACCATCATCGGACCGCTCATCGAGGTATTCGATGAAGCGATAAGTATTACAGTCGGCGCTGGGTTTCTGAACATGATGATCCTCATAATTGTCTTTGCGAGCAATGCTTTTTTCGCTGAGGAAGCAGGAGTTATTCGCATCTTCATGAGACCATAGGTTGCTATTCTCGACGTACTTCTGCAAGGTGAATCGCAGGTCACAGGTGCCTGTGAGACCGATTCTACTTGCTTCGGCATTCCAAGCTGCGCTGTGTGCGATATACTTCGGAACTGTGACTTTGTTCAATACTATTATCGTGATTGCTACCGAAGGATTCTGTAAGTTCCACTTGCAGTTCCCACCGCTGTGGTGCATGAAGTGACTTAGTGCCCAAGAATAGATATCTCCTATGCAATGTCGCTCGTCGTACGCCTTCTTGCAGGCATCTACGACCGCAAAGTAACCTTGTCTGGGTTATAGGTTCTCCCAAACGGCTCTGGTCTGGCACTGAACATTGTTGGCTTCCTGTTCCTGCTCTTCTGCTCGATCACATTCAACTCCCCGTCCGTTAGTCCTGTAACGAAAGCGAACATTAACTATACTAATATCGCAGTTGAGGTGATTAGCTTCATTAGTATCGTGGTTTGGCTGACATCGGGACCGAAAAAGGTTTATTGAACTGCAGGTTGGAAATATCGCCGGAGTGCGTTATGGTGTGGTGACCGATGGGCTTGAGCCGTCGAAGAAGGGATGCTGCGGAGTTGGAGAGCAAAGAATTGCAATACAAGTGTAAGAATAGTTGTACCCTGGACCGAATGCAAGTCTCCAGACATCTTGCCGAGAAGCGACTCTCTCAAATCCTTTGATGCCACTGAAACTATATAGACAACACCTCTGAGAATTTTCAGAGCTTGGACAAACAACAAAGATCCTAGGAATACCAGTGCATCATTTAGTACCTGGGACGAAAGCTGCTGCAATGCAGATTTGTCCTCTTCCCTGTACTTCACCGCCGGCTGGATATCGCGCCTCCCATCTCATGTTACGGTCGTTCACGATCATGACTAGTTCATACTCAACTTTATAGTGTCTCTTTGCTCTCACGCCTTCTTCTGGCTCCACCGGCTGGATGAGATTACGCTCCTTGAGGAAAGTCATATCAGTCTCAATTACTCCGACAATTGCAGCTCCTATGTAGAGGTTGTTAGCTAGAGGCCTAATTGTGGCTATTACCCTATTGTCCCTTAAGTACCTTTGTTTTTCTCATGATTTCTCCGGTAGTGGGATTCCATTCTGTCATCTGAAACAAACAGGACTTCCTCGCATTCAAATCGCGTGCCTTCTTCTGCGTCAAAAATATAGAAGACTTGTATAGCATACTCTTTCTCAGTGGGGATCTCGTCTCCCTACGAAGATGGTTAGTAACAATCCCAAGGATCCCGTCTTGACGCAGACCAAAATACTGACCTTATTGATGAGCCACCAAATAGTATACTTCACATACTTTCTACCATCCAAAGGTTCGCTAAACGGGCGGATTCCCCTGTGAGCAGGGAATACATCCGGTTCATGTTCTTCAGTACACAGAAACCCGTAGCTGGAGCGGCTGATACGTTTCGGACCGTCTTTCTTGTTGAGAGCTCGAAGGACTGCTCCGGAAGAGACGGCAGTTTCACTGCTATGGTAAGTCTCAATTGCAGACAGATCGTTCTCAAGCACCTACGCGGCTTTTGGGACAATTAATTTGATACCATCTGTTCGATAGTTCCGCATCCTCGCGAGTTCTCTTGTCAAATAGGACTTGAGCGAAGGAGAGTCGGCAAAGCCTCCAATGAGAATCACTTTCTACGTAACGTTGGAATCTTCGGGTTGCTTCTCATTATGGAGGGAGTTCGTAACAAACCTTCACGTTTATCCCCTTCTCTTTTGCAAGCTCTAGTTGGACTTTCATAAGACGGGCAACCTTCTCCAAGATTGGGAGAAAGATTGCCTTCAGGTCAGCGCTATGTTAAATTGTTAGTAAGGCCTTATTATCTGTGCCACTAGATGCATCGGATCACTAACCATTCAATCTTGACTCGATTTTTAAGGAATCGTTTCATGGGATGTGGGTTGGCCCGTAAGCCTTGTATGAAGACGATCTCAGGTGGAATATTGGATGCGACCACATCAACAGATCTTTTCATTTCGTTTTCGAAAGATATTACCTTGGAATCTATAATGCTTTCAACGGTCAGGCCGTTTACTTCAAGGTAGTCTTCGCCCTCTAGCCTAGCACGTAAATGCTCCCGAAACGCCTCGTTGAGATAGCTAGAACCGCAAAGATCGCCTTGGCCCATTCAGTACATTACGGAGTAATCATGAAGGAGTTGAGGACTTACCTCCCGCTTCAACACCCTCCGCTTTCAGTCTGAGGGGATAAGTTTTATCAACGGTATAAGTTATGGCATCGACAGTCCCTCCACCCGCATCAATAAGCACAAATGTTTCCCTAGGCTGCAAATGTTAATATATACTAAAGCTTATTATGGCGAGAGATTAGCGACTTACCAAAACTGCAGTGGTGCTTGCAAGCACATATGCTGCTGCAGCTTCGGGCTCCGAGACAATAAAGAGATTATCCACGCTATCGTTCTCTACACTGCCGAACCCCGATTCGCAGATAGCTCTTTCCATGTTTGTTTGCATTATTCGACTGGCCTTTGGTGTCCATATAGGCGGTACACAGAGTACAAACTCAACCGGGCAGGCGTCTGAGAAGTCATGGCCTTTTATGAGCTCATCTTTTGCATGAGAAAAAAGATACTTGAGGTAATCTGCAATAACGTCTTCCTTATATTTGATAATCTTCCTGCGCTTCAGTTCTTTCCAGTTCGGTTCAAGGTCAACTCTAACTTGTTTCGTAAGATCGCTCTCGTCCAAAAGCAGCTTGAACCTCGACATACGTCTGTTCTGCTTGCGATTTGTATCTGGGAATCGTAGTTGTTGTTGGACTTCGTAACCCCAGAAAGTGTCCGTATTCTCGTCGTCGTCTGCATCCTCATCAGGCTCCATGTCCACGTCTTCATCTGGATCCTGATCTCTGTTATGCATTTGATCGCCGTCTAAATCGTCTATTATGATGTCGCTTGGTCGGTTCCTCGCTTCCAAGAGTGAATGATCCAGATATGCTTTCTTTGGATACCAAATCTCAGTAGGCACCTCCTTTCTCCTGGCCTGAAGTCCAAGACGCCGCTCGTCGGGAAAGTTGATAATGCTCTGGATTTGATCTAGGTAAATATGGGAATTTAGCTCGTCGTCTGTCCCAGCGTCTCTCGGGAGAGCGATAAACGACACCGAGGAAAAAGTCGTTCCAAAATCAATAGCGACTATGAAGCGTTTGTCACTTGTTAGTCCTCTTGGTAGCGCTCCAGCATCAGACATCTCAATATCCGCCGATGATCCGCGGATAGTGGAACCTCCTCGCATGGTTGTCGTTGATAGGGTTGCTGTTGAGGCGACTGTTGAGGCGACTGTAGTTTCTCTCTCAGCGTAAAACGGGGAGTCGCCGTTCATTTCTCGGTCGCCTGAATGCTGTCTTTCCCCATCGATTCCTAATTCAGCGCACCATTTGCGACGGAATGCCTCCAAATCAGGATTGTCGATCTCCATATTGATGAGCGGATTTTCAAATAGTATGGTTAAAATCGGCTGGATAGACGGGTCACCTAACTTACGGAGGGGATGGATATTTTATGGCTTAGGTGGGGGGCAGGGGAACCAACATCGGCAGATCCGACTGAGTCACCCAGATGAAAGGGACATGCGCTCAGCTGCTTCATCAACTTTGACTAACCAATTTAGTTGGAATTAATGCTGACAAGGTAACAAAGGCGCACTAGGAGGTTGTGACCCTCTCTTGTGGGGCGCTTTTGGGTCAGGCAATGGTGGGTCAATTGGCGGGGCATTCGGGATCAGCAAATCAACTTTGTCACTCGAGGAGTTTCAAATCGCAAGCAAAGCACTGGCCTCGACGTGTGTTAAAGCATTGTGTCACAGCATTTCGACTAGGAATTGCAATTTTGGCGTCTCTGCATCCAATCGCTCGCGAAATTCTCGTATATTCGCTAGGTTCTGCAGGACTCGGGACGGCCCCTATGCAAGCTGCAGGTTACCGTAGTCTTTGCTGACAGTCGCCCGTTTTGCTCCGCCTCGCTTGACCCTTGCGTCCTTACCACGCTAACATTATGCGCGAAAAACCAAACAATGGCTGCCGCAGAGAGCAACACTTCAAGAAGTGCCAACTATGACTCTCGATAATGATCTTGTTCTGTGCACTGCATTCTTCTCTTCGGTATTCTAATTGCGACGAAACAAGATCGGTTCCGCAGAATGGGCAAGAAAAGACGAGCCAAACCAATTGGACGGAAAGTTGTTTGGGATTCAGAAGCCGAAGCGGCGTTACTTGGATTGCTTGACTATTGCATAAAACACAAACATACCTTCCCGTTCAACGAAGAAAACGTTGTCGGCCGCTTATACCCTACGGGTAACCCGTACGATATCTACACTTGGGATCAGATCAATCGCAAGCTTGACTACCTATGGCGAAAATTTGGCAGAAACGATTCCTCAGATAAGGCAGACATATACGCAAAGGGTTCGGCATGCCTTGGTCTTGTAGAAGACGAGCTGAGCGCTATCAAATCGGAAGTGGGGCGGTTGGAGAAGCTGCTGAAACCAGTATGCTTGGATGCTTGGTAGAATCCTACCGGAAAAGAATTATGCTAAGTTTGCACCAGCGTACTCCAAGGAAGAAAGTGCTTGAGATTCTCGGCACCAGAAAGACTGCTTCGGAGAGCCCCTATGCGGCTAAAAGAGGCCAGAGTCACACCTCCGAGTGCGATATAAGCAGTACGGAATATCTCACACCAAGAGCGAAGAGGCATCAAATACGCGAGCTTGCAAAACAATCGAAGCGTAAAAGAGAATCTCTCGAAGGCAGTCTACATGAAGATGATACGCCCAGGAAGACAACCCGGCAGACTAAGAACGGTGTAAGTGTCGGAGTACATATGCAGTATTTGAATATAATTACTAACTGCTTCCGATATAACGGACAGCCTCAAAACAGGTATAAGCGACAAAGGAAGCAAGGCTCTGAGGATCTTGAGAGGGGAATGGAGCGCCAAGTAAGGCCACAATTGGTTGCCGAAGACAGCGAGCTCGAACCATCCAACGAAAATGGGGATGACAATAATGTATTAGTCATATCCATCTCAGAGGATCGCGGCCCTCACGAATTCACGTCTCTAAGACTAGGAAGTGAGATCCGACAATTGCAAAGAGATCCAGTTCCTTCCCCAAGCGCCCTCGAGCGAATTCACAGAGCTGCGTTGCGAAAGAAAGATGAAAAGATCATGGAGCTTGAAGAAACAATTAAGGCCAACGAAGCGAAATTTGACGAACTTCAGACTCAGCTAGACTCCTTTGGATCAGTTCAAGAAAGGCGACAGGAAGGAGGAGACTCCCTCGAACTCCTTGTATCCAACTTGAATCAAGAAATCAAACATCTGAAAAGGGCGAAGGACGACTGTCGCAAGATTGGGACCTTCACCAAGCTCGCAGGGAGTTATGAAGCGGCTCGACAAGAGATGAATATGGAAACGCAGGTCCCAAGTATCCGACGCCTTATGAAGAATATACTCGGCGGTTGCGACGACGATACAACGCTCAAAGTTCCTGGGCCCAATCTCACAGCTGGTCTCCGCGCGCTTCTCTCTTTTGGGTTTGGGTTGGATGACCAAATTCCTTTACGGAAAGAGCAATTTGAATCGTTGCTATCAAATCGCCCACCATACTCCATTATTGAAACTTTGATTGAGGCCGCCGTTTGCACCTGGGTCTTTGAATCCGACTTTCCGAATTTTGCGCAGCAACCCGGCGGCTTAGACCTGTTCACGAAATATAGAGAGCTCATAGCAGCTCAAGGTAAGTCGATACTATCGCCGCCTTTGCTGAATTTGCCTCTTCACTTCTAACTTACTACGTACTCTAGACAGCCCAGTTGCACTCCGCAATCTTGACCTTGCCTCCCACTACGTCTTGATAAATGCCCCACGATTCCACAAAATGATGGATAAAGAAGCCGAAAACCTAGCAACTTCTCTATCTAAAACTCTGGCTCCATTCTTCGCTCGAAATGCTGAAGAGTCCGAGGAGAATGTTTTCGAGACCTGGGGCGAAGAGGAGAGCGTCTGGAAAGCACGACGAAAGCGACTCGTTGCTATATTCAAGGACTCGCTCAAGCTGAAGGCTGACTCGCTGCTCACCCCGGAACGATACGAGCTAATTCACTACGCGCCTGGCACCGTATTTGACCCGGCAACTATGGACGTCGAGACGATCGATGGTGCGCCTGTCGATGTTCAAGCTGGTGAAAGCCACAGAGTCGAGCACTGCCTGCATGTTGCGATTCAAGCGTATACTAGAGAGACAGTGAAGGACACAGATCCCGTCTCAGAGGCAACGATCCAGTCTAAGAACTTTACTCGCGGAGACGCTACACGACCTTCAGGGTTTATAACACCTACGGTGCTTGCCAAAGCGGTAGTTGTTCTGAGAAAGCAGGCGGACGACAACACACATAGCGATGACACAGTACAACAAAGTAGCACTCTTCTAATTGATTAGTGCCGCCATCCGATCCACGACTGTCAATCTTTTCGCACTTCAACAACTTCGCTCAAGGCTCTCAGTATCCAACAAGAAAATCGACCCGCAAATAATCAGATCCATCACAAAGACGGCTCTAAATAAAGATGCAACAGCGCCGTTCGTCCCCGGACATTCCGCCCGTGCCGCGATCTCTTGGCGACCCGCCACTTCCGGTTACTTCGGCATTGCCTACAAGAAGACATCTCCTCAGGATCGATTCGACGTGCGGATTTTGTCAGAGCCGAACGTTAAGGAAAAGCTTGCCATGTTTGAACGCGCAAGCCACGAAAGCTTCGTCAGGGACGTATGAGGTCTTTGAGTTCGAAGGTGCCTTCTGCGCCCTGTCCGAGAGCTTAGATGTCTGCCTTGCCCAGGTCTGCTTTATATAGCGGGATCTTTCAGAGAAGCAAATAGCAACAATCATGGACGATGTAAATCCTTTCCAAAGTCTCCGAACACTTTTTATCATCCGTTAAGAATGATAGGGCCTCAAAGGTGCTACATTCCTTGCGTCGCAGGGATTGGTTCACGGCAATCTCACCGTCGTTAATATATTTCTGTTGCTCGCTGGAGACGTCAGAATAGGTGAGCCGTTCAACATTCATGCGGTTCTCCCATGACACCACAATCATCCAGCGTGCCCAGAAGACTGTCGAAGTGTGGACGGGAAGAGCGGCTTTGAGAGAGCCGATACGAAGGCGTTGAGCCCCATCATGTTCCAGCTTATGGAGAAAGGCTGTGACGAGGACGATTCAGCTTTAACACTGGAGCATCCGGAGCGCTGGTCTCATAAGGCAAAGCATTTCTTGCG
>Ga0335074_10017423_pt1 | contig 10133 bp, 8 predicted proteins | sample Lox_Sample_23_FD_206715 | JGI IMG/M metagenome (GOLD analysis project Ga0335074, IMG submission 206715) | Soil microbial communities from Loxahatchee National Wildlife Refuge, Florida, United States - Lox_Sample_2.3 | ecosystem: Environmental > Terrestrial > Soil > Wetlands | place: USA: Florida...
TTCTACGTCAACCCGCTGCAGCGCCGCGAAGACCACTACGAGAAGGACGACCCGGGCCGCCGCCGGGTCTGGTTCAAGTGCGCCTGCTGCCCGCCCAACATCATGCGGCTGCTCGCGTCCGCCCAGCTTTACCTGGCCACCGTGACGTCCGACGTGCTCACCGTTCAGCAGTACGCGTCGGCGCGGCTGTCCGGCGCCGGGCTCGACCTCGAGATCGAGACCGACTACCCGTGGTCCGGCCTGGTCACGATCCGGCTGCTCGACGCGGCGGAGGAGGAGCGCGGGCTGGCGCTGCGGATCCCGAGCTGGTCTGCCTCGGCCGCGGTCTTCACCATCAATGATTCTCCCGAACGGTCCGTGGCTTCGAGCGACGGCTACCTGCTGATCCGCCGCCGGTGGCAGGCCGGGGACGAGGTCCGGCTGCGCCTTGACCTGACGCCCCGCTGGACCCGACCCGATCGGCGGGTCGACGCGGTCCGCGGCTGCGCCGCGATCGAGCGCGGCCCGCTCGTCTACTGCCTCGAGCAGGCCGACCAGGCCGTCTCGCTCGAGGAGCTCGCCGTCAGCGCGGACACGCCGCTGACCGAGCGCGAGGTCACGGTGGACGGCGTCGGCCGGACCGTCCAGGTGATCGCCGACGGGCGGCACGTCCCGCTGCCCGCGGTCGCGATCCCGTACTTCCAGTGGGACAACCGCGGGCCGGGGGCGATGCGCGTCTGGATCCCCGGCGACTAAGGAGCTTTACCTGCGGAAGGAGGCCTCACGTGGCACAGATCGCGATCAGCCCGGCGCGAACGGTCGGCGCGATCGACCGCAGGCTGTTCGGCGGCTTCGTCGAGCACCTGGGCCACTGCATCTACGGCGGGCTCTACGAGGAAGGCTCGTCGCTGGCGGACGAGCGCGGCTTCCGCACCGACGTGCTCGGCCTGCTGCGCGAACTGCGGCCGGGCGTGCTCCGCTGGCCCGGCGGCAATTTCGTCAGCAACTACCACTGGCAGGACGGGATCGGCCCCCGTGACGCTCGGCCGCGACGGCCGGAGCTCGCCTGGGGCGGGGTGGAGCCGAACCGATTCGGCACCGACGAGTTCCTTGCCTACTGCGCGGAGCTCGGCACCGAGCCGTACATCTGCCTGAACATGGGCACCGGCACGCTGGCGGAGGCCCTGGAGTGGGTCGAGTACTGCAACTCGGCCCTGGACACGAGCTGGGCGCAGCGGCGGCGCGCGAACGGCCGGAGCGAGCCGTACCGGGTCAGGTACTGGGCCCTCGGCAACGAGATGTACGGCGACTGGCAGGTCGGCCAGCTGACGGCCGAGGAGTACGTGCGCGAGGCGACCCGGTGGGCGCGCGCGATCAGGAAACTTGACCCCGAGGCGAAGCTGGTCGGCTGCGGCGAGACCGGGTGGAGCGAGTGGGACCGGGTCGTGATCGACGGCCTGGCCGGGCTGGTCGACTACCACTCCGTCCACCTCTACACCGGCAGCGACGACTACTGGGCCAACGTCCTGCAGCCGCATGCGGCCGAGCGGGCCATCGCGGCGGCCGGCGCGCTGCTTGACCGCGCCGCCTACCTGCGCGATCTCGCGCACCCGGCGGCGATCGCCTATGACGAGTGGAACGTCTGGTACCGGACGATGACCGTCGACCTGGCCGAGCGGTACACGCACGCCGACGCCCTCGCGGTCGCCACGTACCTGAACATCTTCGTCAGGAACTGCGACCGGGTGCGGATGGCGAACCTCGCCCAGCTGGTCAACGCGATCGCGCCGATCGTGGCGACGCCGGACGGGGCGGCCGCGCAGCCCATCTACTACCCGTTCCTGCTGCACGCACGGGCGGCGCTCGACTTCGCGGCGGACGCGCACGTGGACGGCGAGATGGTGCCGGCGGACGCGGCCCGGTGGCCGGCCGAGGCGAGCCGGTGGCCGCACCGGGTCGCCGATCTCGGCCCGTTCACGCTGGTCGACGCGGCCGCGAGCGTGTCGGCGGATCGCCGCCGGCTCGCGGTGACGCTCGTCAACCGCAGCCCCGAGGCCGAACCCGCGCGTCTCGTGCTGTGCGACGCCGCGTTCGACGGCGACGCCACGGTCACCACGCTGACCGCGGGCCGGGCCGACGACCCGTGGCCGCTGCCGGGCGTCCAACCCGCCCACCTGGAGGCCGGCGGCGAGCCCGCCCGCGGCCCGGTCTTCGCCGTCACCCTGCCGCCGCAGTCGTTCACCGTCATCGAGGCGCCCCTCACCGCCTGCTGACCCTCAGTCCCCGCAGTAACCCTCAACAGAAGTCTCAGTGGTTCAGCGAAACAAAGGAGTTACCCCCAATGAGACCGATCACATCCGACACCTCACCACGATCAAGACATGCGCGCGGACGTCGCGCCCGGCTCGCGGTCGGCGGCGCCGCCGCCCTCGCGGCGGTCACCGGACTCGCCGCCTGCAGCAGCGGCAGCAGCTCGACGACGGCCCCGGCGGCGTCGAGCAGCGCGACCGCCACCGCCGCTTCCTCGGCCACGTCCGCTGCGGCCAGCCCGAGCTCGTCGGTGACGCTCGAGGCGGGCGGCTCGTGCGCGTCGAGCAACGCGGTCAAGATCACGTTCTGGGCCTGGGTGCCGGGCCTCGGCCGCGCGGTCAACGAGTTCAACGCCACCCACCCCGGCATCTGCGTCACCCAGGAGGACGTCGGCGCGGGCGACCCGGAGTACGTGGCGATCACCAACGCGCTCAAGGCCGGTTCCGGCGCGCCCGACGTGGCCGAGGTCGAGTACGACGAGCTGCCGTCGTTCGAGGTCACGCACAACGTGGACAACCTCGTGCCCTACGGCGCCGACACCTACAAGAGCGACTTCGTGCCCTGGGCGTGGCAGGAGGTCAGCCAGGGCTCGGCCGTCTACGCGATCCCGGGCGACGCCGGCCCGATGGCGTTCTACTACAACAGCGCGCTGCTGGCCAAGTACCACATCACCCCGCCCACGACCTGGGCGCAGTTCGCGACCGACGCGGCGACCCTGCACTCGGCCGACCCGTCGGCCGTCATGACCAACTTCTCCGCCGTCGACCTGCAGTGGATCATGTCGCTGATGGCGCAGGACAACGCGTGGCCGTTCACCTACACCGGCGGCAGCTCGGTCACCATCAACTGGACCGGCGCCAAGCAGATGGCGTTCGCCCGGTACTGGCAGAACCTGATCAACGCCCATGAGGTCAACGACACCACCGACGTGTCCGCGACGTCCTTCGCCGACATGGACAAGGGCATCGACGCGAGCTGGCTCAGCTCGGCCTGGGGCCCGTCCTACTTCCTGCCGGACGCCAAGTCGTCGCTGGGCGACTGGCGCGCGACCGCCCTCCCGCAATGGACGGCCGGCGCCGACGTGGCGGCGAACTGGGGCGGCTCGTCCTACCCGGTCTTCTCGCAGTCCAAGCACCCGGCCCAGGCGGCCGAGTTCGCCGAGTGGCTGAACGCGACCACGACCTCGTGGAACATCACCAAGACGGCGCCGTCGCTGCTCTTCCCGACCTACGTGCCGCTGCTCAACGACCCGTCGTACAAGGACCTGAACAACGCGCTGTCCGGCACCTCCGACCCGAACGTGGCCTTCACCGCGGCGGCGTCGCACGTCACCTCCGACGAGTGGCCGCCGTTCATGACCGAGGCGCTGAACGAGGCGTCGACCGTGTTCGCCGGCGTGGCCAACGGCAAGGAGACGCTGCAGGCGGCGTTCAGCAGCTTCCAGAACGTCCTCGTGTCCTACGCCAAGGCGCAGGGCTTCACGGTCAGCACCTGACGCCTGATGCGGCAGAGCACACTCCCGCGGGCGGCGCGGCCTCGCCCCGCCGCCCGCGGCCGCGCCCGGTTCGGCCGGTCGGCCTGGGTCCAGCGGCGGGATCGTCGCGGGATCTGGTTCGTCGTGCCGTTCCTGGTCGGCTTCGCTCTCTTCATGGTCGTGCCGCTCGGCTACGCCATCTACACCAGCCTCTATACCTACCGGATCATCGGCGGTACGTCTTTCACCGGCGCGTCGAACTACACCCAGACGCTCGAGTCGGGTCAGTTCTGGTCGGGCGTCATCCGGGTGACCATCTTCGCGGCGATACAGATCCCGGTGATGCTGGCGATCGCGTTCTTCTTCGCCACTGTCTTCGACCTCGGCGTGGCCCGGTTCGGCACGGCATTCCGGACGATCTTCTTCATCCCGTTCGCGGTCCCCGCCGTGGTCGGCGCGGTTATGTGGTCGTTCCTGCTCGAGCCGCAGTTCGGGCCGTTCGTCCACCTGGCCAACGCGCTCGGCTTCGGCGGCACGAACTTCTTCTCGCCGTCGCTGCTGCTGCCGACGATCATCGTGATCGTCATCTGGGAGTGGACCGGCTACAACATGATGATCCTGTACACCGCGCTGAAGTCGGTACCGCGCGACGTCGTCGAGGCCGCGATCCTCGACGACACGCCGCTGTGGAAGATCATCGTCAGGATCAAGCTGCCGATGGTCCGCCCGGCCATCGTCATGCTGGTGTTCCTGAACACGATCGGCGCGCTCCAGCTGTTCACCGAGCCGCAGATCCTGAGCTACTTCGAGCAGGGCGCCGTGTCCCTCAATTACACGCCGTCGGTGTACATCTACAACACCGCGATCGCCGCCGATGAGACCAACCTCGCGGCCGCGATGGCGGTGATCCTGGCCGTGATCATCGTCGTCATCTCCGGGCTTTCATTCATCTTCCGCCGACAGAGGGGAGAACTCCGGTGACCCGCATCGATGCGCAGCCGGCGGGGGCGGCCGGGGCTGAGTCCAGGCGGCAGCGACGCAAGCGGCGGCGGGACGCGCAGCGCGAGGCCGAGATACCCGTCGAGCTGTACGGCCTGCCCAGAGGCACCGTTCCGTTCCTCACCTCGCTCGCCTTTCTCTTCGCGATTTTTACCCTGATTCCCATCGCGTGGCTGGTCATCAACTCGACCAAGACGCAGGCGAACATCTTCGAGACGTTCGGCTTCTGGTTCGCCCGGCCGTTCGACTTCTTCCACACGTTCTCGCTGTTGTTCCAGAACGTCGACGGTTACGGGACGTTCATCCAGTGGTTCGGGAACACCGCCCTGTACGCGGTGGTGGGCGGGGTCGGCGCGACGGCGCTGGCGGCCTTCGCGGGCTACGGGCTCGCGCGGTTTCGGTTCCGCGGCTCGCAGCTGGCGTTCTACCTGATCATCGCCGCGCTGCTGGTGCCCGTCACCGCCCTGACGGTGCCGCTGTACCTGGCCTACGCCAAGGCCCACCTGATCAACTCGATCTGGGGCATGGTGCTGCCGAGCATGGTCAGCCCGATCGGCGTCTACCTGATGCGGACCTACGCCGACATCTCGGTGCCGCGGGAGCTGATCGACGCCGCCCGGATCGACGGCGCGGGCGAGGCGCGGATCTTCTTCCGGGTGGCGCTGCCGCTGATGGTGCCGGGCGTGGTGACGGTGCTGCTGATCAGCGTCGTCGCGGTGTGGAACAACTACTTCCTGCCGCTGCTCATCTTCAACATCAACACCAAGTACCCGCTCACCGTCGGGCTCGGCCTGTGGTCGGACCGGGCGGTCAACAGCGGCGACGCGGACCTGTACCCGATGCTGGTGATGGGCGGCCTGGTGACGATCATCCCGCTCATCGTCCTCTTCCTGGTGCTGCAGCGGTACTGGCGCGGCGGCATGCTGCTCGGCAGCATCGCGAACTGAGAGGGGAGGACGCATGTCAGCGGCAATCGGCCTGGAGGACCTGACCAAGGTCTACGCATCCGGGGTGACGGCGGTCGACGGGCTGAGCCTGGAGGTCGGCGACGGCGAGTTCGTGGTGCTGGTGGGCCCGTCGGGCTGCGGTAAGACGACGGCCCTGCGGATGGTGGCCGGCCTCGAGTCCGTCACCGCGGGCACCGTCCGGCTCGGCGGCCGAACGGTCAACGACGTCTCGCCCCGGCAGCGGGACATCGCCATGGTCTTCCAGAACTACGCCCTCTACCCGCACCTGACGGTGGGCGAGAACATCGGCTTCGCGCTGGCGAACAAGGGGGTGCCCAAGGCCGAGCGGCAGCGGCGCGTCCGGGCCGCCGCGGCGACGCTCGGCCTGGCCGACCTGCTCGGCCGGAAGCCCCGGCAGCTGTCGGGCGGCCAGCGGCAGCGGGTGGCGATGGGGCGGGCGATCGTCCGCGAGCCGGCCGTGTTCCTGATGGACGAGCCGCTGTCTAACCTGGACGCGAAGCTGCGGGTGCAGATGCGGGCGGAGATCCTGCGGGTGCACCAGGCGATCGGCTCGGCCACCCTGTACGTCACCCACGACCAGGTCGAGGCGATGACGATGGGCGACCGGATCGCGGTACTGCACGGCGGACGGCTTCAGCAGTACGGCAGCCCGCGCGAGCTCTTCGCCCGTCCCGCGAACCTGTTCGTGGCGCGGTTCATCGGCTCGCCGGAGATGAACCTGTACGAGGCGGCGCTCGACCCGTCGGGCCGGCTCACGCTCGGGTCGCAGCGGCTCGACCTGGGGCCGCTGCCCGCCTATCTGGCGCCGGCGGCGGGGCCGGGCGGGCGGCGGGTGATCGTCGGCGTGCGGCCGTCGGACCTGACGCTCGGCGACGGCGCCGGCGACGGCGACGCGCACGGTCGGGCGGGGGGTTCCGGCGGGTCCGGTGGATCTGGATCCGGCGGTGACGCGGCTGGCGGGTGGGGTGGGTCGAGGACGCTGACGGCGGACGTCCGGGTGGTCGAGCCGCTCGGCAGCGAGCTGCACGCGATCTTCTCGATCGACGCGCCGGCGGCGGGCGGGCGCGAGCTCACCGCGGCCGAGGATGCGGAGGACCTGCTGCCCGGCCTGGCGTACAACGGGCTGGCCCGGCTCGGTCCCCGGGCGATGGTGCGGCCGGGCGACCGGGTCACGTTCCGCGTCGAGGCGAGCCGGCTGCACTTCTTCGACCCGGACACCGGGGAGGCCATGGGGCGGCAGGCGGACCGATCGGGGGCGACGACGCCGGTCGTGTCGTAGCGCGTGGATGGCGGTGCCGACACCCGAAGTGGGCATGTGGCCCCCCGGGCCGCATAGAGCGGGCCTGTGGCCCCCAGGGCTGCAACGAGGTGGGCGTGTGGCCGCCAGGGCTATAACGGAGGTGGGCGTGTGGCCCCCGGGGCTGCAACGGGCGGGGGAACGGCGGGGTTGGCGTGGGCGGCGGGGGTTTGCGCGGGTGGGGGTGGGGTTGGCGGGCGGATGAGGCGGAGGGCACGGTCCGTTCAGGCAAAACGAATTTGATCTTGGGCCCTTAGGCGGCGAGGGCGGTGCGGAGCCAGGATTCGATGCCGGCGATGTGGACGATGGCCGAGGAGCGGGCGAGGTCGGCGTCGCGGCTCATGATCGCGTGATAGATCGCCGCGTGCTCGGCCAGCGTGCGCTCCTGGGCGCGGGGCTCGGTCACGCCCCGCCACAGCCGGGCTCGCCTGGTGGGCACCGACATGTTGTCGACCAGCGAGGCCAGCACGGAGTTGCCGGCGCCGAGCGCGATCTTGCGGTGGAACTCGAGGTCGGCCGCCACGAAGTCCTCGATCGGCGAGTTCACGTCGGCCGACTCGAGGATCTCGCCGAGTTCCTTCCTGCCCTCGTCGGTCATCCGCAGCGCGGCCAGCGCGGTGGCGGCGGGCTCGAGGATGCGGCGCACTTCGAGGAACTCGAGCACGGTGTCGTCGCGGTGGAAGTCGACGATGAAGCTCAGCGCCTCAAGCAGCAGCGACGGCGCCAGGCTGGTCGCGTAGGTGCCGTCGCCCTGCCGTACGTCGAGAACGTTGACCATGCTCAGCGCCTTCACCGCCTCGCGCAGGGAGTTGCGGGACAGGCCGAGCTCGGCCGCCAGGTCCGCCTCCCGGGGGAGTTTCTCGCCGGGCCGCAAGCGGCCAGAGGTGATCATTTCCTTGATCTTGGTGATTGCCTCGTCGGTTAGAGCCACGGCCCGTCTCCTGATACTCGGTCCCCGCCGGCGCCCGGGCGGGGTACGCCGATCCCGTACAGCCGGACCGCGGTGGAGCTGAACACCGCGTTCCGTTCCGCGTCCGACAGGCTAGCGGCCAGCAGTTGCGCTAGCTCTACCACGCCTGCGTAATCTCGCGCCAGCAGGCAGACCGGCCAGTCCGAGCCGAACATGACGCGGTCCGCGCCGAACGCCTCGAAGATGACGTCGGCGACCGGCGAGAACGCGCCCACCGCCGCTGCCGATGGCGCCTCGGTTACCAGCCCGGACAGCTTGCAGGCGGTGTTCGGCCGCGCGGCGAACGCCCGGATCGCCGCGCGCCACGCGGCGAGCTCCCCGCGGCCGATGGGCGGCTTGCCCGCGTGGTCCAGGATCAGTGTAAGGCCGGGCACCTCGGTCGCCGCGTAGGCGGCGGCCGCCAGCTGATGCGGGAGCACGACGAGGTCGTAGCAGAGCCCGGCCGCCGCAACGGCGCGCAGACCGCGGATGACGTCGGGGCGGCGCAGCCAGTCCCGGTCGGGCTCGGACTGCACCTGGTGCCTGATCCCGACCAGGTGACGGCCGCCCGGACAGGCGGCCAGGAGATCCAGTGCGCCGGAGATCTCGGGGCTGGTCAGGTCGGTCCAGCCGACCACCCCGGCCACCAGCGGGTCGGCCGCCGCGATGGCGAGCAGCTCCGGCGTCTCGGCCGCGACGGTCACCGTCTGGACCAGCACGGTCGCGGTCACCCCGGCCGCCTGCGCGCTCGGCCGGAGGTCGTCGACGCAGAAGCTGCGCCGGATCGCCGCCATCGGCGGACCCGCGATCCACGGCTGGTCGCGGACGGCCAGATCCCAGACATGGTGATGGGCGTCGACGATGTTCATAGCTGCCATACGGCCGGGAGCACGGCGTCGCCGCCGTCGGCCGAGTAGTCGTGCGGGGTCTCGAGCAGCTCCGCCATCCGAGCCTGCCAGGCGACGTTCACCGGCTGCCGGGCCAGGTAGGCCAGCGCGGCCGGGTAGTCCTCGCAGTCGATCAGGTGGAACAGGTCGGTTCCGCTGCGCCAGATCGTCCAGCCGGTCACCCCGGCCGCCCTGATCGCCTCGGTCAGCGCGGGCGGCACGTGCGCGTGCGCGCGCTCGTACTCCTCGATCCGCCCGGCGCGGATCCGGGTGCGCAGCGCGATCCTCATCCGCCGTCGCCGTTCGCCTTGAGCGCGTCCCATAGCTGGGCGGGGATGGCGAGCTCGCGCAGCCCGATCGCGTCTTCGATCTCGGACGCGTTGCGCGCGCCGACCAGCACGCTGGCGACGGCGGGGTGGGCCAGCGGGTAACGTGCCGCCGCGGCCCGCAGCGGGACGCCGAACCGCGCGCAGACGGCCTCGAGCCGGCGGGCCCGCTCGATCAGCGAGCCGGGCGCCGCCTGGTAGTCGTAGGTCGCGCCGGGCGCCGCCGGCGCCGCCAGCAGGCCCGAGTTGAACACGCCGGCTGCGATCACCGACACGCCCCGGTCGTGCGCGGCCGGGAGCAGGTCGTCGGCGGCGGACCGGTCGAGCAGGGTGTACCGGCCGGCCACGAGCACCACGTCGATGCCGGTCTCGGTGACGAAGCGGGTGAGCAAGGCGGTCTGGTTCATGCCGACGCCGATCGCGCCCACGCAGCCGGCGTCGCGCAGCTTCTCCAGCGCCGGGTACGCCTCGCGCAGGGCCTGCTCCCCGTGGTCGTCGGGGTCGTGGATGAGCGCGATGTCGATCCGGTCAAGGCCGAGTCGGCGCAGGCTCTCCTCCAGGCTCCGCCGCACGCCGTCGGCGCTGTAGTCAAACACCCGGCGGTGGTCCGCGCGGACCGCGAAGCCTTCCTGATCGCGACCGTAGGGCGGGTCGGCCGGCTGGAGCAGCCGCCCGACCTTGGTCGAGATCACGTACTCGTCCCTCGGCCGGCGTCGCAGGGCGGCGCCGAGACGGCGCTCCGACAACCCGAGGCCGTAGTGCGGGGCGGTGTCGAACGTCCTGATGCCGCCTTCCCAGGCGGCGTCGACGGCGGCCCGCGCGTCTTCCTCGGTCACCTCGGTGAACAGGTTCCCGATGGCCGCGCCGCCGAGCGAAAGCTCGGTTACCTCGACCTGCGAGCGGCCGAGGCGGCGGCGCGGCAGCGACTCGGCGGCGGTCACAAT
>Ga0335074_10017426_pt1 | contig 10132 bp, 9 predicted proteins | sample Lox_Sample_23_FD_206715 | JGI IMG/M metagenome (GOLD analysis project Ga0335074, IMG submission 206715) | Soil microbial communities from Loxahatchee National Wildlife Refuge, Florida, United States - Lox_Sample_2.3 | ecosystem: Environmental > Terrestrial > Soil > Wetlands | place: USA: Florida...
CGTCCGCCATCAGGCTGCTGTCGTACAGCAGCTTCATCTCGCGGATGATCGACAACGTATTGACCGAGAAGTCCCAGCTCGCGGTGCGCATGCCGACCGGCGGCCGTCCGGCAAGCTTGGTCAGCACTTCGGCGGCGCGCAGGGTCAGTTCGCGCTCGGCGTCGCCCGGAAGCGTAGTGTTCGCCTCGTGGATCCACGAATGGATGCCGATCTCGTGGCCTTCGGCGGCGATGGCGCGCACCTCCTCCGGATGCAGCAGGGCGGAGACGGCAGGATAGAAGAAGGTCGCCGGTACGCTCTCGCGCTCCAGCAGCCGGCGGATGCGCGGTGTGGCGGAGCGGGCACCGTACTGGCCCTGACTGATGCGCATCGGGCTCTCGTCGCCGTCGCGCAAAGGGATCGTCTCGTGGTCGGCGTCGAACGAAATCGCCACGGCGCAACGTGCCCCGTCGGGCCAGGATTTCGGCCGAAGGCTGCGTCCGGCGCGGCCGCGTCCGACGATGCCGCGCCAGGTCGCCTCCGGCCACTGCCAGGGCTCTCCGTCCGGGTGCTTGCTGTGGCAGCGGTCGCTCATCGGGGTTTCCTCCGCATCAGACTGGCATGATGCTGCGCCGGTTCAGCGCCTGCGGAAAGCCGCTCAGGTCCCGAAGCACATCTCCCGCGCCGCGCGCGAGGCGAAAGTACTCACACGGCGCGGATCCTGAAGGTTGTTCGAGATCTCGCGAGTCGCAGCGCCTTGCTGCTCGATTGCCGCCGCGATCGCCGTGGCGATCTCGTTCACACGGCTGACCGTCGCGCCGATCCCTCTGATCGCGCCGACCGCCTGACCCGTCCCGGCCTGGATCGCACTGATCTGTGCCGAGATTTCCTCGGTCGCGCGGGCTGTCTGACCTGCCAGCGCTTTGACTTCGCCTGCCACCACGGCAGTCGAGGTGGCCGAGGGATCGGCTGTTCGACACCAGCCTGCGAATTCCTCGCTGCCGGCTAACGCCACCGGTCATGCCGGACCCCAGCGTGATGGCCGATCGTCGTTGAGCCAGTGCTGTCGTCCATTGAAACGTGTCATCGATGTCTTTGGAAAGGAAACGACATTAAGTGCAGGTGCGCGGATGCATGCAGACAGTGACAAGCTGGGTGACCGTCTGGCATCGCGCCTCGGACCTATTGGTCAAGGACGGCTTCGGCAAGCCGTGACTGGAAATCAAGCGCGGGTACCGTGGTGCGCGCCCGCGCGCTGACTGACTGCGTTAAAATTCTTCTTGTCTCGCGGCGCCACAACGCTTGCAGGCCGGCCGGCGCGGGAACGGCCGACGATGCCGCGCAGGCACGCCCGCGATTGCTCTCGGGGTTTCCTCCGCGTCGGGCTGGCATCATGCTGCGACCGGTTCAGCCTCAGCGGAAAGCCGTTCATGTCCAGCACCGATATCGCCCTGTTGTCCGCCGAGGAGATGCTCGCCCTCTACGCCCGTCAGGCGCTGAGCCCGGTGGAAGTGCTGCGGGCGGTGACCGATCGAATAGACCAGCAGAATCCGCGGCTGAACGCGTTCGTCGTGATGAACCCGGATGCGGCAGCGGCGGCGGCGCAGAGCGCGTGCCGCTGGCGTGCGGGCAGGCCGCTGGGGCTCCTGGATGGCGTGCCGGTCACCGTGAAGGACCTTGTCGACGTCGCCGGCTTCCCCACGCGGCGGGGCAGCCGGCTGACCGATGCAGCGCCGGTTGCGGACGATGCGCCGCTGGTGATGGGGCTGAAATCCGCCGGCGCGATCATCCTGGGCAAGACCTGCACGACCGAGTTCGGCTGGAAGTCGCCGGGCGACTGTCCGTTGACCGGGATCACGCGCAATCCGTGGAACCCGGACTACTCGACCGGCGGCTCGTCATCCGGTGCCGGTGCGGCCGGTGCCGCTGGATTCGGACCGTTGCACGTCGGCACGGACGCTGGTGGCTCGATCCGCATCCCTGCCGCCTGGTGCGGGCTGGTGGGACTGAAGCCGACCTACGGCCGGGTGCCGCAATGGCCCGCCGGCGCCTTTGCTTCGGTTGCCTGCGCCGGGCCGATGGCCCGTACGGTGCGCGACGCCGCGCTGATGCTGACTGCGATGGCGTGCTACGACGTGCGCGATCCGTTCTGCGTGCCCGATGACGGCCGGGACTGGCGCGACGGCATCGATACCGGCGTCGCCGGGCTTCGCGTTGGGGTGCTGCGCAACCCCGGCTTCGACGCGCCGGCCGATGCGGACGCCATCGCCGGGGTGCAACGTGCGACACAATTGCTGGCTGATGCCGGCGCGGCGGTCGAGGACGCCGATCCCGGACTGCCGGACACCAGCCGCATCTTCGCCCGCGTCTGGGGCGTGGCACTGGCGCGGCTGGTCGGGCTGTTCCCCCAGCAGCAGCGTCACCTGCTCGACCCTGGCCTGCTGGAGGTGGCGCGCACCCAAGGCGGCATGTCTGCAATCGAGTTCCTGGACGCCGAGGCATTGCGGGTCCTCGCGGCGCAGGCGATGGCCCGGCTGCACCAACGCTACGATCTGGTGCTGTGCCCCACCGTACCGTGCGGTCCGCCGCCCGCCGACGCGCCGACCGTCGATCCGGTGCGGGCGCTATGGACGCAATGGGCACCGTGGACCTTCACCTTCAACATCACCCGCCAGCCGGCGATCTCCGTGCCAATTGGATTGCGCGACGATGGGCTGCCGCGCGCGGTGCAGATCGCGGCGGCGCAGTATCGCGATGACGTTGTGCTGCGGGCGGCCCGCGTCATCGAACTGGCGGAGCCGTTCGGCGTGCCGGAGCTCGTTGCGCGCTGAGGCGCATGCGGATCGCGCGGTCTCGCCGGCCCATCGGTGGACGTCGGGTGTCGGTTTGGAATCGACACAGAGACCGCCGAGAGGAACCAAGGTCATTGAGTTATTTTCCTACACAACAAAGCGCTCTGGCCCGCCGAGGTGACCCAGGTCCTCGATACGCTTGCCTATCAAGCCGCCGGCAAACGCTGACGACGTTCGGTGCGGCCGCAGCCCGCTGGGGACACGCGCATTGCCGATCCCGCTGCCTGCTGGCAGACTCGCCTGCGGTTCGGGAGGGAACTTAAATGGACCTTCGCTTCACCCCGGAAGAAATCGCCTTCCGCGACGAGGTGCGCACCTTCATCCGCGACAACCTGCCGCCCGATATCCGCGAGCGGATGCGGCTCGGCCACTCTCCCCGCAAGGACGACACCGTCCGCTGGCAGCGCGTCCTGAACAAGAAGGGCTGGGCCGCGCACAATTGGCCCAAGGAGTGGGGTGGCCCTGGCTGGACTCCGGTCCAGCGCATGATCTTCCTGAACGAGAATCAGCAGGCGCCGGCGCCCGAGGTGCTGGGCTTCAACATCACCATGATCGGCCCGGTGCTGATCCAGTTCGGCACTCAGGCGCAGCAGCAGCGCTTCCTCGCCCGCGCCGCCAATTTGGACGACTGGTGGTGCCAGGGCTTCTCCGAGCCCGGCGCCGGTTCCGATCTCGCTTCGCTCAAGACTGCGGCGAAGCGGGTCAACGGGCACTACGTGGTGAACGGACAGAAGATCTGGACCTCGACCGCGCACCAGGCCGACTGGTGCTTCGTGCTGGTACGCACCAATCCTAATGCGACGAAACGGCAGGAGGGCATTTCCTTCCTGTTGGTCGATATGAGGACGCCCGGTATCACCGTCCGCCCGATTATTTCGATCGACGGCAGCCACCACCTGAACGAAGTTTTCTTCGACGACGTCAAAGTCCCGATCGAGATGCGCGTACACGAAGAAAATCGCGGCTGGGATGTCGCAAAATACCTGCTCGGCAACGAGCGCACCGGTATCGCCCGGCTCGGCAAATCGCAGGAGCGCGTCGCGGCGGCCAAGGAGCATGCCCGAGAAGTCCGCTTCAATGGACGCCCGCTGATCGAAGACACGGCTTTCCGCCAGCGCGTCGCCCAGCTCGAAGTCGATATGAAGGCGCTGGAGATCACTCAGTACCGCGTTGTCTCAGCCTATGCCAAACAGCGCGACGGCCGCCCTGACCCACTTTCGTCCGTGCTGAAGGTAAAGGGCACCGAACTCCTGCAGGCTTCCACCGAGCTTTGTATGGACGTGGCCGGCCCGTTGGCGATGCCGGTCTGGGCACAGGAACTGTCGGCGCTCGCCAATGAGCCGGACCCGGAAGCCGAATGGGCGGGCCAGGCCACAGGCAGCTATCTTTTTCTGCGTGCTGCCTCGATCTACGGCGGCACCAACGAGATTCAGAAGAATATCGTCTCCAAAGCTGTGCTGAGACTCTGATGGATTTCGAACTCTCGGAGGAGCAGCGGCTGCTCCAGGACAGCGTCACCCGCCTGATGGCGGACCGCTATACATTCGACGCCCGCAAGGGCTTTCTAAAACAGCCCCAAGGCTGGAGTGAGGAGCTTTGGAGCCGCTACGCGGAGCTCGGCCTGCTCGGCCTGCCGTTTGCCGAGGAGTACGGTGGCTTCGGCGGCGGCCCGGTCGAGGTCATGCTGGTGATGCAGGAATTCGGTCGGGCGCTGGCGCTCGAGCCTTTTCTGGCGACCGTAGTGCTGGCCGGAACGGCGGTGCGGCTGGCCGGCTCAACGGCGCAGCAATCGTCGGTCCTGCCCGCGGTTGCCGACGGCACAACGAAGCTCGCTTTTGCGCACGGCGAACGGCAGGCGCGTTACGACCTGGCCGACGTGCTTACGACGGCCCGGCGAAACGACGGCGGCTGGGTGCTCGACGGCGCCAAAAGTGGCGTGCTGCACGGCGATCGCGCCGACAAGCTGGTAGTGAGCGCGCGCAGCGCGGGTGAACGCGATGCTGCCGCCGGCGTCACTCTGTTCCTGGTCGATGCCGCGGCCCCGGGGCTGGCGCGGCGAGGCTACGCGTTACGCGACGAGACCCGCGCCGCCGATATCTCCCTGACCGGCGTGCACGTGGCGGATGTCGACGTGCTCGGTGAAGTAGGCAATGGCCTGCCGGTAATCGAGCGGGTGATGGAGGCGGGCATCGCCGCGATGGGCGCCGAGGTGGTGGGTGCAATGGAAATGATGCACGCCATGACGCTGGAGTATTCGCGCACGCGCGAACAGTTCGGTCGTCCGATCGGGCAGAACCAGGTGGTGCAGCATCGGCTGGCCGACATGCTGATGTCGCTGGAGCAGGGGCGCAGCATGTCCATGCTGGCGACGATGAGCGTCGATGACCCGGATCCGGCGGAGCGGGTGCGCAACATCTCGATGGCAAAGGTCGGCTACGGCCAGGCGGCGCGCTTCGTCTCCCAGCAGGCGATCCAGCTCCACGGTGGCATCGGCATGACCGAGGAGCTGGCGGTCGGCCACTATTTCCGCCGCTGCATGGTGATCGAGCACACGTTTGGCGACACCGCCATGCATCTCGCCCGCCTCGCGGCTCAGGTCGAGTGAAGCGTGGCGGGTGTCAGACGCCCCCTGTCTCCTCCCCGTGCAACAGGAACTTCTTCATCCGATCCAGTTCATCCTCGAACGCGCCCCTGAAGTCGCGCCCCTTGGGAACCCCTTTCGCATAGCCCACGTCGAATTCCAGCCGTCCATTTGTCGTCGCGAGGTTGATCCAGCCGATCACATCGTCACGCCAAAGCATCGGCATCGCGTAGTAACCGCGCTGTCGCCGAACAGCCGGCGTGTAGCCCTCGAAGCGGTACGACCAGTCCCAGAAATGCTCGAACCGCCCCCGATCCCACACCAACGGATCGAACGGCGCGAGAAATCGCACCACCGGTGCAACATCGAGAGACCTGCTGCCCCGAAGCTCCGCCGGCCAGAAATAGACTTCACCATCCGCCGCAGCACGCTCCAACGCGCCGGTACCGGCGAGTTGCTGCACAATCGCATCCATGCGCCGCAGGTCGGGTGCGCCTCGCTTCAATAAACCGAAAGTGGCACGCAAGCCTGCTTCTGAGATTGGGCTCAGTATCCGTATCACCAGCAGCACAAGCTCGCGCATTCGTTGGTCAGGCGGCAGCGGCTCGGGATGATCGGCAACCCCATAGATTCGGATTCCATCACGCCGCCTGACAACCCGGAGCAATCCATAATAATGCAGGCTCTGCAGCGCTCTCGTTGTCGCCTGCGAGAAACCTCCCCAGCCATTTATGGCGCGTTGCGATCCGAAATGTTTCTCCAGGTCGCGCGGGTGAACGACGCCTCTGTCTTTCACGAACGCCAACACCTCCGCCGCCAGGCCGGTCGGTGCATGGCGCCCGCCGGGGCTCGCTGAGTCATGGCGGGGCTGCAGCAGACGCAGTGTTGCTCGTGGCATGAAGCCATAGGCATAAAGGAAATCCTCTTCGAGCCCGAGGCGAGCGAAACGCCGGTCCAACTCGCCGACTCGATAATCCTTCACCCTGTGCCGCAGGATCAGGTCCTGTGCGCGGGCCGGCGACCGGATCGGATCGGCCTGCACGAAACCGAGAGATGACACCGCGCGCCCGAGCGTCGTCGGTGCGATCAGCGAAGCCCGCAGAGCTTGCGCGCGGAGGTGTTTAACAGTCAGCGACACGATATGCCTGGCATCGCGGGGTCATGAGAACAAAGGACCGGGCGTGGCGACTGCTACCGCGCTCCCTCCAGCAACCGTCGGGCCTCGGGTGCCACCGAGGCGCCGCCGAACGGGTTGAGCACCCTGATCCCGGCAAACGAGTCGCCATCCGCCATGTCCTCTGGCAGGATGCATCGAATTCGGAAACCGCCTGCAGGGTCAGCCGGCAGTCGCGCAATACCGCCTTCTCGATAATTTCTGCAGCAATGACCCGCCGTCGGCCAGCCTGCCGGTCCACGCTGTACACAAGGATATTTGTGTCCAGCGTGAAGCGCTCATCGCTCATGCAGGGCATCGCGGTCGATCGATCCCGCACCGATCGGCCAGCCGGCCGCCATGCGCGCCCGCGTTCGCGCCAGCGCGACCTGCTGGTCCGCCGACAACACCCGCTCCGTCCGGAACGGAACCAGCCGGGCAACCGGCTGACCGTTGCGCGTGATGATGAACTCCTCCCCGCTCTCCGCCTCGCGGACGCGGCGGGCGAAGCTCTGATTGGCCTCCCGCAGGCTGATGATCGTTCTCATGCTACGCTGCAAGATACCTCGCCGTCAGATGCGCCTCAAAATCCGATTGATCGAGCGGCTTTCCTGTCGCGGCGCACAGCAGCCCGTTGAAGTCCAGCAAACTACCCAGGCCGTGTACGTTCTCGCGCAACCAGCCGACCAACGGCGACAGGTCGCCTCGCGCCAATGCAGCATCCAGTCCGGGCAACAACCGGCGCGCCGCCGCCATCAATTGGGCCGCCGCCATTGCCCCCAAGGTATAGCTTGGAAAGTAACCGAACGCGCCGTCGTACCAATGGATGTCCTGCAGGCAGCCCCGCGCATCATCCGGCGGCGTGAGCCCCAGCAGGTCGCGGAATCCGTCGTTCCACGCACCCGGCAGATCCGCCACCACAAGGTCGCCGGCGATCAGCGCTTGCTCCAAACGGAAGCGCAAGATGACGTGTGCCGGATAGGTCATCTCATCTGCATCGACACGGATGAACCCGCGTGACACGCGCCGCCACAGTCGGGCCAGGTTGTCCGCTCGATACGGATGCGGGTCGCCCCCGAACGCGCGATGCAGCTCCGGGCCAAGCCAGCCGAGGAACGCATCCGACCGGCAGGCCTGCATCTCGATGATCAGCGATTGGCTTTCGTGCGCCGCCATGCCGGCCGCGTCGCCGACCGGCTGGCGCTGATGCGCCACGGGCAGGCCGCGTTCGTAGAGCGCGTGCCCGGTCTCGTGCACCACCGCCAGCACCGCCTGGGTGAAATCCGCCTCGTCGTATCGGGTGGTGATGCGCACGTCGGTCTGCGTCCCACCCGAGAAAGGATGCGCCGAGCGGTCGAGCCGCGCGTGCTCGAAATCGAGCCCGATCCGCTCGGCGAGCTGCCGGCAGAGCGCTTCCTGGGCCGCCACCGGGAACGGGCCGACGGGCGGCTCGGGTGAGGGCCGCCGCGCCTGCCGTTCTTCCGCCTCCGGCAGCACGCGGCGAAGGAAGCCTTCGTAATCAGCGAACACCGGAGCGACATCGGCGGTCCGAAGGCCGTGCTGATACCCGTCCATCAGCGCGTCGTACGGCGCAAGGCCGAGGGCTTCGCCGAGCGCCGCGGCCGCCTCACGCGCCAGGGCCACGACCTTCGCGAGATCGCCCGCAACAAGAGCGAAATCGGAGCGACCGCGCGCCGTGCGCCACACTTTTTCGCAGGCGGAATTAGCCCGCGCCGATGCTTCGACCAGCGCCGAAGGCACGGCGGTGGCGCGCGAATAGGCGTGGCGCATCAGACGCAGGTTTGCCGCCCGCCACGGATCGGGGTCCTCGCCCGCGGCTTCTGCCTCGGCGAGATCCTGACCCACCTCCGGCCGGGTCAGCAGCCTGTGTGCCAGCCCCGCCAGCACTGCGAGCTGGTCCCCGCGCGCCGCCGCGCCACCTGGCGGCATCATGGCGGCCGCATCCCAACCGAGCACGGACGACGCTTCGCCGATCGTTGCAATTCGGGCAAACAGAGCCGTCAGGCGCTCATAAGCTGCCATCTCGCAACACCTTTCTGGACCACGTCACGAACATCACCACGAGCACGCCTGCCAGCCCATACCAGGTCAATGCGTATTGCAGGTGATTGTTCGGCGGGCGAGGCAAGTGCTGAGCCGGAATGGGATATCGGCCAGGAACCGCCGGACCCAGCGCGACCAGGCTGAATGGCGCGATCCGCTTCACGCCGAGGGCCGCACCGATCGCGGCCGGGTCGAGCGTGTAGAACCGCCGAGCGGCCGGATCCGCCTGCGGGGTGAAGAGCCCCGGCTTGTCCGGCGCGCGGGCATAGCCGCCCACCGTGACCGGCGATGGCGGCCAGTCGATCGAGGCCGGCACTGAAGTGGGCACCCAGCCGCGATCGACCAGCACGGGATCGGCGCCCCGGCGCTCGAGCGGCACGATGAGTTGGGCGCCGAGTTCCGGACCGGCCGGTGTGTCCTCGACCTCCGCGCCGTAAAGTACGGCGAGGTCCTGACGGTAGCGGCCGGTTGCCCCGACTTTGGCGAACGGCGCCGGATGGGCGCCCAGGGGTACGGCGGGGGAGGCTTCAGCCCGCGCAATCTCGGCCAGAATGCCTTCCTTCCAGGCAAGGCGCTTCACTTGCCAGGTGCCGAGCCCGAGCAGGATCAGTAGCATCACCAAGGCCGTCATGCCCGGCCAGAGCAGCCGCCTCATATTGTGTCCTACAAGTCTCGCCTCGCCGGCAGTCCTTCCTTGTCGGCGCGACGGGCGGCGTTGCGGGGCGGTAGTGGAATTCGACACAGAGGCCATTGAGGGTACCGAGTTCGCCACGACACATTATGCAGCAACAGGATAGCAGAAGCGCCGCCGGCCGCGACTCAACAGCATTGGCCTGAAGGATGCCCAGCCACGAGTCGTTGTAAAAAATAGCCTCAGCTATCTCTGTTTCCTTCGGCGCCCCTTATGTTGGTCCCAAATCGGAACGACATGCGCTACCCCACGCATGGCATCCGCCGGCTCACAACCCCATCTCGGCCGAGCGGTGACGGTATTGCAATGCCACCAGCGCCGCCTTGACCGGCCGCATCAGCCCGATCGCGGCCGGTATCGTGACCACCGGCCAGAGCACGGCATGGACCCAGAGCGGCGGGTTGAACGTGAATTCCACCCAGAAGGCGGCCACCACCACCAGGGCCCCGAGCACCAGGATCACTCCGACGTTCGCGCCATCGCCGGCATCGTGGCCTTTGAGGTCGAGGCCGCAGACCGGACAGCGCTCGCGGACCGTCAGCACACCGTCGAACAGCTTGCCCCGGCCACAGCGGGGGCAGCGGCACTGGAGCGCCGCCCTCAGCACCGAGACCGGATCAGGGGCCGGCGACGACAGGGCTGGCGCCCCACCAATAGACGCAGGTGAACAGGAACAGCCACACCACATCGACGAAATGCCAGTACCATGCCGCCGCCTCGAAGCCGAAATGGCGCGTCGGCGTGAACTGCCCGGCCCTGGCCCGGAACCAGCAGACGGTCAGGAACGTGGTGCCGACGATGACGTGGAAGCC
>Ga0335074_10017427_pt1 | contig 10132 bp, 6 predicted proteins | sample Lox_Sample_23_FD_206715 | JGI IMG/M metagenome (GOLD analysis project Ga0335074, IMG submission 206715) | Soil microbial communities from Loxahatchee National Wildlife Refuge, Florida, United States - Lox_Sample_2.3 | ecosystem: Environmental > Terrestrial > Soil > Wetlands | place: USA: Florida...
CTATTCCGCAAACTTTCTCTTCTCATTCAGGGGCTTTCGATTAGCGCACTGTTGATGCTCCTCCTGTTGTTTCCGGTACTCTCCAAGGCGGTTCCCGAGATGCTCCAATCCGGCAGCGGCTATGCGCTCTGGTTTCCTCCGTTCTGGTTTCTGGGCATCTACCAGCGACTTATGGAGGGCTCGTCCGCACTGCCTGTCTACACCAGGCTCGCGCAGACCGGATGCGCGGCGTTGCTCGTTACGGCAGGAATAGCCACTGTCGCGTATCCGATTGCCTATCTGCGAAGGGTACGCCAACTGGTGGAAGGCCCAGGAACGCGCAGCAGACGGAGGTGGGCTTGGCTGCCGCTGGATAAGCTTCTAAATGGCACTTTGGCCCGGCATCCGGTGCGTCGCGCGGTGTTTCACTTCATAAGCCAAAGCCTTCTGCGCGTCCAGCGCTATCGCATCTACCTGGTTCTCTACGGGGGTGTCGGACTCTCCGTGGTTGTCGCCACCATGGTTCGCTTGACGGTCGTAAATGGGCAGCCCCACATTGAAATCAGCCCCGACGGGCTCCGCGCATCGATTGGAATTGTGGCATTCTGGGCAATCGCCGGAGTGCGCATGGCATTCGTTTCCCCGGGCAATCAGCAGGGTAGCTGGGCCTTTCGCATTGTCCACGGCAGACCGCCAGAATTCCAGACTGCGATGGAGCTACTGCTTGCAGCCAAAACCTGGGTGCTCCTCTGCGGGCTGATTGTCACCTTCGGTGCCTGCGCCGTATTCCGAGCCTTTGCTCCCCCGCAACTCCTGGGCTGGTCCGCAACGGCTAGCCAGTTGCTCATTGCGGCCGGCATGTGCCTGCTGCTCACCGACGTCCTTTTCCTGAACGTCAAGATCGTGGCCTTTACCGGCGAGCCGGCAAGGGAGCAACCCAATCTCGCCGCGTCGCTGCTCAAGTACATTGCGTTCGTGCCCGGCGTGGCCCTGCTCTCGCTAATTGCGGGGCCCTGGATCGAGATGAATGCAGAGCATTTTGTCGCGGCTGCGGTTGCAATTGCGGCGGGCCATTTGGCGCTCCGTAGCCGTCATCGTGCGATGGTGCGGGAATACTGCAACATGCCCGCACTCGAAGACGGCGAAGAGGATTTCCCGATGAAGCTCGGACTCCGCTATTAAAACGGTCTGCCCAGGTCGAGCCCATCAAAGAAAAGTCGGGAGAGTAAGCCTGATTTCCACGAATTGAGCGACCGGCTGGGAGAGGAAGAATAGGAAGGAGCGGGACTACATTCATGGGATTTCTCTCCCCTCGCGACAGCCGATTTCCCGGCCCCTCGAGCACAACCACCACCGCCGGCAGCGTAGCTGTGCAGGCAGGCGGCGACAATCTTCACCTCACTCACTCCATTTCCCTGCGCATGCTGGAGGCCGACTTCATCACCACCCACCTGCCCAACGCCGCAAATAGCCGGCAATACGACGTACGATTCTCAGACGGTGTGGTGTTTCACTTCTGAAGCGCGTTGCGGTCCTAGTCCTTCACCCTCACCTTCGGCTCAACCGATAATCCCGGCCGCAGCTCCTCGCGGGGGTCTTCGTTCTTGAGATCGGTAAAGTCGATGCGCACCGGCACGCGCTGCACCACCTTCACGTAGTTGCCGGTTGCGTTTTCGGGCGGGAAGAGAGAGAGCACGGAGCCGGTGGCGCCACCGATCTGGGTGACGCGGCCGCTGTAATCCTTGCCTGTTGAGTCGACGTGAATCTTTACGGGCTCGCCCGCGTGCATGTGCCGCAATTGCGTCTCCTTGAAGTTCGCCGTGATCCACAGATCCTGAAGCGAAACCAACGTGAGCAGATTCTGCCCGGCCGAAACGTTCTGATCGATCTCAACGCTCTTGCGGGTGATGATGCCGTCCTCGGGCGCGACGATTTTGGTATAGCTGAGGTTGAGTTTGGCCTGATCGAGCTGCGCCTGCGCCTGCTCAACCTGCGCCTCGGCCTGGCGGGCGCGCGCATCCTGCGCGGCTACCTGCTGCGGAGCGGTCTCTGCGTATTTCAGCTGCGCTTTCGCCTGCGTCTCTTTTTCAAGCGCCGCATTCACGCCGTCGCCGGCAGCTTTTTCAGTTGCTTTGGCGTTTTCGAGCGCGGCATTGGCTGCGTCTGCCGCGGCCAGAGCCGCATCGTATTGCTGTTTGCTGATTACGTCTTTCTCGACCAGCGGCTTGTAGCGCGCCAGATCGGACTGGGCTTTGAAGTTGTTGGCCTGAGCCTGCGCTACCATGGCGTGCGCCGCGGCCAGTTGCTGCTCGGCCTGCGCGACCGTGGCCTGCGCGCCGCTTACATCGGCGCCTGCAGAGCGCAGATTGCTGCCGGTGTTGATGGTAGTGATAGGCACGTTGACTCTGGCTGCCGCGGCATTGGCTTTGGCGCTGGCCAGCGCGGCCTCGGCATTTTCCACTGCAACCTGGTAATCGCGCGGGTCGAGCTCGGCGATGGGATCGCCGGCCTTGACCACTTGATTTTCTTCCACGTCAACTTTCATGACCTGACCGGCAATGCGCGCGCTCACCTGGATGAGGTGACCATTGACCTGCGCGTCGTCAGTATCCTCGCTGAAGGTGGAGCGCCACCACACGCCAAGAGCGATGAGCACCGCGACCACGATAGCCGCCACCAGGATGCCCCTGCGGCGGGAACGCGGCGCCTCGATTTCAGTATCCGGGGCTCGGGTTTCTGGTACCGATTCGTTCGCTTCCGGTGTTGGATTTGGGGTTGGAGCTTGATCCGCCACGTCACTTTCCTCCTAGGTATTTCTGGTAGCTCAGGGCAGCGCCCAGCGCGCGCGCCAAACTGAGCTTGGCCACATTATGCCGGTAGAGGCTGGTTACGTACTGGCTATCGGCCTGGGCCACGGACTGCTGCGCCTGGCTTACGGCCAGATTGTCACTGACGCCGTTCACATAGCGCTCCTGCGCTTCCTTCAGAGCCTCGTCGGCCAGCGACACGCTCGACTGTGCTACCTCGACTTGTTTTTGCGCCGATGCAATATCGAGCAACGCGTCGCGCACATCGGACTCGATCTGGGCCTGCTTGTCGCTCAACTGGGCCTTTGCCGTATCGAGCTGGGCCTGCGCCTGCTCGGCCTCACCGCGCAGCGCAAATTCCTCAAATACCGGCACACTGAAAGTGCCTGTGGCGTCTACAGTGCCATGTGAATGGGACAGGGTGGTGCCGATATCGCCGTAGTCGGCACTTACCGAGACCGATGGAAGGCGCGCGTCCGTGGCCGCTTTGCGCTGTTCGGCTGCCGCCGCGGCTTGCTCCACCAGCGCCGCCAGATCTTTGCGATTGGCCTTGGCCTGCAGAATCAACTGATCGGCGTCCAACTGATCGAACGGCGCGTAGGGCGCCTTGTCGGTCAAATTAAAACTCTGTGCGAGCGGCAATCCAATGGTACGCGCCAGCGCCAGCTTGTCCTTCTGGAGAGCGTTTTCGGCGGCAATCTGCTGCTGCTGGAGCGACTGGTAATCGACGCGCGCGCGTAACTCGTCGAGCAACGGCGCGGTGCCGGCCTCGTGACTGGCGACGGCCTGATCGAGAGAGACTTTGGCTGTGGCTACCTGCGCCTCGACGCTACTCAACTCGGTCTCATCGGCCAGCACAAGCAAATAGGCGTTGCCAACGGTGAGCACCACCATGTCGCGCGCGTCTTGTGCGGACAATTGCGCAGCGGCAAAGTTGTGGCGCGCGGCCAGGTAATTGCGCAGCGAAGAAACATCGACCAGCGACCAGTTGAGCGAGGCGCGCACGTCGGTAAATCCAAACGGCCCGATGATCTTGGGAAAGCCGGGAAGGCGCAGGCCCTCGGCAGGCAGGTCGGTTTGCTCCACCGATTCCTTGGCGTTGAAGTCCACCGAAGGCAGCAGCGATTGCAATTGGCTCAGCCGCTCAGCGCGCGCGCTGGCAGACTGCGTGCCGCTCAAAATAATCCCCAGGTTGGCTTGCAGGCCGCGCTGGATGGCATTGTCGAGGGAAAGATCGACAGCCTGAGCCGTTGCCTGGCCCTTGGTCACACTACCCTGAAAATCCGCTGCCGTGGGTGGCGAGGGCGCCACCGGCGGTGGAATCACCGCCGTTTGCGCGGCCAATCCGGCACAGGCCACCAGAGCAAGGCCGGATACAAGGCCCACGCGGCAAAGACGGACTGTGTTTTTGATGGAATGCTTTGACAATTTGAACCTTACACAAGAACGGCGACCGAAGCCGCCGGAAAATGACCGTATTACGTATGGATGCGTTGAAGGCGCGGCACGGTTCTTAAAGTAGTGTATCGAAATCGCTGCCGTATGTGGTGCGGGTCACGGCTGGCCGCGGGCCGGAAATTGGCAACGGTTGGAGCCAGCCCATTTCCGGTCCGGGATGGTGCAACCGATATTCCCAGCATTAGTCGAAATGTCAAAATGCAGGTCCCTCGACTCCGCTCAGGATGACCGCAATGTTTATGCCGCGAACTTCAATTACGGGACACTAGTATGTCCCCGGCTGGCGGTAGGGCGAGCCGGCGGCGTAACGGCGCTCATCTCCACGCGGGTCCTTCTCAATTTGCGGTGGGCTGTCCCAAATCATGGTGCTGCGATCCTTCAGATCGTAAGCGGGCCAGACGGGCAGCCCTGCGAAGTTGGGGTTCCCGGTTGCGGCATAGTGAATCAGCATCCCCGACATGAAGTTTGCCAGCGGCTGCGCGGCTGCGCGCTCTTCGGGCGTGGTCCCAGTCTGCCCCGGCGCGGCGTCGAGATTGTCGAACATGAAAGGAATGTCGATAGTGTGCATGGCGCGGGCGCCGGGCGCGTTGCGGTGCCAGTTCATTTGATACACCCAGGTGTGCGGCTGGCTTTTGGGATTTGCAGCGCGGCGCTCCGCCTCCAGCACCTGACCGGGCCAAGCGCGAAACGCTGTGGCCGCGGCGATGACGATATCAATCGGCGATTTTTCGGGATAAATCGTGCGAAATTTGGCAATGACTTCTTCGGCGGAGTAAGGCCCGAGATAGATGGCGACGGCGCCTTGAAGCACGGCCGGAGCTTCTTCCCAGGTGAGCGTTCCGCGCACGGGCACAGCGGTTTCGTCGTGGGTGTTGCCGAGGATCATGGGCACGTCCTGCGAGAGCGGAGGCGCGTCGGGCGTGAAGGGATCGCGCGAGAGCACGACGCCATCGACAACCGGAAGCCAGTCAGAGCTGGTGGCGGCGGCCGCAGCCTGAATTTTTTCCCATGGCATGGTTTTCAAGTCGCCGAGGTTGGATTTGGCAATGCCGAGCTTGCCCAGCATCACGTCGGTCCGCCTGGACGCAATCTCAATCGAGGCGCCCTTGACCTGCTGGCCGCTCATGGTCATCACGCGATGAAACAGCCCGTGGCCGGCGGGCATGGCCATTAACGTGGCGCACTTTGCGCCGCCGCCGGATTGTCCAAAGATCAAAACCCTGGAAGGGTCGCCGCCGAACTCGGCGATGTTTTCGCGCACCCACTTGAGGGCCAGCACCAGGTCGAGCATGCCCACGTTGCCGGAATCGGGATACTGTTTGGGATCGATGGCAGCGAGATAGAGGAAGCCGAAGGCGTTGAGCCGGTGATTGACGGTGACTACGACTACGTCGCCGCGACGGCACAGGCGCTTGCCGTCGTAGAGTGGGCTGTTGACCGAGCCGTTGTTGTAGGCACCGCCGTGAAAGTAGACGAGCACCGGGCGCTTGCGGTGGTCGCGCAGGGCGGGAGTGAAGACGTTCAGGTGCAGGCAATCCTCGCTTTGCTCGCCGGCCTCAGGCGCGATGCGCGGAGCTGCTCCCGCAGGCGTGGCGCCCGCTGAACCCAGACTCGGCGCCGTATTTACGGCTTGCGGCCCGCGCAGTGCGATGAGCTGAGGCGCGCGCGTGGTAAACGCATCGCACACCTTCACGCCGGTCCAGGGAGTGGGCGGCAGCGGGGCCTGAAAACGCACCGGCGCGGTATCGGCACCATAAGGAACTCCTTTGAAGACGTTGATTCCGTCCTCAACCGTGCCGCTGATCTGGCCATAGTGGGTCTTGGCCTGAGGGTCGGGAGGCACCTGAGTGGCCGCGGCGAATGCAAAAGGGCTACGGCGGAGCGCAAAGGCAGCAGCGGCAGCTCCGGTGGAACGCAAAACGGTGCGGCGATTCAAGGTGCTCATGGTCCCCCTCCTCTTGAACGCGGCCAGAGTAACAAATTTCGCCCGTGTTCCGCTTTTCTTCCCGAATTAACACCCGGACCCAGCTTCGTCCTGTATCCAATTTCTGCCAGGATGTTTGCGCAGGGATTTTGGGGGTATCAGGTGCCAGAACCAAGCCGGACGCGGTAGACTTCCTAACACGGCATGCAGGCTAAGCCATGGCCAGAACTTCGCAGAAACAAAAGCCTTTCAACGGGCGGGACCACTCCTGGATGCAGTTCAATCGCCGCGTCCTGGAAGAGGCCGAAGACCCGGCCAATCCGCTGCTGGAGCGGGTGAAGTTCCTCGCCATCACGGGCTCCAATCTCGACGAATACGTTGAGATTCGCCAGGCCGGCCTGATGCAGCGCATTGAAGACGGTTATCGCGAGCCGGGGTACGACGGCCTGCGGCCTGAAGAGTCGCTGGCCGGTCTCACGGCCGACATTCACAGCTTTGTGGCCGCGCAGTACCAATGCTGGAACAAGCAACTGCTGCCGGAGCTTTGCAAGCAGGGCATACGGCTGCTGGCGTGGAGGGAACTCAAAGAGGACGCCGAGGAGTTTGCCCGCGTCTATTTTCAGCGTGAGGTCGATCCGCTGCTTACGCCGATTACGATCGACCCCGCGCACCCATTTCCGCGCGTGCTGAACAAGGCGCTTTGCCTGGCGCTGCTGCTGCGCGCCAAGCGCCGCAGCTCCGGGCCGCAGGTACTGGGCGTGGTGACAGTACCGCGCGCCCTGCCGCGCTTTGTTCGCCTGCCCAGCGAGAATAATCACTACGATTATCTGCTCCTGCAGGACTTGATCGCGCAGCATCTCGGCGGCATGTATCGCGGCTACGAAGTGCTGGCCCACGCGTCGTTTCGAGTGACGCGCAACTCGAACCTTTATTTCGAGGAAGAAGAAGCGCGCTCGCTGCTTGAAACCATCCGCGTGGAACTGCACAACCGGCGCAAAGGCGACGCGGTGAGGCTGGAGATTGAAAGCGGCGCCGACCCGGAGATTGTGGAGCGGCTGAGGGTGAACTTTGAACTGGAAGAGGACCAGGTTTTTCGCGGGGAGGGCCCCGTAAACCTCTCGCGCCTGATGTTTTTCTACGGCGACGTGCCGCGGCCAGATTTAAAATTTCAGCCTTTCACGCCCAAGCCGCTGGTTTTGAGCCGCAAATCAACGGGAATTTTCGATGAGCTGCGCCATCGCGACATCCTGCTCCACCATCCCTACGATTCCTACGATCCTGTGGTCGACTTCATCCATCAGGGCGCTGAGGATCCGGCCGTGGTGAGCATGAAACAGACGCTCTACCGCACCAGCCACGACTCGCCGGTGTTCCAGGCGCTGACCGAGGCCGGCGCCAACAAGGAAGCCACGGTGGTGGTGGAGCTGATGGCGCGCTTCGACGAGGCTTCGAACATCCGCTGGGCGCGCAGCATGGAGGATGCGGGCGTTCAGGTCTTCCACGGCGTAGTGGGCCTGAAGACGCACTGCAAGCTGGCCATGCTGGTGCGCCACGACGAGGACGGTCAGACGCGCCGCTACTGCCATTTGGGCACCGGCAACTACAATCCCGACACCGCGCGCTTCTATACCGATCTGAGCCTTTTTACCAGCGATTCGCAGATTGCCGACCGCGTGCACATGATATTCAATTACCTGACCGCGCACGCCGAAGTGGACGATTACAGTCCGCTTTTGGTGGCGCCACTGACGATGGCCGAGAGCTTTCTGCGCCTCATCCGCCGGGAGCAGGAGCACGCGCAGGCCGGCCGCCCCGCGCACATTGTAGCCAAGATGAACGCGCTGCTCGAGCCTTCGGTGATTGAGGCGCTCTACCAGGCCTCGCAGGCCGGCGTGGAGATCGACCTCATCATTCGCGGCCTTTCAATTTTGCGGCCCGGGGTCAAGGGGCTCTCGGAAAGAATCAGAGTCCGATCCGTGGTCGGCCGGTTCCTTGAGCACTCGCGCATCTTCCACTTTGCCAATGGCGGCAACGACGAAATTTATCTCGGTTCGGCCGATTGGATGCCGCGCAATCTGTTCGAGCGCTGCGAGGTTGTGTTTCCGGTTCGCGACCCGGCGGCTATCGCGCGCATTCACGATGAGATTCTGCCTGCTTACCTGGCTGATACCGTCAAAGCGCGCATCCAGCAGCCAGATGGCAGCTACATTCGCGCCAGCAAGCTGATGAAAGACGCGCCGGCTTTTTCAGCGCAGGACTTCCTGATGCGTCTGGCCGAGGGCAAAGTGGAATTGGATGGGATCCCCACGCCTAGCCGCGCGCGCACGGCCAGAGCCGAGGAAAAAAAGGCAACTGCCGCGGACTAAACCCGCTGTAGCACCGGACCCGGATCCCTGGTTTTCCCGTAAAGCGGGCTTCGCGTCAGACGATCTCGTAGGGATGCCGCTGGCGCCGTTCGAGCAGACTGGCAGCGATATCATCTCCTTCAATGGTTTCGGTCTTCGGGTCCCAGTAGACGCGATGCTGCGTCTTCATCGCGATCCAGTGCAGCAGGCACGTGGAACAGGCGCGATGCCCGATCTCCGCCGGCGCCACAGGGGATTTTCGCGTGCGAATGCAGTCGAGCCAGTTGCCATGCTGGTCGTCCGAAGTGTACGCGTGCCATTCCGCCGGTCCGATCGCTGAATCGAGAATCTTCGGGTCGTTCGCGCGCAGCGGCACGATTGGCGCAGCGGGAGCGTTAAATGACGCCGTCGGCGTGGTCCCGACGTCTCTGCAGACAAAAATCCATCCCTTGTCGCCGATCCACTTGATGCCGTTCTCAAAATCACCGGAGATCGTCATGATCACGCCGTTAGCGTAGCGGCCATAGGTCTTGAACGGTCCGTGCACGTTCCACAGGCCTTCGGTGGGAAACTGCGCGTGACCCCAAATCTCGACCGGCCCGGTGAGTTCGGTGTCCATACCCCAGTGCGCGGTGTCAACATGATGCGCGCCCCAGCCGGTGATCATGCCCGCGCCAAACTGCTCCATGCGCAGCCAGCCGGGGCGGTCGAAGCCTTTCTGCGGCATCACACGGTCAGTAGTGTACGGGACCTCTGGCGTCGAGCCCAGCCATGCATCGTAATTAAAACCATGCGGGACCGGCATGGTACGCGGATTGCCGCCTGAGGGATCGCCGGGCAAACCGATTTCAACGCGCTCGACGGTACCGATCCGCCCATTGCGCACCAGTTCCACGGCGCGCGCGAATTGCTTCCATGAGCGCTGCTGCGATCCCACCTGCAAGACCTGCCCGCTCGCCTTCACGCGATCAGCCATTACGCGTCCTTCGCGGATGGTGAGCGATGCCGGCTTCTGCAGATACACGTCCTTACCCGCAGCCACCGCAGCTACGGCCAGCCGCGCATGCTGGTGATCGGGTGTCGAAATCAGCACTGCATCGATATCTTTGTTCGCGAGAAGCTCGCGGAAATCAGAATACCCGCGTGTGCCATCGTAAGGCTTGCCCAGTTTTTGGGTGTACGCGCCGTTCACAAACTGCTTGCCGAGCGTGACGCGCTCTTCGCTCAAATCGCACACAGCCACAACGCGATTATCACGTCCGGCCACACCGGTAAACTGCAGCACCCCCGGCAGATCGTGCCCGCGCGAAATGCGGCCTACGCCGATGGCGCCGATAGCGATGCGGTTCGAAGGCGCGGTCGCGCCGAAGACCGAGGCGGGAACGATCACAGGAAATCCGGCGCCAATCGCGCCGCTGGCGGATGCTTTGAGGAAGGTGCGTCTGGTAGCGATCATGGAACTTCCCTCGTGCCGCAAAGTTGATAGCCATCCCAAGATACATCGGTCGAGGTTCGGCCGTCGCGGCTGCTCGTCCCATTCGTGGAAGGCCCAGTGGAGGTGAACGCCAGGAGAGCAAGTACCGCTTTAATAACGCCAGATGCTAGCACAGGTTGGCGGG
>Ga0335074_10017428_pt1 | contig 10131 bp, 14 predicted proteins | sample Lox_Sample_23_FD_206715 | JGI IMG/M metagenome (GOLD analysis project Ga0335074, IMG submission 206715) | Soil microbial communities from Loxahatchee National Wildlife Refuge, Florida, United States - Lox_Sample_2.3 | ecosystem: Environmental > Terrestrial > Soil > Wetlands | place: USA...
GCCGCACCACTGCCTCATTCCCGCTCATGGCCGCGTAGTGTAGCACCGTCCAGCCATCATCATCCTTCGCCGTGGCATCGGCCTTGTAGTCTTCGAGCAGTAGCCGCACCACTGCCTCATTCCCGCTCATGGCCGCGTAGTGTAGCACCGTCTGGCCCTCGTTATCCTTCGCCGTAGCGTTGGCCCCATTATTTAATAGGTAGCAGCACATTTCTTGATGACCATTCATCACTGCGTAGTGAAGTGGAGATTTATTGTGGGAGTCTCTTTCATCAACATTGTGTCCTTGAAAGAGTTGGGCGGCGTAATTGAGTAGTCCAGCGCTGGCAACCTGGTGCATAATGTATTTAGGAGTGGAAGCAAGAAGCAAGCCTTTCATTTGGTCATGAAGCCCAGGATGATCCACTAAAGCGGTTGAGTGTATTACAATAGAAGCGTCCATCTCTGGAAACATTGCCGTAAACGGAGTAGCTATTATAGCAATTTCACATCTGCGTCCACCCAATGCTCTTAGTTGCATCATGGCTGCAAAAGCTGTACTTCTACTGGAAAAGAATCTTTCCAAAAGCTTCTTGAGTTCTTCAGGCACTTTATAAACTTGACGGAGGTGACTGTCGAAAAAATATGAGCTGTACGAGGCTAGAGGGTATCTCCGTGAATGAAAGTAGAGAGATTCCATATCTTTACAAGGCCCGGCGTCGAGACATCCTTGCAATAGGTAGGATAAGCAAGAGTGTGATAGAATGGTATGACCTGTAGTCGAATTGACGAAAAACTCTCCAAAGCCTTCTTGAATAGTCAATTCCTGTTGGGTGGTAAAGTACTCTTTCACCGACTGGTGGATTGGTTGTACAAACCCGTAATTCACTTCAATAAGGTTGGCGCAAGCCTCTATTATAGCTTCCTCTTTATATCTTGAGAAATTTTCTCGTTTTCTAGTTGATTCTCCAATTTGAATAGCCTCGAGGAGCTCCCTTATATGTAACGGTCTTGCAGAGTAAAAAACCCACACAAGGCACCTTCTAGCGAGTTCACGAATCGCAATAGGGTGTTGCCGTATTCGCTGTAGAATTCTAGCATATGTCCGATGTAAACCACGCGGTATGTTACCGAGTTCTGCTTCGATATCTTCGTCACTGCGTTGCTTGCATATATTGAGCAACTGCAAATTGACCCACAAAAACCTAAACGTAGTAAGTAAATATAGATAACATTGTGTAGACCTTTTTAGTACTAGGAAACCTACATCCCCTCGGCGTTAGCGACGAGCATTTTGACAATCTTTTCCTTCAAAGCAGGCTTCCTTAGCTTTAGCTTTTTCACCTTTAATAAATCTTCCACGTGGTCGCTAACATAGGCGTTAATGTCTTCTACAACATTTTCACCTTCTATTTGGATTGTTGGTGTTTGGTAACGTTTGAGAGCATCTCTGATATCGGTCTCTCTTCGACTTGTCAAAAATAGCTTTGTACAGGGAGTTCCATTTGTTAGATCAAATATAAAATTCATAATCTGTTCTCGATTGAAAATCCCGTTTTCTTCCTCTTGTTGGCACTCGTCCAATGCATCTAATACTACGAAGATCTGGCCGAAAGATTTCGCGAGGCGGAAGAAATTGTCTTTGTACTTATCGAAGGCTGGAATCCGAGCATCCCAATCGTAGGTATGATAGAAGTCGAGAAGGTATTGAGGTATTTGTTCTTTCTTCCAGCAAAGCTGTTTAATGAACGTTGAGACTACCTGAGAAGGATGCTGCGACGCTAACGAATTGTACTTGAAATACGCAAATACAACGCCGACCTTGTCGTTCAAACCGTGCTTGGAAGTTATATGTTCAAGTACAATTGACCTTTATATGTTAGTCTTGATTATTTCGTGGTTATAAAAGGGCGACATTTCCTTACGCTAAAACAGACTTCCCAACACCAGCTGACACAAGGATTAGCACAGCCTAGCAAGAAAAATATTCTGCTAGCGACGTACGCCGTCCAACACACCATAGTAAGGCGGATGTATCATTATCAAACCACTGTTGAAACTTGCTTTCCTGGATAAGCCAGTTCCCAGTACCAGGGTGCCTCTTTGAATAAATTCTATCGTGGTCCTCGTCGAAGTTGACCTCGGAGAGCCAACAAAGAAAGCGCTTTCTTTCCTCAACTGTACTCAAAAGAGTAAGCTAGATACCTCACCCAATATATATAACAGTAGAAGGATAAGCTTACGGCTTTCTTTCTGTTGAACTCGGCGTCGTTCTGAAACTACATCTCGAAGTTGCAAGGCCTGGGAGGCATGGAGGACAACCTCCAAGTGGTGTCGAAAATTTGAGTCTATTGTTCCAAAGCTAGCTTCGAAGGGCTCCCACTGAACCCTAATGAAAATCCGAATCGAGGACCATTCTAGCAGCTCGCCTCTCGTTAGAAAGAGAGAACACCCTCGATAAGCTGTTTGGACTTAGCTTACTTCTCTCGACTCCCTGTTCGTTCACAAAAACTAATCGCGCTTGTCTACAAAAGTCGAGTAAGTCCCCATAGACATTGGCTACTGCCTTGGAGATCCGTCAGAAGGAATCCAAATGGCTATTAGGGCAATCAAGTAACTCAACTGTCTGAAGGAGCTTGGCCTCACGAGAGGCCTTCGAATACTCCAAGAGATGCTCCAAATGATCGGAGAGCTGAATCATCATTCCGGTCAATCGGTTGAAGAATGTAACAAATCTAACTGCGACCTACGAGACTGGCGAATTAGCCTCTTGGAAGATTACTCATCGAATGAGCCACATACATCAATCACGATTCGGACAGCGCCCACCACCAGGGAAGATATCTCGGGGTAACTCTGTATTCCAATCGCTACGCCCTGCATGAATTGTTCGATGATCTTTAAAAATCTAGTGACTGGTTCCGCACAACGTCGAGAAAGTGCTTTCCCATTGTGCGCGTTATCGAACTCGCTGACCTTTGCCAAGAGATCCTCCATTGAAATGTTCTGATAGGCTTTCTCGAAAGCCATTTTTTCAGCCTCATCGAGTTTCTCGAGGTGACGCTGGAGGGCGAGGTCGAAGGCATCGTTGTCAGCGACGCTGAACAAGATGGAGAGGTTAGCTCATGCGCAAAACTTAACATGAAACGGAATGGATAGAACGCGAGGTTTATCAAACCTGGTCGCTGTCCTGGGCATCGTCGGAAATGGCGTTCGTGCAGGCCCCAGAGATATCGTATCCGATTGCTGACTGCCATCCAGCCTGGGCTTTAACCGCAAAGCCTCGCGGATCCTAAAACGTGATGGCATCGTATCGACCGTTTGGATTAATACGTAAATTGGTATCTTGATGGACAGAGTCAGTACTCGAGATTTCAGCTTCCACACCAGTTATGGGAGCCGCAATGACGTGGCAAGGCTGAGTTACAAGAATCGGACCAGTGGCTTGATCTAAACCTATTCTGGTAGCGAGCACATGCTGGACGATTAGGGACCGTTAGCGACATCAGGTCAGTAAACACTCCGAAGAAACTCGCTACAGCATCTGATGTTCCAGCGTACAGTATCCATGCGATAACCGACCTGAAGTGTACCACGTAAAAACTCTCAGTTGGTAAAATCATTGTCTCGTCTTTATTTGGCCTTTCTCCGATAACTTGCAGCCTGCTCGATGTGTTACGTGTTAAGGCACGAAACTTGAGCAGGACAAGAGAGATATGTACCGCTGCTCTGCGCTTCCTGGCTCTCCACGATAATACGCTTGTATTGCGATCGAACTCGACCAACATTCTTTGCTCGGGGAGAACATGCGGGTGCCTTGATGCGTCTTCTGAAGCGCTTACCAGGCGGCGACTTCGAGCTGATTTCTTTCAACGATGACGACCCTCCTTTGTATGCCATCCTATCGCACACCTGGACTGAGGGTCAAGAAGTCACGTACAATGAGCTGGTGGCCGGTACAGGCAGGGACAAGACTGGCTACGCCAAAATCCGCTTCTGTGGCGAACGAGCTGCAGCGGATGGCCTCTAGTATTTCTGGGTAGATACCTGCTGCATCGACAAGTCTACCAGCGATGAGCTTAGTACAGCCATCAATTCTATGTTCCGCTGGTACCAGCGTGCAATGTATACCTATCGGATGTCTTTGTGCTAGAGGTCACTGACGCCGAGGCCTTCCGGATAATGTGGGAGGAAGCCTTTCGACGGAGCTGATGGTTCACGCGAGGCTGGACGTTGCAAGAGCTTCTAGCGCCGGCCACCGTTGAGTTCTTCTCCAAGGAGGGCAAGCGGCTGGGTAGTAGGATATTGTTGGAGCAGGAAATCTATGAGATCACCAAGATTCCTATTGGAGTATTAAGAGGACAAAGTCTCACCGAGTTCAGCGTTGAGGAGCGAATGGCCTGGGCGGCTAAACGCACAACAACGTTAAAGGAGGACAAAGTATATTGTTTACTGGGAATCTTCAGGGTATTCTTATCGCTTATATATGGAGAAGGAGAAGCATACGCAACTCTACAGCTGAGAGAGGAGATATAGAGGCGGCAGGAAGGGCGGGGGACAGAAAGTCTGCATGACTTGTCTAGTGCGTCCTAATTCTAGCAAAGTACTATACAAGCTGTATACAGCTAACGATATATAGTATCCTCGTTGTTACCTTTTCTAAGAAACGAACTCTTTATTGGACGAGAAGACCAGCTTCAATCTCTTAAACAATTCCTCCTTTTCCCCAACACCCCCCGACGCATGACAATATATGGCCTAGGAGGTTGCGGGAAATTAGCACTTGCCCTTAAGTTTGCATATCGTGCACTGGCGAGACGTGCTAGACGTCTAGTTTTCTGGGTGCCTACTATCAGCCAAGAGAGCTTCGAGCTTGCCTATCAGGAAATCGGAATCCGCCTCCATATACTAGGAATTACTAATGACAACGCAGACATTAAGAAGCTTGTTAAGGAGACACTAAGCTTAGGCAGCTTGGGCGACTAGCTAATAATTGTTGATAATGCTGATGACCCTAGAGTCCTATTAGGTACCACTAATAGCGATCCGATGTCAGCTCGATTGAGCGACTGCCTCCTACATAGTAATAGAGGCACAATCCTTTTCACCACTTGGAGTAGGAAGGCGGCTAGAGATTTAACGCAGAGCAGTGTCTTAGAGCTGAATGATATGAGCAAAGCTGAAGCTAGGCAGCTGCTAGCGTGGCGAATAACGAAGCAAGCGTTGCTTAATAACGAGACGGCTGTTGACGAACTGCTAGAGATACTTACATATCTACCGCTTGCTATTGTACAGGCAGCCGCTTTCATCAACAATAATGATATATCAGTATCCGGGTACAGAGACCGAGCTCTTCAGCGAGCATTTTGAAGACCCTAGCAGATACTGAGAGATGGACAGCACGATTGCAAAGACGTGGTATATCTCCTTTGATCAGATATGTAGGCAAGACCGGCTTGCTGTGGAGTACATTTTGTTTATGGCGTGCATCGATCGCATCAACATTCCCCAGTCGCTATTACCTCTTAGAGGCTCCTTGGTGCAGCAAGCTAAAGCGCTTAGAACCCTAACAGGATACGCATTCATTATAGAGCGCTAACAGACGGTATAAGAGTTAGACAGAGAGAGGTTCTTCGATATGCACCGACTGGTCCACATGACGTCTGTTTGGTGGCTGGACGGACATAATGAGCGGGCGACTTGGGCGGACACAGCAGTGGCCCGGCTCGAGGAGCTAGTGCTGTACGGCGGGCATAAGAGGAAGGAAATATGGACTACGTACCTCTCGCACGCAATCCACGTGGCTGGACTTGACGGCACAGTGGACGAGACAGCAAGGGCTTCGCTTCTAGATCGGGTGGGACGGTGTCAAACAAGCCTCGGGCAATATTCAGCAGCGGAAACAACGCACCGACAAGTGCTATCATTGAGAGAAAAGAGATTAGGAAAGGAGCATAATCAGACGCTTATAAGTATGAATGAAGTGGGAGTAGCACTTGACAACCAGGGAAGGTACGAGGCGGCTGAAGCGATGAACAAGCAGACGCTGGCGTGGTCGGAGAAGGTGCTCGGGCCTGAGCATCCGGACACGCTGACGAGCGTGTACTGCCTCGCTCACCTCCTTGCAAATCGGCATTGCTACAACGAATCTCTTGTTCTGTATGAAAGAGCATGCGCTGCTTACAGCACCGTCCTTGGGAAGGATCATCCGACTACCCGTGCGTGTCGCCAACATTATTCCGAAATACTTGCGTTGCAAGAGCAGGATCGGTTTGCCCTTTCTCCTAAGATATCAGATAGCAGCGTAAGCATACCCACAGGCAAGGGATCAAAGTTGTCACGTGGGCTGGCGAAGATGGGTATTAATTGTTATGATGAAAAGCACTGACGCAGGGTTTTAGTTGAATTGTATGTGGTAGCAGGCTTATATTGTAACACTTGGGGTGGTTAGGTGTTCTTATATATGTGACAATAGCCATGGTTGCCTACGACTGCCTATTAGGCAGTCACACGTGATCTGGGATCCAACTGTTTCTCGCCACGCAGGGACGTTGCCCATAAAATATCCCGCCACCTGACTGGCGCTTTCAGGGCCGTCACACATACAGCATTGAACACTTTTTACCAAACCACCGGCGCGTAAGCAACGGTATCCACAGTGATACCAACACTCTAATTATGGCAAAGACGTAAAGTATGGGTACATCTTAAAGGTTGTGGTCTCATAGCGTTTTGTTTTTAATGGATCTCTTTCAGCACCCAGACGCACGTTTGCTTGTAGTACAGTAGAGTAGGGTAGCCCACGGGCGATATTGTGGGGAGGCCACGAACTTTGAATCAATGACATCTAGTATATGATGCCCTAGTTTCCTATTGTTTTGACAGCAAAGGACATAATTCACATTTCCACTTTGAGATCCGCATGCCTCAAGGAGCGGAATCTCCTAATTACCATGAAATGTTGCGGCATAGGGTCAAAGAGCCTTGGGCGCAGTATGGTTGGCCTCACGCACTTTACCTAATATGGTTAGGCATATGCAAGGGACCCCTGATCAGTGTGGCGCAGTAGAAACTTTGCGCCTGCCGTAAAGGTGAAGCCGGTTTTGCAAGCGACTGTATAACTGAAAGAAATTTCGCATTCATGAAAAAAGGCAAGGCTTTATAGACAAGCGATTACATTTTAGTAGGGGACTAGCTGCTTTATGCGAATAACCCTATTTTTGGCGTTAGTGCTAAGTAAAGATGTCACTGGTCTAGCCCTGGGAGACTAAGCTTAGTTAGGTTATGACCTCTGGCTTGCAAGCTTGAAGTCTCGTACAAGCACGCTGGCTGGCATGAGTGAATATGTTGGTACAAACATACCTGCTGGCACAAGCATACAGGCTGCTACAGGTATACAAGCTAGTGCAGGCATACAGGCTGGTACAAGCTTATGGGCTGGTACGAGCGTAAAGGCTGGTGCAGGCATTCAGGCTGATATAAGCTACACTGTGCTGTAGGGATCATAGCGCTGTAAAGGAGACGGTCTGTACGCACAGGTCTGTGTGGTTACAGTGCTGTAATAGATACGGTGCTACTGTATAACAGACACAGGTTTATAAGGGACACAGTGCTGAAAGTGACTCAGTCCCGTAACCTAAGGAAATCGGTTCTGTAAACAACACGGTAAAATAGGACACACTGTGATCATCCAGGCTACGCCAAGTTGTAGTAAGTTGCAGCACGCCGAATTATAGCACACCGAATTATAGCACGCTGGATTGTAGCACGCCAAGTTGTAGTACGCCAAGTTGTTGCATGCCGAATTGTCGCACGCCGAATTGTAGCACGCCAAGTTGTGGTAAGGTTACGCCAAGTTGTAGTACGCCGAATTGCCAGCGCTGTAGTAGCGAACACAGAGTTGCATAGGCACTGCCGTAAGGGACTCGGGCTGCAAACCAGCGAAAACCTTACCGGAGTTAGGTTCAATCACGTGTTAAGACCGCTTGCTCCTGGGACCAGTATTGGTCCCGGGACCACCGTGGGTCCTGGGACAAAGGTCCTGGGGCCACTGTGGGTCCTGGGACAAAGGTCCTGGGACCGCCATGGCTCCTGGGACCACACAGGATCCTAGGAGAAAGGTCCTGGGAGCAATATGGTCCTGGGACCCGTGGAATTTCAACCAGATTAGGTTAAAACCCTTCTCTGTCGCATGAGTTTGCTATGAAGGGTTTGGCAATGTTTTCATATCTCGCTGAAGCGAAGACACTTCGCACCTGCGCACAACTCGCACACGCGCACACCTTTCACATGTCCATTAGAAGAGGGGGTTTCTGGAAAAGGGGTCTTGGAGAAAACATCTAAGAAAAGCCAGTCACATGTAATCATTATGACTAACGAAGTTTTGAAATAAATATGCCTCAGGCTATATATCTAGCCCCTCCGGGGTTCCTTGGGAAGTTCCCTATCAATATTCTTTAGCCAATGGCCGAAGTCCAACTCCACGGCTACTCCACTATCTCTTACCTATGCTGCTTGTGTAATAACAATGCGTCTCTGACTTGTATTATTGTGCTTTGTATATGAGGAATAGCATGCACTGCGTTAGATCCCATAGACAGTTCCACATCCTGGCTCAGTTTCTCAAAGAGATGAATTAATTCGGGATTGAGTTGTCGAACCTCAGCTGCGAGAGCCTCCAGAGTCGTCAACTTGATCGAATTATTATTTCTTGAGTAAGGTAAGTCTTGAATAGGTTGCATGGGTCATTGAAACGGGGATACGTACATGATAGTTTCTGCTCTCGCTGTGTATAGGGAGAGCATAATAAGATGTGGCTCTGAAAGTATATACCATCGTGTTCCTTTGCGTATATGTTCTAATAGCTGGGCTCTTGATAAACCGTTGGTTCCTTTAGCACCAAGGTATGTATCAATAGCTATAGTAGTGTCACCATGACCTGGCTCTCGGGGCGTATGACTATGGCATCGGTCTTTCCTTGCTGCTGCTTTGTGAATATTAATTGCGTGTATTAAGTGAACATAGGCAAACCGCTTCACTAGCCGTGTAATGCCTTGATGATATCTTAAATTATCCAGCGTATCAAATGCAGCCACGATAAGCTCATTAGGACTAGTGCTAGTTAGTGAAGCCGTTCCTGTCGGTAATGAAATCCAGCCTTCGTGAATGAGCTGGTAGTTGTTGATGAAGAACTTAATAGAGTCGCCTTGTATTAAATTTTGGGCAGCACAACTTATTTCCGTTTCTGTTAGGTCCCTTTTTGCGCGTGTGCGGACAGGTTTTGTGCCTTGTGGCGCTGAGGTTGATTGCTGGGATTGTGTTTCTGATGTTGATTCAGCGTTGTATAGGGTGTCGACGTAATAGCTATCTTGGGCTGTAGCTTGCTGGTCTGCAGGATTTAGGTCATGACAGGGACTTGATGGCGTTGGCGTTGAAACTTGAGATATCTGACCAAGCTCGACCACTTGTGTAGCTGCACCTTGATTCAATAAGGCCGATGTATTCTCATCCAGCTCAGTTACGATAGGAAGTAACTCTTCAGCAGCAAAGATCTCCTCGAAGCTTTGTGACGAAATGTCGCTGCGATGCTTCGATAAGTCTGCACAATCACGAACAAGGTCGAGTGGTACTCCTAACCAGTCATCGAATTCATTGGCATCGCTCTCAGCAGGGCTAGATGCTGCTGTCACTGTATCTCCAGTGCTATGTTCGTCGTCTATGCTCATCGACTCATTGTATATCTCTTGAGGCGTGTCGCTCGCCGCCTGAGGTAAGGGCTAGATGGGTGGGTGATTCGTGATCCAATCGCCGCCGTCAATGCTCTGGTGTTTGTTAGCAGCTGTCGTCAAAGGTTCTTGTGGAACTAGTTGAATTTTTCCTGTTGGTTCATCTGAGTTGGCCCCAAATAGCAAGGCAGTTGGAGAATCTTCCACATGGTCCTGGATTGGATCCTCATGGCTATTTCCACAGGCTCTATTCAGCGCCTGCCGCAAGTCTGCAGCATGTCCGACGGATACAAGAGTCTGGGTTATTTGAACCCAAGTCTGAAGAAGATCTTCGGGAGTAGTATCTTGAAGTCCATGTAGCTGCATCATGCGTGATGGACACTGTTGAAGGAACAATGGTCTTGAGGCTACGTCAATTCAGGCCTCG
>Ga0335074_10017429_pt1 | contig 10131 bp, 9 predicted proteins | sample Lox_Sample_23_FD_206715 | JGI IMG/M metagenome (GOLD analysis project Ga0335074, IMG submission 206715) | Soil microbial communities from Loxahatchee National Wildlife Refuge, Florida, United States - Lox_Sample_2.3 | ecosystem: Environmental > Terrestrial > Soil > Wetlands | place: USA: Florida...
TGGAGCCGCCAGATCATGAACTCACCGGCCCGCCCGCCGCCCTCGGGGAACGGGTGGCCCGGCTCGGCGACCGCGTGGGTGGCGAGCTGCCGGTCGGTCGGGAAGTTCTCCCGCGCCCCGCGCGGCGGGGGGGCGTAGATCCACTCGTCCCCCTCCCGATGGACCCGCCCGGTGCGCTCGAGCCTGCGGGCGGCGACGATCATGCGAGGAACGAACTCGGTCGCGCGGGTCCTGCGGTGCGGAGGGCGGACGCGGAGCGCGTCGAGGTCGCGGAAGAATCCGCGTTCCTCCCGACGGGCGAGCGTGCGCCAAGGAATACCCAGCTGCTCCGCCCGAGCGTCCAGCTTGTCCTCGAAGTCGGTGACGTTCATCACGTGACGGACCGGAACGCCCTCGCTCTCCAGGAAGCGGCGGGCGACATCGAAGAAGAGGTAGGTCCGTGCGTGGCCGACGTGCGCAACATCGTAGACGGTGGGCCCGCAGACGTAGAGCGCGAGGGGCCGGCCCGGACGGCGACGCACCGCGCGCCGCGTGCCCGACAGCGTGTCCCGGAGGACGAGCTCCATGACCCGAGAGAGCGGCCGCCGACGGGCCATAACGGTTTGGACGGGGTCGCCGGCCGCGCTAACTTGAAGAACGCTCCGGCCCCTGCCGCCTCGGGAGCTCGGCGATGGAGACCCTCTTCCTGCTCGTCGAGGTCGAGGTCGGCAAGCTCGACGAGGTGCTCCGCCGCATGAAGGCGACCCCCGGCGTCGCCGAGGTGCAGGCGGTCACTGGCCCCTTCGACCTCATCGTCAAGGTGCAGGCGCCCCACATCAACGACGCGCTCGATACGGTCGTCCACAAGATCCGTCGGATCCCGGGCCTCAAGTCGACGGAGACGCTTGTCACCGTCGGGTCCGGCTGAACCGGATCCGCGCGACTCCGAGCTCAAATACGGTCGTCGGACTGCACGGGCATGGTCGCCATCGGTGAACTTGCCCCCGACTTTGAGGCCCAGGACCACAGCGGCGCCCCGTTCCGGTCGTCCTCGCTGCGCGGCGCGCCGGCCGTCCTCTACTTTTACCCCAAGGCTGACACCCCCGGTTGCACGATCGAGGCGAAGGGGTTCCGCGACGTCTACCCGCAGTACCGGGCGAAGCATGTGCAGGTCGTGGGCGTCAGTACCGACGAGTGCGCGGCCCAGGCGTCGTTCCGGCAAAAGTACGGCCTGCCGTTCCCCCTGATCGCCGACCCCGAGCAGAAGGTCGCGAAGCTCTACGGGGTCCTGGGACCGTCCGGGCACGCCCGGCGCGTGACGTTCCTCCTCGACGCGAGCGGAAAGGTCCTGGACGTCGTCGACGGCTCCCCCGACGTCCACCTTCAGCGGGCCGCGGCGGCGTTCCTCACGAAGTAGAGTCGCCCGGCGCGGCGGACGGCGGCGGGGCGGAGGTCCCGGGACCGGTGGGGGTGGAGGGGCTCGGGGCCGGGCGACGACCGCTCAGGCTCCAGACCCGGTCTCCGAGCAGCTGCAGCGAGGCCGGTACGAGGTAGGTGCGGACGACCATCGCGTCCAGGATCACTGCGATCGCGACCGAGAATCCGATCGCCCGGATCAGGGTGAATTCGCCGATGAGGAGGGCGCCGAAGGCGCTCGCGAGGATCACCGCCGCGGCGGTGATGATCCCACCGGTCCGGGCGACGGCCTCGACCGCGGCCTCGCCGGAACTGCGGCCGCGGACCCGCTCTTCACGGACCCGGGTCAGCAGGAAGATGTTGTAGTCGATGCCGAGCCCTAGGATCAGGATGAACAGGATCGTGCGGACGTAGAAGAAGAGCGGGAAGCCGAGCAACCCCTGGAAGACGAGGTAGGTGATCGACCACGCCCATGCGATCGAGATCCCGATCGTGCCGATCGCCATGAGCGCGATGATCCAGGAGCGGAGTACGACCAGCAGCACGAGGATCAGACCCAGGGAGACAGCGAAGACCAGGTAGTCGGTCGCGGTCGCGGTCTCGTTCGCGAGGTCGTTGATGGTCGGCGCGCCGCCCCCGAAGGCGAGGGCGACGACCTCCGGGTGCGCGGCGGAGAACGATGAGAACGACGACTCGACCGCGTGGACGGCGTTGACCGCCCCGACCGAGAGACCGGTCGCGGTGGGCTGGAGGGAGAGGAGGACGGTCCGCCCGTCGGTCCCGACGAACCCGGAGAGCGTCCCGAGCAGGTTCGCCCGGGTCGCACTCGGGAGGGTCGCGAGGCTCAACCATTGGGCGAGCGACCCTCCGTCCGGCCCGACCGGCGAGGATACCGCGGCGATGCCTCCGGTGGAGTTCGCGAGCGAGGTGAGCGTCGCGAGGTCGGTGAACTCGGTCGCGTTCGTCGCGTTCCCGACGACGAGCGGCGAGGCGAACGTGACGAGCGCGAACGACGGGACGGCGAAGCCGTCGCCGAAGTGCGCCCCGAGCTCGTTGAGCCCGTCGGTCGCCGGATGGCCGCTCGGGAGCTGGGCGTAGAAGTCGTACGAGAGCGGCACGTTGAGGGCGATGAGGACGAGCGGGATCGACACGAGCAGAATGACCCCAACCGTGAGTCCCGGCCGCTTCTGCGTGGCGCGGCCGACCCGATAGAAGTACGTCCGTTCGGTGCGATTCCGCTCGGCGATGTACGCGGCCCGACGTCGGAACCGCTCCCCGGTGGTCGGCCAGAAGATCCGCGGCCCGACCAGCTTCAGGCAGGCCGGGACCATCGTCAGCGACGCGAGGATCGTGATCAGGATCGCGAGCGAGAGCACCGCCCCCCACTGGGAGAGCAGCGCGACGCCGCTGAAGGTCAGCGCGAGGGTCGCGATGATCGCGGTCGACCCGCTGGTGGCGACCGACTGACCGGCCCACGAGAGGGAGGCGACGATCGCCTCGTCGGAGCTCCGGCCCGCGACGAGCTCCTCGCGGTAGCGGGCGACCATGAAGATTGAGTAGTCGGTGCCGACCCCGAGGACGAACACCTCCTCGAGCGTGAGCGCGGTCGAATCGACGTGGGTGACGAGCTCGCCGATCAGCACCGTCCCGCCGATCCCAAGGCCGAGCGCGATCCCGAGGATCCCGAACGTGACGAGCGGGGTGATCGGGGATCGGAAGTACGCCATCGAGATCACGAGGAGCAGCCCGACCGTGAGGGGCAGCACGAGCGCGATCGAGGAGCTCACTGCCGTCTGCGTCAGGAGGTCGAGCGGCGCCGGTCCGGTCTGCACGTACGAGATCGAGCGGGTGGGGTCGGAAGCGTGGACGACTCCGGGGACGAGGGCGTCGATCCGTCCGAGGTCGTCGTAGACCGGGTCGGCCCCGCTGGCGTTCGTGGCGCTGTCGGGGACGGTGAAGCCGACCTGGATGATCTGCGCCGTCCCGGACGGGTCCACGAACGCGGAGTAGATCGCCCGCGGGACGGGAAGCGGCTCGGTCGCGAGGGTCGACGCCGCGACGAGGCCGGTCGCGAACGAGGTGAGCTGCGCGGGGGTCGCGGTCGCGTCCGGGAACGCCTCCCACACTCGGAGGACCCAGCCGGGGGCGAGCCCCGACTCGCCCCCGAGCACGACGGACGCCGTCGATTGTACGCTCGGCCACGCCGAGAAGTTCGAGACCCCGAGGGTGGCGAGGGCGGCGTACGGCACCGACCGGTCGGCCGGCACCGGGACCAGCGTGGGGACGAGCCCGACCTCGGTCGCACGCGCCGTACTGTTCGTGCAGTCCTCGACCGTGGCCGGGGCGGTCCAGCAGCCGGAGCTGCCGTTGAACCCCGGGACCGAGCCGTAGCCCGAGTAGAAGGCGTTCAGGACGGCGGTCGCCGGGGCGGAGCCCCCGAGCGAGGAGAGGGTCGCGTTGTAGGCGGGGTAGTTCGCCGCCGCCGGACTCGAGTGGTTGGCGACGAGCGCCTCCCAGTTTTCAAGGAACGTCGCGGGGGGGCCCCAGAAGAGGGCCGCGGACTGATTGACCGCGACCGGTACCGAAGGGCTGGACGCGAGCCCCCCCGCGATGACGCCGACCGCGATCTCGGCCTGCCCGGTGAGGAAGCTCCCGTACGTCGAGTAGACGCTACTGACGGAAGCGAGGTCGGCGAGCGCGGGGTCCGACTCGAGAGCGGCCGTCACGTTCAGGACGACCCGCTGCGCGTTCGCGTCGGTCAGGTTCGGACCGGTGAGCAATATCGTGCTCGAGGCGGCGCCGGTCGAGTTCGGGAAGAGGCGGGCGAGCTCGGCGTTCGCGAGGGAGCTCGGCGCGTTCGCGGAGGTCGACTGGGTGGAGTTCGTCGTCACCGAGCCGAGGAGGGGGAAGAACGGGACGGCGACCAGAAGGAGGGCGATCCAGAAGACGATCGGGTACCAGGGGTGACGGACGATCCATCGGGCGAGCCGACCGAGGAGACGCGTGCCTCCCGTTTCGGCCGGTGCCGGGGGCGTCCCCATCGCCCGTTCGACTGGGGGGGCCAGATAACCCTAGCGGGGCGCGACGTCGGCGGCGGGCGTAGGCCGCGCCGGCCGGGCGGCCTGCCAGCGCGCGGGGAACCGGGCGGGGTCGACGAAGACGCGGGTGTCGTCGACGACCCAGCCGTGCGGCACCGCGCCGAGCTCGCCGGACGCGTGACGGGCGACTCCGGTGGCGACCAGGGACCCCGCGCGGTCGACCAGCGCGACGTGGGCCCCCGCGGCGAACGCCCGGGGGACGGCGAGGATCCCGCCCCGCGCGAGGCCCGCGCCGTGGGCGACCGCGCTCGCGGCGGCGTCCTTGAGGACCACGGTAGGGAACTCGCGCCAGACCTCCTCGATCGGATGAAGGAGCCCGAGGAGGGGCGCCGGGTCCCCGGCCGCGCGCCGTGCGACCGCGTCGGCGAGGACGGTCAGCGGCACGCTCTGCGTTTCGTCGAACGGTCCGGTCGCGGTCCGGCGCAGCTCTTCGAGATGCGCGCCGACCCCGAGCGCCTCGCCGAGGTCGACCGCGAGGGTCCGGATGTACGTCCCCGAGTCGGCGACGACGTCGAGGAGGGCCCGGGTCCCCTCGCTCTCCCGGAGGGTGAGCCGATGGATCGTGCGGACGCGGCGCTCTCGCTTCACCGCGGAGCGGACCGGCGGGGTCTGGTAGACCGGACCGGTGAACTCCTCGAGGACGCGGGCGAGCTCGCGGGGGGCGACCGGCCCATGGAAGGCGACCACGCCGATGTACCGCTTGGGGAAGTCGAGGACGAGCGGAAGGAGCTTGAGCGCGGGGCCGACCCCGACCCAGAGCAGTCCCGAGACGTTGGGGTCGAGCGTCCCGGCGTGACCGGCGCGGTCGACGCCGAGGAGGTCGCGGGCCCAGGCCGTGACCTGGTGGGAGGACGGGCCGCGGGGCTTGTCGATGAGGAGGAACGCGCCGGCGGCGAGCCGGGCGGCGACCGGGTCCTCGGGCGGGCTCATCCCGGACCCCCGGCCGGCCGCACGAACTCGACGATCGCGCGGGCGACGTCGGCGGGAGGGAGCCGGGTCGAGTCGACGGTGAGGTCGGCGGGCTCGCGGTCGAGGTCGATGCCGTAGAACCGGAGGTACCGCGTCCGTTCGCTCGCTTCCCGGGCCCGCACGTGGCGCGCCGCCTCCTCGAGCGAGAGACGGTCGCGCTGCGCGACGCGGCGCACCCGCTCGTCTTCCTCCGCGGTCACGACGATCGCGCGGACGGGGATCCCGTTCCGGCGGCAGAGCACGCCCTGGATCCGGCCGTCGAGGAGGACGCCCGGACGGGCGAGCGCCTGCATGCGGCGGTCGAGCTCCCGGTCGACCTCCGGGTGAGCCTCGGCGTACCGGCCGAACGCCTCGAGGTCGAGGTTCCGACGCGCCGCCTCGGCGCGGAACTCCTCCCCGGCCGAGCGGAGCTCGAGGCCGAGCTCCTCGGCGACGCGACGTGCCGCGGTGGACTTGCCGCTCCCGGGGGGTCCCCCGATCGCTACGACCCAACCGATCACGCCGCGCCCCCGGCGGCTCCCAGGGCCGGCGGAGAGGTCGGCCCGTGCTCGGAGAGGCGCCGGCGCAGCCAGTAGTTCTTCAGGACCCGGCGGAAGACGAGCGAGAGCGGGATCGTGTAGAGGCTGAAGATGAAGAACCAGAGCGGGAAGTAGCCGAACACGTGGTACGTGTAGAGGTTGACGACCGTCCCGCCGAGGTTGACGGTCTGCGCCGCGGAGGACGCGTCCTCGATGAGGAGCCCGATCCAGGTGTAGATCAGGATGAGGAGGAACCAGGTGATCGCCATCCCCTTGAACTGCGCGATCGAGACCTCGCTCGAAAGGCGCGTGAGGCGCTCCTGGTGGGGCTTCAACGCGGCGATGCGGTCCTTCTTGCCGGAGCGGATCGCGTCCATCTGGACCTTGCGGAAGGCCGCGCTCCACCGCTGGACCTTCGCCGCCTTCACCCAGTCGGTCGTGTAGTTGTAGGCGAGGGCCGTGATCAGCATCTCGATGGCTCCCGCGATCGCCATCGTGAGCAGGAGATACTGGCTCGAGAAGCCGATCGCGAGGTAGAGCGGACCGTTCTGTCCGGCGTTCACGCCCAGGAGGGTCGCGATCTCGTTGCGCGCCGGGGTATCGATGAGCATCAGGAGCCCGAGCATGCCGAGGAAGACGTAGACGAAGGTGGAGATCTTGAAGGTCGGAGTCGCGGGACGGGCCGGCGGCGCTTCCGCCGCGGTCTCGGCCGCGTCCTCCTCCTGCGCGTCGGTCTCCTCCTCCGGGGAGAGCCCCGGGGTCGCCGCGAGGCTCGACGGCAGCGGCTCCTCGTCCGTCGGCATCCCCTTAACTCTCGCCTCCGAGGAACCGGCGCAGGAGCGGGTTCATCTCCATCAACTGCTCGCGGCCCATCGCCTCGTAGAGGTTGATGATGATCCCGACCATCAGCAGGACCCCCGTCCCGCTCGCATTACCGAGCGTCCCTATGAGGTCAGCGCCGGCGGCGAGCGCGCCGACGGCCGCGCCCGAGATCACGGTGATCACCGGGATGTACCGCTCGAGCACGCGTCGCAAGACCCGCGGCTCTCTACGGAACCCGGGGATCTGCATGCCGGACGCCTCGATCTGCCGCGCGACGGCCTCCGGTCCCATGTTCGTCGTCTGGATCCAGAACTTCGCGAACAGGATCGAGCCGCCGACCATCGCGCCGAAGTAGACGGCGACGTGCACCAGCCCCTGCCACCACGAATGGCCGACGAGGAAGCTGCCGTACTCCTGGTAGTTCAGGATCGGTAACAGCCACGACTCTAAGCCGTTGACCGTCGAGAAGTAGTACGCTCCTCCGGTGAGCGGCTGGGTCTGACTGACCCCTAAAGTCGTCGCCTGGGCGGAGGTCGGGTACGACCCGATCCACCACTGGTGCCCGATCAGCGGGAAGTGGATCAGCGTCGGGTTGGTCCAGAGGAGGATCGTGAAGACCGAGACGTTCGCGAGCAGCGCACTCATCAGGATGACCGGGATGTTCGAGGCGTAGATCAGCCGCAGCGGGTAGCGGCCGCGCGCCCCGCGCGACTCTGCGTGCGAGAGGGGCAGCTCGATCCGGGTCGACTCGGTCCACGCGACCAGGAAGAAGATCGCAGCGGTACCGACGAGCGCGATGATCGGATTCGGGGCTCGGAGGAGCACGAGCTCCCAGCCGCCCCCGGCCATCTGCGAGGCCGATAAGTGGGTGAAGAAGTAGATCGTCTTGGGGATCGTTCCGCTCGGCGGATTCGCGGTGGAGATCGCCGTCCCCGGCGTTTGCGGCACCCAATTGAGGGTCCCCTGGACGATCTGCTGCGAGACCCCGGCGGCGATGAAGAGCGAGATCCCGCTGCCGATCCCCCACTTCGAGACGACCTCGTCCATCAGGAAGACGAGGTAGCTGCCGAAGACGAGCTGGGCGATGATGATCGTGTTCGCGAGGAGGAGTCCGTTGCCCGGGGAGACCGACCCCAGGCTCGAGACGATGCTGGTCGAGGGGGTCAGGTAGCCGAACACCTGGGGGACGGCCTCGATGAAGATCATCGCGACGACGAGGACCTTCTGAGTGCCCTGGTACGTTCCCTTATCCTCGTCGTCCGTGAGGTCGAGGTTGATGATCTTCGCGCCGGTGAACAACTGCATGATGATCGACCCGGTGACGATCGGGCCGATCCCGAGGTGCATGAGCGTCCCCTGCGCCCCGGCGAGGATCGCGCGGTAGCTGGCGAACAGGTCGATGACGGTCGCCTGGTCGACTCCGAAGAGGTAGATGTTCGTGAGCAGGAAGTACAGGAGCAGGATCCCGATCGTCCAGAACATCTTGGTCCGGAAGTGGACGTGGCCCTTCGGCTGGGAAACCGCGGGCATCCGGGTCGTGATCGGTTTGAGCCCGTAGAGTCGCGAGCGCGACCCCTGGTACGAGAGCCCGAGATAGAGCACCCCCATCACGATGAAAATGATGAGCGCGGCGAGGGCGAACCCGATGAGCGTCGGATGACCCCAGTACCAGATCAGGGCGAGGAGCGCGATGCCCACCACGGCGAGCGCGATCGCCCAGCGGTGGTCCCGGGGAATCTCCTCGTCCACCATCGAACGGCCGACGACCCCGAGTCCGATTTATATAGTCTACGGGGAACTCGCGACCGGGGCGGTCGCGCCCGGCGCGGCGTCGACGATCGCGACCTTTTCGCGGGCGTGCCGACTGGCGTGCGCAACGATGACCTTCCAGGATCGCTCCGACGAGCCCTTGCCGAGGAGCCGCTCCACGCCGGCCTTGGTGAGGTCCGCGACGAACGCCTCACCGTCGCGCGACAGGGCGCCGGCGGCCTCGAGGACCGGGACGAAGGCGTCCAGGTCGCCGACGTTGAGCGAGGTGGGCCGGTGGGCGGTCTCGGGCGGTCGCTTGAAGCCGTGGCGTCCGAAGTGGTCGGGCGCGTAGATCAGCATCGACTTGAACTTGTACTTGTGAAGGCCGGCGTTGCCCCGGCCGCCCTGCTTGCCGGCGCCCCGGCCCGCTTTGATCCCGCGGCCGTGGGTGCGGAGCCCCCGGAACTTCCGTGTCCGACTCGGCATCGGTCCCCCTACATCATCCGCCGGACGAGGTCGTTGATCGAACGACCCCGGTACCCGAGCGCCCCGCCGAGGGCGAACGGCTTCTTCGTCGAGCGCCAGCCCCCCTTCGGGGCGCGCAGGCGGAATCGGGGCCTCAGACCTGCGATCGGCGGCAGTCCCCGCTCGGCGACCGAGCGCGTCAGCTCGGGAAGGTCCTTCGCCCGGAGCTCGTCGCCGAGGACCTCCGGCGTGATCCGCTTGCCCTCGACCGTCTCGCCCCGCTCCTGGAGCAGGAGTCCCACCGTCTCGGGCTCGGCCTCGCCCCAGGTGACGTAGCCCTGGACCTTCGTGAGCATCCCCTTGAACGACGCGGCCTCGGGCAGCACGGTCGCATGGTTCGGCCGGGTCAGGTGGAGGAACTGGAGCGTCTCCACGATGTCGTGTCGCGCATGAATCGTCCCGCGCACCCGCACTACCATCCACGCCATCGGTTTACCTCCCTGCCGGCGGCCCCGGCCGCCGTGCTCCGCCCGGGCCGCCGCTCGCACCGCCCGGTCCGCCCCGCCCCGGACCGCCGCGTCCCGGTGGCCCACCCCGGCCGCCGGGACGCCGGCCGCCCCGGCCTCCGCGCATCGGTCGGGCGCCCTCCTCCTTCGGGGGCAGGATCGACGTGCCGACCGGGCCGCGGACGATCTTGAGGCGGGTGGCGTCTTCGGGAGGAACCTTGAGCTCGGAGAGCGCGACGAGCGTTCGATACGCCGCCTGGGCGTAGTTGACGGTCGTCTTCGAGTGGCCCGCGGTGTAGCCCCAGGCGTCCGTGATCCCGGCGAACCGGAGGACCGGCTTCGCCACTCCGCCGACCGCGAGCCCGACGCCCCGAGGCGCTGGCTTGAAGGTCACCACGACCGAGCCGGAGCGACCCCGGACCTGGAACGGGAGCGTGTGGGACCGTCCGCACCCGCACTCCCAGCTGCCGCAGCCGCGCAGAACCTCGACGACGCCGAGCTTCGCGCGGTCGATCGCGCGACGGATCGTGGGGCCGACCTCGCGGCCTTTCGCGCGACCGAGGCCGACGAATCCGTCGCCGTTGCCGACCACCACCGTCACGGCGAACT
>Ga0335074_10017430_pt1 | contig 10131 bp, 8 predicted proteins | sample Lox_Sample_23_FD_206715 | JGI IMG/M metagenome (GOLD analysis project Ga0335074, IMG submission 206715) | Soil microbial communities from Loxahatchee National Wildlife Refuge, Florida, United States - Lox_Sample_2.3 | ecosystem: Environmental > Terrestrial > Soil > Wetlands | place: USA: Florida...
TAAAAGAACGATGAGCCACGGTTCCTGAGTCAAAAGGAAACGAGTCACAGGAAACAGGTCACAAAAAACTAAGGAGAAAAAGCCATGCCACAATATCTCGTTTGTAACTACCTCCCCGACGACTTCGACCCGTCCACCGTAACCGAAGCGATGATGGAAGAGATCCACGCACTCAACCGCGAACTGATCGCTGCCGGGGCCAGGAAGTTCGCCTGCGGGATTTCCCCGGCCGCCAACGCCAAGACGGTGCGGAAGCAGCCCAACGGCAAGGTGCTTGTCACCGACGGACCGTACACCGAGACCAAGGAGCACATGGGCGGATTTTGGATACTGGAAGCCGCCAATATGGATGAGGCGCTCGCATGGGCGAAGAAGGCTGCCATCGCCTGCGATGTGCCCGGGGAGGTGCGCGAGCTTCTTTTCTACCCGGCTCCGGAACAAGCACCCGACGGAAGCAAGTAAACAACCTCGCGACTGCGGTCTCGGAGCACGCGCGGTACGAACGAGAACGAGCCGGCGCAACCCTCTGCGGCCGGCTCCGCCAATCCGCTATGAGGAGAAAAACAATGAAGTACGTCTGTTTGGGCTATCTCGAGCCGGACAAGTTCGAAAACATGTCTGAGAGCGAGCGTAACACCGTGTTCGACGAGTGCTTCGGCTACAACGATGAACTGCGGAAGAACGGTCACCTGATCGCTGAGGAACCGCTTCAGCCCGCCAACACGGCGGTCACCTTGGATTGGAAGAACGGAAAGGTTGCCGTCACCGACGGCCCGTACGCGGAAACGAAGGAGCAGTTGGGTGGAATTCAGGTGCTCGAAGCGCGCGATTTGAACCACGCAATTCAGCTCATCTCTCAAAGTCCGGGTCTAAGGCTGGGGTGCGGAATCATCGAGATCCGTCCGGCGGCGGACATCAGGGAAATCGTGAAGGCGAGCGAGCAGCGGCGGCGACAGAAGACTGCACGCTGAAGACGGGCTGACAGTAAAGGAGAGCTCTGGTTTCGTGTTCAACAGAAGGTCGCCGCTTAAATCCAGAACAACGGAATCAAGCCGACTGCCGCAAGAGCAGCCAAAAGGCCGAATGCCTGCACTCGTGTTTTCTTTCCTGACAGGCTATAGGCATAGAAGCCTTTAATAAGATTGTTGCTGGCAGCCGCAATCAGGACCGCTCCCGCCGCTTCTTTTAACGGCGTAAGCGTTCCCGCTGCCTGCGTCATACCCATGATGAATGGGTCCACATCAGTTACTCCCATGATTGCCGCCAATGTATCAACCCCAGCTTTGCCCAGGTAAGTAACGGCCAGTTGCGTTGCCACCAGCATGGCCAGAAACAGCACCGCGAAACCAAACGCGGCAAAGAGTTCCAAAGGATTCTTTGGCTCAAACTCGCGTTTGACCTGAGACGCGGACGCATCCGATCGACGAGACCAGTACCAACCGACGCCAATCGCCACTCCCGCCAGCACGAGAAACGCGGGCGCAAGTCTCGCTACGAGCCGATGGTTAAACAGTGCCACCAGAGCGACCAGCCGGAGATACATAATGCCGGACGCAATCAGAATTCCGCCGGCAAAAAGATGGGGATGCTCCTCACGCGCGGCTCTTCGCGACATGACCACGGTGGTAACCGTAGACGAGTACGCTCCGCCCAGAATCGCAGCCAGCACCACCCCACCGCGTTCTTTCGTGACCCGCTGCAGTACATAGCTGCCGTAGGAAATCGTGCTCACAGCCACGACCACGAGCCAGGTTTTGAAAGGATTGATGTGAAAGCGGCCGAATTCCTGATTGGGCAGGATAGGCAGAATGACAGCGGTTAGCAGCAAAAACTTTGCGAAAGTGAAGATCTCTTCCGAAGGAATACGAGTCGCTAACTTCTCCAGCGCTGATTTCAGTTCGAGCAGCAACAAACTGGCCACGCTCAAAGCGGTGGCGATCCAGAAGTGTCCGTAGTAGACAAGCGCGCCTACCAGAAAAGTGGCGAGACCGGACATCTCCGAAGTGACACCCGCAGTCTCGGAGCAGGAAAGCTTGTGCCAATAGGACAGCAGTAGAAAACTGCCCACCACCAAGAAGCCCAGTGTTAAGGGAAGCAGTTGGGCACCGGACAGCAGCGCAACTGAGTAGCCGATTAGTCCAATCAGCGGGAAGGTTCGCACGCCGCCGAATCCGTAATAGCCTGCCGACTTATGCTCCTCTCGTTCCAACCCGATCAAAAAGGAAAGAAAAAGAACAAGAAGAATCTTCACGACATCGGGCGGCAGCCATTGAGCCATCTCCATGAACGGGAAGGTCTCCACTCAGAAGCCGCGCCCATTTTGTCACATGTGAGCTCAACACACCAACAGCTAAGACTGGAGGATGCGGGCGCACCCGTGGAGTAATGCTCGTTTGAGTTCTTGCCATTGATGGCGCTCCCGATTCGATATGTCGAGAGACGCTTCTTGGCAAGAATTGAGTCATACCCTCGCCAACCCTTTCGTAGACCGTGGCAACTAAATCTGGCGCTATTGTGAATCCCCTAAATTAGGATGCCTCAAAACAAAAACCGTGGGCTTTCCCTTGGATGGGGGCCGCGTGTTTCGCGCTCTACAACAAACGGCGACCTAAGACCACGATCGTAGCGGCTCTGGACCGCTTCCATCTCGTCATGGACGCAATCGACCGGCTTGCCGAAACCGGGGGCAAAGGCATCTATTTAAAGCAACTGCTGCTCAAAGACAAGCACAGGTCGGCATGACTGGAAACAAAAAGTGGCAGCACGGTATGGCGATGTTCTTCAAACCGTTCACGAAAGCGACGACTCGATACTTCGACCTTGCGGATACCGCTGAGGCACGCAGGTGGTTGGGCGAAGATACAGGGAGGACGCCGGTCAGCGGCGACAAAGAGCAGTGAAAGCCAATGCCAAACATTTCGAGGGTCTCGAATCCGGGCCGGCATCGAACTCCAATGCGAAGGACGATCTGAAATCTCTGTCGCTCGTGGAAGTAGAGAAAGAATTGGAGTCGTCGCCCGACGGCCTCAGTCAAGCTGAGGCGCAGAAACGGCTGGCGCAATATGGGCCGAACGAGGTCGCTGAAAAGAAGACCAACCCATTCCTGAAATTCCTTACCTATTTTTGGGGTCCTATCCCCTGGATGATCGAAGCGGCAGTGATTCTGTCGGGTTTTGTCCGGCACTGGCTGGATTTTTTCATCATCCTTCTGCTGCTTGTTTCCAATGCCGTGGTCGGATTCTGGGAAGAACACCAGGCAGGCAACGCCATCGCTGCGCTGAAGGCTAAGCTGGCGATCAGGGCAAAAGTGAAACGTGACGGGAAGTGGGTCACACCGGCCGTGCGTGAACTGGTGCCGGGAGATGTGATCCGCTTGCGGCTGGGCGATATTGTTCCGGCGGACGCGCGCCTATTGGCCGGCGACCCGGTCGAGGTAGATCAATCGGCATTGACCGGGGAATCTCTGCCCGCCACGCGCAATCCGGGCGAGGCGGTGTTCTCAGGATCAATTATTCGCCAAGGAGAGATTGATGCGTTGGTGTACGCCACCGGCGCGAATACCTACTTCGGCAAGACTGCGGAACTGGTGGAGGAGGTACACACCGTCAGCCATTTCCAGCGCGCCGTGCTGAAGATTGGGGATTATCTAATCATCCTCGCGCTGACGCTGGTTGTGGTGATTGTTCTTGTCTCGCTCTTCCGTCGCGACCCGATGGTGAGCACGTTGGAGTTCGCGTTGGTGCTTCTGGTGGCCGCGATCCCGGTAGCAATGCCCACGGTATTGTCGGTGACTATGGCAGTTGGTGCGCGGCTTCTAGCGAAAAAAGAAGCGATTGTGACCCGCTTGGCCGCCATCGAGGAACTTGCTGGTGTGGACGTGCTGTGCTCGGACAAGACCGGCACTCTGACTCAGAACAAGCTGACATTAGGAGATCCATTCTGTGTGAACGACATTCCTGCCGATCAAGTCATCCTCGATGCCGCCCTTGCTTCACGCGCAGAAGATAAGGACACGATCGACTTAGCCGTAATTGGAGGGCTCAAGGACCATCAAGTCTCCAAGGAATATCAAATCCTGGATTTCCAGCCCTTCGACCCGGTGCACAAGCGCACCGAGGCGACCGTCAAAGCGGCGGACGGAAAGCAGTTCTATGTGGCCAAGGGCGCGCCGCAAGTGATTCTCGAGATGTCGGCCAATGCCGTTGAAGTCAAACCCGCAGTTGAGAAGGCCGTCGACAAATTCGCAGCAAGAGGCTTTCGTTCTTTGGGTGTGGCCCGCGCCGAGAAGGAAGGCAAATGGCAGTTTGTTGGCGTGTTGCCGTTATTCGATCCACCACGCGAGGAAGCCAAAGCGACCATTGCAAGCGCCCGGCAGATGGGCGTGAACGTCAAGATGGTGACGGGCGACCAAATCGCGATCGCGCGAGAAACTGCGCGGCAACTCGGGCTGGGCACAAATATCTTCGACGCCAGCGGGTTGGCTGACACCAAGCACTATGAGGCGGCACAGTCGGCGGAGGCCATCGAAAAAGCAGACGGTTTCGCCCAGGTGTTCCCCGAGCATAAGTTCCACATCGTGGATGTTCTGCAAAAACTCGGCCACATCGTCGGGATGACGGGCGACGGAGTGAACGACGCCCCGGCGCTGAAGAAAGCCGACTGCGGCATCGCCGTTTCCGGAGCAACAGACGCAGCGCGGGCGGCGGCGTCGATCGTACTGCTGGCAGCGGGTCTTTCGGTCATTATTGACGCGATCAAGGAAAGCCGAAAAATCTTCCAAAGGATGAACAGCTATGCAATGTACCGCATCGCCGAAACGCTGCGCGTGCTGTTCTTCATGACGCTGTCCATCCTGGTGTTTAACTTCTACCCGGTAACCGCGGTCATGATCGTGATGCTGGCGTTGCTCAACGATGGCTCCATCCTGTCGATCGCCTACGACAACGTACATTACAAAGACAAGCCCGAGGCCTGGAACATGCGTCTGGTGTTGGGAATCGCCACCGTGCTGGGCCTTATCGGAGTCGTCGCGGCGTTTGGATTGTTTTATCTTGGCGAGCGGGTCTTTTACTTAGACCGCGCGCACATTCAGACGCTAATGTACTTGAAACTGTCCGTCGCCGGGCAGCTGACGATCTTCTTAACGCGCACGCGAGGCCCGTTCTGGTCCATCCGTCCCGCGCCGATTTTATTGGTCGCCACGGGCGGCGCACAAACTGTGGCAACGTTGCTCGCAGTTTATGGATTCCATATTATGACTCCGCTCGGCTGGGGTTGGGCGGGATTCGTCTGGGGTTACGCACTGGCTTGGGCTCTTGTGAATGACCGCGTGAAGCTGCTCGCCTATCGCATTTTTGATCCTACGAAAACCCCATTGTTGGCGAGCCCCGGGCCGAGAAGTATAAAGGTGTAGCTTGCCATTCACGGCAGCAACACCGGTTGTAATCCTGGGGCCACTTCAAAGGAGGAAGAACAATGCAAATCGGAATGGTAGGTTTGGGCAGGATGGGTTCCTACATGGTCGAACGGCTGTTGAAAGCCGGTCATGAGTGCGTGGTGAATGACACTCATCCGCAGGCCATGCAAGATCTGGTGGGGAAAGGAGCCACGGCGTCCGCCAATCTCGCGGATTTTGCGAAGAAGCTGAGGAAACCGCGAGCCGTGTGGATGATGGTTCCGGCGGCGGCCGTCGATTCGGTGTTGGCTTCGCTCACCCCCGTGCTCGAAGCGGGCGACATCGTGATCGACGGCGGCAACTCCTACTATCACGACGATATTCGCCGCGCCGCCGAGTTGAAGAAGCGGGGAATCCATTACGTCGATTGCGGAACCAGCGGGGGCGTGTGGGGATTTGAGCGGGGATACTGCCTCATGATTGGCGGAGAAGAAGCCGTCGTCAATCATCTTGATCCCATCTTCCGATCACTCGCCCCAGGCTTTGATTCCGCGGGGCGGACACCCGGCAGGTCGGGAGAGCCATCCCCTTCGGAGAATGGTTACCTGCGTTGCGGACCGAATGGCGCGGGACACTTCGTGAAGATGGTTCACAACGGTATCGAATACGGCATGATGGCCGCCTTGGCCGAGGGATTGAACATCATCAAGAATGCCAACGCGGGAAAAGTGAAGCGGGAAGTGGATGCCGAGACGACGCCGCTGCGTCATCCCGAGTTCTATCAATACGACTTGAATGTGCCGGAGATTGCCGAAGTCTGGCGGCGCGGCAGCGTGATCGGTTCCTGGCTACTCGATCTGACCGCTGCGGCGTTGCGGGCGAATCCCGATCTGTCGAACTTCGCAGGCCGGGTCTCAGATTCGGGAGAAGGACGATGGACGGTGCAAGCGGCGGTGGATGAGGGCATTCCAGCGCCGGTAATCAGCGCGGCGCTATCTACTCGCTTTGCCTCCCGCGGCGACGAAGAATATGCCACCAAGCTGCTTTCGGCGATGCGCTACGAGTTCGGCGGCCATAAGGAGAAAGCTTCCGACCGACCGGAGGCGGCCTGATGGCGGATTTCGAGTCTGACGCCTTTGTATTTTTCGGGGCCACGGGCGACCTGGCCTATAAGCAAATCTTCCCGGCTCTCGAAGGACTGATTCGCGACGAAGGTTTCAATCTCCCGATCGTCGGTGTAGCCAAGGCCGGCTGGAATCTCGACCAACTCAAAGCGCGCGCCAAAGACAGCCTTGAGAAGCACGGCGATCTCGATCGGGATGCGTTTGGCAAGCTGACGAGTCTGCTGCGCTACGTCGACGGCGACTACAACGATCCCAACACCTTTGCCCAATTGCGCAAAGAATTAGGTGCGGCAAAACGGCCGTTGCACTATCTGGCGATTCCGCCCACTTTATTCGCCACGGTGGCGGAGGGACTGGCAGCGTCAGGCTGCGCCGACGATGCACGGGTCGTGGTGGAGAAGCCCTTCGGGCGCAACCTCGCCTCCGCCCAGGAACTCAACCGGATTCTGCACCGGTACTTTCCCGAGGAACGAATCTTTCGCATCGATCATTTTCTGGGCAAGGAGCCGGTGCAGAACATTCTCTACATACGTTTCGCCAATCCGATGTTTGAGCCAATCTGGAATCGCAACTACGTGCGTAGCATACAGATCACCATGGCGGAGAACTTTGGAGTCGAGGATCGTGGCAAATTCTACGACGAAGCCGGCGCGGTACGGGATGTGGTGCAGAACCATCTGCTGCAAGTGTTGGCCAACCTCACCATGGATCCGCGCACCGGCGAAGACCACGACGCATCGCGTGACCAGAAAGCCGCTTTGCTCAAAGCAGTTCGTCCGCTTGCTCCGAGCGAGGTGGTGCGCGGCCAGTACAACGGGTATCGTTCGGTGCCGGGCGTGGCTGCCGCTTCCACGGTGGAGACCTACGTTGCCCTGAGGCTGTTCATTGAATCGTGGCGCTGGTCGGGCGTTCCCATCTACATTCGCGCAGGCAAAATGCTGCCGGTGACCGCGACCGAGATTTTTGTTGAATTCAAGCGCCCGCCGATGGAGACCTTCGGCGAAATCGTGCCCGGCAACTCCGCACATCTGCGCATGCGCATCAGCCCTGACATTGCCATCGGGATGGGTGTGCGCGTCAAGACACCGGGCGAGCGGATGACAGGGAGCGACGTCGAACTGGCGCTCACCGAGCAGGCCGCCGACGATACGCCTCCCTACCAGCGACTGCTGGCCGATGCCATGCGCGGGTTGACTGACCTGTTTGCCCGCCAGGATCTGGTGGAAGCGCAATGGCGTGCAGTCGAACCGATCCTGGGCAACGTAACGCCGTTGTATCACTATGAGCCGGGTGCATGGGGACCGGAGGAGGCGCACCAACTCATCGCGGGCGATGGGCCGTGGATTGATCCGAAGGTACAGGAAGGGAAATGAAAAAACAGAACATGGGTCAGTCTTACTCTCGCTTTGACGCGGACGTGCTTGCCGATCTCCCGAAGTAGCGTCAATTACTCCGAACGCCTGGGCCTCGCGTGCTGATGTACGAAGTGAAGTTCCGTGGGCACTACTGCAGCTTCGCGTACTCGGCCTTAGCGTTCCTCAGGATGAGGATGTTGGAGTCGGCATTCTTCCAGAGGGTGAAGAAATCTTTGTAGGCGGTGCGGGCCTTGTCCTTGTCGCCGGTGAGAACGTAGGCGCGTCCGAGTTGCAGATGAGCCAACGCTCCGATGGGATCGCTGATCACAATTCCGCGATGTTCGAGAATCTTGTCGAACTCGACAGCGGCTTCCCGACCCTGGTGCGCCGCCAGATAGGCCTCGCCGCGCACATAGGCGGAGTAAAGATTACCCGCCCCCAAAAGGTATTCAGAACCGCCAGAGGACAAAATCCCGCTCTCGTAAGGGATCGCGATTTGCAGCAGTTCGATTGCCTCTGATGGCTCGTGGTGGTTTAAAGCAAGAAGAGCGCGCAGCGTCGGTGCGTATGCGAATCGAACCTTCGTGTCCTGCGGAAAACGCCTTGCAAGGTCCTCAGTAAGTACTTTAGATCGGGAAGACTCCCCAGAGAGAGCCAGCGCCAAGGCAACCCTATACTCCACATCACGCCCGTTGGAAAGGTTCAGAGCTACCAAACCTCTCTGCCCTGCCCGAGATGCATTGCCGAACAAGGCTTCCCGCACCGCCGCATCCGTTTCGTAAAATGCCTCGGTTTCCCGTCGATCCGGCTCCCGAGCGAAATCCGCTGCCCGACGTGACATTTCCCTTGCCTCTTCCAGATGACCGGAATATGCGAAGACAAAGCTCTCGGAGTTGGACATCCACTCTTCCACTCCGGACATTCCCTGCGCTTCAGTTGCCTCCCGCTCCATTCCTGCGTTATCGCCCTTCAGAAAACTAATGATGTATCGCTGGACGAAGAAATCCGGCATTTCTAACTTGCGGTCGGAGGCTTGTTGAAGCACCTTCTCCGCTTCGTCTATGCGGTCAAGGGCAACATAGCTCGCTGCCAGATTGCTGTATACGACGGGCCAGTCGGGATTGATTCCGATGGCTAATTTGGCTTCTTCGACCGACTTTTCGTATTTACCGAGGGCCTGGGAAATCATCCCCGACAGGAACGCGTGAGGCAACTCCACACGAGGATACGCCTGCGCCCACAATTCACAGGTCTGCCCCGCTTTTTCTAAGTCTCCCGTAACCCGCTTATCGTAGGAATGGGAAATAAAGAATCTCTCTTCATCACTGGCGCGATTCTGCAATTGATACGCTTTGTTTGCGTTCTCGGCAGAAAGCACGGTCTCTCCAATGTCGCCGTACATTTGCCCGAGCGCCGCATAGGCCATGGCGAATTTGGGATCAATCTCAATGGCGCGATTAAAAAATGGCACGGCAGCCGCAAAACCAGTGGATCGGCTAACCTCCCAACCAGCGCTGTAGGCCTTCAACGCTTCGAGTGATGGCGTCGTCGCCTCGGCGAGCGGAGTGTTGTGCTTTTCGACCGTAGTCAGCGACTCACCAACGCGGGTCCTGAATCTGCTGGCAACGTGCCCCAAGGCGTTGAGTACGTCTTCCTTCTTCGCGACTTGCACCTGTTCCTCGTCGAGGATCTCTCCAGTGCGGCAGCTCTTTGCCCGCAACCCCAATACGTACTGACTTCCAAGGCTTGTAATCGTGCCTTGCAGTACCGCGGCGCTTGCCGTTCGCTCGCAGATTTCTTGAGCGATCTCCGGAGTGAGCCGCCCATCGGGTGATCGGCCCATCATGCGCAACACTTGCTGGATGCGCCCATCGGAGACGAGGCTGAGGAAAGGCGACTGTTCCAGTTGTACTGCCATACCCTGCCGCAGCGTCCCATCAAAGACAGGGTCGCCGGTCGTATTCGTGAAGTCCGCAAGGACGATGGTATCTTTCTCAGTCAGCGCACGGGGGCGATGGAAATAGAGGAATGCCCCGCCCACAATTATCAAAGTGCCAAAGCAAGCAGCCACCACGAGTCGCCAAATTCTGCTCATGCGCGGCCGGGCTCTTGCAGCGGGCGCGGCAGCACCTATTGTTTGCTCTGAATCCTTCCCCACTTTGAGCTGCTTCAGCTCGGAACAGATCTCACCGGCATGCTGGTAGCGCCTTTCACGATTTTTCTCAAGGGTCTTAGCGATGATGGTATCGAGTGCAGC
>Ga0335074_10017431_pt1 | contig 10131 bp, 10 predicted proteins | sample Lox_Sample_23_FD_206715 | JGI IMG/M metagenome (GOLD analysis project Ga0335074, IMG submission 206715) | Soil microbial communities from Loxahatchee National Wildlife Refuge, Florida, United States - Lox_Sample_2.3 | ecosystem: Environmental > Terrestrial > Soil > Wetlands | place: USA...
GGAGGGAAGTGGTACAGCCTGATCGACAAGCTCTACCCCACAGCGACCCTGGCAGCGGCGTATGCCGCGGTGAAAGCCAACCGGGGTGCGGCCGGGGTGGATCATGTCAGCATCGAGGACTACGCGGCAAACCTGGACGCCAACCTGGCCCATCTGAGTGAAGCCCTGCGCGCCGGCAGCTATCGGCCGCAGGCGATCCGGCGGCACTATATTCCGAAGCCGGGGAGCCAGGAGAAGCGGCCGTTGGGGATACCAACGGTACAGGACCGCGTGGTGCAAACGGCATTGCGCATGTTGCTGGAGCCAATCTTCGAGAAGGACTTCGCTGCTCAAAGTTATGGCTTCCGTCCCAATCTCGGCTGCAAGGACGCTCTGCGACGGGTGGATGAGCTGCTGAAGGCGGGCTACGTGCACGTGGTCGATGCCGACCTCAAGAGCTACTTCGACACGATCCCGAAAGATCGCCTGCTGGCCCTGGTGGCCGGTAAGGTGACGGATCGCCGCGTGCTTGGACTGGTCGAGGCATTCCTCGGCCAGCGCGTGCTGGACGGGCTTGAGGAATGGGTGCCCGAGCAAGGCACGCCGCAAGGTGCGGTGGTCAGTCCGCTGCTGAGCAATATCTATCTCGATCCGCTCGACCATCTGATGGCGAACAGCGGGTTTGAGATGGTGCGCTATGCGGACGACTTCGTGGTGCTGTGCCGGAGCCCGGAGGAAGCAGCAGCGGCGTTGGAGACGGTGGGGGGTTGGACGGTGCAAGCCGGTCTGACGCTGCACCCCGTGAAGACGCGGCTGGTTGACGCGCGGACGGAGGGATTTGACTTCCTGGGATACCATTTCGAGGCGGGCCAGCGCTGGCCTCGGGAGAAGAGCCTGGGGAAGTTCAAGGACACCGTGCGGGCGAAGACGCAGCGGACGACGGGCCGTAGCCTTGCGAGGGTGATCGAACATCTCAATCCGACGCTGCGGGGCTGGTTCGGCTACTTCAAGCACAGCCGGGCGCGGACCTTCCGCAACCTGGACGGTTGGATACGCCGCCGGCTGCGGAGCCTGCTGCGCAAGCAGCAGAAGCGGCGAGGGATTGCCGATGTTCGCGGTGCAGATCAGACGCGCTGGCCCAACCGCTTCTTTGCCGAGCGTGGGCTGTTCAGTTTGCAGGGAGCCTATGAGGCGGTCCGCCAGTCCCCTTGTGGGTGAGACCACCAACCGGAGAGCCGGATGCGGGAGATCTGCCAGTCCGGTTCGGAGGGAGGGGGAGGCGGGACAACCGCTTCTCCCTACCCCTATCACGTCTTTCTTGGATGCGGCTTGGAAAGACATGGATGGCCGCGACGAGCGCGGCCATGACACATGGGGCGCATCGGTCAATCTTTTCGCTGCCTGGTCTGATACCAGCGGCACGCCGCGACGATCGGTACATGTCATTGCGAGGAGCGTAGCGACGAAGCAACCTCGGTCACTCCGGGGGGCAGGACGTGCCAACCTCTACCCCAGCGAGGTCGCTTCGTCGCTACGCTCCTCGCAATGACATGTACGGAATTCCGGGTCGCCTAACCGGCGCGCTCCGGGAACAACAGCGCCAGCCCTGCGACATTCGCCTCACAGCGCCCGCGTTCCGTGATCAGGCCGGTGACCAGCCGCGCCGGCGTGACGTCGAACGCGGGATTGGCGGCGGCGCTGTCCAGCGGCGTCACGCGCACCGTCGCCACGCCTCCATCCGGCAGCCGGCCGGTCACGTCCGTCACTTCCGCGGCGGCGCGTTCCTCAATGGGGATTTCCGCCACGCCATCGGACAGCGTCCAGTCGATGGTGGACGAAGGCACCGCCGCCCAGAACGGCACCGTATTGTCCCGCGCGGCCAACGCCTTCAGGTAAGTGCCGATCTTGTTCGCCACATCACCGGCGCGAGTCACCCGGTCGGCGCCCACAATCGCCAGATCAACGTCGCCATGCTGCATCAGGTGCCCGCCGGCATTATCCGCCACCACCGTGTGCGGCACACCGTGCTTCCCCAGTTCCCACGCCGTCAGCGCCGCGCCCTGGTTGCGCGGGCGCGTCTCATCGACCCACACATGCACATCCAGCCCGGCATTGTGCGCGGTATAGATCGGCGCCAGAGCCGTGCCCCAGTCCACCGTCGCCAGCCAGCCGGCATTGCAGTGCGTCAGCACGTTCACCCGCCCGCCGCCCTTGCGCGCGGCGGCTGCCTCGATCAGCGGCAGCCCATGGCGTCCGATCGCCTCGTTCTGCGCCACGTCCTCATCCGCAATGGCGCCAGCCTCGGTATAGGCCACCGCGACGCGCTCCTCCGGCCGGGTGTTGCGCAGCCGGGTCAGCATGCGGTCCAGCGCCCAGCGCAGGTTCACCGCGGTGGGACGTGTCGCAGCCAGCAGGGCGGCATCGCGTTCCATCGCGTCACTGCTCGCGTCTGCCCGCAGCGCCAGGCACAGCCCGTAGGCTGCCAGCGCCCCGATCAGCGGCGCGCCGCGTGCCTGCATCGCCCGGATCGCATGCGCCGCTCGCGCAACGTCGGTAAGCCGCACCACCTCCAGCACCCAGGGCAGCCTGGTCTGGTCGATGATGTGGACGGACCAGCCGTCCTCGCGGTCCACCCAGATACTGCGATAGGCGACGCCGTCGATCTTCATCGCGCCGCCACCCTTTGGTGCAGCACGCATAGCAGCGTGAACAATCGCCGTGCTGTGTCGAAGTCGATGTCGATCTTGCCCTGCAGGCGCGCCCGCATCAGGTCCGCGCCTTCGTTGTGCAGGCCACGGCGTCCCATGTCGATCGCCTGTATCCGTTCCATGCGGCCTTCCTGCACCGCATGGATATGGCTGTCCACCAGCATCTGGTAGTCCTTGATCAGCGGGCGGAACGGTCCCAGCGCCAGCCCGATGGCGGCGAGCGGCGCGTCGTCCTCATGGCGGACGTCGAACAACAGCCGTCCGTCGCGGATCGCGAGATGCAGCGCAAATGGGCCATCCGCAGTGCCGGCGTGCTTCAGCGCGGCCGCCGGGATGAAGCGGTTGGCCGCGGCGAGATCGGCGACGGCCTGGGCGCGGTCTGCCTCGATCAGCGGCGGCAGCGTCGCGGCGCCTTCGTCTTCCAGCACCACCCGGGACAGACGCGCCGATTCAGTCATTGGGCCGTGGGATCGGACTTCAGCATATTGAGCCGCAGCATCAGCCCCACGGTGGCGCCCTTGATCGGCTGCAGCAAGCCCAAAGCCAGGACAAGCGTCAGCGGCACGAAGATCGCCCACAGCAGCCACTGCGGCGGATTGTCCTCGCGTTGCATGATCAGCATGGCGGGCACGACGATGTGCCCAACGATCAGAATGGTGAAATAGGGCGGCGCGTCGTCGGCCCGGGCCAGGCCCAGGGGGGCGCCGCAGTTGCGGCATTCGGGGACCACGCGCAGGAAACGGCGGAACAGATGGGTCTGGCCACAGGCGGGACAGAGCCCCAAAAAGCCGCGGCCGATTGCGGTGCCAAGCGGTGGCATCGGCCAGGGCGGCAGCTTGGTTGCAGCGTCGGGTTGCCAGCGGATCGTGGGCATGGGGAGGATCCTCACGGGGCGCAGTCGCCGGGCGCTACGCCCGGCCGTGCTGCATTGCAATAGCAAAGTGGGTGCACTTGATACGCGCCGCCAGTGCACCGACACTGGCGGCTGCCATGCGCCGCATCCAGACCACCAATCGTCCATGTCATTGCGAGGAGCGAAGCGACGAAGCAACCTCGGTCACACGGGGGCCGGAATGTGCCAGCCTCTATCCGGCCGAGGTTGCTTCGTCGCTTTGCTCCTCGCAATGACATCCACGGCTGGTGCACAGGGCGCCCGATATCATGCTTGAGGCAATCGCGTATTTCGTCACCCTGGTATTGTTCTCGTTCGTCGTCTTCGGCACCGTCTATGTGCGTCACGAGACGCTGATCCTGGCATGCATTCCGCCGATGTTTGTCGCGTTGGTGGTCGGCTTCGTGATGTGGATCTATGCATTGGAGACGTTCGGCCCCGCGGTGGCGCTGCCCGCACTGATCATCCCGTTCCCCCTCGCCTGGCGCCTCAGCAAAAGCTTTTCTGTCCGCGACATGCTGATCGCGATCTATCTCGCCTGGGCCATGGGCATGGTGGTGGCCTTGGTGGCGTTCAGTTTTCCGGATGCGGCGTAGCGTTCGCACGGGTTGCACAGGGAATCCGCGTGCCGTCCCGATCACCCTCATCCCCCGTGCCGGCGGCCGCGCCGCTGCGCGACCCAACTGTGCCCATCCGGTTCGCGGCACAATCTGCTTCGCCGGCGAGGTGCATGAGCCATGTCTTGAACGCCGCCAGTGCGTCGGTGACCGGCACGCCGGCGGGGTGCACGATGTAATATGCATAGTCCGCCGGCACGGACCCCGGCACCGGTCGCACCAGCCGGCCAGCCTCCAGGTCCGGCCGGGCCAGCACCGAACGCGCCAGCGCTACCCCCAGCCCATCCACCGCCGCTCGCAGCAGCAGCCCGGCCTCGCTGAAGTTCGGCCCGCGCCGCTCCGGCGGTGGCGACACTCCAAGCGCCCGGAACCATGTGTCCCATGGCTGGGTCGGGCTGTGCAGCAGCTTTGCCCGCGTCAGCGCCTCCACCGAGCGTGGCAGCCGCCCGCCGGCGAAATCCGGGCTGCAAACCGGAAACACTTGCTCGCCCATCAGTCGCGTTGCACCCAGGCCGCGCCACGTCCCCGGCCCGTAACGCACCGCCACATCCACGTCGTCTCGCCCGAAATCCACCAGTTCCTGACTGGCACGTATGTTCACCTCGATCTCTGGGTGCCTGGCCTGGAAGTCGGCCAGCCGCGGGATCAGCCAATGCGTCGCGAAGGCGGGCAGCACGCTGACGGTCAACGCACGCGGCGAGCGTCCGCGCACTGCCTCTACCCCCTGTGCAATGCGGCCCAGCGCATCGCGCATCACCGCGGCGAGCGCGGTGCCCTCCGGCGTCAGCGCCACCCCGCGCCGGCCGCGCGTGAACAATGTCGCCCCAAGCTCCTGCTCCAGTGACTTGATTTGATGGCTGACCGCGCCGTGAGTGATGTGCAGCTCATCCGCCGCGCGGCTGAAATTGGCATGCCGGCTGGCAGCTTCGAACACACGCAATGCCGATAACGATGGCAGGCGAGTAGCCATGGTATGACCTGAACTCACAACAACCGTGAGCAAAGATCGATACAGCAGCGCCCTTCGCCGGTCTATCTCAGGTGTCGGCGTCGCTCCGCGAGCGGGACACAGGCGCCCGCAATTCGCTCCCGTTGCGGTGCCGGACGCCGCCACTATTCTGCTGCCTGCGGAGGTGCCATGACCCGAGCCTTCACCCGTCTCGCCTACACCGACTCCGTCCGTGAAGCGCAGCGCCGCAACGGTTCACGTGAACACAGCGAACGCATGGCGCAGCGTCCGCCGGAGCGCGACGCGCTCTCTGAGGAAATGCAGGCCCGCATTGCCGCTGCCAACAGCGTACTGATCGGCACCGCGAGCCTGGACGGCTGGCCGCATGTGCAGCATCGCGGCGGCCCGCGTGGATTCATCAAGGTGCTGGGACCGCGCAGGTTGGCCTTCGCCGATTACAGCGGCAACCGGCAATACATCAGCATCGGCAACCTGGCGGAGAACGACCGCATCATCCTGTTCCTGATCGACTATGCCGCGCGAACCCGCCTGAAGGTCTGGGGGCGCGCCCGCATTGTCGAGGACGATCCCGCATTGCTGGAGCAAGTGCGCGATCCGGATTATCGGGCAAATGTGGAACGCGCGATCGTCATCGATGTCGAGGCATGGGACACAAACTGCAACAGCCACATCCCACATCTCGTGGAAGCGTAGCTGTTCCGGAGGCGAAAATACGGGCCATTATACCAGGTCGCATAGCGATTGACCCACGACCCGACGGTCCGAGCAGTTCGCTTCGTTATTGTGCCAGGCAGCGAAAAGATTGACGTATGCGCCCCATGTGTCATGGCCGCGCTTGTCGCGACCCATCAAATAGCACAAATCATTGGCAGACGAACGGCATCTGCGCATTTTCTACAATGGTGATTCGGCAGCTGCCGGTCAATTTTGTGGTGAATCCGGCATGACTGGAACATGCTCGATGACCCGGACCAGTTGCTTTCGCAACTCCGGGCCACCGGATTCTAACAACTATGCTGGCTGTTACCAATTTCCAGGGTTGTTGGCGCCGCACCCTCTCTCCCCCAGGCGATCCAGGAAGGCGGCAGCCGCGTCCACCGCGCCGAACGCCTGAAGGTCGTTGTGATCCGCTTCCGGCGCCTCCCACAGTTGGACCGGCGCCCGCGCCGCGGCCAGCAGGCTCCGGCTCATTTCCGGAGGGATCACCCGGTCATTGCCAGCAATCATAACCAGGATTGGAGAGCGAATGCCGCCAATGTCCGCGAGGCTATCGAAGCGATCCCGCAACAGCAGCCGCAGTCCGGGAATCCAGGGGAACTGCCGGCGGGCCAGCGCCACCAGCGACGTGTAGGGGGATTGCAGGATCAGCGCCGCAACGCGGCTCCGCGCGGCGAGACGAATCGCGATACCGGTGCCGAGCGATTCCCCCCACAGCACCGTCCGGTTCGGCGGCACCCCCCGAGCCTGCAACAGCGACAGGGCCGCGTCCGCATCATGCATCAGCCCGACCTCACTCGGCGAGCCGGGATTGCCCCCATAGCCGCGATATTCCGGCAACATCACGCCAAACCCCAGCGCCGTCAGCCGCGCGAGCAAATGCGCGCGGTCGCCAATATTGCCGGCGTTACCGTGCAAGAACAGAATGACACAGCGATCCGGCCGCGGCGGCGGCGAGTACCAGGCCAGCAACGACAATCCGTCGCCGGTGTGCAGATGCTCCACCTGGACAGCGGCACCCGCGGCGACGGGTTCCGGCACTCGCAGGTCAGGAAAGTAGATCAGCCGGCGTTGCAGCAGGAACATAGCGGCGACCAGCAGGCAGTACGCCACGAGAACGGCCCCGCCGGCGGCCAGCAGGAACTGGCCTCGGCTCATCGCCCGCCCCGCGCCGCGGGTCGCGAACCTGCCCTGCGATCGCAAGGAATCGTATCCATCCATTGCATGACCCGATATTATTCCTGTGCACATACGTCATGAACAAGGGCCGGGAAGTGATCCAGCGCTCCAACCGGAAGCTCCGCAGATGAGTGTCATCGTTGTCAAATTCGACACCGCTCGCAAGCGGATCGGGCTGGTCGTGCGCGGCAAGCACGCTCCGGACCATCATCCCGACAAACTGGGGCAGCACGCCGACGTCATCCTGGCCGACGGCGCGCCGATCGGTTTCTTCGGGGAGGGCAATGACGGCTCATTTAACAGTATCGGCCTGGGGATGCAGGGCGTTGTCTACGACTACCAACTTCTGCTGCGCCATCGGCCGTACTACGTCGACATGCGAGCCGCGGTCGCCAACCGGGTGGTGTCCACCGTGCTGCTGATCGAGGTGGAGCAGCAAGCCGCCGACGCTTTCAAAGCCGCCTGGGACCGCATGAAGACGTCGCCCGGAGACTTCAACATCGTTGGCGGGAATTGCGCCACCCATGCCTCGGCGGCGTTCATCGCCGCCGGCGTGCTGGACACGTCGATTCCGTGGCTTGACACGCCGGACAACCTATATGGCCAACTGGTGGACACGCTGCCGGCCGCGCGGCGGACGAGCTACAGCGGCTATATCGGCTTCAAACCCGTCTCATCCGGGGGATTCACCATGGAGGACACCCCTTATGCCGCAGGGCCGCAACACAACAAGCCCAACCCAGGCAGCACGGGCAGCCTGGGCACCGTGGGCCGCAACGTCACGCCGAATTCGGTATAACGGCAGGATCGCCGTATGCCGCGCCGACCCGACAATCCGACGCTCCGGCGTGCCATCATCACCGCACTGCCGCTGCTTGCACTGTCGCTGTTCACCTGCATCGGACTGTTGACCATGACATCATCCTCTGCCGCCCAGACAAAGTTGACATGGGAATGGCCGGCGGGCCGGCGAACCGATCGGTTCCTTGCCGTCAAATTGACCAGGGTTGCCAAGGAAGGCGGAGGATTGTTCGGCATCCGGCGCTCGCCTTCGCTGGCCGATTCGCTGCCGGATGCGAAAATCCTGGAGGGCTCCGTCATGCAGGGGATCAACACTGGCGAGCATGTCAGCCTGCGCGCCCCCGGGGCAGAATTGCCCCGCCTTGCCGCAGGCGATCGCGCGGCGTTCGGGTTGGTGGAGGACAGAATCTGCATCTGCGTGTTGCAGATACCGGCAGACATCACGGAAGACCGCCTGGGGGCCTGGCTGTCTCGTCAATCCTGCGGCGAATGAGGGGGCCGAGCCCTCTCCCATTGATAGACTGGGATCAGATAACCTGGGGTTGGAAGGCCCATCCGTGCGGAACCGTACGCCGGTGTATTGCACGCAATGTTGAGGGGCGCGTTACCTGGTCGGTTCGGATCAGGCCATGACGGGCTCGGGCGCCAGGCCGGCGCGGTGGCCGCCCGGCTGGAAGTCCCTGCCGCTCGGAATGACGTGCGCGTGGGCGAGGTAACGAATCAGGTTTGCGTCCTTACTCCAGACCCTACTCAAGAGCCGCTATTACTTTGATTCCCCACCGACGTGATCGCACTGAACGGCACCGACAGAGCGCCAAGCTGCAACTGCACCGCGTTGTTCGATTCCGTCACCCCGGTCGCCGTCCCGGTCACGGTGAACGTCAGCGTGCTGGCGCTGTTGCCCGAGGTGCCGGTCGGCACCAGCGTATAGACGCCGCTCGGCACCGAACCGCCCGCATTATCCTCGCCGTTCCAGGTCCAGGTATTGCTGCCCGCCTGTGCGTTGAACGACCCGTTATAAACAGTCACCCCGGACGAATTGGTGATGGCGATCGACACCGGCTCCGCCGTCGGGGCGCTGATGTTCACCGTCGCCGAACCATTCTGCAGCGGCACTTGCGTTGACTGCACCGTCACCTGCTGACCGATCATCTGGCTGCCCTGGATCACTTCGCTGCCCTGGGTGGCCTGGATCAATTGCGTCAGGCTCGAGTTGGTCTGGATCTGCTGCTCCACCGAGGCGAACTGCACCAGTTCGCTGGTGAACTGATCGGAGTCCATCGGGCTGGTCGGATCCTGATTCTGCAACTGCGTCATCAGCATGCTGAGGAAATCAGTAAAATTTCCGTCCAGCGACGACAGCGCATTGTTGGCGGTCTGCGACGACGCGCCGGCAGCGGCGGAGCTTTGCTGGGAGGCGACGGAGGCGAGGCTCATGGCGATGCGACCTTTCAGGCGGTGATGTCGAGGCCGGCGCGCAGCCAGCGAGGCAGCGGGACCGGCGCATCGTCCTGCGCAAGGTCCCCGGATTCGTCCGTGTTCCCGGTCCCGCTCGTTCGCGTGCCGGATCCATTGCTCCCGCCGCTGGTCCCGCCCCCCTGGCCCGAGCCGGCATTCGCCGCCAGGCCGCCATGCGCGCCGGCCGATGGCGTCATCGAATCGGGTGTGGCGAGGTGCAGGGTCAGGCTGCGCCCATCCGAGGGAACGCCCGCCTGATCCAGCGCGCGCTGCAATTCCGGCTGGTCGCGCAGCAACATGGTCATGGTTTCCGGGCGCTCCACGGTGATGTCCACATGCGCTGGCGCATCTGTTGGGCGGTCGATGCGGATCGCCACCTGCCCCAGCTCGGCCGGTTCCAGCCGCAGCGTCATGCTCTGCGCCCCGTCGGCGCCGCGCGACAGCGACAGCAACGCGGCGGACACTTGATGGCCCGGCGCGGCCGAGCCCGCTAAATCCAGCGGCGTGCTTTGCCCAGTGGCTCCTGCGTCGGCGGACGACGTGGCCGATGCGGAGGATACTGCGTCCGACCCGGGAAGCGACGGCAGGGCTGGCAGCACGTTCGCGGGTGCCGTCGCCGCTGGTAAGGACGTCGCGGGTGCCACCTGTGGCGCAGCGGTGACGGAGGTTTGGGTCTCCGGCGATGTTGCGCCGTGCGGCGCCATGTCCATCGCCCCGACTCGCTGCGGCAACACCAGGCCAGTCGCATCCAAGCCCGCTTGATTGTGCGGCGAGCCGGGCTGCGAACGATCATCACCAGTGGTTGGGGTC